>Ga0105046_10012671_pt1 | contig 13078 bp, 10 predicted proteins | sample MAT03_FD_78385 | JGI IMG/M metagenome (GOLD analysis project Ga0105046, IMG submission 78385) | Freshwater microbial communities from Lake Fryxell liftoff mats and glacier meltwater in Antarctica - MAT-03 (megahit assembly) | ecosystem: Environmental > Aquatic > Freshwater > Ice > Liftoff... | reverse complement strand
TGTCGTCAAAGCAAGTAAGGCCAAGAAATCGGATGTCAAAGCCATCGGCTTGTCGGGGCAAATGCACGGCTCCGTTTTTCTGAACAAAAAAGGCAAAGTCATTCGGCCCGACTTGCTCTGGAATGATCAACGCACGGTGGCCGAATGCGATGAAATTACAACGAAAGCTGGCGGACGCGATGCACTTATTCAAATGGTCGCCAATCCGGCTCTGACTGGCTTTACGGCACCCAAGCTCCTTTGGTTGAGAAATCGAGAACCAAAAAATTACGACGTGCTCGCACATCTGCTGCTGCCCAAGGATGATGTTCGACGTCGTTTGACGGGTGTCTTTGCAACCGATGCCAGCGATGCCAGCGGCATGTTACTGCTGGATGTCAAGAATCGTACTTGGTCCAGAGAACTACTGACTAAGCTCGATATCGATTCATCGATACTTGCCCCGGTGTTTGAATCCGAGCAAGTGACCGGCACACTATTGCCCGAGGTCGCAGCGGAGTTGGGATTGTCAACGGACTGCAAAGTCGTTGGGGGTGCCGGGGATTGTGCAGCGGGTGCGGTTGGAAACGGAATCGTTAAACAAGGGATCTTGACAGCTTCGTTGGGGACTTCCGGAGTGATGTTCTGCCACAGCGATGAACCGCAATACGATACGCGAGGACGGCTTCATACGTTTTGCCACGCTGTGCATGGCAAATGGCACATGATGGGTGTTACGCTTTCGGCAGCGGGGTCGCTGCAATGGTTTGTAAGCCAGCTTTGTCTCGAGCTTTCAAAGAAGAAAGGGTCGGATCCGTATCAAACGATCAATGAAGAAGCGGCTTCGGTCTCTGCTGGCAGTGACGGATTGTTCTTTCTGCCGTATCTCGCTGGAGAACGCACGCCTCATGCAGACCCGAACGCACGGGGCTGTTTCATTGGCTTAACGAACAAGCATACGCGCGGGCACATGGCTCGATCGGTTATGGAAGGGGTAGGTTTTTCGCTGAATGAGAGTCTGCAAATATTGCACGAGCTTCAAGTTCCAGTGAAGGAGATTCGCGTGAGCGGTGGCGGAGCAAAGAGCCCTCTGTGGAAACAGATTTTGGCCGATACGTTTGGGCAAAAAGCATGCACCATTAATGCGGAACAGGGACCAGCATTTGGAGTTGCGTTGTTGGCTGCAGTGGGCGACGGTGCCTACAAAAACATCGAAGAAGCTTGTAAGGCAACGATTCAGGTTGTTGAAAAGGTATCGCCACAAAAGGCATCGCAGAAAAAGTACGAAGCTGCGTTTCCCGTTTATCAACGACTCTATACGTCGCTAAAGAAGAGCTTTGTCGAGATCGGGCAGTTAGGTTAACCGGCGAATTGCTATGCCACAAAGCTTTCGCTCCCACGAGTGAACGCGTGGGGGGCGTTGCAACTTGCGGTCCCCTATGAGCTTGCTCATGGGAACCAAAGCCTTCACAGCTAACACCACGTATAGCTAAGCTGCTTTAGAATTCGCAGCCAACAATTGACTTGCTGGTTCAATGCGGCCTTTGGCCGTCTTACCATGGCTACACCGACTGTTCGTGCAGCTGAGACGATGTAGATTTAAGCAATGTGCGACTACAAGCATCAAGCCACCGAGCGGAGTCATCCACGGTTGCAGGGTTGCAAGCAGCTCAGGATTAACGATGCTGCCAGTCGATATCGTTGCGGCAGCATGGTCGTGAGAGTGGCCGCTCGTGGTCGGGTGATTGTGTCCAGCGTGGGAATCGGTCGATAAAGTACTTGCGACCGCGGGCGTACAGCATTCGTCGGGGAGGAAAAAGGCTGCAGCGATCAACAGACCCAGCCCTGCGGTGGACAGCGACAACACGCGATAATCTCGGAATCGTCGAAATGCCGGCCAGATTGCTATCGAAACCACTCCCACACAAACAATCGCCGCAAACTGATGGAATCTAGGACTTGCCATCCATTCAGTCAGTTTCAGTGCAGGCAAGAAAGCCAGCAAAATGGGAGTTGCAGCGCAATGGATCGCACAGGTTACCGACGCGAGGATCCCCAGGCGATCTTTCCACTGATTCAAGCTTCTCTCCATGGTATAGTTGCTTTGAGTTGGGCTATTCCGTTCAACGCAGGTAATGCCGCTGCGTCCAATCCAAAGCGTTATCTTATCGAATCGAGACGCACATGCAATGTTATTGCAAAAGATTTTTGAAATGTTTTCCATTCAGTTGCTCATGAATAACAATCCGGAAAGTCGGCTTCTATGGAACGGATGAATCCCAATGGTCTGACCAGGGAGCGAGTTCAAACGAACTACTTGGACGTTTTGGAACGTATTGGGGCGGCGGCGACCCGATCGGGTAGGCTCTCGACCGAAGTTCGGATGATCGGGGTGACGAAAAGCGTCGATTCGATGGTGGCTAAATGGCTCGTCGAGTTCGGGTGCAGCGATTTGGCTGAGAGTCGACCGCAAATCCTCTGGGAAAAGGCCGCCTCCATGATTGATTTACAGGTCCGTTGGCACATGATCGGACATATGCAACGCAATAAAGTAAAGCGGACCATGCCGTTGATTTCCGTCATGCATTCCCTGGATTCAAGTCGCGTTTTGGAACAGATTCAACAAGATTTTCTTCCCCGCTCCGTTCCGCTCAGCCTTTTGCTGGAAATAAACGTTTCCGGCGAGCAGGACAAAACCGGAATGCTCATTTCAAAGGCCGAAGAATTATTGACCCGATGGCAATCCCAGTCCGGCCAATTTCCTGCGCTGCAAATCGACGGGCTGATGGGGATGGGTAGTTTGAACGGCGGTTTGGACCAAGCGCGCCGTGATTTTGAAACTCTGCGGAATCTTCGCGATCGTTGGGCCGGACGGTATGGGCTGCCTCTCCAGGAGCTCTCGATGGGGATGAGCGAAGATTTTGAAATCGCAATCGAGGAGGGGGCGACCCTGGTTCGAGTCGGGTCAACTTTGTTTTCGTAGCGAGCCAGTTGAATGTCCGTGATGTTATATTTCTCAGCTTCGTGAATCAGGTCCACTCTCAACTGTTCGTAGCCAATTTGAGTATCGAGAATGTCAACTTCTGTCCCAACGAGTCCTACCGTCCAGTCAAATGGACTTACTATTCCCGTTTCGAATTCCAAACCGATGCCTGCAGTCGGTCTTGGCTATTGGAAAGTCGAAGAATCTGCGGCCGCGGCCTTGACCGTCGAGGCCGTTAGGATGGGCTATCGGCTATTGGACTGCGCCTCGGACTACGGCAACGAAGCCAACGTGGGAGAGGGAATTGCGGAGGTGGCCCGATTGGGACTTTGCAAACGCGAAGAACTTTGGGTGACAAGTAAATTATGGAATACATATCATCGACCGGAGCATGTCAAGCTAGCGGTGCAGCGGTCGTTGCGAGACTTGAAGCTCGATTATCTCGATTTGTATTTGATCCACTTCCCAATAGCGTTGCAGCATGTTCCGTTCGAGACGCGGTATCCTGCGGGTTGGTTTGCCGACCCAAGTGCAGACCAGCCACGAATGGTTACTGATTCGGTACCGATTCGAGAGACTTGGCAAGCCATGGAGGAGCTCATGGATGCAGGTTTGGTTCGTTCGATTGGCGTGAGTAACTTTGGTGTCTCGCTGGTTCGCGATCTTCTTTCGCAATGTCGAATTCGTCCTGGCGTTTTGCAAATCGAGTCCCATCCCTATTTGGTTCAATCGAAGCTTATTCGTTTTTGCAAAGAGTCAAACATTGCGGTAACGGCATTTTCTCCGTTGGGGGCGCCCTCGTACGTGCCATTGGGAATGGCTACCGAAGGCGATTCCGTATTGATTCATCCTGTCGTCCAAAAGATAGCCAGTGAACATGGCCGAACAGCGGCACAAGTCGTGCTTCGATGGGGAGTGCAAAGGGGAACTGCCGTGATTCCAAAGACGAGTAAGGTGGAACGGCTTAGCGAGAATTTGGACTTGGCTGGCTTTGAACTTAGTGAAGCAGAAATGGTGAGTATCCAATTGCTGGACAAAAGCCAGAGGTTCAACGACCCTGGCGTATTCTGCGAACCCGCCTTCGGCTGTTTCTACCCCATCTACGAATAAAAGCCACTTTAGGATCGTTCGATCAATTAGTGGGATAGGCTTCCAGCCTGTCGCATTGAAAATGACAGGCTGGAAGCCTATCCCACTTAAAAAATCGGACACTTATTGATCGACTGACCCTAACGCCGGCGGTGGATCAAAATGCGTTTCCTGCGTATCATAGCGGTTGTGTAAATCGTCTTTTTTCGTTTTCCCCTCGTGAACCCTTAGATTGCCAATGTCGACCGCATCTGCCGTTGCTAAGCCTGTTGTTTCCACTCCAGACCCCTATTTTCAAGAGCTTTTCTCCGAACGCATTGGCGGCCTTGGCTACGGCAAGGGCAACGAAATCTACAAGTTCGAAAAGATCAAGCGGGCGAAACGCAAGGCACTTTCCGATTACCCAGATCGCGGTTTGCTCGACTTTGGTATCGGCGAAAATGACTCGATGGCCGATACCAAGGTTCGCCAGCAAATTGCCATCGAAATTAATCGGACTGAAAATCGCGGGTATATGGACAATGGACCTGCAGAATACAAGCAAGCTGTCAGCCGTTTTATGAAACGCGAATTCCAAGTCGACTTGGATCCCGCAACCCAAATCAATCATTGCATCGGCAGCAAGACCGCATTGTCGATGTTGCCAGCTTGTTTCATCAATCCTGGCGACATCACGATGATGACTGTTCCTGGTTATCCTGTCGCAGGAACTCACACCAAGTACTATGGTGGCTCGGTTTATCGTTTGCCGCTCTTGGCCGAAAACTATTTCTACCCTGACTTTAGCCAAGTTACGGACGAGACCTGGGAACGCACCAAAATGGTTGTGGTCAACTATCCGAATAGTCCGACAGGCCAAGTTGCAACTGAAAAATTCTATGGCGATATGGTCGAGTTAGCGCACAAGCACAAGTTTATCATTGTTCAGGACGCCGCACACATTTTATTGACGTTCCGTGGCAAGCCGTTGAGTTTCCTGCAAACACCGGGCGCAATGGATGTCGGTGTCGAAGTGCATTCGATGAGCAAGGGTTTCGACATGATCGGCTGGCGCATCGGTTGGGTTTGTGGGAACGCCAAAATCGTGCAAGCGTTTTCCGATGTGAAGGACAATTGTGACAGCGGCCAGTTCGGCGCCGTTCAACGTGCCGCGATCGTCGGTCTGGACTCACCCGACATTCCACAACGCATCAATACCAAATACCGTCGACGACTTGAAAAATTGGTGGCGTGTCTTCGCAGTTGCGGCTTTACCTGTGACGTGCCTGGCGGAAGTTATTTTTTGTATACCAAGACTCCGAAGGGAATCCAAGGTGGATTGCAATTCGCGAATGCGGAGGAAGCTTCGCAGTACTTTATCACCGAGCATTCGATGGTGACTGTGCCGTGGGATGATGCGGGCAGTTTCTTGCGATTCTCGGTCACTTACGAAGCGGACGATGAGTCCGCAGAAGATACATTGATGGCCGAGACACTTCGGCGCATCGGTTCGTTATCATTGACCTTTTAGTTCGCGGCTCAAATGAACCTAACGCGTGTACTTCAACCCCACGTCTGCTGCTTGGGCAACCCAGTCGCCGGCAACCCGACGCAATTTGTGATGTACCGCGCCGCCCGTGCGGCGGGTGTGGATTGGCGGTTTTTTACTTCTCAGGTGGAAGTGGACCAGTTTGAGGTCGCTTTTCGAGGCGTCCAAGCGTTGGGGCTGAGCGGAATAGCTTTGTTCGAGCCATTTCAAACCGAGTCGTTAGCACTTCTTGATAGTGTGACGGAGTCCGCAATGTGTTTGGGCAGGGTCAACGTCGCTCGATTGGACGGGAATTCGTGGCTAGGCGACAACACGCTTGGCACCGCCATCGTTAACTGCATTGGTCCATTGCCGACGCCCCAAGTTCCACTTGCAAGCGGAGAGGCGACGGCTCTGCCGGAGAGCAACTCACCGTGCATTCTGGTCGTTGGCGAACGCAAACTTGCAAAGGCGATGAGACTCGCGAGCGCGGAATTGGCAAATCGCATCGTCGTTGTGCATGAGGGACCAGATACTACTTTAAATGCCACGACCATCGACACTTTGAATCTAGCTTCGCTCGAAGCGTTTGCTCAGCAAGATAGGAAAGTGGACTGCGTGGTTCTAGAGAGTCTACCCAGCGCAGCTATTGCTCGACAGCTTAGTTTATTGGAATGGGGCAGTAACCCAAGCTACTTGATTTTGGAAAGCTTTTCAGAGAAGCAGCTGAGACTTTGGCAAGACTTGCTTAAGGTCAAAGGCATGGCGCGTATCGAGCCGGTTGAATTGATGACGCATCAAGCGGCAGCAGATTTCTTTTTTTGGACAGGCGTCGAGCCTTCTATTCATTTGATCCGCGATTCGCTGGAAGAGTATATGCAGTGGTGAGAGTTCGCGGCATTCCCCCTTTTTTTGGCGACTCACCACCTGACAATCGCCAGCACGGGAGGAAAGTTGTTCTAGTGTTTTCGTTTGACCGTGTATACTAAGAACATCAGGACAAGTTTTTGAGTGAAAGTACCGATTAGCCGCTCGGCGTTAGCCGCGGCCTCCTCCTACGGCATAACAGATGGGTTTATTCGACAAGTTTTTTGGCAAGAGCGAAGACAAAAACCGGGCTGATATCGAACTCCGATTCGAACGAATTCGTTCGGCCATTTCCGGCACGATGAGCAATTTCTTTGTCGCGAAAGATCGCTTCAACAACAATGAAATCGTCGGAGTGAAGTTATGCGATATCGACAAAGTTGAGTTCTTTGAGGCTAGGTTCAAGGGGTTGAACAAACCGTCCGAGGGACAAATCGCAATTGGAATGAACCATCCCAACATCGCCAAGACCTCGGAATATGGTTTATCCACAAAGAGGCAGCCCTATCTGGTCATGGAGTTTGTAGACGGGCCGGGCCTGCAGGTGCTCATCCAAGAACGGGCAGAAGAGAAACTCAAGGGTCGCCGATTGAGCATGATTCTGCAGATGGCGGATGCGCTAAATTATGTCCATAAAAGGGAATTCATTCACCGAGATATTTGCCCTCGCAATTTCATGTGCACCAAAGACTTGAACACCGTAAAGCTGATCGACTTTGGTTTAACTCTTCCCGCAACGAAGGCGTTTATGGTTCCCGGAAACCGAACCGGTACTCCGCTTTATATGGCAACGGAAATTGTCCGACGCCGCGCTACCGATCAACGAGTCGATATTTTTTCGTTTGGAGTTACTTGCTATCACTTGGTAACGCTGGAGCTGCCGTGGCAAATTTCTGACACGACTGGCAAAGCGGCATTGCACCACGACACTTCTCCACCACAAGAGATCCTCGAACTGCGCCCCGATCTCGACAAATCACTGGCAAGCGCTATTATGGCCGCCATGAAGCCAAATCCCGATGAACGGACCCAAGACATGGAAACCTTTCTGCGACAGATCCGCAGCGTCAAAGTCTCGCCCTAAGTTAGCCCGCACAAGGACGTATCGCAATCACACTCAAGTCATCTGGTTTGCAGGGTTGGTCCTTGATCCCAAGCATTCTTTGGTGCGCGAGTTCCGTAACTGTGCGGACGGCCAGCGGCAGCTTGCCCTTTCGCAATCCATCCACCACTTCGTTAATGCTCAAGTTGTCGAACAATCCGTCGCTAGCGATCACAACTGTATCGCGTGGCGACAAAGTCAGCGACGGTCCAATCTCGATACGCATGCGAGCATCTCCGACGACGTTCGATACCAGATGTCGGTCCTCATGGTGCATCGCATCTTCTGCAGCCAGCATCCCCGACTCGACGGCGAAGCCGACGGGCGAATGACTCACGGATTGGTATCGAATACGACCTCGAACTCCGGTAACCAAGATCATCGAATCGCCAACATGATACGGCCGAATCGTTCCCCTGTGATACTCGACGACCGCGATGGTACAAGCCGCTCCAATTCGGAGTTCCTGAACTGCCGTATTCGCTTGTTCAATTCCGTCCAAAATAGCGACTCGCAATCGATCCGGACCGATCTCGTTGCGTTCAATCGAATCCGCCAAAACTTGCAAAGCGATACTCGAAGCTTGTTCGCCGCCTCGCATGCCTCCGCAGCCATCGGCGATCGCAAAGACTGCAGTCTCGTCGTCCACGCGGATGATTCCGACTGCATCTTCGTTGAACGATTCTTTAAACGGACTTCGTCGCGAATAAGCGCAAGCCTCCCAAAGGGCATCCTTTTGCAAAAAGATGCCACTCTGTTCTTCTCGCAGCAAAAAATGGTGATTCGATACGGTCGACATAATTACAAAGGGTGGGGATGTATCCAGATAAAGCAACCGGTCTTTCGAACCGATCCCAAAAATGAACAGCAAATTATTGGTTACGTAACCGAAGCCCGAACGTCATACCCCCCAAAGGTGGCTGCTTATTTGCAGTAATTAGAGTAGATGCATCGACTTTAACGACCAGATCACCCATTTTTGCTGCTCACTCTGGACTACCACAACGCTTGCAAAGCACCGCGCCACTGCCTCGGTAGTTTAGGCGGTCTGTAACGATTAGTTCGGTTCTGCTAAGAAAACCGATGCTGCCGATCCGATGGACCAGCTATTACGACATGGTATCCACTCCTATAGCAACACTGGAACGAGCATGGACTCGAATCTCACTCATCCAAACTTAGTCAATCTACCACGACGTGAATGGCTGGCGGCAAGCGTTGCCGTGGCAGCCTCCTTGGTGTGGTCGTCTGGCGCGCCGGCAAGGGCGGACTCAAGGAAAAAGCCTGCTGCTTTGTCGACCGGGCTGTTTCGCATTCGGGCCGTCCTCGAGCTTAACGGCGAGATCCGTCTTAAGAGCCAAACCAACGACGCGACCGCCAAGAATGGCAAGCCAATCGCTGCCAAAACACCGCCTATCCAATCAAGTTCAACCGTTGACTTTGAGGAACAATACGAAACCTCGGAAAAGCTGACGGATTGCAAATCGTATCAACACTACACGGAAACCGTTTCTGAAACACAAATCGACCGCCACATCACCAAGACAATACTCCGCGAACAATGCCGAGACGTCCTTCGTATCGGAACCGACCAGGGAATGTTAACCACATGCCCAGACAATCCCATCTTCGCTGCCGAACGCGATCTAATCGAAGGTCCGATCAACACGATGTTTCTAGACCAACTGCTAACCGACGCAGAAGTGCATATTGCTGACAAGTGGACGATCGATACGAATGTCGCCTGCCGTTTGCTGAACCTGGACGCGATTCAGGATGGCAAGTTAGTGATGTGCTTGGTCGATGCCGACAAAGAGAAAGCGCAATTGGAACTGTCTGGAACTCTCTCGGCTTCGGTGCGTCAAGTTCCGACTTCACTCAAGATCGAAGGCAAAGCGCAACTCGATCGCAAAGGAGGGTACATCTCCTGGTTTGCCGCGAACATTGTCGAGACACGTGAAATCACCGAGTCGGAACCCGGTTTCAAAATTGCGGCCCAGTTAAGAATATTGCGGTCGCCCATCCAAGCCATGAGCACCGGTGAAACGCTTCAGTCGCTCGCTGCGAAAATGGGGACACTCGATGTAGCCAATCTGTTTCAGTTCCAATCCGACCTAGGCTACTATCGGTTCGTTGCGAATCGCAAATGGACAACCTACCGAGATAGCGGCGAAGAAGCGACATTGCGTTACGTGGTCGACAATCGAGTCGTTGCTCAGTGCAATGTCACCAATATGATCGACTACGAGCCCGGTCGGCAGCTTAGCCTTGAGGGGTTCCAACTTGACGTAAAAAATGCTCTCGGCAATGCGCTGTTGGAAACCGTGGAGGCTTCCGAGCGTTTATCAAGCAATAAGCTTCGATTGCTTCGTGTTTTGTCTCGAGGCGGGACTCAAGGCGTGGACATCCAGTGGATTCATTACCATATCTCGAACGACGATGGCCGCCGTATCGTACTAGCGTTTACGCTTAATGAAGCAAACCTCGAGTACTTTGCCGCCGAGGACGCTCAACTAGCCGATTCCTTCGAGCTCATTAACTGGCCGTCCAAGCTGAATGCGAAAGCGATCGAATCAGCAAGTAAAGATGCGCCGTCCGTCGATGGAAAGAAGACATTGATATCGCAACCGACCAAAGCCGGTGACGAAACGGTTTCCGGTCGTCCGAAAATATCCCGCTAGTATCTCAATCGACAATGCGCGAACGCCAAATCACTTTTGGTAACTACGGTCATACATTGAATCACCGTCAAGTTCTTTCGCCTGACGGTCAATGGGCGGCATACGATTCCCGCAACGAAGACTCTCACCTTGCACAAACCCATGCCGTGGAAATGGTCCACATCGACTCCGGCGAAATGGTGCGACTCTACCATACGCCAACCTGTTCGTTCTTCGGTCCAGGTGTTGGTGCAGTCGCTTTCCATCCGCATGAGCATCGCGTTGTCTTCATTCACGGCTTAGAAAACAACTCGATCGACAATAAGTATTCGGCAGCTAGGCGATTTGGTGCACTCGTCGATGTTGAGAAACCGAATACCTACCGTCATGCGGAAGCCCGCTCGCTCCCTAACGAACAAGCAGTTCAAGGAATGGGACGTACGGGTAGAGTCCTGGGGGCACTGAGCGGCGGTACACACGCGCACTCATGGAACGACAGCGGTTGGCTAAGTTTCACCTACAACGACGCTTGGCTCGAACGCCAAGCTAAGATCGACAACACAGTTCGTGACATGCGTTCGGTTGGCTTCATGGTACCCGGTATGCCAATTGCGATCGAAGGAAAGCTCGACGCCCAGACCGGCGAAGAATTCAGTGGAACGTTCGCGGCTTATCTCGCATCGACGGTAAAGCCGTCTGCCGGTTGGGGCAGCGATGAAATCGAGTACGCAGTCGAAGAATGCTGGATCGGGAAACAGCCCTCGATTGCGTGTTTAGGGGGCGTGCGAGACTTAAAGGGAACTCTTGTAAACGAAATTTTTGTTTGCAAACTCCCATCGCAGTCCGAACTCCTCGCCATGGCGGGGAAGTCCAATGAATTTGCCTTACACACCGAATTCGCATTAAGACCGGTGGCCAATTGCGAGCAACGTCGTTTGACGAAAACTGCCGATCGACGATTTCCCGGAGTTCAAGGGCCTCGCAACTGGCTTGTGTCCTCGCCGAACGGAGAAACCGTCTATGCACCCATGAAAGACGACCGGGGTGTTGTTCAAGTATTCGGAATCAATTCTAAAAACGGGGCGATCCAGCAAATCACAGACTTAGAGCATTCCATCGAAGGCCAAATTTCGCTAAATGCTGCCGGCACCACTTGCAGCTTTCATTGCCAGCAACGCATTGGCCTAACAATTGTTTCGACGGGTGGTACACGCTGGATAAATACTGTCTCTCCAAACCGGATTGTGGGAGCGGTGCATTTCGCCGATCCCGGTCGATTCCTATACAATCGTCGCGTCGGAAACGAGAGAGAAGGATGGCTGCAAATATTCGTTTGCGAATTAGATTAAGCCATCGCAAAAACCATGCATGGCCGAGTTAGCGGAACGACATGCAATTGGGATTTTCGGCCCTAGTCTATCGAAAAAGGCGACTCCAAACGCCAAACGGTTGACAAGGCACAATTGCAAAAGGTATGATGAACAAAAGCAATTCGATTGCATGTGCCTCAGAGAGGGGTTTGCGGTTTGATAGAAATTTTCTTCGCCATACCTTTTCGGTTTCAAACATGTCAACCAGACGAAAACACTTTTCGACAACGGTCTCACGAGGTTTTACGCTCGTCGAACTTCTCGTAGTCATCGCGATTATTGGAGTGCTCGTGGGGCTGTTGCTGCCGGCGGTTCAAGCGGCCCGAGAGGCTGCAAGACGCGCTCAGTGCATGAACAACGTCAGGCAAATTGGTTTGGCTTTGACAAACTACGAATCTGCGACTCAGCGTTTCCCGAGTGGGTGGGTGGATTGGAGGCAGACGACTAAACCGGGTTGGAGTGTTAGCGCCGCTGTGCTTCCATACATGGAGCAATCCAACGTCACCAATCGATTGGATCTAAATTCTCCAATCGATGCAAACCTGAACAAGCCGTTCCTACAGACAGTCATACCTTCCTTTATCTGCCCATCCGATCCTGCCCCGACAGTTTTTGATTTAGGAGCGGACTCGGGATTGGATGAGGATGGCGGTCACAACATCGACCTCGGAACAAAACTGTTTCCGATTGCAAAGTCGAACTACGTAGGCGTTTTTGGCACATTGGAGATCGATGAGTTCCCGTACAAGGGCGATGGGGTCTTTTTCGGCAACGCGTTCATTCGAATGAGAGACATGATAGATGGAGTCAGCAATACCATCGTTTTTGGAGAAAGAGGCAGCAAGCTGGGTGGTTCCCTTTGGCACGGTTACATTTCGGATGCCGCGGGTGCGTCCGCCAGATTTCTCGGCTCCACAGACCACACACCGAATAGCCCCGTCGGACACTTCGACGACTTCTCAAGCTATCATACTGGCGGAACCCACTTTATATTTGGCGACTGCGCGACCAGGTATATTTCCAACAAGATAGATTTAGAGGTATACCAAGCACTTGCCACACGTGCGGGCGGCGAGGTCCCTAATTCGTACGACTAGCTTGAGCACGGATCGGAAATTTCATGAAATTTGCAATTTGCAACGAAACATTCGGCGATTGGCCGATCGAAAAGGGATTTGAGACGGCTCGCAAATTTGGCTACAACGGAATCGAAGTAGCCCCGTTTACTTTAGGAAAAGACGTATTCGACATCTCGGATTCTCAGCGAACGCAATACCGTCAAGCAGCCCGTGAGCATGGCCTGGTTGTGATCGGTTTACACTGGCTTCTCGCCAAGACGACCGGCTACCATCTGACAACCGACGACTTGGGTGTCCGAGCCAAAACAAGCGATTATTTCTGCGCGCTCGCTCAGCTTTGCGGCGATCTCGGCGGCAAGCTGATGGTTCTGGGGTCTCCTTTGCAACGCAATTTCCCCACAACGATGCAACACGAAGAAGCCATGGCGAACGCGGCGGATTT
>Ga0105046_10012668_pt1 | contig 13079 bp, 12 predicted proteins | sample MAT03_FD_78385 | JGI IMG/M metagenome (GOLD analysis project Ga0105046, IMG submission 78385) | Freshwater microbial communities from Lake Fryxell liftoff mats and glacier meltwater in Antarctica - MAT-03 (megahit assembly) | ecosystem: Environmental > Aquatic > Freshwater > Ice > Liftoff... | reverse complement strand
TCATGCCCTCATGCCCTCATGCCCTCATGGGTCCTCGGGGCAGACCAGCAGATCCTCCGGATCGCCGACGACACACACCACTGTATCGGCCGTGTCGCCTGTGTCGCCTGTGTCGCCTGTATCGCGTGTATCGCCTGTATCGCCTGTATCGCCTGTACCGCGTGTATCGCCGGTATCCGGGCCTTCGGCAGGCGGGCAGCACAGGTACATGGAGGGCTCGCCATCACCGCTGGTCGACTCCAGCTCACCGTCGCCGGCGGAGCACGCGTCGCAGGGACAGGCCGTGCACTCGACCACGAGGATGTCGCGGCACTCGGAGGCGATGCACATCTGGTCATCCTCGCAATACGCGTCGCAGGTCCCGCAGTGCGCGTCACCTCCCTCGAGGTCGACGCAATCGTCGCCGCAGAGCATGAGCCCGGCGTCGCACGCGTCACCGGTCGTTCGTCCGTCGCCCATGAGGTCCGGGTCGCCGGTGCCGGTGGTCGGCGCCGGGTCGTTTGTAGCCGAGCTCTGGGTGTTGCCTTGATCCCCCAAGCTGTCGCCCTCGGGCAACACGTACTCGACCAGACAGCCACCGGTCACCAGCGCGAGGGCGATGAGAGTCGAACGCACGGGATACCGTCCCCCCAGCCCCTCGTTTGTTACATCCGGGCCGGGCCCTGCCGCCCGCGTCTCGGGGGGCCGGCCCCCTTGCGGGGACCACGAGCACCAGGGGGCCAGAGAATACGGGCGAAACGTGACGTTGACAGATAATTTATCAGGTCTGTAAAGTGCTTCCATGGTGGAAGTTCCAGACAAACTCAGGCGGGCCGGTTGGTCGATCGGACTGCTGCTCGCGAGCGGGTGCTACCAGGGCGCCGATCTTGACAGCGAAGGCGATGCCACCGCGACCGGCACCGCCAGCAACCCGTCGGGCGCCGACGGAGGTGAGGTCGGCGCGCCGACCACGGGCGACACCGCCGACACCGCCGACACCGCCGACACCGCCGACACCGCCGGCGAGATGGACGGGCTGCCACAAACCTCGCGCTACCCACGTCTGAGCCACACGCAGTGGGAGAACAGCATCCAGGACCTGGTGGGTCTCGCGGCGCCGACCGGCTTCAGCCAACTGTTCATCGGCGATCCGATCAGCGGCGGCTTCGACAACAACAGCGAGGCGCTCAAGGTCACCGCGACCCTGTGGACCGACTATCAGCGCGGCGCGGAGCAGGTCGCCGACCTCGTGACCGCCGACCCCGAGCTGCTGGCGAAGGTCGCCCCCCCGAGCGAGGGCGACTCGGACGCGCAGGCCCGGGCCTTCATCACCGCCTTCGGCAAGCACGCCTACCGGCGCCCGCTGACCCCCGAGGAGATCGACCGCCACGTCCAGATCTTCCAGTCCGGCGTGTCCACGCCCGGTGGCCTCGAGCCCTTCGCCGCCGGCGTGCGACTGGTCGTGCAGACCATGTTGCAGTCGCCCTTCTTCCTCTACAGGGTCGAGGCGAGCGACCTCGACGACGGCAGCGGCAAGATCAAGCTCGGTGATTACGAGCTGGCCAGCAAGCTGTCCTACATGCTGTGGAACACCATGCCGGACGACGAGCTGTTCGCCGCCGCCGACGCCAAGATGTTGCAGGACCCTGCCGCCCTCGGCGCCCAGGCCACGCGCATGCTCGAGGACCCGCGCGCCCACACGATGGTCGCCAACTTCCACTACCAACTGCTGCACGTCAGCCACTACAGCGACGTGTACAAGGACCCGACCAAGTTCCCGAACTACGACCCGGCGCTCAACACCATGATGGCGACCGAGACCATGATGTTCGTCGAGGACGTGGTGTTCGGGCAAAACGCCGGCCTCGAGAGCCTGCTTACCGCCCCCTACAGCTTCGTCAACGACAAGCTGGCCGCCCTCTACGGGGTCGCTGGCGCCTTCGGTCCCGACTTCGTCAAGACCAACCTCGACCCGGCGCAGCGCGCGGGCATCATGACGCAGGTCGGCTTCCTCGCGACCAACGCGGGCGCCTTCGAGAACGACCCGATCCACCGCGGCGTGTTCATGAACTTGCAACTGCTGTGCTCGCCGCTGCCGCCGCCGCCCAACATCGTGCCGCCGCTACCGCCCCCGGTCGAGGGCGAGACCCTGCGCGAACGCGTCGACCGGCACACCGGCAAGGGCACCTGCGGCGAGGGCTGTCACGGCGGCTTCATCAACCCGATCGGCTTCGCCTTCGAACACTACGGCCCGCTCGGCCAGTGGCAGACGATGGACGCCGGCAAGCCGGTCGACGCGGCCTCCGAGTTCCTGTTCAAGGACGGCGCCAAGGCCCACGACGGCGCCGTCGAGCTCGCCCAGAATATGGCGGACAGCCCCGACGCGCACCGCTGCTACGTCGCGCACCTGCTCGAGTACGGCTACGCCCGCGGCCCGCAGAAGGCCGACGACGAGCTGATCCAGAAGATCGCCGATGGTTCCCAGGCCGGCACCTACTCGATCAAGCAACTGATCCTCGAGCTGACCCAGAGCGAGGCCTTCATGTACAGGGCTCCGGTGGAGGGATGACCATGCTCCGAAAACCCACGTTCTCTCGTCGCGCATTCCTCTACGGCGCCGGTGGCGTCACCGTCGCGCTCCCCTTCCTCGACGCCTTGCGCCCGCGCAAGGTCGTCGCCGCCGGGCCCGACCGCCCCCGCTACGCCGTGTTCGTGCGCCAGGCCAACGGCTGCGCGCAGGCCGAGGGCGACGAGCCGGAGCAGTTCTGGCCGCACGACCTCGGGCCGATCACCAAGGAGTCGCTCGGCACCACCGATGCCGACCGTGCGGTGAGCGAGCTGGCCGAGTACGGCGACAAGCTGCTGATGGTCCGCGGGACCCGCTTCGCGTTCCCGGGCAATGGTTGCGGCCACTCGGGCGGCGGCAACCAGGTGCTGACGGCGCAGAAGGTATCGGTCGACCCGATGGGCAACAAGTCGCTGGCGATGGGCGAGTCGGTCGACAACCGGATCGCCCGCGAGCTCAACCCGCTGAGCAACCCCGAGCCGCTGGCGGTCTACGCCGGGGCGATGGGTGGTTACATCAACGAGGTGCTGTCGTATCGCGGGCCCAAGGACCTGCGGGCGGCCGAGCGCAACCCGTGGAACGTCTACCAGAAGATGGTCGGCATCACGATGTTGCCCGAGCAGCAGATCATGGACATCAAGGCCCGGCGCACCAGCGTCAACGACCTGCTCAAGGAGCAGATGTCGTCGCTGATGGCCTCGCCCAAGCTCAGCAGCGACGACCAGGATCGCCTGCAGTTGCACTTCGATGCGATCCGCGAGATCGAGATCGAGCTCGCCTGCCAGCTCCCGCCGCAAGAGGAGCTCGACGCCATGGCCGCGCAGATGGACTACAGCGGCCAGGACGACCGCATGCAGACGATCGTCATGATGCACATGAACCTGGTCGCGCTGGCCTTCGCCTGCGACTACACGCGCGCGGCGACCCTCCAGATCGGCGACGGCAACGACGGCACCGAGTACCTGATCGACGGCAACAAGTTCCCGCGCTACCACCAGATCTCGCACCGGATCTACAGCGACGGCGCCGAGGGCGACCCGATCCCCGACGCGCTGGGCAAGCACCACCGCATCGACCGCGAGCACGCCAAGATGTTCGCGCACCTGCTCAAGCGCCTGACGATGTACACCACCGACGTCGGCACGCTCCTCGACGACAGCGTCGCGGTGTGGTGCAACGACCTCAGCACCGGCGTGGGCCACAGCTACAACAACATCCCGTGGGTGTGCGCGGGCAGTTGCGGCGGCTTCCTCAAGACCGGCCAGTACATCGACGCCGGCGGCGTCGACCACAACAAGTTCCACAACACGATCCTCAGCGCGGTCGGCCTCACCAACATGGAAGGCAACCTCGTCGACGACTTCGGCGACCCGGAGCTCGAGCCCGGGGTCATCGACGCGATGGTCGCGGTGTGAAACTTCGCGGACGCGCGTGAGCGCGATCAGGTGCGGCGGGCGGGCAAATGTCCGCCCGTCGGCATTTTGCGGACGCGAGGTCCTCGCCTGCCACGGTGGCGCGCGTTGTCGGCCGCGCGTGGGCCCGTGCCGCAGATTCTCCGCCGCGTCGCTGGCCGCCCCCGGGGTCCGGCAGTAGCCTGAAACGGTGACCCGCCTGCCCCGTCGCGTCTCGCCCTGGTTGCTGGCACTCACCGTCGCTGGCTGCCTCGGCGGCTGCGCCGGACTTCCGGCCACCACCGGCGGCGTCGACCTCCGGCAGGGCCCCGCGTCGCGCGAGCTGGAGGCCCTCGCCGTCGCCCAGCGGGGCGCCGCCGCCGTCGCCGTCGTCTCGACCGACGTCGGCCGCGGTCTCGCCTTCGTCGTCGACCCCAGCGGCTATCTGCTGACCAACCGCCACGTCGTCGAGGACGCCGACTACATCGACAACATCACCTTCCCCGCGCTCAAGCCGGCCCGCAAATTCGCCAGCGTGCGCATCGTCTACATCGACCCGGTCCGGGACCTCGCGCTGCTCAAGATCGACGCCGAGGAGCCGCTCCCGTACCTGTCTCTCGGGACAGATCGTGCGCGGCCGATCGCGGACTACCTGCACGTCCAGGACAAGGTCGTGCTGCTGACGCGGGTCGCCCAGAACGACGGCAGCGACGCCGACGGCACCGGCGGCGACCAGTCCAACCAGACCCAGCCCGGCTTCGTCGCGCGCACCGGCGAGGTCCGCGAGCTCGAGGTCTACAACAAGGGCGTCGGCCCTGGCGCCTTCTTCGGGCTCACCCACGACGTCAAGCGCGGCATGTCCGGCGGCCCGGTGCTCGACCGCTACGGTCGCGCGGTCGGCGTGGTCTCGTGGACCTGGAAGCACCGCGTCGGCGGCTACGCGATCCCGATCGCCGAGGCCGCGCAGATGCTCGCCGAGCGCCCGCTGATGGCCAGCGCCGGGCAGCAAGCCAGCCGCGCCGAGGCCCGCGCCCGCGGCTTCGTCACCGCCGTACACGGCGGTCAGCTCGAGCACGCCCGCCGCATGCTCTCGCCGACCCACGCCCGCAAGATCCGCTCGTACACCATGCGCACGATCGCCGAGCAGATGCCCGGCGAGGGCAAGCTGCCGGTCCAGCAGTTCGTCGCCGCGCTCGAGGACATCGTCGATTCACAGGTGCCGGGCGCCGACAGCCTGCCGTTCGCCCGCGTCCAGGACGTCGTCCTGCGCACCGGCACGCCCGCGTTCATGGCCGCGCTCGGCGTCGACGGCCTGCTCTCCAAGGAGCAGGTCATCAGCTTCTTCTTCGAGTTCGCCCAGGCCTACGTCAGCGCCCGCTTCTTCGGAGACATCGCCGCCGACGACGCGATGGACGTCGCCCTCGCCCGCCTGCAGACCGTCGACGCCGCCCGCACCTTCGCGTTCGCCGAGGTCGCCCAGCGCATCGGCACCGGCGACAGCATCGAGATCGAGAAGATCGACCTGGTCCCCGGCGCCTACGCCCCGCAGGCCGTCGTCCGCCTCAAGGTCTCCCACAAGGCCGACAAGGCCAGCACCCGGACCTTCATCATGCAGTTGCGGCTCGAGTGGGGCGACTGGTACGTCGCGGAGCTGCAGAGCGTCGGCCTCGGCTAAAGCGCCGCTCGAGATCTCGCGCCTGGCTCGTCGCGCTGGTATTCTGGTGCGTGCCTCACGAGCCCCCTGCTGGATCTGCGGATCTGTCTGATGAATTGGTCGACGGCCGAGCCAGCATTCAGCGCCTCGTCGTCTCCAACTATCGCAGCCTGGGACGCGACGTGGTCGTCTCGCTCGGACCGCTCACCGTGCTGGTCGGGCCCAATGGGTCCGGGAAGAGCAACGTCGTCGATGCGCTACACTTCGTGGCGGACTGCATGAGCATGGGCCTCGGCGGCGCGATCAACGACCGCAACGGCATCGAGACCTGCCGACGGTGGAACCGCTCGCACGGCGGACACCCTTACAACGTCAGCTTCCGTCTCGAGCTGACCCTGCCGCGAGGCCCGGCGAGCTATGAATTCGAGCTCACGGGCTCGAACGTCGCCGAGTACTGCATCAAGTCCGAGCGAGCCGCGGTCCACGACGGCCAGGAGCATGTCCTCAGCGTCAGCGGCGGCAAGTTGGTCACCGCCCCCGATGGCCTGGTCCCCGCCGTCGACGACCAGAATTTGGTACTGCCGCTCGTCGGCGGCGACCTCCGGTTTCGGCCGCTGTTCCACGCCCTGCGCAGCATCGCCGTCTACTCGATCTATCCCGACACGTTGCGCCGTCCGCACCACTACAGCGCGAGCAAGCCGATGGCCAAGCATGGCGACAACTGGGTCTCGATCTTGAAGGATCAGCCGGAGTCGACCTGGAAGCCGGATCTTGTCGCCTCTCTAAACAAGCTCACCGGCGACATCGAGGACATCAAGATCGAGCGCGCCGGCGGCCTCCTCGTGATTCGCTTCCGCCGAACGATCGAGAAGAAGAGCAGCACCGCCGGAAAATGGTTCGAGGCCTATCAGGAGTCCGACGGCACGCTGCGGGTGGCAGGCATCATCACGGCGCTGCTACAAGAGCCTCCCGTCCCCGTGATAGCGATCGAGGAGCCCGAGTTGACCGTTCACCCGGGCGCCATCCCGCTGGTCGCCGACTTCCTCAAACAGGCCAGCCGCCGCTCGCAGGTGTTGGTGACGACGCACAGCCCTGAGCTGCTCGACTGCGTCGATGCCTCAGCGATCCGGGTCGTCACCCGCAGCCCCGAGCGCGGCACCACAGTGAGTCACATGGGCTCTTCGCAGGGGGAGGCCGTGCGGCGCGGGCTGATGTCGCTCGGCGAGGTGTTGCGACTCGAGGGCTTCCAGACCGAGCTTGCGTTGCCGACGAACGACGGGAAGGACTGAGGTCCGCATGCCAATGTTCCTCGTCGTCGAGGGCCAGGGCGAGCTCGAAGCGGCCCATAACCTGATCGTCCGTCTGACGCGCGAACGGGGCCACGACCTGCAGTGGGCCCGACCGCGCCGCTTCCTCAATCTCCACCTCGACCGCGGCATCCGCAAGGCCGCCGAGGTGCTTCGTATCGCACCTGACGCCGATGGGCTGCTCATCCTGCGCGACGAGGACGACCGCTGCCCGGCGCATACCGGCCCGGAGATCGCCGAGTGGCTACGCGCGCTTCACTTGCCGTTTCCGGCGGCGGTGGTGCTGCTGTGCCGCGAGTACGAGACCCTGTTCCTACCTTGCATCGATCTCATGGCTGGCAAGCCGCTGCGAAGCAACGCGACGGAGCGCCCCGGTATCGTCGCCGGCACCCGCTTCGAGGGTAATCCGGAGGCTATCCGTGGCGCGAAAGAGTGGCTGTCACGGCACTTCCCGCGCGGCTCGAGCTACAAGCCCACGCTCGATCAACTGCCGATGACTCGCATGGTCGACTTCAATCGCCTGCGAAGCTGTGCCCTGCCCTGCTTCGGCACGCTCGAGCGAGCGCTGGGCTTCCTGGCCGAAGCCCGCGGCCGGGCCGGTGAGGTCTATCCGCGAGGCCAGGACCCATCGGCCTGAGCCGAACCCATCAAGACGGACAAGCAAACGGTTTCCCCCCCGGGCTCCGGACCGTCACAAGGAGGAGGCGTTCTACGAGCCGTTCGCAGACTGGCTGAAGAACGACATCGGCGACGCGACCGACGCGATACCGCTCGGCGGATCCGGCTTGCGGTCGAAGTGGGGCACGCCCGACGTGATCGGCGTCTACAAACCGCAGCCCTCCGATCGCATCAAGTTCCCTCATGAGATCATTTCAGCCGAGATCAAGGTCGAGCCGCAGGCGCCGGTCGTGGCATTCGGTCAGGCAGTCGCATACCGGCTGTTCTCGACCAAGACCTACATCGTCATGCCACGAACGATCACGACAGAGGACCTCGACCGCCTTGAGGCGCTCTGCATGCTGTTCGGCGTCGGCCTCGTGCTCTTCACCCTGGACCCGCAGCAGCCGGACTTTGCGATCCGCATGCGAGCGCAGCGCTTCTCTCCGGACATGTTCTTCGTCAACGAGTTCGCGGACGGGCTGCACCGGCTCAACAAGGACACCTTCAATCGCCTGTTTCAGTGAGCCTGGCGAGTTTCATCGCGCACGAGCATCACGGATCGCGCGCAACTCCATCTCCACGATGCGGTCCTTCGGGCGTCCGACGAAGGACTTCACTTCGATGAGCTGATCCAGACTCAGGACACGGAAGCGCCGGCCGTGGACCATCTCCAGTTCGACGGTCACCAGTGACTCGACTGGACCGATCGGCGCAACCTCGCGGAGCACGTCGACCCGTCCGAGGTCGGTGTCGATGAGCAGGAGGCGATAGTCACACAACCGCTCGATCGAATCGGTGATCTCGCCGAGGTCCGGCCGTGTGACATGCTTAGGGTGATACGGGCGCAGCGCCGTCATCAAACGCTCGACGTTCTCGGCTGTGAACGGCGCCGCGACATCGAGATCGCGCGTAGCGATCGAGCCTCCGTGCGCTATGGCAGCGACCCCACCGATGATAACGAAGCGTACACCGGCCTCCTGAAGGAGGGCGAGCAACGCTTCACTTTGTTGGGGCGCCCGCTCTGCACGCATGGCGACTACCTCAGGGAGCCCACTTCAGAAGGTCTCCCCACTTTTCCTTTAGCCGTTCGGCATCGAGGCGAAGACGGAGTTCGGCGGGGACCGTCCGGGCCTGAACTTCGGCGTGAAAGCGGTTCATGGCCGCCAGTTGCTGGAGGCGTTCGGCGGGGGTTCGCTTCAGGTTTTCCTCGAGCAGCGTCACGTCGATGCCGAAGTCGATCGCCGCCTGCCAGGCAGAGGGTTCGCTGTGGGGGTCGTCGAGGGCCACGACTTCAGGATAACGCGCACGGCCGTACGCGTCGAGCGGGCGCATCGCGCCGTCCGGTCGCGCTGCGGAGCGCACCCGTCGAGCGACGGCTCACTGCGCGCCGTCGGCGAGCACCGCGTCGGCGGCGGCCACCTTATCCTGCTCGACGTCATTGATCTGGCGCCGGTCCTCGCCGACCTCCTGGCCCTTGCGCACGCGCACCACGCTGCCGATCTCGCCGGCGTGTTCGTAGCTCGACATCCAGCCGGGCGGCACGTTCGGGGTGGTCAGGCCATAGACGTAGCGGGCGTCCTTGGGGGCGAGGTTGACGCAGCCGTGGCTCTTGCGGTGGCCAAAGCCATTGTGCCAGTAGGCGCCGTGCAGGGCGAAGCGGCGGTAGAAGTACTGCACCCACGGCACGGCCTCCACGTGATAGGGCGTCTCCGCGGCGTCCTCCGGGCGGTTGCGCATGGCGCCGAAGGCCATCTTGTTGCGGATGCGATAGATGCCGCGCGGCGTGGTGGTGTTGGGCTTCGCGCCGGTGCCGCTCGAGATCAGGGTGATGAAGGTCGGCTGCTGGCCCTGCATCACCGCGAGGATCTGCTGGCCGAGGTCGACGTCGATCCAGGTCTCGCCGTCGCCGACGTTCGAGAGCGTCGGGCCGGGCTCGAACCAGCGGACCATGGTGGTCTCGATGTATCCCGGCACGCCGGGGCCGAGGCCGTCGGGGACGACCAGCCAGCGACGGCGCCCGACCTGCTGGATCTCGGCGAGCGCGGCGAGCTGCTGGTGAAACGCGGGCGCGGCGGCGACCGGCGCCTTGAGCTTGGGCTCGGCGCGCATCTCGGCCTCGCGCGAGATGACCCACGCGGCCATCCTGCCGTCCGGCACCGGGGTGTCGGCGAGCACGCGGCCGTGGAAGTCGCTCGGTTGCTCCGCTCGCATATCGCGGGCCAGCACGACCTGCTCGTCGGCGTCCTCGTAGATCTTGCCGTGGCCGCCGAGCGGGCGCAGGTCGGCGAAGGCGTACTGGCGATTCTCCTCGAGGTAACTCTCGGGCTCGCGGCCGCCGCTCAGCGCGTGGCGGGTGCGCCAGCGCGGGACCTCGGCGAGCAGCTTGCCCTTCCGGTCGGCTTTCGGCTTGGCGTAGATGAACGGCACGACCTGGCCTTCGGGGACCAGGGGGAGCTGCTGCGGCGCGGCCTCGGTCGCGCTCGCGGACTTGAGGCACACGTAGCCGTCGCCCTCGCGGTGGCCGGCGCGGGCCCAGCCCTCGCCGTCACAACCTGTCCCTTTGACCAGGCCGTAGATCGCGAAGGGCGCCCCGCGATCGATGCGCCCGCGCATGTCGCTGCCGTAGCGCGTGGCGGCGTAGACGATCGTGGTCCGCGAGGACACACGCAGGCCGCTCGGCGCCGGCACCTCGGGCTCGGCCGGTGGAGTGGCCGGAACCGTCGGTGGAGTCGCCAGCGCGATCGCCTCTGGCACCGGTTCGCCGCGCGGCGGCTCGGTCGTCGCCACGGCCTCGGCGGGGACCTCGACCACGTGGCTCACCGGCGCGTCCCCGTCGCAGCTCGTCGACAGCACGACCGTCGGCATCACGGGCAGCGCGAGGCCGGCGAGCGCGGCCAGCCAGGCGCCGCGACGTGAACGCGGCGTCGGGGCGCGCTCGGAGGGCGCCTGGAGGTGGCGGTCGGGCTCGGAGGAATTCACGGGGCGGGGCATGGGGTGGGCTTTGATAACGTCCGGGCTTTCGTGCCATCATCCCGGGTGGTGCAGAGCTTCACAGGGACCTCCGAATACATCGTTTCTCCGGAGCTGGCGCGGGCCGTGGACGTCGCGGTCGCGCTGGGTCGGCCGTTGCTGGTGAAGGGTGAGCCGGGCACGGGCAAGACCTTGCTGGCCCGCGACATCGCCCGCTTCTTCAACACTCCACTGGAGCGCTGGCATGTCAAATCCACGACGAAAGCGGTGGAGGGGCTGTACCAGTACGATGCGGTGAGGCGCCTGCATGATAGCCGCTTCAACGACGGCGAGGTCCGCGACATAGCGCGTTACATCACGCCTGGGCCGCTCGGACGGGCGTTTCGGCGCGACGAGCGCGTGGTTGTTTTGATCGACGAGATCGACAAGGCCGACCTCGAGTTTCCGAACGATCTACTGCACGAGCTCGACACCATGAGCTTCACGATCGGCGAGACCGGCGAGACCGTCGAGGCGCGTCACCGGCCGATCGTCATCATCACCAGCAACAACGAGAAGGAGCTGCCCGACGCGTTCCTGCGTCGTTGTGTGTTCCACTGGATCGAGTTCCCGGACCGGGCGCTGATGCAGCGCATCGTGCGGGTCCACCACCCCGACGCCGAGGAGAAGCTGCTGGCCGGCGCGCTCGAGGCGTTCTACTTGCTTCGCGCCGTCGACGGCCTGCGCAAGCCGCCGAGCACCAGCGAGCTGATCGACTGGGTCTCGGCGCTGCGGCACAGCGGCATGGACCCGGCCAAGCTGCTCGGCGCCGGCCTGCCTTTTATCGGCACGCTGCTCAAGAAGGAGCAGGACATCGACACCGCCCAGCGTCGCTTCAGCGCGACGCCAGGCAACCGGGGCGGCCGCACGGGGCACTGATGTTCCTCGAGTTCTTCTACAAGCTCCGCGAGCGCGGCGTCCCGGTGACGACGCACACCTGGCTCGCCTTGATCGAGGCGCTCGCGCGGGGCCTGCATCAGGACACGCTCGACGGCTTTTATCAGGTCGCGCGCTGCGTGCTGATCCAAAATGAGGCCCACTACGACGACTTCGATCGCGTGTTCGCGGAGAGCTTTCGCGGCGTCATCGCCGACACGCGTGACCTGCTCGCGCAGATCGAGCAGTGGCTCAAGGACCCGAAGCTGCTCGAGCACCTCGACCCCGCCCTGCGCGAGCAGCTCAAGGGCATGGACCTCGAGGAGCTGCGCAAGCAATTGCTCGAGCGCCTGGAGAAGCAGAAGGAGCGCCACGACGGCGGCAGCCACTGGGTCGGCACCGGCGGGACCTCGCCCTTCGGCACCGGCGGCGCCCACCCGACCGGGATCCGCGTCGGCGGCGGCGGAGGACGCAGCGCGCTGGCCGTCGCCGATGCCCGCCGGTTCCGCGAGTTTCGCCGCGACCTCGTGCTCGACACCCGCCAGATCGCTGCGGCCCTACGTCGCCTGCGACGCCTGACCCGCGACGACGGCAAGCTGGTCCTCGACCTCGACGAGACGATCGATGCCACCGCCCGCAACTGCGGCGACATCGAGGTCGTGCTCAGCCCGGAGCGCCACGCCGACGTGCGCCTGCTGCTCCTGCTCGACGTCGGCGGCAGCATGGACCCGCACGCGCAGTTGGTCTCGCGCCTGTTCTCCGCGGCGCATCAGGGCGGCGGCTTCAAGGAGCTGCGCTCGTACTACTTCCACAACTGCGTGTACCAGCGCGTGTTCGAGGACGCCGCGTTCACGAGGCCGGTGCAGACGCCCGAGCTGCTCAAGACCCTCGACCAGAAGTGGACGGTCGTGATCGTCGGCGACGCGTACATGCACCCGGGCGAGCTGACGATGACGAGCGGCGACTGGTGGGAGAGCGCGCGCGGCCCCTCAGGCCTGACCTGGCTGGCGCGCCTGGCCGACCGCTTCCCCCGCAGCGCCTGGCTCAACCCGGAGCCGCCGGGCCTGTGGCGATCCGGCACGATCGCCGAGATCGCCCGCGTGTTCGCGATGTTCCCGCTGACCCTCGGCGGCCTCGACGACATGGTCAAACACCTGCGGCGACCGGCGCTGTCCAGCGAACGCCGTAACTTCGTCGCCGCGCTGGCGCGCGGGCGCTGAGCGCCACAGGTCAGTCCAGACGATCGCCGGCTGACCGCTTCTGCTCATCGTCGAACCCTTGTGACCTTGCCGCAGGACGGGCGTCCCGCGTAGCCTTGACAGGCTACGAACTGTCTGTTTATGTGTGAGCATGCTCGCCGCTCACCGCTCACCGTCGCACTCCCTGCTTTAATGTTGGGTTGCAACGGGAACGGCTGTAGCGAAGAGCAGACCGCGAATAACCAGGACCAGTGCCGAGCGGCTATCTTCGAAGATACCGAGACCGCCGGCGCGGGAGATCTGGAGCCCGACTTTGGGGATTTCCTGGCAGAGCATGCGGTCGCATCTCCAGGCGGGGGATGGGTCGTAGAGGGTGACATGCACTTTACGAGCACTCAGCATCTCTACGAGCACTTCCGCTACAACCGACCACAGCAG
>Ga0105046_10012667_pt1 | contig 13079 bp, 18 predicted proteins | sample MAT03_FD_78385 | JGI IMG/M metagenome (GOLD analysis project Ga0105046, IMG submission 78385) | Freshwater microbial communities from Lake Fryxell liftoff mats and glacier meltwater in Antarctica - MAT-03 (megahit assembly) | ecosystem: Environmental > Aquatic > Freshwater > Ice > Liftoff... | reverse complement strand
CGGAGGTTTTAAAAAAGGTAAATGATATGGACATTCCAACCTATCAGGCCAAAGGAAAAAAACTAGAGACTGAAGCCCAGAATGAATTTAAGGCCGCTTTGCCATATTTTGAAGCTTGTTACCAAATCAATAAAACGGACGAAGGTGTGAAGAAGTCATTGAAAAATACATACGAACGATTAGGTAGGAATGCAGATTCTGAAAAAATCGGGAAATAGAAATTCCGAAAAAGACAATAAAAAAAGAGCATTGAAAGATGCTCTTTTTTTATGTCTGGAAGTTGTAACTCAAATGGGATCCAAAATTTCTATACAGAAAAACTCTCTCCGCAGCCGCAGGTCCTGCTTGCATTTGGATTGACGAATTGAAAGCCTTTGCCATTCAATCCATCCGAAAAATCGAGAACAGTTCCTGCCAGATAGAGGACAGATTTTTTGTCCACAACCAGTTTAACACCTTTATCTTCTATCAATTTGTCAGTTGGTTGAAAGATTTCATCAAATTCAAGGTCATACATCAGACCCGAACAGCCACCTCCTTTTACACCAACCCGCACGTGGAAATTTTCTCCTCTGTTTTCAGATTGTTTTATTTCCAGTATTTTATCTTTTGCTTTATCAGAAACTTGTATCATGGCTCGGTAGATTTTTGAACTACAAATATAAAGATCAATTTTCGTTCCACATTTGTTTATAATGATTTCCTTTCTCTATTTCAGATTTTAAAATCCAATTGCTTGACGTGTTTTCGTTTTTATCTATGTCAATTCAGATAAATAAAAAGAGGCTAATCCTCCTCAAAATCCATATTATCCAGATCTATCATAGAACTAAGCAAGTCAGAAAAGCGGGTCTCATTTTCCAAAATCTTTTTACTGATTAGCGAATATTCTGACAAACCAAACAGGATAAATTCCTTCCAGAATAGTCTTTCCTTTGGGCTTATGCTCAGCTTGCTATCAAAAATCAAATCATCCATAGCAGGTACAGCATCCAATTTCTCCTGATAAACTTTTTGTTGATCGTTTATCAAAAGCTGAACTGTATTTCCGTTTGAAAAATAATCTGAAATGGGCGTGTAAGCAGAACCTTCCTTTTGTTTTTTAGCTTTCTCCGGATCCGGAAAATATTCCACAAAGAGCGTTCGAATGGCCTTTCCAATCAGGTTTCTGGCCACAATGCCAGCCCCTTCCTGTTCGCCTTCATACACCAGTTCTACTTTCCCGGTAATGGCGGGCACTATACCATAAATATCTGAAAGCCTTATGTTTGCCTCTGTTTCTCCGTTCATCAAAGATCGCCTTTCAGCAGAACTCAACAAATTTTCAAAAGCAGCAATGGTTAATCGGGCCGACACACCTGATTTTGCATCTACAAACTCAGAATTTCTGGCCTCCACTGCTATTTGTTCAATAATATCTCTGGCCAGTTCTGGTACTGAAATACCAGCCTGACCATCTTTAACCAATGCTTCCTGTCTGGTAATTTTCTTTCCAATCTCAATAGAACCCGGATAATGGGTTATAATCTGGCTATCAATTCTATCTTTAAGTGGCGTTACAATGCTGCCTCTATTGGTATAATCTTCCGGATTTGCAGTAAAAACAAACTGAATATCAAGCGGTAAGCGAAGTTTAAAACCTCGGATCTGAATATCACCTTCCTGCAAAATATTAAAAAGAGAAACCTGAATTCTTGCCTGCAAATCAGGTAATTCATTGATTACGAATATGCAACGATGGGAGCGGGGAATCAATCCATAATGAATAACCCTTTCATCAGAATAAGAGAGCTTCAAACTCGCGGCTTTAATAGGATCCACATCGCCAATCAAATCTGCAACCGTTACATCTGGCGTGGCAAGCTTTTCAGTATAGCGTTCATCTCTGTGAATCCATGCGATAGGTGTCAATTCACCAAGCTCTTCTATTTGCAATTTCCCAAACTGGGTTATCGGATGCAAAGGATCATCATTTAGCTCAGAACCTTCTATTATCGGCATCCATTCATCTAAAAGATGGACCATCAATCTGGCAAGTCTGGTTTTAGCCTGACCTCTCAGGCCCAATAAGTTAATGTTATGTTTGCTTAAAATTGCCCGCTCCAGCTCTGGAATAACAGTATCTTCATAACCGTAAATTCCTTCAAAAACTGTTTCTTTATTTCTAAGTTTAGAGATCAGATTTTGCCTTAGTTCTTCTTTTACGGATCTACTAGACCAACCTGATTTTTTAAGTTCTCCTAGCGTTTTAATGGTTTGAGTATTCAAAATGTTATTCCTATGTGGTAAAATATCTGTTTATTTTCCTAATATCAATGCAAAAACAGAATAATTAAGCATATCTCTGTAATTGGATTCAATTCCTTCTGAAACAATGGTTTTGCCTTCGTTGTTTTCAATTTGCTTTAGCCTGTGAATTTTCATCAGAATAATATCGGTAATAGAACTTATCCGCATATCCCGCCAGGCTTCCGCATAGTCATGATTTTTCTGGCCCAGCAGTTCAACGTTTTCAGAAACTGCCTCATCATACATTGTTTCCAGCTCTTTGAAATTTAGATTTACGCCTGCTTCTTTTCCTTCCAATCTTGCCTGAATAATCGCAATAATGCAATAATTGATAATCCCTGTAAATTCAGAATCAATGGAATCATTCACCATTTGGGTGCCCTTATCCTGAATGCTTCTTATGCGTGATGCTTTTATAAATATCTGATCGGTAATGGAGGGTAGTCTCATTATCCGCCATGAAGTGCCATAATCCTGGTTCTTCTTGATAAAGAGGGATTTGCAGGAATTTATTACCGTTTTATATTCAATTTCTGTTTTGGACATAAGTTTTTGAACTGTTGCAAAAATCAGGCTGCAAAAAGGTCCCAATTGTTTGTTTGGGCAAGTTTAAATTTTTGAATTCGTAAAAGAGTTTGGCAGCTACCTGATTTTTAAACCAGAATTCCCCAAAAATGGCAAACAAAAATGCTCAAAAGCTTCCCATCTTTGCCCCGCAATTTATTAACATGGCCAGATATTTAACAGGTATTCAATCGTCAGGTATTCCACATTTAGGAAATATTTTAGGAGCGATAGAACCAGCAATTCAATTTTCAGAAGATCCTAAAAACGAATCGATCTTTTTTATTGCTGACTATCATTCACTTACAACGATCAAGTCAGCAGAGGAGCGAATATATAATGTCCGCTCAGTGGCTGCTACCTGGCTAGCTTTTGGCTTTGATTATGAAAAGAATATTCTTTTTCGCCAGTCAGATGTAAAAGAGGTTTTGGAGCTCACCTGGATCCTGAGTTGCTTCACTCCTTTTCCCATGTTGGCCAATGCACATTCGTTTAAAGACAAGTCGGATAAACTTTCAGATGTAAATGCCGGCTTATTTACATACCCTGTGTTGATGGCAGCAGATATATTATTGTATGATACTCAGTTGGTGCCAGTTGGTAAGGATCAGGTTCAACATATAGAAATAGCCTCCGATATAGCCAGAGCATTTAATTTCACGTACAAAACAGATGCTTTGGTTCTTCCTGAAGCGGCAGTTCGACCAGAGGCAATGACCATTCCTGGAACCGATGGAGCCAAAATGAGCAAAAGTTACGGAAATTTCATAGATATCTATCTCGAAGAAAAGGCTTTACGAAAAGTAATTATGTCTATCAAAACGGATTCAACCCCATTGGAAGAACCAAAAAATACTGAGCGTGACACAACCTTTACCTTATATAGCCTTCTTGCCACAAAAGAAGAAACGGAGCATTTGAAATCTCTGTATGAAAAAGGGAATTTTGGATACGGCACTGCTAAGCAAATGTTGTTTGAAAAAATTCTGGAACGGTTTGGACCAGCAAGAGAAAAGTATGCTGCCTTAATGGCAGATCCACAAAAATTAGATTCAATATTGGCAATTGGTGCTGCAAAAGCCTCAAAGATAGCCAGTTCGGTATTACAAAGAGTAAAACCATTAACAGGTTTTTGATTGTATTCAAATGGATGGAACAAACACTGCTTTTCCCATTGATGCTGATTATAAGAAGTTTTTAGAGAAAAGGTCGGAAAAAGGTCTTTTGCGAACTTTTGGGCAGATCAGAGATTTTGGGAAAGTAGATTTTTATACAAACGACTACCTGGGTCTTTGCCAAAACCCGGCAATTTTACCTGACTTGCAAAATGAATTAGAAAATGGATCTTTTGGTGCCTCTGGTTCAAGATTGGTTTCTGGCCAAAGTACGCATTTAGAAGCGCTTGAATCAGATTGCAGAATTTTTTTCAGATCTGAAGCCTCTATTTTTTTTCCAAATGGTTATCTGGCCAATCTGGCATTATTATCTGCAATGGCCAGCAGACATGATACTATATTATATGATGAACAATGTCATGTGAGTTTGAAAGATGGCATCAGACTTTCCTTTGCTGAGAAATTTTCTTTTGGACATAATGATGTAAACGCCCTTGAACAGAAGTTGAAAATTAGCAAGGGAAGAAAATTTGTCGTTATTGAGGCAATCTATAGTATGGATGGAGATCAGGCTCCTTTAACAGAAATTGTGGAATTGGCCCAAAAGTATGAGGCACATATAATAGTAGATGAAGCGCATAGTACTGGAACTGTTGGAAGGAATGGAGAAGGTTTATGCATCAGTCTTGGTCTGGAATCTAAAATCTGGGCACGTATTTACACATTTGGAAAGGCGCTTGGTGCCTCGGGCGGCCTGCTGGCAATAAATGAAACAACCCAAAAGTATCTTGTTAACAAATCACACCCGTTGATCTATTCTACGGCCCCAATGCCCCCTCAAACCATTATTTGCAGGCATCAGCTAGCATTTCTTATAAATAATGGAGAACGTGTAAAGGCTTTGCAATCGAATATTGATTTCTGGAATAAATTAAATTTTCAAACAAAAAATCGGGTTTCTCAAAATGTTTCTTCACCAGTTCAATATTATCTATTTCCAGGAAATAAGGAGGTCCTCAAATTGGCAAAATGTTTGCAAGATGCTGATTTTCAGATTAAGGCAATGTTAAGCCCGACTGTAAAAGAGGGTACAGAGCGGTTAAGAATTAGTCTGCATAGCTTTAACTCAGAAGCCCAAATTGAGTCTTTAATTAGATTCATTGAAGAATTTGAAAATATTTTTACAAAGAGGTTTTGATTTCAAATCAAAAACTCTACTTTTGCACTCCCTTTTCAAGAAGGGGTGTTTTTTAGCAATAATTATGGTAATTGATCCGATAGCTGATTATTTGACCCGCCTGCGTAACGCCATCAAGGCAAAGCATCTGGTAGTAGAGATCCCTGCTTCTAATATGAAGAAGCGAATCACTGAAATTCTTTATGAAAAAGGATACATTCTTAGCTACAAAGTAGTTGAGGAAGGTCCTCAAGGTAGTATTAAAATAGCCTTGAAATATAGCTATCCTTCAAGAGAGCCGGCTATTGTTAAATTAGAAAGAATAAGCAAGTCAGGTTTAAGAAAATATACTGGTGCTGCCAGACTTCCAAGAGTACTAAATGGTCTTGGAGTTGCTATTTTATCAACATCTAAAGGTGTAATGACAGATAAAGAAGCAAGGTTAAACAATGTAGGTGGAGAAGTTTTGTGTTACGTTTATTAATACTGAATCAGAAATGTCTAGAATCGGAAAATTGCCACTTGAAATACCACAGAATGTTGATATTTCAGTTGACAAAACAAATAATGTTACTGTAAAAGGACCAAAGGGAACCTTATCTCAATTGGTTGATAAAGATATCACTGTAAATATAGAAGGTTCAACCTTAACAGTTGTTCGTCCAACTGAGCAAAAAAGACACAAAGCTATGCATGGTCTTTACAGATCTTTAATAGCGAATATGGTGAAAGGTGTAAGTGAAGGTGTGAAAATTCAATTAGAACTTGTAGGTGTTGGTTATAAGTCTTCACTACAAGGCCCACATAATTTAGAGCTTTCATTAGGATTCTCTCACAACCTTGTTATTGGTATTCCTCCTGAAATAAAAATTTCAACGATAACTGAAAAAGGTAAAAATCCTATCGTTACTCTTGAAGGAATCGATAAACAACTTGTTGGGCAGGTGGCTGCCAAACTAAGGAGTTTAAGAGAGGTTGAACCTTATAAAGGAAAAGGTATTCGGTTTGTTGGTGAAATTGTTCGTAGAAAAGCTGGTAAAACTTCAGCAAAATAATCATGGCACTTACTAAAGTAGAACGCAGAAAAAGAATTCAGCTGCGAATAAGAAAAAAAATTACTGGTACTTCAGATAGACCCAGAGTTTCGGTTTTCAGAAGTAATTCTCAAATATATGTTCAGATCATTGATGATACTTCAGGCAAAACATTGGCTGCAGCTTCCTCCGCTGAATTGGGCAAATCAAAAGAACCAAAATCCATAATATCTGCAAATGTTGGAAAGGCAATAGCTACCAAAGCTTTAGCTGCTGGCATTTCAAATGTAGTTTTCGATAGAGGTGGTTATTTATTCCACGGCAGAGTAAAAGCATTGGCAGATGGAGCCCGCGAAGGCGGTTTAAAATTTTAAAAAATGAGCACTAGTAATAGAGTAGTACGTTCCGCAGAAGGAGATTCGTTAAAAGAAAAAGTAGTAGCCATCAACCGTGTAGCCAAAGTGGTGAAGGGTGGTCGTAGATTTTCATTTTCTGCCATAGTTGTGGTTGGTGATGGAAATGGTACTGTTGGTTACGGTTTGGGAAAAGCAAATGAAGTAACAGATGCTATCCAAAAAGGAATTGATGATGCCAAAAAGAATTTGGTCAAAATTCCAATGTACAAAAATACGGTTCCTCATTCTAATTTAGGCAAATATTCGGGTGGTTTTGTATTTTTGAAACCAGCTGCTCCAGGTACAGGCATTATTGCTGGTGGTGCCATGCGTGCAGTACTCGAAAGCGCAGGTATCAAAGATATTCTGGCTAAATCTAAAGGTTCTTCAAATCCACACAATGTGGTAAAAGCTACTGTTAATGCATTAGTTACTATGAGAGATCCAGCTGAAATTGCAAAAATTAGAGGTATTTCATTACAAAAAGTATTTAACGGCTAAAAAATGAATCTTCACACATTAAAGCCTGCTGAAGGCTCAACAAAAAGCGAAAAAAGAATAGGGCGTGGTTCTGGTTCTGGTCGAGGTGGTACTTCAACCAGAGGTCATAAAGGAGCCCAGTCAAGATCAGGTTACTCAAGAAAGCCAGGATTTGAAGGTGGTCAAATGCCACTTCAGAGAAGGGTTCCTAAATTTGGATTTAAAAATCCAGGAAGGGTAGAGTTTAAAGTTATTAATCTTGATGATCTTCAAAAGATGGCTGAAAGTTATAAAACTACCACTTTAGATATCGCTTTTTTTCTTCAACACGGACTCGCATCTAAAAAAGATAAGGTGAAAGTTTTAGGTAGGGGAGAAATCAGTCAAAATATTTCTGTAACAGCACATGCTTTTTCAGAAACTGCAAAACAGAATATTGAAAAAGTTGGCGGCTCCACTAACCTGGTCTCCTAATGAACAAATTAATAAAAACATTTAAGGATATATTTTCAATTGAGGATTTGCGGGAGCGAATCCTCAATACTTTGTTATTCCTTGCCATCTATCGTCTTGGTTCATATATAGTATTGCCAGGTGTGGACGGTGCCAGGTTTCAAGGTAGCTCAGAAGGTATATTTGGATTATTAGATACGCTTCTTGGAGGTGCATTCAGTAATGCCTCAATTTTCGGATTGAGTATCATGCCTTATATTTCTGCGTCAATTGTTCTTCAATTATTGACTGTAGCAGTTCCTTATTTTCAAAAGCTTCAAAAAGAAGGAGAATCAGGAAGAAAAAAGATCAATCAATATACACGAGTTTTAACTATTGGTATATGTTTGGCTCAATCTGCTGCTTACATAGCATCAAACATTCCGGCAGAATATATTTATCCAGAATTTCAAGGTACATTATTCAATGTTTCTTCTATGATTATTCTGACTGCTGGTACAGTTTTCTGTATGTGGATGGGAGAAAAAATAACTGATCGTGGCATTGGAAACGGTATATCGTTACTTATTATGGTTGGAATTATTTCGCGTTTTCCTGGTGCTATTATTAAGGAAGCAATGGCACGAGATATTAATGGAGCATTGATTTTTATACTTGAATTGTTTATTTTGTTTTTCGTTGTTATGGCTGTTGTTATTATCACTCAGGCTGTAAGACAAATTCCTATTCAGTATGCCAAACAAATAATTGGCAACAAAGTATATGGTGGTCAACGCCAATATTTACCTATTAAGGTAAACTCGGCAGGTGTAATGCCAATTATATTTGCCCAATCATTAATGTTTATACCAGCTTTTCTTGCTGGTTTATTTCAGGAGGGCAGTGATATTGCAAATACGATAGGTGTGATGTTTTCTGATTTTACAAGCTGGCAATATAATGTTGTATTTGGAGTTCTCATAATAGTTTTTACTTTCTTTTATACAGCTATCGCAATTAATCCTAATCAGATTGCAGATGATATGAAACGTAATAATGGTTTTATTCCAGGTGTGAAACCTGGTCCGCAAACAAGTGATTATATTGCTACAGTAATTGATAGGGTTACATTGCCAGGTGCATTTTTTCTTGCCTTGATTGCTATTCTCCCTTCGATTGCCACGAGATTTGGTGTTAGTAGGGATTTTGCACAATTTTTTGGTGGAACATCGCTATTAATTATGGTCGGAGTAATCCTGGATACTTTGCAGCAAGTAGAGAGTTATTTGCTTATGAAGCATTATGAAGGGTTGATGAAGACTGGTAAATTCACAGAGACATCTGAAAAAGTAGCCATCGCATAAATATCGAATGTTAAAGGTTAAAGAAAATATTTACATCAAAACGGCAACTGAAATTCAAGCCATTCGTGAAAGCGGTGATATTCTCGCCAGGCTTCATGGTGAGATTTCAAGAATGGTTGCGCCAGGTGTAAAAACCCTTGACCTTGATAATTTTGCTGAAAAGTTTATTTTAGACCATAAAGCAACACCTTCCTTCAAAGGTTATAGAGGTTCTCAAGGATCAATAGCATTTCCTGCTTCTTTGTGTATATCTGTAAATTCTGTTGTTGTACATGGTTTTCCAAACCACTACATTTTAAAAGAAGGGGATATAATTTCTATTGATTGTGGTGTTTTTTATAATGGCTTCCATGCTGATAGTGCTTATACCTATAAAATTGGCGCTATTAAACCAGAATTAGAAAAACTATTAAATGAAACATATACTTCTTTGATTAAAGGCATTGCTAAATGCAAAGCTGGAAACAGAGTTGGAGACATTAGTTCTGAAATTCAAAGACATGCTGAATCATTTGGATATGGCATTGTTAGAGAGTTAGTGGGACATGGAGTTGGAAGGAAATTGCATGAGGCTCCTGAAGTTCCAAATTTTGGAAAACAAGGGAAAGGCCCTAAGTTAATGAATGGTATGGTTATTGCCATTGAGCCGATGGTTACAATGGGAAAACGTACTGTTAAACAAGAAAAAGATGGCTGGACAATCAAAACAGTAGATGGTTCGCCTTCTGCACATTTTGAGCACACAGTTGGAATAGTAGATGGAAAACCTGAGGCACTTACGACATTTGATTACATTGTAGAATCTCAAAAAGTAACATACAATGGCTAAACAATCGTCAATAGAGCAGGATGGGACAATAATGGAAGCACTTTCTAATGCTATGTTCCGCGTGGAACTTGGCAATGGTCACCAGTTAATTGCCCACATATCAGGAAAAATGAGAATGCACTACATAAAGATTTTGCCAGGTGACAAAGTAAGGTTGGAAATATCGCCTTACGACCTGTCTAAAGGTAGAATCGTATATCGTTATAAATAGAATAAAATGAAAGTCAAGACTTCGGTAAAGAAGCGCAGTGAAGACTGCAAATTAGTCCGACGTAAAGGGAAGCTTTACGTTATTAACAAAAAGAATCCAAGGTTTAAACAACGACAAGGGTAATGGCGAGGATAGCTGGTGTTGACATCCCTGGAAACAAGAGAGGGGAAATTGCTTTAACCTATATTTATGGAGTAGGCCGTAGTGGTGCTACAACTATTTTAGGCAAAGCCGGAATCAACGTGGACAAAAAACCAAATGATTGGTCTGAAGAAGAGGCAAATGCCATTCGGGGAGTAATCACAGCGGAGTTCAAAGTTGAAGGTGTATTGAAATCTGAAGTTCAGCTTTCAATTAAGCGACTGATGGACATTGGTTGTTACAGAGGGCTGCGACATAGAAAAGGTCTTCCACTTCGAGGTCAAAGAACTAAGAATAATTCCCGTACCCGAAAAGGAAAGAGAAAAACTGTAGCCAACAAAAAGAAGGTTACTAAATAATTTTTAGGATGAATCAGAAGAGAAAAGACAAAGCCAAGAAGAGAGTTGTTGTTGTAGAAGCTGTAGGTCAGGCTCATATCAGGGCTTCCTTCAATAATATTATTATAGCAATTACCAATATTAACGGTGAGGTAATCTCCTGGGCCTCAGCTGGAAAAATGGGTTTTAAAGGCTCAAAGAAAAACACGCCTTACGCTGCTCAAAAAGCTGCGGAAAATTGTTCTCAGACAGCATACGATTTGGGTATGAGAAAAGTGGATGTGTTTGTAAAAGGTCCCGGTGCTGGAAGAGAATCTGCCATCCGCACCATTCAAAATTGTGGCCTTGAAGTGGCAGTAATAAAAGATGTAACACCGCTACCGCATAACGGTTGCCGTCCACCTAAAAAGAGAAGAGTATAAAACAATGGCAAGATATACCGGCGCCACTACAAAAATTGCACGTCGTTTTGGAGAGGCAATATTTGGGCCCAGCAAAGCTTTGCAAAAGAAAAACTACGGACCAGGTCAACATGGTCGTGGAAAAAGAAGAAAGCTGTCAGAGTACGCCGTTCAGCTGGCGGCAAAACAAAAGGCCAAATATACGTATGGTGTTTTGGAACGGCAGTTCTCGAATCTATTCGTAAAAGCAGCGAGAAAGGAAGGAATCACTGGTGAAAATTTATTAAAGTTTTTGGAAGCAAGGCTTGATAACGTGGTTTTCAGATTGGGTATTTCCCCTACCAGAGCAGGTGCAAGACAAATTGTGCTTCATAAACACATAACAGTGAATGGAGAAGTAGTTAATATTGCTTCTTTTAGTGTGAAACCTGGCGATGTAGTTGCGGTTAGAGAAAAATCTAAATCGCTTTCTGCTATCACCGACAGTCTTGCAGGTAGAAATGCAAGAAAATTTACCTGGCTTGAGTGGGATTCAAAAGAATTAAGCGGAACGTTTATTTCATTTCCACAAAGAGACCAGATCCCAGAAAATATTCAGGAACAACTTATTGTTGAACTTTACTCTAAATAATTAGATATTATGTCATCTATACTTGCATTTCAGATGCCCGATAAAGTCGTTATGGAAAAAGCCGACGACTTTCATGGCCTGTTCGAATTCAAACCTTTAGAGAAAGGGTACGGAGTTACCATTGGTAATGCGTTGAGAAGAATTCTTCTTTCATCTTTGGATGGTTATGCCATTACTTCAATAAAAATTCCAGCAGTACTTCATGAGTTTTCAACCATTGAAGGTGTTGTGGAAGATGTAACTGAAATTATACTTAACCTTAAACAAGTTAGGTTTAAGAAAATTGCTGATTCTCCAGATCAGAAAATCAATATTTTCTTAAAAAATCAATCTTCATTCAAGGCTGGTGATATTTCTAAGTTTACAAGCTCTTTTGAGATTTTAAATCCTGAGCTGGTTATTGCCAAAATTGATTCAGCTTTTTCTTTTGAGATTGAAATGACAATCGACAAAGGAAGAGGTTATGTTCCTGCTGAAGAGAATAAAAATTCTGAAGCTGTTTTAGGAGTTATTCCTATTGATGCAATTTTTACGCCTATTAAGAATGTGACCTTCAGTGTTGAAAACACAAGGGTTGAGCAAAAAACGGATTTTGAAAAACTTATTATAGAGATCAAAACCGATGGTTCTATCCATCCTGAAGATGCACTCAAAGGTGCTGCCTATATCTTGATTCAGCATTTTATGTTGTTTAGTGATCAGGCAATTACTTTTGAAATAGCCAGACCACAGGAGGAAGAAACTGTTGACGAGGAGTGGTTGCAAATGCGTAAACTTCTTAAAACTTCACTTACTGATCTTGATCTTTCTGTTAGAGCATACAACTGTCTGAAAGCAGCTGACATCAAAACGCTAGGAGATCTTGCTTCTTTAGAAGTATCAGATATGATGAAATTTAGAAACTTTGGAAAGAAATCATTAACAGAATTGGAACAGCTAATCGCAGAAAAAAGTCTAACCTTTGGAATGGATGTAGCTAAGTACAGATTAGATGAAGATTAATAATGAGACACGGAAAGAAAAATAACCATTTAGGTAGAACAATGCCGCATAGAAAGTCAATGCTTTCTAATATGGCTAACTCTCTCATTCTTAGTAAAAGAATTGTTACAACAGTAGCCAAAGCGAAGGCGCTTAGAAAATATATTGAGCCTCTTCTTACCAAATCTAAAGAAGATACTACCCACAATAGGAGGATCATATTTTCTTACCTGAAAAGTAAAGAATCTATAAAGACTTTGTTTGGTGAAGTTTCAGAAAAGATTGCAAATCGACCAGGTGGATATACCCGAATTATAAAATTGGGTACAAGACAAGGTGATGCAGCAGAAACGGCTCTAATTGAATTGGTTGATTACAATGAAATTCTTTTGGCTGGTGCAACAGAAGCTCCGGCAAAGGCGAAACGAACAAGAAGAGCTGGTACCAAAAAATCTGATGCGGTTGTAGCTACTGCTGAAACAATTGCACAGGAGGTTGTTGTAGAAGAACCAAAATCCGACAGTGATGTTTCATTTAAATCTCCAACAAAATTAATAGTAACAAACGGTACTACTATTAATGAAATACATAATGTTGATTATTCAATAAAAAATGAAAAAACGCAAAATTCACCATCAAGTACTGAATCTGACATAAAGGCATCACCTGATGAAGACAAAAAGCCTGAGGCATAAAT
>Ga0105046_10012664_pt1 | contig 13083 bp, 9 predicted proteins | sample MAT03_FD_78385 | JGI IMG/M metagenome (GOLD analysis project Ga0105046, IMG submission 78385) | Freshwater microbial communities from Lake Fryxell liftoff mats and glacier meltwater in Antarctica - MAT-03 (megahit assembly) | ecosystem: Environmental > Aquatic > Freshwater > Ice > Liftoff... | reverse complement strand
GATGCGAAAGAGCGTCCGGCCATCGAAGTGGTGGAACCGATCTACGAAGAGGTTCTGCGGGGACATCGCTACCGCACAAACCGTGGACCGATGAGCGTGTATGAATTCTACATGGCGGTCGCACGGCTCGGCGGCCACATGAACCGCAAAGCCGACAGCTTCCCCGGCTGGCTGACCCTCTGGCGAGGTTGGCAGAAACTCCAGCACATGGTGACCGGTGTAGAAATCGAACGCCGTCGGCGAAGGAAAATCGTGTAGAAAGATAAGGCTGACGCCGGAGGCTCGCTAGGTATGTGCCGACTACAATGATCCCCATGATCAGTCAGCTATCATGTCGCTGCGGGTATCAGTGGCCGGGGGATGCCACTGCCGACGAGTCGGTCGTATGCCCTCAGTGTGGCACCGTTGCCGATCTCCGCGCACTCCCCACCGATGCGACACAGAGCATCACCCCGAAGACGGATCCCTGGGCGACACGCACGGCCGGGCCGAGCACATTCATTTCGGAAAGTGCAGTTCCAACGATCCCGGGCTACGCCATTTCCGACGAACTCGGTCGTGGCGGCATGGGCGTCGTTTATCGGGCTCGCGAAGAAAGCCTGAACCGGTCGGTGGCTCTCAAGGTTTTGCTCTCGGGCGCTCATGCGGGCACGCGGGATCTGGCCCGCTTCCGCTCGGAGGCGGAGGCAGCCGCGTCCGTTCAGCACCCGAACATCGTGCAGGTGTACGCCATCGGCCAACATGCCGGTCTGCCATATATCGCTCTGGAATTCGTGCCGGGCGGATCGCTCGCTGCCCGATTGGCGGAGGGTGCTCTTCAGGAGAAAGAGGCCGCGCGCATCGTGCAAGCGATTGCACGCGGAGTGCAGGCCGCACACGATCGTGGCGTCATTCATCGCGACCTGAAGCCGGCCAATGTTCTCTTCGGTTCGAATGACGAGCCGAAGATTGCGGATTTTGGCCTGGCGAAAGTTGGTGATTCAGGTCTGACGGCCAGCGGCGCGATCATGGGTACGCCTGCTTACATGGCACCGGAGCAGGCTCGTGGCGACACCAAGGCAGCCGGGCCGGCGGCAGACATCTGGGCTCTCGGTGCGATTCTCTACGAGTGCGTGACAGGTCGGCAACCGTTTCGCGGTCAATCCGCGCCCGAGACGCTTCGAAAGGTTTGCGAGTCCGATCCGGATTCGATTCAGGGAGTGCCGGCCAACCTTGTCAACATTGCACTGAAGTGTCTGGAGAAAGATCCGGCCCGGCGCTATCTTTCCGCCAACGATGTCGCGGACGATCTGGGGCGATTCCTGGCCGGTGAAGCCGTGCTGGCCAAGCCGCGAGGCTTCTATTCGCGTTCGCTCCGCTGGGCCGGTCGTCATCAAGGCCCGGTCTGCCTGGGCGTGGGGGCACTCATCGCGATCGCGATTATTTTGGCTTTTTTACCACCGAAGAAAACGGAACAGGAACCAACTCCGGTCGTGGAGAAAGGCAAGCCGGCCGAGAAGATCGACGAAGATGATCGGCGGCCCATCAAGGAAGCCGTGGTCGGTAAAATGCAAAAAGCGAGCTGGCGGATGACCAGCACGAACAACCTGAAACAATTAGCGATTACCGCTCATAACATCTCGCAGGTGGGTGTCGGCTTGCCACCACCGGCGATTTACGATCGCACGACCGGCAAGCCGCTCTTGAGTTGGCGAGTTGCCTATCTGCCGTTTCTTCACGACGAAAACATCAAACTGCACAAAGAGTTCAAGCTGAATGAACCCTGGGATAGCCCGCACAATCTCGCTCTGGTCGAACGGATGCCCAAGATCTACGAGATTCCAGGCACGAGCCCTCCCAAGGGGCAAACGTATTACCAGGTCTTGACCGGGCCGGGGACGCTCTTCGATTCGACCACGTTGAAACCAGGCGGCATTCATGGCAAGACGGCCATTCGACTTGAACAGATCGCCGATGGCACATCGAACACGTTGCTGATGGTCGAGGCCGCGAAGCCGGTGATCTGGACGAAACCGGAAGACGTGGAGATCGCTCCGGATCGCCCGCTGCCGGGATTCGGCGGCCATTTCGAGGGGGGCTTCAACGTTGCTATGGCCGATGGATCTGTTACGTTCGTCAGTAGTGCGGTAAGCGAGAAAACCCTACGAGCGGCCATGTCGCCGCTCGGAAGCGAAGTGTTGGGAGGAGACTGGCCGGACGGCCCGAATCGCAAGAAGTCCTTGGGGAAATTGCCTTCAAAGTAGTCGGCACACTCCGTGTGCCGAGCCCCGCACACGGAGTGTGCGGGCTACTATCACGAGCCACACAATTCGGGGATCGTTCATGTTGACCGTCGCCTGCGAGCATTGCGGCCGAACGATTGCCGCCGCGGATGCGTCGACTCAATGCCCCAGTTGTGGTCAGAGCATTTCGAACCGATCCGACGGCGAGACGCTCGCCGTCGATCCCTCGGCTCAAGCTTCAACCCACACACACATCGGTGAAATCCCTTCGTCCAAAACTGTGGCAGAACCTGTTCCCGGTGGGACTATTCCCGGCTACACGATTGTTGAGGAACTCGGTCGCGGCGGCATGGGTGTTGTCTACAAGGCCCGCGAGGTCAGCCTGAATCGTGCGGTCGCGTTGAAAGTTTTGTTGGCCGGTACACATGCCGGTTCGAGAGAACTTGCTCGCTTCCGTGCCGAGGCCGAAGCAGCGGCGGCCGTACAGCACCCGAACATCGTTCAAGTCTTTGCCGTCGGCCAACATGCCGGCTTGCCCTATTTGGCCCTGGAATTCGTGCCCGGCGGATCACTGGCTGATCGCCTTGTCAGCGGGCGACTCGATCCGAAGGAGGCGGCGCAAATCGTTCGGGCCATCGCCAGGGGTGTTCACGCGGCCCACGAAAAGGGTGTGATTCATCGCGATCTGAAGCCTGCCAACATCCTGTTCGATTCAACCGGCGAGCCAAAAGTCGCGGACTTCGGGCTCGCCAAGATGGAGGACACCGGACTCACGGCCAGTGGGGCCATTATGGGCACGCCGGCGTACATGGCTCCCGAACAAGCCCGAGGCGACACAAAGACCGTTGGCCCGGCGGCAGATATCTGGGCACTCGGTGCAATCCTGTACGAATGCGTTTCGGGTCGTCAGCCGTTTCGTGGCCAGTCCGCTCCCGAGACGTTGCGTCTGGTGGGCGAAGCCGATCCCGCCCCGCTGCGTGGCATTCCCAAGAACCTGGCCACAATCGTGGCGAAGTGTTTGGAGAAGCAACCTGCCCAACGCTACACATCGGCCGGGGAACTCGTGGATGATCTGGCGCGGTTTCTTGCCGGCGAAGCGGTGACGGCCCGACGGCGAAGCAGCTTCCTTCAACCTTCACGGTGGGTTGCTCGACACAGAAAGCTCTCGTATGCACTCGCAGGTGCAAGCCTGGCATTGGCCGCGATTTTGTTCGTCCTCTGGATTCGCCCGAAACAAGAGTTGTCGCCGACTCTACTGACCGACGGGAAACCGAACTCCGACTTGCTGCTGATCCCGCCGGATGCGTTTGCGTTCATCACGATTCGGCCCGGCAACGAACTCGATCGGCCGGAAGTCCAACGCCTCGTGATGTCCCTCCTTCAACTCGGTCCCGACGTGGCTGAGGAGGGCATGCTCCGCGAGCGGATCGAAAGTTTGCTCGGACTCCGTCCGGAAGAAATCGAACGCTTCACTTTCGTGCTCTTGCACGAACGCTTTCGAGTGCAACAGGCCGCACCCAACTTTCTGATTGTCCTGCGAACCAAGTCGCCGGCCAATCTCAAGACGATTCGCAATCGGATTGAGGATTCGCTGGGGACATTCGATCCGGAGGAGCATCGCGGCCACAAGTACGACTCGGTGCTGATCGATCAAAGAACATTGTTCTCATTGTGGAAAGCAGGCGACAAAGACCTGGTATTCGGCCAGTCGAAGGATGTGCTGGCCGCAATCAATCGGCTTGAGGATGGACAGGCCGAAACCTTGCCGACGCCGGCATTGGAGTTGGCGAGCAAGGGTCACAGCATAGTTGCCTCGACGCGTTCGATGAAACCCCTGCTGGAGCAATTGAACTCTGAATGGCCTCGGGAGTTGTTGGCCACCTTGGAATTGCTCGTTCAGTCCGGTTCTGCCACCTTCACGCTCGACCTGCTGCCAGCGGCGAATACCTCTCCCGTGCCCGGCTTCGATGCCGAAATCCGTTTTTCATTCACGAATGAAGCCGGGGCGACTTCGGTACTCCCGAAACTTCGTACTGCACTGATATCCGCAGGCAAGCCGGATTCCATCCCGACGGATGGTGGATTGCAGGCTCTTTTACCTGCGTTGCGAGCCTCGCTTCGGGAGGTGAGCGTGCGGCAAGAACAGTCAGTCCTTGTCGTCTCGATTCGGCCGCGTTGGACTGCAAGCGAAATCGTGACTTCCGCAAAGAAGCCAAGCGCGTCCGTGGGGCAAAAACTTCAGCAGATCGGTCTCGCCATGTACAATTACGATGCAACGTTCGGTCGGCTGCCAAAGGCGGCCATCCATTCGCCCCAGGGCAAGCCACTTCTCAGTTGGCGGGTTGAACTCCTGCCGTTTGTCGAGCACGACAGTTTGTACCGGGAGTTCAATCCGAAAGAGGCCTGGGATCATCCTGACAACAAACGGCTTCTTGAAAAGATGCCCGCTATTTTTGGAATGGATCCGACTGACCCCGGTTTCGCCAAGAATCGAACTCGTTTCCAGGTGATTCAGGCTAAGGGAGGTGTCTTCGATGGCGACACGGCCACGCAACTCGCACAGATGAAGGACGGCAGTTCGAACACGCTGCTTGTGCTCGAAGCGGGCGAGTCGATCGAATGGACCAAGCCGGACCAACTCCGCTTCGATCCGAAAGGGGCGATGCCGAAACTCGGTAATCCCGCACAACGCGAATGCCTGATCCTTCTAGGCGATGCCTCGATTCAGCCGATCTCCCGCGATGTTTCGGCCGAGGCGTTCGGACCGTTAGTGACCAAGAACGGCAACGATTCATTAGACTGGCTGCGGTTGCGGGGGAAGCGTCCATGAACTGCTCGATCACGATCGTTACAGCTCCGCTCCGCCATTCGAGTTCGGCCATACCGGACCGACACTTTTGTGAACCGTTCGAGGATCGCTGCTAAGGCGAGCGGCAGGAACAAATTTATCCAGGCAGCGGCCAGGCGAGCGTCGAGGCGTAAGCCCGACGTCTAGCGCCCGAACTTGGGAGCCCGCGAATCCACGTCGGGCTTACGCCTCGACGCTCGCCTGGTCCATGACGCCCTAAATGGGTAAATTTGAATCTGCCGATCGCCTAAGGTCCTCGACACCGCACTGCACCGTCATCTGGGCCAAATCCTCGTCCGAAGAATCGGATTTCTTTAAGAAGCCCAGGACAAAGGTTTGCAGTAAAATCCGAGCGTGAACTTTCGCTTCGCCTCGATCACCCCACACTTCTCAGCCGCCGCCTCGCCCACTTTGCCCAGCAACTTCTGGATCGCCGCGTCCACCTTGGCTATGATCGACATTGGGGAACTTTTCTAGACGTCGCGGGTTATGTTGGGTTTTGCAAAGCCTCCGCCCACACAAAAAAGCGGTAGTGGAGAATTCGCCGTGCCCACCGGAGAACTCGTCGATCTTACCGTCAAGATTCTCGCGGCACTGGCGGCTCCGCTTGGCGGGCTGGCCATCTGGGCTGTCACGCGACACGTACGGCTCGTGCATCTTGAGAAAGAGCATGAGACACTTCGCCGGGACCATCAATCGCTGGAAGGCAATCTGGAAGAAGCCCGACGACAAAGCGAGGAGGCCCGACAAATATCTGCCGAACGTTATGACCGGCTGCGTGCCACCTACGAGGATGCTCGGGACAAATTCTATCGCGTGAAAGCCGTCGCCCAGCGGCAGAGACTCGAACTCGAGGTGATCGGCACTCGTTCTCCACTCGATTCGGTGCAGCGATCCAACGGTGATGACTTGAACGCGAAGATCGTCGAACTCGACGCGCAACTGGCCACGGCCCAAAGCGAACTCGCGGAGAATCAGCGGCGCATCGAGGATGCCACACAAAGCGACGGCCGTATTTGGCTTCGCCCTCCTGTCCACAACGTGCCAACCTTTCGGCCGCGAAGCGAGCGGAAGAACGTCATCATCTCCGTGCTGAATCTCAAGGGAGGAGTCGGCAAGACGACCATCACCGCCAATTTGGCCGCAACCTTCGCGAAGACGGACTCTGCCTTGTTGGTTGACCTCGATTACCAGCGTTCGCTGTCGATGTTGTTAGTTCCCAATCGAGATCGAATTCTGCTTCACCGGGCCGGTTCGTCGGTTCAACATTTTCTTGCAAGTGAAAGACACTCCGCCAAAGAGTTGACAAGCAGGTTGCAGAAACTGTCGCCCGAAGTGCCGAATTGTGCATTGCTCGCGAATAGCGACAGTCGATCGGGCAGCAACGGTGCCGACGGTTTGGAGGAAACCGAGACCCGGCTGATGATCGAATGGCTCTTCGATCGCACTCGGCCTGATCCACGTTTTTTCATCCGCGAGGCGTTGCACGATCGAACGATAGAGGATGAGTATCGATACGTATTTCTCGATTGCCCGCCACGCTTGACCACGGCCTGCGTTAGCGCGTTGGCGTCCAGCGATTATGTGCTGATTCCGGTTGTGCCGGATGCCGTGTCGACCCGGGCTGCTGAGAATCTTCTGACAACACTTCGCGGACTTCGCGATCTTCTCAATCCGCAATTGAGAGTTTTGGCCGTGGTTCCGAACATGGTCCGGCCTCGGGGCGATGGTTTGATCAAAGCTCATACAGATGCATTGATCGAACTGAGGGAAGCACTGCAAAGCCGTTGGGACGAACCCATCCGTATTGCTGACGCCTGCATTCACCACAATAACGCTTTCGGTTTGTCGGCTGCCCTCTTGGATTCCGAGCAGAAATTCAGTCTCGCCATCGCCGAAGTGAAAGTTGCCCAGTGTTTCGACGCCCTTGCCGAAGAACTCCTTCAAGAGATTCAACACCATGAAAGTCGCCGTACTCCAACAGTTCCTGCGCAGTCTGGTTCCCGCACTCGAAGCGGCCGGTGATCGCAAGGTCTCGGCCGATTTGGCCGAGGCATCCAATGCACTCGATTCCTTCGAGGCACTGGACATCGCGGACTTTTCGGCATTCCTTTCGCGTGCCCAAGACTATCACACCCGTGGAGCGGTAGCCGTTCCCGGCCCGGGCGAGCCACAGGCGGAGGGCGTGTTGAAATTGGTCGTGAAGTTGTACGAGGCGATGAGTGGATCGTCGGGGAACGTGAAGACGACTCAAGAGGAGCTAGCCGGGGAATTGCAAAAGCTGATGGAACAGGCCGGATTGAAAGGCAAGCTTACCCTCGATCCGAAGTGGGCCGAGGCTCAGGCAGCAAAGTCGCGGATCGCGCCGCATGTGAAAGCGATTTACGAACTTGCGGCCCGGATCGTCGCGCCGGATATCTACAACGATCCCTCGATTCGAGAGCACATCTCACGTCTGGAAACCGAGCTGACAGGTGAGACGCTCAAGGCTGTGGCGAGTGAATTCAGCATCAAGGCCACCGCGAAGGCCAAGCCTGGCAAGGTTATCATGGAGATACTGACGAAGCTGTGTGGTCACCAACCGCAGAAAGCAAAGGGAAAAACAGCCACCATCGATCCGGCCGTGGTTGATGAATATGCAAGACGCCTCGCGGAGCTGATCGAACGCTCGATCGATCCTGATGCTGTCAACGAGGCCGAGGTGGAAGAAGAATTGGCACGCTTAAAAGAGCTTCCAAAACCTACGCTCGTCGAGGTGATAGCCCGTGCCGGCGTGGATGGCGTTCGACCTGCGGCCGCAGTTTCGGCAATTCTTCAGCGTGTCCGCAACAGGCTAACCGCCGCCCGCCGAGCCCGCGAGCGAGCTGAGGTGTAGCACGCAACATGGAAGACGGGCTGTGCTCCGAAGCATGCCAGCATGAAAAAATTGAGAACATCGAAGTCGTCGCGTAGTGCCGACTTTTCCTGCCGTAGCGCCTCCGGCAAAAATTCCGGGTTCCACGCAAGTGGCTCCACCTGCGAAAGCGAGTGCCGATCGGCTAGACTTTAGTAAATTGTTTCTCAACGTTCTCGCTTTGCCGAGATTTTTGTTCCCCTACTGTCACGACTCGCCGTTACGGCGGTAGGGGAATCAACAGTCGTGGTCCTGTCTTCCATTCTTTTTCCGAGGCCGAAAATGTCCGATCGCCGTCCCAAGCTCAAATTCGACGTTCTGGAAGAACGCGCATTGCCTTCGTGGGCTGGGACGCCCCCCACGATCATCGCTCCACCCGATACGGCCGGTAAGGTCGCTATTACCAGCTCCAAACCGGTGAAATTCGCCAATGCCTCGATCACCAAGAACGAAGTCGATTTTTTCACTTTCGTAGCACCCACCACGGGGTCGTACAATTTTGAAGCCACCACGCCCAAGAGCGACATGGACACGGTGCTCGGCGTGTTCGACACGTTTGGCAATCGCGTTGCCTTCAACAACGATTTCGGTGGCGGCACGGATAGCAGCGTCAATTTCAGCTTGCTTGCCGGGCAAAAAATCTTCTTTGGTATCACTAACCACACGGACACGCCGGGCGGCAAGTACCGCTGGCAGGTGACATCCCCCGGTGCGGACGACAAGTATGAGGAGAACGACAGCATCACTAAGGCAAAGAATCTTGGGAACATCAAGACCAACAAGGTTCTCGCCGATCTGAAGATGCTCGACCTGACCGACTTCTTCAAGTTCTCGTTCAAGGGCCAGGCCGACGCAACGAGCGAAGTTCAAATCGACTTCAACAATTCCCTGGGTGACCTGGAATTACGCCTCTTTGACAAGCTCGGAAATTTGGTTCGAGCGTCGACCGGGAACACCAATTCGGAAGTGATTTCGCTCGATGGCTTCATTGGTTCGACGTTTTACATTCAGGTCTATGGAGCAAGCTTTGCCACGAATCCGGATTACGATTTGTCCCTGAATGTGGCCGCCACCCCGGTCGCGAAGGCCAGGCGGACGCTGTACTTGAACTTCGACGGTGCAGAAATCAGTCGAGCCAAGCTCGAAAGCTACGGAGCGGGTTGGGGCGACCCGAGCTTTGTGGACTACTTTGACAGCGACGCGAATGGCATCACCATCGATCCACTCCTGAGTGGCCGAGGCGATCGCGAGCAAATTATCAAGCGCATGCTGTACCACTTGAATCAGGATCTCAACCAATTCGGCGTCACAGCCAAGCGGCACTTCGGGTCGGCCGTCGAGAACAAGAACACCACGACGATTTTCCTCGGCCCATCGTCTCTCACGGGCGGGTATCACATTGCCTGCGATATTGACATTGGCAACGGAAATCCGACCGACATCGCCTTCGTGGGCAACGAGGATTGGGGAAGTGCCGAGGACACGGCACTCGCACTCGCCGATGTGACCCTGCACGAAGCCGGCCACACCTGGGGCTTATGGCATGTCTCGTCCGGCACCGATCTGGAAAGCATGGGATTGCGGTACAACACGCCGCAGTCCTCGTGGCTGGCCAACACGTCCTTCCGGGACACGACCTACGCACAATATTCGAATCACGGCCCTAGTTCGATCAACACGTTTCAGACTATGCATACGATCTTCGGCTATGGTTTCGCCAGCCCGGCCGTGAGCGCGACTGTTGACACGAGCGTGGACGGCATCTTCGCCATCACTACGTCTGGCCGCAATGATGTGATTGAAACGGAGCGGCTGGATTCGGGCCTCGTCGAAGTACGCATCAACGGCCGGGTTTATCGGATCGGCGCGGGCTTGAGAGAGATTCGCATTTACACTCAGGGCGACAATCGCGACTCGGTAACCGTCCTGGGCGACCTCGGCGACGTGGACCTCAACGTCGATCGTTCGGGAACGGCGTTACTCAACAACGTCAAAATCGACGACAGCATGAAGGACTACTGGCTGACCGGATACATGGCCCACGAAGATGGGGCCGTGGACTGCGGCTATCCCCGATATTGATTTGGTTGGGCGTTTCTCCCCCTTCCCTCTGAGGGAAGGGGGCCGGGGGGTTAGGTTTGCGGAGGCTCGCCTCTCCCACTCACTTCAAAATCAACTTGTCCACAAGATAGAACGTGAGTGCAACCACCACGGTCAGGAGCACTGCAAGCTTCCAGACGAGGAAGGCGATGCGATATCCTCGCGTGATCGGTTGCTCGCTGGCCGAGTAACGCGGAACTTGCTCGTTCGTGTCCGGGCTCGGAGCAGGATTGTTGGTCATGGCTGATCCTCGTCTCTTGGCTTGAGTGCTTTAATTTTATCGGCTTATGGTAATGTCCAGGAAACTGGAATCACAATCGTCTCGGGCTTAGGCCCCTTCAGTTGTACGGATACGAAGGCAACTCCGGCCGCTTTCGATTTGTTTAGATCGACCGTCACTCGCAAGGTAGATGCCCCCCCCGGGCCTGCCGCGAACTTGAGGCTGACGGCCGGGTGATCGCACTCGGCCTTCTCAACCAGCACTTCCTTCTCACCGGCATCGCGCAGCCGCACCAGATAGCTGGCCGTGGTTTGCTCCTTTGCGAACCGCAGCGTGACACTCGCGGGCAATGCCTGCACAACGGTGCTGGCCGCCTTTTTCACGACTCGTACGGGAATGCGCAGTTCCTTGTACTCGGGATCGTCCGTGTCGATGCAGAGTTCGTCGGCATACTGACCGGCCGGGCATGATTCGTCAACCGTGATTGCAATCGTCTGGGTCCGTCGGCCGTCGGCATCCTTCGCGGCCTTCACTTCCGTGGTGACGTTCTTCAGGCCGATGCGGGCACCAATCACCGTCAGCGGCTTCCCACGGCGATCCGTGACTGTCAAGGTTCCCGTGATCTCCTTTTCCGAAAGGAGCATAAGAGCTACAGGCTCGACGTTCACGTCTTTCTTTACCTTGGCCATGATCTGCAAGGCCCGTTCCCCCGTTGAAGGCGGATTGCTTTCCACGCGATAGCGCACGGCCAACTTCCAGGTATTCGGTCCCTCGGGCTGCGTGAGCAGGTTCATGCCTACGGTCAGATCGACCACCTTCCCTGGAGCGATGAGCCGTTCGCTCACTTCATTGCGAAAGCAGCCACAACCCGCCGAAATCTCAGTGACCGTGATCGACAGATCGGTGGTGTTCTTCAAACGAAATGTGTGAACGAGCGGTTTGTTGGCGGCCAATTCGCCCTTATCGACGCTCGGCAAATCAACGGCAAGCGGCGCAGGCTCGGCACCCACCATGGCCGCGAGGAGCAAGAATGTGTTCATGGTGAGGAGGAATACCGCGAAGGGGCGGCTGGGGCAAGGGGAGTTCCGTGGCGAGCAAAGTTGAAATGAGTCAGCCGCTAGTTGCAAACTGGCCATCCTGTGACTACCTAGCGACACCGCGACCCCGAAGTAGCTCCTTTTGGGTATCGTAGGCTTCCGTAGAATGGCAGTACGAGTTCTTTGAGATTCGAGGACGACATGGGTGAAATACGAGTTAAAGTGCTGTTGACTAACTCAGCGGATGAGTCGCAACACCGTCGGAAGAAGCTGAAGAAATCGGCGGTACGCCGGTATGAAGCAGACGCCCTGGTTGATACCGGAGCAGTCCGATCGGTAGTTCCTGCTCATGTCATGCAAGCACTTGGAGTACTCTCGCGTGGCGAACGAGTAGCGGAATACGCCGACGGGAGAAAAGAGACCGTTGCCATCACCGAAGCAATCATTTTTGACGTGATGGGCCGTGATACACTGGAAGAGGCCCTAGTTCTGGGCGACGAAGTGCTAATCGGCCAAACGGTGCTTGAGAAACTTGACTTGTTGGCCGATTGTGCCAATCGTCGATTGATACCGAACCCAGCGCATCCTGATCAACCAGTCTCCAAGGTCAAGTGAGTGACACGAAGATGACCGGATAGTTCGGAATTCACCTGGGCTGCTTCGCCATCACTCTTGCACCCATCGGCTTCAGCACCTTCACTCGCTCGGCATTAAGCTGGACGAATGACGTCCATTTCGCGGGCACGTCTGCATCGCGATAGATGGCTCCGACGGGGCACTCGGGAATACATGCTCCGCAGTCGATGCAATCGACGGGGTCGATGTAGAGTTGTGTCTCGTCGCCGTAGAAACATTCCATCGGACAAACGACAACGCAGTCGGTGTACTTGCAGTTCACGCACGGTTCGGTCACGACATGGGCCATGGCAGCACTTCCTTTTAGGGCGAAGGTTCCTCCGCCACAAAGCAAGGATGGTGCCACACTGAAAATGCTTGTTTTCTGCAAGAATTGCGTACGAACGATGACCTGTATTGGACGGATGACCGGATTTGGTCACTTCCAGTCCACCCCCTGGCGGCTGATGCCGTGCTTTCGCATCTTGCCGTAGAGCGTCGTCGGATTGAGCCCGAGGCGGTGGGCTGCTCCACCGGGGCCGTACACTCGGCCGCCGGCGGCACGAAGTGCATCGATCAGACGTTGTTTCTCCTGCGTGGCCCAGGTCTTTGCCGTCTCGGCCACGGACAAGCCGACCAGCCAGGCGGGATCGAATTCAAGCTCTTCCCCCTCGCTGACGATGACCGCCCGCTCGATCATGTTTTGCAGTTCGCGGATGTTTCCCGGCCAGTCGTGCGACTCCAGTGAGCGCATGGTCGATGGGCGAACTCGCGCCACAATCTTGCCGTATTTTGTGGCCAAGATTCGCACGAACTGGGCCACTAACTCGGGAATGTCCCCACGCCGTTCGCGAAGCGGCGGAAGCGAGATGGGGAAGACGTTCAATCGGTAGAAGAGGTCGGCACGAAACTGGCCCGACCGTACCTCAACAGCGAGATCCCGATTGGTCGCGGCAACCACGCGAACGTCCACGGAGACCGAATCGCCGCCGACTCGTTCGATCACGCGTTCTTGAAGAGCACGTAGCAGCAAGGCTTGGGCATCGGCAGGCACTTCGCCGATTTCATCGAAGAAAAGCGTGCCACCCGCCGCCAGTTCGAACCGACCGACACGATGCTTCACGGCACCAGTGAAGGCCCCGGCTTCG
>Ga0105046_10012663_pt1 | contig 13083 bp, 10 predicted proteins | sample MAT03_FD_78385 | JGI IMG/M metagenome (GOLD analysis project Ga0105046, IMG submission 78385) | Freshwater microbial communities from Lake Fryxell liftoff mats and glacier meltwater in Antarctica - MAT-03 (megahit assembly) | ecosystem: Environmental > Aquatic > Freshwater > Ice > Liftoff... | reverse complement strand
CGCGGACAAACGCCGCATGCGATTTTCGCCCCGAATCGGAAGCCCAATGCACATCAATCGCTTGCAAACGGGCTGAAGGCAACCGAGTCGCGGTCGTATCTTTTTCCGATGCGTAGATAATCTCCTGTTCGTTGATATCCAAGATCACGGCAGACATTACTTCGGGAGCGGGCGTATCCCAAGTGTTTCCCGACGTCGATGAAGTTGCAGAAAACCAAAATCGAGTCGGTTTTAGATCTGGCCGCTGAGTCGGTGCCGAGGGATTTGCCGAAACATCCTGAGCACAAACCGCTCTGATCGATTCAAAACCGATGAAGCATCCTAAACAAGCGTAGAGCATCGGAAAAAGGACAATTCTCGCTGAACGCCACCAACTGGTTACCAGGCAGGAGCCTGGTAACGAGAATTCCTTATGATGGCGATCAACAAAATGTGTCTGAAAAAGCGACTTTATCATCGTCTCTATCGTATTGACTTTGGCGTGGACCGGGAAGCCGCTCGATCCAGCGTGGGATTTCGCACGGTTTACGCTATCATTCTCTTTCGTAAAATCCACCAAGCTCTGGCGACCGTCATAGCGAAAGCCAGCGTCATCAACCACCAGTTGTTGGCCTGCATTTACCAATTCCACTTACTCATCAAAACTAAATTCAGATATGGCCGCCGTTCAGCTCGTCATCCATCCTCACCCCGTGTTGCGTTATTCAGCCAAACCGATAGCTCGAGTTGATAAAGAACTCAAAGAAATCGTCCAGGAAATGTTCCGTATCATGTATGCAGCCCACGGCGTAGGCTTGGCTGCCAACCAAGTCGCACTGCCAATCCGTCTTTTTGTATGCAATCCGTCGGGAGTCCAAGATGAAGGCCCAGAAATGGTTTTTATCAATCCGGTGATTAGCAAACAGAAAGGTGTTGAAGAGGCCGAGGAAGGCTGCCTCTCCCTTCCAGGTGTCAACGCTATTGTGAAGCGGAGCAAGTCTTTGTGGGTCAACGCGTACGATATTTCCGGCAAAGAAATCGATGCGGAAGTGAGTGGATACTTAGCTCGAATCATTCAGCATGAAATCGACCACCTCGACGGCGTCCTGTTCGTCGATCGACTCTCTTCAGAAAGCATGAAGGCCTTGGATAATTCGATGAGCACGTTGACCGAAGACTTTTCGTCCCGCCAACGCACTGGTTCAACACCGTCCAACGACGAGCTCATGTCGGATATTACGGATTGGGAAAAGAAGTATTGCTAGTTCGACTATACTAAGTTCGACCCCTATGGCCTTGTGCCGAATGGCGTGGGCTTAAGCAAGTTAGTCGTCTTTCGCTCCGCGAAAGTGGCGTGGGATGCCGAAAGCGAGCAACGTTTTTTGGCGAAAAGTGTTGGAATATCTGCTAACCGTTACGTTTTGTTCGCGGAGCGAACGACGACTAAATTAACGGTTTGAATATCTCGAAAAGCATAGAACTATTTCGGCAATGCTCGAAATGGTTTGATAAAAAATCGCTAGTGTCCGTTCACAAAGACGATCCCGCTTCCCGACAACCTGCTCGTTACGAATCGGATCGCTTCACGAATCACAGGGGATTCTCCATCGCAAAAAGGCAAAGTCTGGCAAGTCTGATCCACTCAAGTCTGATCGAAAATCAGTATAATTCTCCGCGTTACTATTTGCAATTTGCCTAAGGAGCGTCGTTGGAGCAAATCCGCCTTTGCTAAAATCAGATTGCAGCTTCTACTTTAGACTCCATTTTTTCATAATTGGTTAGCGACAAGGACTATCGAGTGCGAATTGTATTGATGGGTACGGGACCTTTTGCGGTTCCGAGCTTCGAAGCGCTGCGTTCTAGCGGCGAACATGAAGTTCTGCTGGTTGTGACGAGGCCGATCGAAAACACGGGTGCGAAGACTAAATCGGTTGCAAATCCAGTTCGCGCCTGGGCTGACGAACATGGTTTGCCCGTGACCGCACCGCTATCAATTAACGAATCACAGGCAATCGATCAAGTTGCTCAGTTGCAGCCCGATTTATTGGTAGTCTGTGATTATGGGCAGATCCTGTCAGCCAATGCATTGCGAGCGGCTAAGCTTGGGGGAGTCAATCTTCATGGCTCGTTGCTCCCCAGGCACCGAGGGGCGGCGCCAGTCCAATGGAGTATTCTACGAGGCGACGCAATCACAGGGGCGTGTGTCATTCACATGACCCCAAAGCTCGACGGCGGGCCGATCCTCGGCAAGTTCGAAACAACAATTCTTCCATCCGAAACGGCTGGCGAACTCGAACGAAGACTTAGCGAGCTCGGCGTCGACTGTTGCGTGGAATCTGTCCGCAAGTTGGCTCAGTTCACATCTTTGGACGAATGTATTGGTCTCGGAGCACTCCAGGACAATGCTCTCGCAACGCCAGCACCAAGACTTGCAAAGTCGGATGGTCTGTTGGATTTTCGATATCCCGCCGCGCTGATCGAACGCCAATTTCGCGGACTGCAGCCTTGGCCTGGTGTTTTCGGGAACATTAACATAGGCGACAACAAAGAGCTAAGGGTGATTGTCGGGCATCTACAATTGACAGCTAATGAAAATGGTTCTTCGGTAAAAGCCGATCAACCGGCCTTTGTCCTACAAAATTTAGAAAAATTTACTGCTGGGGAAATACTATGGGGAACGGCTTTGAATGACCTGTTCGCAATCGATTTAGGGGCGAATCCAGTCCGTAAAACTAGAACCCCTCAGATGGTGGTGGCCTGTTCGGATGGTTTCGTTGAAATAACGCGAATTCAGCCGGCGGGGAAAAAAATGCAGGAAACAAGAGGATTTCTGGCCGGATATGGAAGAGCCGAATCGATGCGATTTGAAGGATTCTCAGGTTGCCCGCCGCATCCATTGCTCGAAAAAATGCAAAATTCCGCCCGACCAGTAGTCCCAGGTCCCTAAATAGTTGGCAATCTATACTATTTAGCATGACTCTGACCTTCGAGTTGGTTCACATGGCTCCCCAATAGAAGCGAACCGATAGAAAATTGAGCCGTGTATAGTCTGAACGCCGAGCAAGAGAGAACTGCCCAGCATCTTTCACGTCTGGGTAATTCTGGTAAGTTGCAGAGTGTTTTTGGCCTAAGAAACCGTTAAAAGAGGTGCCTGGAGCTTTCAGGACACAGTCACGCATATGAACGCCAACGTAATCCATTCGCGCGAACCACTCCTGGAACTCCCGCGGCTGAACCCAAATCCTTATCCGAGAACCCATTTGATTGATAGCCTTCGGCACTGGGCTAATATCAAACCTACGGCTCCGGCTTTCTGGCTGACCGATGGTGAAACGGATAACGACGAGCTTTTGACGTATGCCGAGCTAGATCACGCCGCTCGAGCCGTCGCGGTTGAGATACTCAAGGTCGCAAAGCCTGGCGATCGCGGAATTTTAATGTATCCGCCAGGCCTCGATTTCATCATTGGTTTCTTCGGCTGTCTGTACGCTGGATGTACCGCTGTTCCCGCCTTTCCTCCTCGACGAAATCGTAAGGGCTCTCGAATCCAAGGGATCGCTCACGATTGCGCTGCAAAATTTGCGTTGACCGTTGAAGCGACAGCTACCCAAATACTTAAGGACGATGCGACTCGCGAGGATATGTCGTCGATGACTTTGATCGCGAGTGATAAAGTCGACCGAGCGCTTGCGATTCAATACTCTCCATTCGCCACGACTCCGCAGCAAATCGCTGTTCTGCAATACACGTCGGGTTCGACAGGAACGCCGAAAGGGGTCGTACTCACTCATGCAAATTTAATTCGCAACTGCGAAATGATCGCCCATCTTTTCGGACAAGTTCACGATGAGATCGGAGCGAGCTGGCTTCCGACCTATCATGACATGGGACTCATTGGCGGTATTCTGAGTCCTGTCTTCGTTGGACTGCCGTTGGCTTTGATGAGTCCGATGTCGTTTCTTCAGCGTCCGGTACGTTGGCTGCGAGCGATGACGAAGTACGAAGTGACCATGTCCGGCGGACCTAATTTTGCCTATCAGCTTTGCGTCGACAAAGTGACCGAAGAGGAGATGCATGGATTGGACCTGAGTCGATGGCGAGTTGCGTTCAATGGAGCGGAACCTGTCCGAGCTAGCACGCTCGACGCGTTCACCAAGAAGTTCGAGTCCGTTGGTTTCCGTCATACCGCACATCTACCAACATATGGCATGGCCGAGACGACGTTAATCGTGACTGCCGGTCCAGATCGTGATGAACCGGTCGTTCGATATTTCGATTCTCGCAACCTGGCTGCTCGCCAAGTGGTTTCGGTGGAAAGTACCGATCATGAAGCACGAGCTTTGGTCGGTTGCGGGCAGACCGCCCCCAACGAACGAGTCGAGATTGTCGATACGCATACCCTCCAAATCCTTCCCGACGATCAAATTGGCGAGATCTGGATTCAAAGCCCCAGCGTGGGTGCCGGTTATTGGGAGAAGCCAGAAATCTCGGAAAAGACGTTTGGCGCCATGACGGCTGACGGCCAGGGACCATTCCTTCGCACCGGAGATTTGGGGTTCTTCGAAGACGGCCAGCTATTCGTTGCCGGGCGTGTCAAAGATTTAATTATCGTCCGAGGCGTCAATCGATATCCGCAAGATATCGAGCAAACCGTCGAAGAATGCCATGAATCGATTCAGTCTTCTTCCGCGGCGGCATTTTCCGACGATGTCGAATCGAGAGAACGACTGATTATCGCCGTCGAAGTTCAGCGTTCACTCGAAGACGATTGGGAGCCCGTCATTCAAGCGATTCGAAAATCGGTCACGCAAGTTCATGAGCTCCCGCCAGATGCGGTCATTTTAGTTCGCAGCGGTTCACTTCCGAAGACTTCGAGCGGCAAGATCCAACGTCATGCTTGCCTTCGTGGATTCAAAGATGATACTTTACGTGTGATCGCGAAATGGGTGAGCTGGGAAGATGGACTACCCGAAGCAGCACCGATGATCGCTGCTTCTACATTCCAACAACTTTCAGGGCAGAAATCTTCTAGTGACAGCCGACCAACCGCAGTGACGGCGAAGAAGACTCGCGATCCAGACGTCGATATGGTTGAGCTGGTCAAACGAGCGATCAAGAGCGTCGCTCAGGACCGAGCGAAACTGCTCGACCTCGACACGAACATTGTCGTCGATTTGGGATTGGATAGTCTCGAACGCTTGCAGATTGCTCACACATTGGAAAGTGCTTTCGGCAGTCGTATTCCGGAAGAAGTCCTTCAAGAAATCGAAACCGTTCGGGAAATTGCGGAAGCTCTCGAAACGCTCTTCGGCAAAGATCGATTACTTTCGGATCTTGCACCTGACAAGGAACAAGCGGCCGATGAACCGCGAACGATCGCGCCTGAGGAATACCTGTTCGACCAGTTGCCCGAATATCGTCGATTGAAGCAAACCATGCTTCAATTTGATATGACCGGCGTCCCAAATCCATTTTTCTCGGTGCATCAGGGTTTGACTCAAAACACGACGACGATTGGCGGCAAGCAATTCATTAGCTTTGCAAGCTACAACTATCTCGGGATGAGCGGTGATCCAACGGTAAGCCAAGCTGTGATCGAAGCCGTAACCAAATATGGTACGAGCGTTTCGGCGTCTCGATTGGTCAGCGGCGAAAAGGACCTTCATCGTACGCTTGAAAAGGGAATCGCCGATTGGATCGGAGTCGAGGATTCGATCGTTTTAGTGGGAGGCCATTCCACCAACGAAACGATCATCGGTCACATCGTCGATCAACCTGACTTGATTCTTCACGACGCTCTTTCACACAACAGCATCGTTCAAGGAGCAATTTTGTCGGGTGCGAGAAGAAGGCCATTTCCACATAACGACTGGGAAGCGTTAGATGCCGCGCTCACTGAACAGCGATCCAAGCATCGTCGAGTTCTTGTGATTGTCGAAGGCGTCTACAGCATGGACGGCGATTTCCCGAACTTGCCAAAATTCATCGAAGTCACTAAGCGACACCAATGCTGGTTGATGGTCGATGAGGCTCACAGCATTGGAACCATGGGGCCGACCGGTCGCGGAATTGGCGAGCACTTTGGCGTCAATCCACACGATGTCGATATTTGGATGGGAACGCTTAGCAAGTCGTTTGGGTCTTGTGGAGGCTACATCGCAGGTCGTAAATCGCTAATCGAATATCTCAAATATACAGCTCCCGGCTTCGTTTTCAGTGTCGGCCTTTCACCGCCAAATACGGCTGCCGCGATCGCGTCGCTTGAAGTATTGCGGAGCGAACCCCAGCGAGTAACTCGACTTAAGGAAGCATCGCGACTGTTCCTGACAGAAGCTAAGAAGCGAGGTCTGAACACCGGCAACAGTAGCGAAACGGCCGTCGTGCCACTCATTACCGGCAACTCGTTGCACGCATTGCAACTTTCGAGACGCATGTTCGAATCGGGAGTCAACGTACAACCGATTCTTTATCCAGCGGTCGAAGAGTCCGCAGCCAGGCTCCGGTTTTTTATCAACACGACCCACTCGAACCAGCAAATTTTGCACGCTGTCGATCAAGCCGCCGAACACTTGCGAAAGATTGCGCCTGAGTACTTCCGAGCTAAAACTACGAACGCCGCAGGTTAGTTCGACTGTCCCAGTTTCTCCCACTATAGCCTTGTGCCGAACGGCGTGGACTTAAGTAATATAGTCGCCTTTCGCTCTGCGAAAGTGGCGAGCGACTTCGAATGCGAGTGCAGTCACTTGGCGAAATACGTTGGAATATCTACTAACCGTCGCGTTACGTTCGCGGAGCGAACGACGACCTTGGAGTGCTCGCGTTCCTTGAGTCCCCAATAATTTGTGTTGCGGCTTCATAGACCTCGTCGGGTTGAATCGAGGCCAGGGCGAGGGTGGCTTCTTCGGATTCTCTGGCTATATTGCGTGCCCGGACATTGCTCTTCTGCAAAATTACGGCATTGCCAAGTGGTCCCGTTTTACTCGGGTCGGTAATTCCAAAAATACCGACAACTGGCGTGCCGACAGTCGCCGCTAAATGCATACCCCCGCTGTCGTTCGAAATAACACAGTCACTCATCTTTAGCAGCGCGGCCCATTCGGCGATGGACGTCTTCCCGGCTACGCTGATCGCATCTGGGCCGGTCGCGGTTGCAATTTCATCACACACAACCGCATCATCCGGACCACCGCCTAGCAAAATTCGGGCACCGAAATCGTCCCGCAATTTTTTAGCGACGGCCATAAAATTCGTTATCGGCCAGCGTTTGGATGGACCTCGTGCCGCACCCGGTAGCAACGTGATGATTGGGCGACCCGAAGGCTGAAAGCCCTGATGCGTTAGGCGAACCTTTAAGGATTGCAAACTTTCTTCGGGAACATTGATTTTTGGAGCTGGCGGCTCACCTTGGACGTCCAGGATCTTCATCGATTCGAATTGCTGATGGCTATCGGGAAGGCTGACCATATCCGTCAACATGAACCTTCGCCAATGTCCGCGTGCGCCAATTCGCTTTGGAATTCCCGACATGAACGGAACAAAAGCTGACCGAAACGAGTTCGGAAAAATATAAGCACGATCGAAATGTGTTTTTTTCAGGATTCGAATCGTTGGAAATTTTTCGGCCATCGTTTCCAATTGGTCGACGGCTGGATGCATTGCCCAAAGAGATCGGATTAGAGGCCGTGCCAGCATGGTGATCTTGGCATCAGGGTGCTTCTGGCGGAAAAGTTGAACCGCCGGCATACTCATGATGGCATCCCCGATCCAGTTGGTACTGACAATTAGAACCGACTCGCCTGTCATAAACCGTTACTCAAAAAGCGTATTCTCGTTCTGTTCACAATGGCAATGATAAACCATCATGCCGATTTTCTGAACATGAGGTGTCCTTTTTTCAAACGGCACTCTCTTTCAATAGCTCTTCGGGGGTTAGTGTTGCAGTTCCAAGTTTCTGAACAACCAACGATGCAGCATAGTTGGCAAACGAAGAGGCTTCCGCAAGAGAACGGCCAGCCAACAGCCCGAGCGTCAGGCAAGCTCGAACCGTGTCGCCGCACCCGCATGGATCGACGGCGACGACCTTGCGTCCAGGCACATGAGCGACCGATTCCCCGTCACAAATCAAAATACCTTGGCCGCCGATCGTAACGGCAACCATTTCCGCTCCTAAAACATCATGAAGCCCCTTCAATGAGCTCTCCTTTTGATGCAGATCAAAACCAGCGAAAATCTCACCGGCCTCTTTCAGATTCGGCGAGACCACCGTTGCACCAGAAAAGCAAGAAGCATTCGGCGGCTTCAAATCGACGATCACCGGAATCGCTCGCTCGCGGCAGAGCGTGATCATAGATTGGGCGATCGGGAGTGTGAAAAAACCTTTGTTGTAATCGCTAAGAATAACGGCGTCGGCTTGATCCAGAATCTTTGCAAATGAGTCGCTGATTACTTTGGCTTGCTCTAAAGAAACTTTATGAGATAACTCGTCATCCCTTCGCAAAATATAAAGATCATCAATATAGAGACGCGTTTTTATGGTCGTAGGCCGCGACGAGTCGGCGTGGATGCTATGAACGATACCCGACGCTTCGCACAAACGGCGGGCTTCGACCGCGTTTCCGTCGTCGCCGCAGATCGAAAGAAGCGAGGTCGTTACACCCAACGACGCCAAGTTCGCCGCTAAGTTGCCAGCACCGCCGAGCATTCGCTCGGATCGATGTGCGGTATAGACCCGCTTATCTGGAAGCTCAGGCGACGGCCGGCTTTGTGCGGTGTAGCAGAAGTCGTAGACATCGATCATGACGTCCCCGGCAACAAGAATGCGGCTGTTGCGGGCGGCTTCTAAAATATCCTCAATAGCTTTCATCGAACAATTGCATCCTGCATCCTGCGTCACGCGTCCACAATTAAATGATGGCGGACATAATCCTGAATCCCGGCTTCCAAAGTTTGAAATGCAGCCGGATAACCGACTGCACGGATTTTATCCATGACTGCACAGGTATGATACTGGTACTTCCCCTGTAGATTTGAAGGCATATCGATGAATTCGATATCGGGCACGACGTCCATCGCAAGGAATACGGCCGTGACGAGATCGACCCACGTGCGTGGATTTCCGGTACCACAATTAAAAAGCCCGCTTGCGGCCGGGTGCTCACCGAGCCATAGCGTCATATCCACTGCGTCTTTGACGTAAATGAAGTCCCGAACTTGCTTGCCATCTTCGTAGTCAGCACGATGCGATCGAAAGAGTTGTACTTTCCCGGTCGCGCGAATCTGGCCGAACGACTTGTGCACCACCGATCGCATGTCATCTTTGTGGGCTTCCCCTGGTCCATAAACGTTAAAATATTTGAGACCACCGATCGACTTCAAGGCACCGCTTCGGAGAGCCCAAAGGTCGAACATTTGTTTGGAATAACCATACATATTCAGCGGACGATACTTCGGTGTGTCGATATCCGCATCGGAATAGCCCAAGTTTCCGTCGCCGTACGTGGCAGCACTCGACGCGTAGACAAAACGTGTACCCGCGTTCAAACATCTTTCGCAAAGTTCGCGCGTGTAGTGATAATTGTTGTCGGCAAGATAGTCTGCGTCGCTTTCGGTTGTTGCACTGCAGGCTCCCAAATGGTAAACGACAGAGACTTTTGAAAGTGCAACTCCGTCGAGGTAGTCGAATAACTCTTTTTTATCGATGTAGTCTTCGTAAGCGAGTCCGACGAGGTTCTGCCATTTTTCGCCTTCGCCTAGGCTATCGGCAACCAGAATTTCATTTTCGCCGCGTGCATTGAGTTCTCGAACGACATTGCTGCCGATAAATCCAGCTCCACCGGTCACGATGTATTTTAGACTCATTGCGCCGTCCCATAGGTTTTCAGAACCTTTTCAATCGTTCCTGTAGTCGAACGACCCGCCACCATTTGTGCCAGTACTACTTTTCCACCGGCAGCCTCAACGACATCGCGTCCGCTCACATAGTGAGCCCAATCTTCGCCCTTCACAAGCACATCTGGAAGAATATCACCGATCAATGATGCTGGCTCGTCTTCGTCAAAAAGGACTACAAAATCAACACATTCTAGTGAGGCTAGTACCTCAGCACGATCCTGCTCGCAGTTGATCGGACGGTCTTCCCCTTTGTTGCGTTTGACCGAGGCATCGGAGTTCATGCCGAGAATCAAGACGTCCCCCTGCATGCGCGCAAAATTAAGATAAGCAACATGACCGCAATGTAGGATATCAAAGCAGCCATTGGTAAATACCACGATCTTACCAGCAGATTTTTGCCGAGCTCGCTCTGCCACCACGGCAGGTTTCGTCAAAATCTTTTGTCTATAGTCTCTCAACTTTTTTCTCTCAACTCCTCAAACCGGTAGGGCCAGCAATTCGCTGAGGTTTGAAATCGTGCTCGTACTTTCCGGGGATTGCAAGCAGCCAAGCAGGACTCGGTTGCCAATTCCAGCCGCTGCGGCCGCGACCATGTCGCTCGGTTTATCACCAATCATCCAAGAAGCACAGGGGTCGATGCCGTGTTCGCGAAGGGCCTGAAGAAATAGCCCCGGTGCTGGCTTGCGGCAAGAGCAGTCCGCTTCCGGTGCATGTGGACAGCTATAGACTTGGGCAATTGGGATGCCGTGCTCTGCAAATCGTTCAAGCATCCAATCCGTCAACGTTCGAAAATTCTCTTCCGTATAGTAGCCGCGGCCAATTCCGGACTGGTTGGTAACCACGATCAACAGGTAACCTTTGGCCGATAGGCTTCGCAAAGCCTCGAAAACCCCATCTATGAAAGTGAAGTCTTCGATTCTAGACACGTAGCCACGATCAATATTGATTATGCCGTCTCGGTCGAGAAAAAACGCCTTGCGTTGCAAAAGAGCCTCGTTCTTGACCGTTTCTTTTTTCAAAATAACTCGTTCCTAGGTCAGGTCATGCTGTAGCAACATGCGGCCCGCATGTTGCCTGAACCGCCAGAAACCAACGCTTCTCTGAGGAAATCGTTTACTAGAAAACAAAGTTCACTAACTCCCGTCGTTTGATGATGTTCAGGCCTGCACGCGAGCCGCGTGCGGCTACGGTTAGTAACTGCTTCCTTGAGGAGCGGAGGCTGCCAGCTTGATTGGGTCGAGCGAGAGTCGGCGTCGGGCTTCATCCAGCATATCCGGCGTTCGCGAAGAACCGACGCGTGTGACACCCATTTGTTTTACTTTGATCAACGCGTCACAATCGCGTATGCCTCCTGCGGCTTTAACCTGAATCGGGGCTGTTACGTTGTCGATCATCAATTGAAGATCTTCCATCGTCGCACCGCCAGTTCCGTAGCCGGTGCTGGTCTTAACCCAGTCAGCCCCAATATCGCAACAGATTTTACAAAGACGAATTTTTTGATCTTCGTTGAGGTAGCAATTCTCGAAGATAACTTTTACCTTACGCTTGGCAGTATGAGCTAACTTGACGATCGTACCGATTTCGCCGTCAACGTAGTTCCATTCGCCACTGAGTGCGCGATTGATATTGATCACCATGTCCAGCTCCATGCAACCGTCGTCGATCAATTGCTCTGATTCGAGCAGTTTGGTTTTGGTTGTGTTGCCACCATGAGGAAAACCGACAACACTGCTCGGAGCAACCGTGCTTCCGGCAAGCAGCTCGACTGTTCGTTTGTGATAGAACGGCATAATGCAAACGCTCGCAACGTCGTAAGCAAGCGCGAGTGCGATGCCCGATTCCATTTGCTGCTCCGTGAACGTTGGATTTAGCAACGAATGGTCGATCATTTTCGAGAGTTCGGTATAGCTGTATTGCATGGTTGAGCCTTTCAAGTCGCGACTAAAACGCGAGAGATCGAATAAATAGTCTGGTTGAGAACCGACGGCTATTATATCGACTTACCCTGAGCGGTCTACCGAGTGGCACCGCAAGATCCTGGAGCCAGGCGTCCATGCCTGATCCCTGTAACTCAGCCGCAGCGTTCCGGACCCGTCCAAATCGAACGTCCAGATATTTCGCTGTTAGCGAGCTTATTGAGCCCTAGGCGATACAACTTCGCCGGCATAGTTCGGTTGATTTCGTACGACGCCTTCATAAGTGCCGCCGCCGATGACTTCGCCACCGCCGTATGAGGAAGTGTTATATCCATCGTATCCCATACTATGAACGCCGCTTCCGCAGGTTTCGCAGCCAGCATCGGCCATGGCAGGAGCGGCCATAGCAGGTGCCGAGGCACATCCACCGCTCATACACGGAGCGCCAACGTTAGTCCCGTGAATTCGATCGTGCATACGGCCCAAAATATTAGGACGCCAACCGCTCCAACCTTGGCCGCACGAGCAACCGGTAAAGGCTAGCAAGAGCGAGGCAACTATAAGACTTGTTCGCTTCATCACACTTTCTCCAACAGAACGTTTTAAAACCTATCGCAATTTTGGTCGGGTGGTCGCAAAAAGACCCCAACCGTTAAAGTCACGTATTCGTTGCACAACTCTACGACACGTTACGTGTGGTGCAAACGAAACATGATGAGATTTTTCAACAGAACTTTTGAAGTTTCGCTTTATGACCGATAAATCGAACTAGAATCGGTGTTCGCTGTACTCAATGCTTTCTTGAGTCAAAGCGTAAGGAATATGGTGGATATCTTGCAAACAACTATGCTTTTCACGAATTTCACTCGATATTTCATCGCGTCCGACGAGAGCGAAAACCGTCGTAAATTCGTTACGTCAGTTCCAATCGCTTTATTGATTGCAATCGCACTTTTTGCAAACAATTTTAGTAACACGTGTTTTAGTCAGACATTCCAACAGCCCGTTTGCAACGGCGAAGTTTGGGAGATAAGTACTCGACATTTGCCGTGCTCTCCGTGCCATACATCGTCCCCGCCCAATTTTGAAGTCTTACGTTTGAACCAATGCCGATGGGAAAAGGGAACGCTCGAAGAAGCGATCGGTCCTTCGCCTAAGACGGGGATTGTCCCGCTAACGATTATCTATGTGCATGGCAATTTCATGGAACGCGACAATGCTCGCGAGCGGGTCCGAATTATCAATAGCCATCTCGCGAAGCAGGCTTGCGAACCGTATCGAGTGCTGATGTTGTCAT
>Ga0105046_10012659_pt1 | contig 13086 bp, 10 predicted proteins | sample MAT03_FD_78385 | JGI IMG/M metagenome (GOLD analysis project Ga0105046, IMG submission 78385) | Freshwater microbial communities from Lake Fryxell liftoff mats and glacier meltwater in Antarctica - MAT-03 (megahit assembly) | ecosystem: Environmental > Aquatic > Freshwater > Ice > Liftoff... | reverse complement strand
CTGGAAGAAATTAGCCGTCAGCGTCTGGATCAGCTTGCTGACCAACTCCAGGCCGAGCGGTTTTTGGTGCAGACCAGCTGGCGCATCGGGTCCGTAGAAGACGAAATTCTATTGGCTGCCACCGAGTTTTCCGCTGACTTAATCGTGATGGGCCGCCATGATCTTAATACATTTTTCGACCGGCTGGCGGGTAGTGCCGTCAGTGACGTAACCGAACATGCCGTTTGTCCCGTGCTGATTGTACCCACTACCGACGATGGCCACGCCACCCGGCCCGCGCAGATACGTACCATTGCCTACGCCATGCAGCAACGCACCCAGCAATCTGACGTGTCGGCTCAGACCGATTCGCTCATCGAAGCGTTTGACGCTGAACTGAGAATCCTGACCGAAGACCAGCTCGATAATCCACTCGTCGATCTGATTGTGATGCAGTTGTACCCGCAGGCTGGGTTTCTGGATAATCTGCTACACCCCAACCACACGGCGGCTCTGGTCGAAAAATCAGATGTGCCGGTACTGGTCTATCATCAGTCTGCATAAACTTTAACAAAAACGTAACTGAACAGACCGGTAGGTTGGCCGGTTCGTTGCGTTTTTAAGAAAAAGCCAATTCTTCCATCACGATGAAAACGATACTGTTAGCCCTTGATTTTTCGCCCGCATCTGAACCGGCTACGGCCTGGGCCAAACTATTTGCCCGGCATTACAATGCCGAACTGGTACTGGTACACGTAGCCGCCATGCCGATGCCCAGTCCATCTATTCCTGCCATTGGGGGTGCGGGACTGGGCATGGGCATGACAATGGGGGAGGGGATGCCGATAAACACCGATGCCATTTTTGAGGACCGGCTCGCCGAACTTGGTCAGCAACTTCAGGAAGAGGGTATCCGGTGCCAGACCGATATGCGCCGGGGCGGTATCGACAACGCTATTCTGGAAGCTGCCAAAGACCACCGGGCCGACCTGATCGTTACGGGACGGAGCCACATCGGTAATTTTTTCGACCGGCTGGCTGGTACCGTTGCCTCCGACATTGCGCGGGGGGCGCACTGCCCGGTACTGATTGTGCCGTCCGAAAACATGGAAGTAGCCACTAAAATAGCCGTTTCGCTGCGTACTATCGTATTTTCTACGTCGCTGGAGTTTGACGAGACCCGCGTATTTGGTCAGGTAGTTGAACTGGCCCGGACGTTGGATGCTGCGCTGCGGCTGCTGCACGTAGAGTCCGAAAACCAGCCCAACATTACCAGCAACGACGAAATTCTAACTCCAATGCAAACCGTTTACGGAGCCGAGCCGCTGGGGGTCGATACTGTTGCATCGAATACTGTAACGGGTGGTATGGAAAAGTACCTGAATACCCACGTCGTCGATTTGCTGGTGATGACTACCCGCGAACGGGGGTTCCTTTCGGGGCTGCTTAACCCCAGCCTCACCAGCCGGATGGCGGTTCGCTCGGAGGTGCCGTTACTGGTTTATCAGGCCGAAGGTGATCTGTAAGCGGTAATTCTGGCCCGGCCTGCTCTTTGTCAGGGTATGAAACACTCACTTGGCATGAATCTGTTTACCTGGACGACAACGATGGACGAAGACCTGTCTGACACGCTCTCGTTCCTGAAAACCACCGGCTTCGATTTTGTCGAGATACCCATCAACGAGCCGGATAATCTCCCGAAATGGCAGCGTATCGGTCGGCAATGTGCCGATCTGGGCCTGGGCGTACAGACCTGTACCATCTGCCCGCCCGACAAGAGTTTGATTAGCCCTGATCTGGCCATTCGCGATGCCGCTGTGGCGTATCTGAAGCAGGTGGTCGATGCGTCGGCAGCGGTGGGGTCTCGGATGCTGATGGGGCCGTTGTATTCGGGCTTCAAGACATTTACGGGCAAACCCGCTACGGAGCAGGAGTTTGACTGGTCGGTGGCGGGCATGCGCGACGTGGCTAAACACGCTCAAACGCAGCACGTAACGCTGGCCATCGAATACCTGAACCGCTTTGAGGTCTATCTGCTTACCTGCGCTGACGATGTCCGGCGGTACGTGGAAGCCGTTGACCATCCCAACTGCAGGGCCTCGTTCGATACCTTCCACGCCAACATCGAAGAGAAAAACATGGCCGACGCTATCCGTACCCTCGCCCCGTATCTGGTGCAGGTACAGATTTCGGAAAACGACCGCTCTACACCCGGCAAAGGCCACGTCAATTTCAGAGAGGTATTCGATACACTCGACGAAGTTGGTTTCAGCGGCCCCATTGCCATCGAAGCCTTCGGCCTGACCCCGCCCGACCTGGCAGCCGCAGCTAACATCGTCCGCAAAATGTTTGCCTCGCCGGAGCAGTTGGCAGAGGAGGGGTTAATGTTTATAAAATCGTTTCTCTTGTAGAGACGCAACACCTTGCGTCTCACCGCCGGATGGTTTACGCTGCCGGATGGTTTTCACCGCCGGATGGTGGTGTTGCTGACGCCAATGAGACGCAAGGTATTGCGTCTCTACATGGACAAAAAAAAATAACTATGAACATCGCTATTGTGGGTCTCGGATTCGGGGCTGAATTCATTCCAATCTACCAGCGGCATCCCGATGCTACGATGTACGCTATTTGCCAGCGTAACGTTGAAAGTCTCAACAAAATCGGTGATGCCTTTGGGATCGAGAAACGGTACAGCAATTACGACGACCTGCTGGCTGACCCCGCCGTTGACGCCGTGCATATCAATTCGCCCATTCCGAACCACGCCGAGCAGACGCTGAAGGCACTCCGGGCGGGTAAGCACGTGGCCTGCACCGTGCCGATGGCAACAAGTGTGGACGACTGCGCCGAAATTGTGCAGGCTTGTCGGGAGTCGGGCAAAAAGTACATGATGATGGAGACGGTGGTCTATAGCCGTGAGTTTCTGTTCGTGAAAGAACTGTACGAAACGGGCCAACTCGGTAAGGTGCAGTTCCTGAAAGCGAGCCATCAGCAGGACATGGATGGCTGGCCCGACTATTGGCCCGGTCTTCCACCTATGCACTACGCCACGCACTGCGTTGGTCCGGTGGCGGGGCTGCTGCGGCTCCAGGCCGATTACGTTTCGTGCTTCGGTTCCGGCACTATCCGGCCTGAACTGGCCAGGATTCACAACTCACCGTTCGCGGTTGAGTCGGCGCATATCAAGTTTAAAGACAGCGATTTATCGGCCCACGTCTATCGGTCGCTGTTCGACGTAGCGCGGCAGTACCGCGAGAGTTTCGAGGTATATGGCGACAAGAAATCGTTTGAGTGGCCGCTGATCGAAGATGATTTTCCGGTGATTCACACCGCCAAAAAGCCCGAAGACGAGATTCCCGAACGGGTGCAGGTGCCGGACTATGCCCACCTGTTGCCCATCGAAATTCAACGCTTCACTACCAAAGGCGTATATGATGCCGATGATGCGCAGCACCTGTCCTTTACGCAGGGCGGGGGACACGGCGGCTCGCACCCACACCTGGTACACGAGTTCGTTTCGGCCATCCGCGACAACCGCGACCCGTTCCCCAACGCGGCCCAGTCGGCCAACTGGACAAGCGTCGGGATTCTGGCGCACGAGTCGGCCATGCGGGGCGGGGAGATTATGAAGCTGCCGGACTTTTGATTTTTCACTGCAAAGACGCAAAGAATACGCTAAAAGGCCGCAACGAAATAGGTGCGGCCTTTTAGCTTTTCAGACAGAAGGAAGTCACTTCTTTTTTCTCAGATTCAGGTCGATGTATGTGTTGATAATCACGCCGTTGTTGTACTGAAATACATTGCGGTTATCTACTAAACGACCTAACTGCACAATTTGCTGAAGATACCCGCCCTCCACTCGAAACACTGGGCTGAAGCGATAGCCCGCCATCAGGCCAAGTCGGTTCTGATCGAACACGTTGGCACCCACGTTTTTGCCGAAGCCGATGAAAACCTCGTCGTAGGCGGCTAGGTAAGCCGTCTTGTCGCCCATTGTCGGTTTGCCGATGGGTACTTGCACCCGCAGCATATACCGCGCCCGGTTGAGGTAGCTAACCCGGTCGGGGGTCGGTAATTCGGACTGCGAGTAGCTGCCAACCCAGCGCTGTTCGAGCATAAACCGGTGCGTAATACCCACGCGGCCTACCGGATTGCTGAGCGTTGCCATCTGATAAGTCCGGTTTTCGGGAAATTCCCGGCCACTGCCCTGAATCGGATGATCGCCGTAGGGGTAGGTTTCGATCCAGGCATAACCCGCCCGTAACGTCAGTTTGTCATTGACTATATAATTGACGCCCATGCGGGAGAGACTCTGCTGTTTGGCCGCCACCAGTTCGTCGCGCCGAATCTGATGTTCGAGGTGAATACTCCAGCGTTCGGCCACGCGCAGGGTGGTGAAGTTGGCCAGCCAGCCAATGGTGTTATGGTCGTTCAGGCGGGGCTGCTGGGCCGTTGCCGGCTGAGCAAGGCCCAGCCAGCAGACGGTTAGCAGCATACATGCCGACCAGAACCGGGTTTGTTTAGAGGATAAGAGGTTCATTTTCTGGCTGCACTAAAATCAGGCATGTTTTGCAGGGTTTCGGGCAGGAACTCTACCTTGCCGGTGCTGAGGTTATACACCGCACCCACAATCATCAGTTTACCCTCGGCGTACTGGCCCGACAGTACGGGTTCCAGTTCCCGCAACTCCCGAACCTGGTCGATTACGTTCTGCCGAATAGCGATGTCGAGTACCTCACTGGCCGTACCCCCCGTGTCGCGGGCTTTTTGGGCAGCAGGCTTGATGCTGTTGACCAGCGTAGAAATATGGCCGGGCAGGCCTTTGGGGCGTTTCACTGCCGCATCTACCGCACCACAGGCCTGATGGCCCAGTACCACAATCAGTTTGGCCCCCAGTACCAAATGAGAATACTCAATGCTGCCATACGAAGCCTGCGCCATTACCTGACCCGCCGTGCGAACAATGAACAGATCGCCTACGCCCTGATCGAAAATAATCTCGTTCGGTACGCGGCTGTCTGAGCAGCCTACAATGGTGGCAAACGGCGTCTGCCCTTTCGTTGCATCCATCAGCGTAGCGCGGTCTTGCCGGGGCTTGATGCTCTTGTCTTCTACAAACCGGCGGTTGCCGCCCATCAGTTTGCGCAGCCCGATGCGCGGATCCGTGTAGGCCGAGTCGCGGTCAACGACATAATGATCGGCCCGCCAGACGGCAGAGTCGATCGCAATTGGCGTGGCTACTTTTTGCCGGGTTGCCCGTTTTTTCGACTGGGCCGATGCGGCCTGATCCATACCCATGAGGACACACAAGGTGAGTAAGCTCGTTTTAATTAACATGTTGGTGAATGGTTATGGCAACCGTGTTGCCGTGTTTATGGATACAAAAGTGGACGGAGCTGGTTAAGGCAGTATTGGGATTAGATTAATAACGTGTTAGAAAATGCCTGTTCGTTGCTTTTACAGGTTGTGCTTATAACCGGCCAAAAAATTCAAATGAAAAAAATGCTTTTCCTCCTGACTCTCACGGCCCTGCTCGCCCAGTGTACCCGGCAACCCGCCAACACATCGCAGGATATGTCGGCGCAGAGCGGTATCCCACGCCGGACGGAAATCCTGTTTCTGGGCGATAACAGCCATCATCAGCCGCGCGAACGGGTAGCGGATGCGATGGCCGCGCTCGGTAGAAAAGGCATCAACTTTACCTATACCGACCGGCTCGATGACCTCAACGCGGCCAACCTGAACCAGTATGACGCGCTGCTTATTTACGCCAACCATGACAGCCTGCCCAAACCGCAGGAACGGGCGTTGCTGGACTACGTCAGGTCGGGACACGGGCTGATTCCGGTACACTGCGCGTCGTGGTGTTTTCGGAACTCGCGGGCCTATGTCGATACACTGGTGGGTGGGCAGTTTTTTCGGCATGGTATGGACACCATTCAGTTGCAGATGCTGAAAAAGCCGGGTTCGATGCTGGAAGGCGTACCGCTGTTTAAGGTCTATGACGAAACCTACGTACACACTCACCTCCGTGCCGACAATAATGTGCTGAGTGTTCGTGATATCAAGCCCGGCAAGGATGCAGCCAACGTAGCCGCAGCGGGTCGCCCCGATGCCCTCCAGGAACCCTACACCTGGACCCGCAACTACGGCGAAGGCCGGATGTTTTATACCGCCTACGGCCACGACGACCGCACCTGGAATAATCTGGAATTTCAGCAGTTGCTGGAGCGCGGCATTTTATGGGCCGTGGGTGACCGGGTCAAAAAAATGCACGACGACCTCAATCCGCAGCCGTTTGCCTACCGCGAAGCCCCGCAACTGCCCAACTACGAAAAACGGCCCGGGGTGCAGATACAGCAACTGCCGCTCTCGCCCGAAGAGTCCATGAAGCATATTCAGGTGCCGGTGGGTTTTTCGCTCGATTTGTTCGCCCATGAACCCAATGTCATGCACCCCATCGCCCTGGCCTGGGACGAACGCGGGCGACTTTTCGCGCTCATCACCAAAGATTATCCCAATGAGCGCAAACCCGATGGCAAGGGCGATGATTACATCGTGATTTGCGAGGATACCAACAACGACAGTAAGGCCGATACCTTCACGAAGTTTGCCGAGGGGCTGAACATTCCCACCGGTATGACCTTCGGCAACGGCGGGTTGTACGTGGCGCAGGCTCCCGATATGCTGTTTTTTAAAGACACCGATGGCGACGATAAAGCTGACCTGCGCAAAACCGTTTTGACCGGCTTCGGTACATTCGATACCCATGCCGGGCCGAGTAACCTGCATTACGGCTTCGACAACTGGATTTGGGGCAGCGTGGGGTATGCCGGGTTTAAGGGGTTGGTTGGACCATCCAGTCCGGGAAACAGTAAAGACACCACCCGGTTTGCACAGGGGGTTTATCGGTTTAGACCGGACGGGTCGGAACTGGAATACATTACCAGCACCTCCAACAACACGTGGGGGCAGAGCTTCAATGAATCGGGGGATTTGTTTGGCAGCACAGCCAACAATGCGCACGGCTGGTACGCGCCCATCCCAAACCGGTATTTTACGGGCGCACCACACCTGCGCGAAACCGGCGGACGAAATACGGATACCCACAAAGACATGAAGCCCATCACCGAAAAGGTACGGCAGGTCGATGTATTTGGTGGCTTCACTGCCGCAGCGGGCCATAACTTTTACACCGCCCGTGCCTTCCCCAAGCCGTACTGGAATCGTGTGGCCTTCGTCTGCGAACCTACCGGCCACATCGTGCACCAGAACGTAATGCGCAAAGTCGGCACCGATTATGAAGACGCCGAAGCCGATGGCGTGGGCTTCAACCTGATGGCCGGGGCCGATGAGTGGTTCGCGCCGGTTTTTGCCGAAACCGGGCCAGACGGGGCCGTGTGGGTCGTGGATTGGTACAGCTACATTATCCAGCACAACCCCACGCCCAAAGGAGCCGAAAACGGCAGGGGCAACGCCTACGAAACGAACCTTCGCGATTTTACGCACGGGCGTATCTACCGCGTGGGCAACAAAAGCGCGACGCCCTACACCGCGATGTCGCTCAGCAAAGACCGCCCGGCAGAACTGGTAGCCGCGTTGAAGAACGAGAATATGTTCTGGCGTATGACGGCGCAACGGCTGTTAGTGGAGCGTAACGACAAGGACGTAGTGCCGCAGTTGCTGACACTTATAGATGATAAATCGGTAGATGAATTTGGAAACAACCCCGCCGTTGTTCATGCCTACTGGACACTACATGGATTAGGAGCTATCGGAGACCGGGGGGGAGATAAGGTGAACGATTTGTTCAAACACCCCGCCCCCAACGTGCGCCGGACAATTATAAAATCGCTGCCGTCTAATCCCGATGGCTGGATGCCGGTTTTTGTACTGAACCAACAACTCCTCGAGGATAAAGACCCATTGGTCGTGATGGAAACGTTATTGCTCCTGTCAAAATCAGCTATTGCTCCCCGTGAAGCACAGGCCATAAATTCATTTTTAGACAGGATGCCAATTGGGAACGACCGTTGGCTGCCCGAAGCCTTCGCTATATTGATGAATAGTAATAACGGGCAACTGCTGAAAACGTATCTGAAACTGGCCGGTACGAACGCCCCCGCACCCACACTGGCACCGACCCATCAACATCGCACCAAGTCCGCAATGAATGGCGGTGATCCTATTGCGTCCGAATCAAGTCAGGCGGCCAACGGAGAACAGCCAAATAGAGCAACAGCCAAACCATTCGACAAACCCGACCTTAGAATAGCCGATATCCGCACGACCATCCTGTTGCCCGAAGTGCGGCAGTCAACGCGTATCGAAATAGTTGTGATGAACGTGGGCAACGTAGCCATTCCGGCTGGAACGCCCATTCCACTATCTGTTCGGATGGAAGGGCCGATGGGGGCCAGCAACCCAACAAAGATTGAGTACGTGAGTGTGGCGTACAAAACGGGCATTAAACCGGGCGAAACCGTGACCATTAGTAAGGGTAATAATGGCCCATGGGACACTGATTTCTGGCTTGGTTCTGACCGGGCGGGTGCGTTTACCATCACTGCCACCCTCGACCGCGATAACGTTATCGCCGAGGGCGACGAGCAGAATAATACCGCCACCCAGTTTGTTACGTTCCATGCCCTAACTAACATGAACAGCTATGTACTGGAACGCGCCAGCCGCAGCTACGCCAGCATCGCACCGGTCGATTCGGTGATTGCGCTGCTACGCACGGCGCAAAAAGCCGGTGCGCGTGGCGAGGCCGTTGTAAAGGGCGTGGCCGGGGGCTGGAATCCGAAGCAGAAAGCCACCGTACCACTGGCCGATCAGGATTTTCTGGCCAGCCTGCGCAACAGCGTCTCGCCCGACAACCGCGACCGGCTCAACCAGCTTTATGAAGCCTGGGGCATGAATGCGCAGGCTCCCGCCGACGCCGACGTGACGGTCATTATGCTGAAAACGGTGCGCGAAGAAATGCGGTACGACAAAAAGACATTTACCGTTGTGGCGGGCAAACCCGTTGAGATTGTACTGGAAAACCCCGATGCCATGCAGCATAACCTGGTGGTGGGTACCCAAAAAAGCATGGATAGCATCGGCGCGGCTGCCGATAAGATGATTACCGCTAAAGATGGTGCCGAACGGAACTACGTACCCAACATTCCGCAGGTCATTGCCGCCACGCCCTTAATCAACCCCGATCAGACGTACCGGCTCAGGTTCACTGCTCCCGCGCAGCCCGGCAACTATCCGTTTGTCTGCACCTTTCCCGGCCACTGGCGGATCATGAACGGCACCATGACGGTTGTGGCGGAGAATAAAAGCAATGTGAGTAAGTAGCTTTCGATTCTGTATCTTGCCAATCGGCAGGCCCGCACCGACGCCGGTCTGCCGATTTTTTTTATGAAAAACCCGCAACAAAACAACCTCAATACTATCAACGTATCGTCCGAAATAGGTACCCTTCGGCGGCTCCTTATCCATAGCCCGGATCGGGGTTTGGGCAAGGTCATTCCGTCTAAAGCGCAGGACTGGCTCTTCGAAGACATCGTTCACCTCGACATGATGCGCCGGGACGAATACGACTACTACGTTAAAATTCTGCTGTATTTTCTGGACCCCGACAAGGTACGCGGGCGCATTGCCGACCTCGGCCCCGATTCCAGCCGGGATTTTTATAAACCTGACAATGATGCGTATTTTCGGTCAGACAAAGTAATCGATGTTCAGTGCTTACTGTCCGACATACTGGCTGACGACGGTATTCGTACCCGGCTCATTTCGGCCATTTGCGGCATCGAGCGGACGGCCTTCCGCACACAGCAACAGCTCAATGAGTACGATCCTATTGAGCTGGCCAAAATCATGATTTCCGGTACGCTGACCGACCAGACCATGCTGTTCGCGCCCCTGCCCAACTTCATTTTCACCCGCGATATTGGTATTGTCATCAACGACCATATTCTGCTCAATAAACCTGCCAAACAGGCCCGCACCCGCGAGGCTCTGCTGGCGCAGTACATTTTTTTCAACCACCCGATTTTTGCCGATTATCTGGATAAAATCATCGAGATACCTGATAATGAACACGCTTTTCTCTTGCCCGAAGCCGATGCTAAAAGCGACGTAACGCGCTCAACACTGGAAGGGGGCGACGTGATGATGATTGCCCGCCGACACCTGATGATTGGCGTTAGTGAACGGACCACCCTATACGCAGCCCAGCAGGTAATGCGGCTTGTGTTCGAGAAAGATCTGGTGGACACCGTAACGATTGTCAAGATCCCCAAAAAGCGCGATTATATGCACATCGATACGGTGTTTACGCAGGTAAGGCGCGATATGTGGGTGCTGCTTGGCTCGCTGGCCCGCACCGGCGACGAAGCCCAAAAGCGCGATGTACTGCACTTTTTCGCGCCGAAAGACCTGTCCGAAGAACTCAAAATCATGCAGTTCAGCAAGGCACATCCCGACAAACCCGTGGAAATCGAGAATCTCGAAGACCTGCTGGCTGGTATCAGCCAGAACGACCTCGGCGTTACCGAACCAGTGAAGTTCATCTATTCGGGAAACAACGAATTTCCCTTTGGTGCCCGTGAGCAGTGGACCGATTCGTGCAATTTATTGGCCCTCAAAGATGGCGTAGTAGTGGGCTACGACCGCAACCCGAAGACTGCCGATGCCTTCCGGGCCGCCGGTTTCGAGATCATCTCGGTGGCCAAACTTCTGGACCGCTTCGAGCGGGGCGAAAGCTCACCCGAAACTATCGAAAACACGTTCATTATGCTGCCCTCTGCCGAGTTGAGCCGTGCGCGTGGTGGCAGTCACTGCATGAGCCTGCCCCTGCTGCGCGACGCTCTGTAGTAACCATACAGCAACTTGTTTTTTTGACGAATATACAAAACATTAACTACCTGAACAGACCGTAGTTAAGGATGGTTTGCACGGCTTTATCACTGGCCTATTGCCTTTTTTGCTATTTTTAAGGCTATTTTTACCAAACTCACCCCACTCACTATGCAAACGCAATCGACCAACCGTATTCTGATGATCCGCCCCGTCCGGTTCGCCTTCAATAAGCAAACCGCCGAGTCCAACGCGTTTCAGGATGCCGAACTGGCTGTCGAAACCAAAGACGTGGCACAGGGCGAGGCTCAGCGCGAGTTCGACGAGATGGTGCGCCAGCTACAGGCAATGGGGGTAGAGGTAATCGTTTATGAAGACACGACCCAGCCGCACACACCCGACTCTATTTTTCCGAATAACTGGGTGTCGTTTCACGCCAGTGGTACGGTGGTGCTGTACCCGATGATGGCCGAGAACCGCCGGGTTGAACGCCGGATGGACATTATTGATGATTTTGCCCGGAGATTTCACGTCTCCCGCGTCATCGACCTGACCCATTTTGAGCAGGAAGGTAAGTTTCTGGAAGGCACGGGCAGTCTGGTGCTGGACCGGATGCACCGCGTGGCCTTTGCCGGTATCTCGCCCCGAACCCACCCCGACGTACTGGCTGAGTATAGCCGCCAGAGCGGCTATCGCGTGGTGTCGTTTCATACCGCCGATGCCAGCGGGGAGGCCGTTTACCATACCAACGTGATGATGTGTATTGCCTCTACTTTTGCTGTGGTATGTCTGGCTGCCATTGTCAATCCCGACGAACGAATTATGGTACGTCAGGAGCTGGAAGGTATGGGTAAGCGAATTTTCGATATTTCGCTGGAGCAGATGACGCACTTTGCGGGCAACATGCTTATGGTGCTGGCCCGCGATAATCAGCGCGTGCTGGTGATGTCGAAACAGGCGCATGAGTCGCTCACGCCGACGCAGATTGACCAGATTGACGATTACGCTACGTTGCTGCCGTTCGATTTGTCGATGATCGAACTGAATGGGGGCGGCTCGGCCCGCTGCATGATGGCCGAGGTGCACCTGCCTTTGAAGTAATTCTTCGGCAGGGATTATTGTTACTTGTACATACAAGTAAAATCAATTACCTTTGCAAACACAACGCCGTACAGTAATGAATCCCAAACCAGCTATTGCGCCTGATGCAAAAGACACGCCGTACAGTGCCTGTCTGTTGTTTTCGGCCAACGCGCTGGCGCGGGCTATTACGGCAATTGGCGACGCGGAATTTGGCAAGTTTGGGCTGTCGTATTCGCACGCATATCTGTTGCATGAAGTGGTAAACCAACCTGGTATTACGCCTTCACAATTGAGTAATATGCTGTTCCTGACGCCCTCAACCATTACGCGGCTGGTGGAGAAGTTAGAGCAGAAACGCCTGGTACGGCGCGAGTCAGAGGGCAAAAAAACGCTGGTTTATCCTACCGAAGCAGGGGAGGCCCTGCGCCCTGCCATTGCCGAAGCCTGGCAACGCACCGGCGAGCAGTATGCCCGCGCCGTTGGCCCCGACAAGCTGAGTGAATTTACGGAGCAGGTATTCAAAGCCGCGCGCGCACTCGGTGACACCGACTGATTATTTTTCGTGATTTTTATTGTATGTGCAACCAAATAAACCAATTAGAATTATGCATTACGTCATTACCGGCTCGCTGGGCCACACCGGAAAACCCATTACCGAAGGTCTCCTCAAAGCAGGTCACACCGTTACCGTTATCACGAGCAAAGCCGAAAACGCCGACGCCATAGACGCACTTGGTGCCAAACCCGCCGTTGGCGACGTGGCCGACGCTGATTTTCTGCGTAACGCCTTTGCCGGGGCCGATGCCGTTTATGACCGCTCAGTAAATCAAACAGGACTGATACATATTCATCGGGCCAGCGCAACGTTTACTCAGTAGGCCGCGTCTTTCCGGTAGAAACTAAACGCAATCTTATGAAATTTTTTTTCGCTGTCTGTACGTCACTATTGACGCTGACCGGGGCCATGGCCCAAAACCAGCCCCGGATAGTTGGTAATGGCGACGTCGTAACCAAGCAACGCCCGCTAATGTCGTTCCACAAACTAAACGTCCGCGTGGGGATGCACGTCATTATCACGAAAGGTAACGAGGCAATCGCTATGCTCGAAGGCGACAGCAATATCCTCGACTACGTACAAACCGACGTCAGCAACGGCGAACTGACTGTAAT
>Ga0105046_10012658_pt1 | contig 13086 bp, 8 predicted proteins | sample MAT03_FD_78385 | JGI IMG/M metagenome (GOLD analysis project Ga0105046, IMG submission 78385) | Freshwater microbial communities from Lake Fryxell liftoff mats and glacier meltwater in Antarctica - MAT-03 (megahit assembly) | ecosystem: Environmental > Aquatic > Freshwater > Ice > Liftoff... | reverse complement strand
TATTTATTCAAAACATAAAGGATACATATCAATTACAAACGGCTCCAATTTAAAATCATACTTGATGAATGCAGATTTAAATTCAATTCGAACTTTTATTAAGGATCATATATTTCTGCTAAAAGACATCCAAACCGAAGACTGCAAACTGTATTGGCAGTTGATGAATAAAGAAGAGCTACTCGCTGCTTCCAAATCGCAATATATTACTTTAGGCAGTCATAGTGTTGTTCATGGATCAATGACTCATTTAACTTCGGCTGAGGCCAGAGAAGAACTGGTAAATTCCAGAGCAAAGTTGTTGGAAATCACTGAAGTCCCGGTCAGTTCTTTTGCTTTCCCTTTCGGCGACTACACCCCTGAATTGGTTGAAATGGCTGTATCTGTTGGTTACGAACAGGTCGCCTGTGTTGATTATCGGTTCGGAAATCAAAAAAATCTGTGTGACCGCTTTGGTATCAACCCACATATATCATTTCCGGTACAAGTTGCTGAAATCAAAAGAGGTTCTTATCTTTAACGGGGAAAAATGAACTCTTCTATTTCATTTATACCTATTTCCGAACTGCACTTTAGGGATGTGCTAGGGTTGTTTGCTGAAGTATTCGGCAAACGCTATTCGTCCGATTATCTGAAGAGGAAATACGACACGTCCTATCTTGGAATAAATCATGTTGCACATCTTGCCTTCGATGGGAAAAAACCGGTTGCATTTGTTGGAGCTATACCCATGCCCTTTCTTTTCAACGACAAAAAGTTAATTGGTGTTCAGTATTGTGATTACATGACTTTGCCTGCATATCGCCGAAAAGGAATTCACACCCAACTTCTTGAGCGCAACAAAGAACTAGCTTTTCAAATGGGTGCAGACTTTATTTTTGCCATGCATTCTTCTAATTCATCCAAGGGGGATTTGCTATTTCCATGGAATTATATTGATCCGTTAAATGCATATTTGATTCTTCTCAAAACACCCGCATTGTCATTAATGATAAATAAGAGCTTTCAATTTCTTAAAATTTCGGGTCGATATAAAAATTCTAAATCGGAACAAGCAATTCCGCATTGGCCTCTATCTCATTCGAAAAATATTTTGCAGGTTGATTATTCCGAATCCTTTTTAAAATACAAAAAAATTTCACCAACCAAATTCATTGAATTGAGAGATGTAAAATTTTGGATTAAAGAAAGTATAGTTTTGGAGGTTGGAAATATTGAGGTTCCACCGGGAGCGAATTTCGCAAACAGTTTTCATGAATTGTTGCAGTATGCTTCCAAAAAAGGGTGCTCCAAATTAATCATCGAGCCTCGGAAAAATACAATGATAGATCAGTTTCTTTCAAAAAATTATCAAGCGGTAAAAGGATATCACCCCGCGTACATAGCACTGAAACCCGGTCTGGAGATGCAAAATCTACAACTCAACTATTGTGATTTTGATACTTTCTGAACCACGACAACTTAGAAGGAGCACGGTTTAAAGATGCTCTGGAATCATATCAATTAACTATTTTGAGTTCATCAATTAATCTTTTACATCCGGCAAACTTATCAATGATAAATAGCGTAAATCGAATATCGAGTGAAATATTTCGGCATTGATCGGGATCGAAATCAATATCGCTCATGGTGCCTTCCCAAACACGGTCGAAGTTAGTTCCAATCAGTTCCCCATTTGCATTCAAAACCGGACTGCCTGAATTTCCTCCTGTTGTGTGATTGGAAGCTACAAATGCAACCGGTAGAGTTCCATTTACCCCATATCTGCCAAAATCACCGGAATTAGCCAGTGATTTTAATTTTGCAGGGACTTCAAATTCTTCAATGGAAGCATCTTCTTTTTCAAGTATACCTTCAATAGTAGTAAAATACGAATATGTCACTGCATCTTTCGGTTCATATCCACTCACCTGACCATAGGCAACTCTTAAAGTAGAATTGGCATCGGGATAAAATTTACGATCTTTCTGCATTTCCATTTGAGCAGCCATGTATTTTCTATTAAGCACATTTACAACCCCATTAAGTCTTGTTAACTCTTTTTCAAGATGCTTGGTGTAAACAACCCAGAATCCCTGAGCAATTTTAAATGCAGGGTCTTTGATTAATTGTTTTGATTTTTTTGAAGAATAGTTGGTAAGAAGGGATTTTAATTTTACGGAATCAGCAAATGCACTCTTACTATAAAGTTCATCTGCATATTTTGAAAAATCACCTTTGTGTTTCGAAAAAATCTCTTTCAGTTCATCGGGATGCATAGTTACATCGATGTCGGCAAAATACAAATACATCATTGAAGCAAATAATTTTTTATCGGTGGCTACATCAAAGTCTCTGTAAAATCCTGAAGCTCCTGCAAGAATTCGTGCTGCTTCTTTATTAACTGCATCTTCATCGATTTCTTCAGCGGTAGAAAGTTCAGCAAGTTTATTCATTGCTCTTGCATATTTTAGAAGTTCCACTCCGTAAGCAGCTTCGTTAATATAATCCTGCACTTTTATCAAAGGTGCAAGTGATGCGTGAGCAATATTAAAATCCGGAAGCAAAGTTGCATATTCACTCTTATTATTTTCAGAGTACCACTTTTTAAAAGCGGCCTCTTCTTTTTGTTTCACCTGCAGAGTTTCTAATCTCTCTAAACCTTTGAGTTCTCCTTGCCATTTTTTCCATGCGTTTGCGATGGATGCTTGCTTGGCGGAATATTGAATACGAAGTTTGTCGTTAGTGCGAATGGCTTCATCAATAATTTTTAAACGCGCATCACGAATTTTGATTCTCGAAGGATTGGTTACCTCAATAATATTTTTGATAGCAGCAGAAGGAATATATTGAGTTGTTCTTCCGGGAAAACCGTACACCATTGTAAAATCACCCGATTGAACTCCTTTGATTGAAATAGGAAAAAAATGACGAGGTTTAAAAGGTACATTGGTAGGAGAGTAGTCGGCAGGTTTGTTGTCGGCTCCTGCATACACTCTAAAAAGTGCGAAGTCGCCTGTGTGTCGTGGCCACATCCAATTGTCGGTGTCGCCACCAAATTTTCCAATTGAATTCGGAGGCGTTCCTACCAATCTTACATCTTTAAATGTTTCCATTACATAAAGGTAAAATTGATTGCCATTATAAAAAGCCCGGATAGAACCGCTATAGTGAGTTCCCTCAACCGCTTTTTTTATAAGTTCGGAAGAAATTTCTTTTATTTTTTCTTCACGATCGAGTTCACTCATCGTTAAAGATAATTCAGCAGTAATAGGTTCCGTCACATCTTCCATTCTAATAATAAATGTTACTGATAAACCAGGACAAGCAAGCTCTTCATCCATTGTATAAGACCAGAATCCATTTTTTAAATAGTTTTTCTCAACAGAGCTATGGGATTGAATTTGAGAGTATCCACAATGGTGATTAGTAAGCAACAACCCTTGATCAGATATAATTTCACCGGTGCATCCGCCACCAAAAAGCACCACGGCATCTTTCATGCTCGATTTGTTGACGCTATAGATATCTTCAGCCGAAACTTTCATCCCTTTGGATTGCATATCAGCTTCATTAAGTTGCTTTAGAAAAATAGGAAGCCACATTCCTTCACCGGCAAACACAACAGGATTCAGTAAAAAGACAACGGCAGCGAGTAGAATGCTAATTTTTTTCATAAAGGAAATATATTTCATTTTTCAAAGAAACAAAAAAGGGACGAGCTTTGTGGCTCGTCCCTTTGTCAAATTGATGTGGTTTTTAGAATGGAAGGTCGTTATCGGGCGCTCCATTGAAACCATTTCCTGATGACATTGCCGGTTCGTTAAAAGCCGGGATATCATTGGAAGGGGCTTCTACAGCTCCTGCACCTACGGTTTCAATCCGCCAGGCTTTAATATCAGTGTACCAGCGACCATTGTATTCCCTTGACTCTACGCCAAATGAGACTTTTAAATTGGCTCCCGGCTGTACACTTCTAAGTGCATCGGTTTTGTCGCCCCAAACAGAAATACTTACCTTTTTAGGATAGTTTCCGTCCATAAAATCCAAAATGAAAAATTGTTTTTTCCATTGTCCGTTTTTGCCCTCCCCGGTTTCAAGCGGGAGGATTTGGGCTACTTTGCCCGTGATTTCTAATGCCATTGTTTTTACTTTTTATAGTGAATGTATAATTGAGACTCAAAGATACTGCTATTTCAAGGGATCACGACAAGCTGTTGATAAATAAACGTTTATAATCGTTTTTAACAGTCTACAACGTTCATTTTCAGCGATTTTGTGGTGAGCGCTTAGTTGTATTTATTTTTTCACAATAAGATTTCCGGAAAACTGTTTTAATTTTAAGCCATGAGATTGATACAAGGAATTTTGTTTTGCGTAGTTTTTTGTATTTGGGTTGTAGATGCTCAAGCACAGGCACAACGCAAAGGGACGATGAAAAAACCTTTCGTTTTTTCGCAACAGTTCAAGCATTCTGCCGGTGCAGGGGCTACTTTTTTTAAATATGAAGATGGTTATGAACCTGCTTATCAGATTGCTTACAATCCGAGCCTGAGCATCACTCGGGCTTTGTCCGATTTTTCTATATCGGTTGGATCCCAATTAAGTGGTGGGTATCATTTTGCAGCCGATGAACGGGATACTGCCTTCATATATGCTGATTTCCCGTTGCTTGTGGAATTTAATTTTGGGCACAATGCCTCAAAAGATTTTTACTATGATCTGGGATGGTTCTTCGGTGGTGGATACTCCTATCATTTACTGAAAGAAGATTGGAATCATGGACCCGTTGCAACAATTGGTGTAAGAAGTTTCATTTTCGGACCTTCTTTCACTTTAAGATACAGCAGGTATTTTGCATCTCAGGAAAATGATGCGTCATTGCACACCATTACCTTGCTCTTAAATTTAGGCCGTTATTTTGAACAAGTAAAATTGAATAACAAAGTAAGCCGATTTTCGAAAAGATAAACGGTTTCAGCGTCGCCCTGAGCCTGCCGATGGGTTGGCCGTATTTAGTCGGCGGTAGCCAGTCTATGACGATTGTCCGAATCAACTTATTGAATAAACTACCGCATTAACCTATTGAATAAACTACCGAATTAACCATTGAATAAACCTCCGAATTAACCCCCGAAAAACGATTGAATTAACCACTGAATTAACAATTGAATCACCCATTAAATAATCCATTGAACCAATTGTTTCTTTTTTTTGATTTTTTTTCTTGCATATTTTCAAGTACAGCAGATTTTACTCCGGCAAAAATACTTTTCCAGATATAACTAAAAATAAATCGTTCGGAATTCCTAGGGTTGCTAATGATACCTGGTTTTAGCACTTTGCCTTCGCCCGGTATGGATGTGGGTATGAAGATATCTCCTGCTATGAAAGTAATTATTTTTGATTTAACCCCTGTAGTATCACCTCCAGGTTTATTTTGCACTGCGAAATCAAGATCATCATATTCAATAATCAAATCTCCTCTTGATGAATCCATATCAGCTCTCATATTAAAGGCAAGTCTTTTGATATTGCCTCTACTGAAAAGTATACCGGCAGCAGGACTGGTAATTTTGTTCAGGGTTTTGAAAGGTAGCCCAGTTACAGTTCCACTGCAATCAAAATAATTTTTGCCTGATGGAAATTCCACATCAACCTGAACACTTGCTGAATTCATAAACGATGAAGTCGCTTTTAAAAATAGTGTATCATCTTTTCGAATATTACTTATTCCGGTTAGTTTACAATTAAGAGAACCAAAATTTATTTCTCCCACTTCTCCTGATTTCTCAGATTTTTCCTGGTAAGCAATTTCGCCATTCTTAAGGGTTAACGAATCAAGGTCGAGGTCGAACTTTAATAAATCCAGATATTTTTGAACAGTATGTTTTATATCATTCTCCTTTCGGGGAATCGTTTTGTCTCGGTACACAATTAAGTCAAAAGAGTCAAGGGATGCATTCCCTCTAAACGTTTCACCTGCCAAAAGGGAATCAAATGATAAATAGTTGTAGCTGAAATTTTTTAGCTGACCTTCAAAACGGTCAGTTTGAAATTTCGCACGTCTTGCAAAAGTATTTTTATCATGGTGTGGATGGATATTTAAAAGGTCAAAATTTATTTTTTTATCCTCTTTATCTGCAATCAAATTATAAATACTAAATGTATACATAGAAACTGAATCCCTGTAAACAATAGAATCTGTTTTGAGAGCTAGTGAAGATAAAATGGGGTTGTCTGATTGTTGCTCAACAGGAAATTGAATCTGCCCTGTGTTTACGTTGTTGATCCAAGCTTTCAACACTCTGCCCGAATCAAGTTCGAAAATTATAGCCGATTGCTTCACAACAATGGAATCAATAATTCCTTCAAACGGTTTTGATTCTTTCGAATTGGAAAGAAACTTTTTGATTAATAAAGAATCAGATGTTGTTGAAACTGTTAATTGACTTTCACTTATCTCTATTAATCCTGTTGCCAAATGTTTGCTGCTCAGATATTGAAATATTTTGATATGATTGATTTGAACTTTTCCCACCTTTCCATTCAAAACCCGAGTGGAGTCAACCATCAGATTATTCAATTCTAATTCGCTTAAACTAATGGTTCCTGAAAAAACATTGGAAGAAATTTCCTTCACCGAAACAATTTCTGTTTTATTAATTTTATTCTTAAGTATCAAACTAACTATGGTGTTCAACGAAAGCAACACAATTCCTATCGAAATTAGGGTGATTAAAAGACCTTTTCTAAAAGTGCGTTTTTTCATTTATGGAATAAAGATAAATATTCTTGAGGATAGATAAGGAAATCATCCTAAAGTTTTTTGTAACAATTTCATATTCAAAAGTTTGCTTATAGGGCCCTCATTTCCTTATAAATACCATAAAAAATGCCGGTTAAAGTTTCCATTCTTTAGCCGGCACTTGTACCTCTCAATAGTTCAACCTATAGCAATTCGATGGACTTATTAATAAATTTAGTCATTTCTTCACCTCTCAGGAGGTTTTGAGAGAGCCTGGCGAGGTCAATTGCCAATTTCATTTTAGATCCTTGAACAGAAGCATCCGGCTCATTAAGAATTTTGCTCATCAAAGGGTGGTTGGTATTCACAATCACATTAAAGTTTTCTTTCATTTCTCCCATAAATGCATATTGTCCGCCACCTGCTGCCGACATCTCTTTCATCCTTCGCATAAATTCGGGCCGGGTAATTACAACAGGCTGATCGGAGGGCTGCAAATTTTCGAGGATAACCGAATATTGTTCCACCGGTACATTTTTCTCTGCAATTCCCTTGATGAGTTCCAATTGCTCTGATGTTAATACAGAGACTGATTCATCTTCTTTTACAATTATTTTATCAATCGTATCTGAATCTACTCTAACAAAGGCCGTATTTTCTAATTTCATTTCCATATGATTCAAGAAGTGCGAATCGATAGGACCTTCCAAATTCAATATATCATAACCACGTCCCTTTGCAGTTTCAACAAATGCATGCTGATCTTCGGCATTGGAAGAATATAAATAAATTAATTTGTTGTTTTTGTCGGTTTGAATAGGAGCCACTTTGGTGCGATATTCTTCGAAAGTGAAAAACTTATTTTCTGTATTTTTCAACAAACAAAATTTAATTCCTCTCTCATAAAATTTTTCATCACTCAACATCCCATATTTAATGAATACTCCGATATCATCCCATTTCGATTCAAAATCGGTTCTGTTTTCCTTGAATAATTCTTCAAGTCTATCGGCCACTTTTTTGGTGATATGTGTGCTAATCTTTTTTACATTGGTATCACTTTGCAAATAGCTTCGTGACACATTCAGAGGAATATCCGGTGAATCAATAACTCCATGCAGAAGCATTAAAAAATCGGGTACAATTCCTTCTACCGAATCAGTAACAAAAACCTGATTGGAATAAAGTTGAATTTTATTTTTCTGAGCCTCAATATTTTTTTTGAGTCTTGGAAAATATAAAATTCCTGTAAGACTAAACGGAAAATCAACATTCAAGTGAATATGAAATAGTGGATCTTCCGAAAAGGGATACAGTTCTTTGTAAAATGCATTGTAATCTTCTTCCTTTAAATCGGCCGGTTTTTTGGTCCAGGCCGGCTTGGTGTTATTGATAGTTTTTTCTTCGAACTTAATTTCTACCGGAAGAAATTTGCAATATTTATTCAAAAGCTCATTAACTCTGAACGATTCAATAAATTCCATGGAGTCATCATTTAAATGTAAAATGATGTCTGTTCCTCGATCCGAACGAGTGGCTTCACTGAGGGTAAATTCCGGACTACCATCACATTCCCAACGAACTGCCTTGTTTTCGTCGCTTTCGCGGAAGGAACGGGTGATAATTTCCACCTTGCCTGCCACCATGAAAGCTGAATAAAATCCTAACCCAAAATGACCAATAATAGCACTCGAATCCATTTTGTCTTTATACTTGGCAACAAATTCCTCGGCACCTGAAAAAGCAATCTGGTTGATGTATTTGTCGATTTCTTCTGCAGTCATACCCACACCACGGTCGGAAATAGTGAGTGTTTTAGCCTCTTTATCAATTTTTACTCCCACAAACAGTTCCCCCAGCTCTCCTTGAAATTCGCCGGCAGATGCCAGAGTTTTGATCTTTTGAGAAGCATCTACTGCATTGGAAACCAGTTCTCTCAGAAAAATTTCATGATCTGAATAAAGGAATTTCTTAATGATGGGAAAGATGTTTTCTGTTTGTACATTTATTTTTCCTGTTGACATGATTGTTGTTTTAAATTTTAGGGTGCAAAGGTAAGGAGGAAATGAGAGAATTTGATAATTTGATAATGTGATAATATGCTAATCTGCTGGTGAGGTGGAAATTGGGAATGGGTTATTATGTTAAGGTGGTATTGTGTTGATCCCCGCCTTTCATTTGCGAAGGGGTAATTAGTAATTTTTAGATTTCTATCTGCACCAGGATGGCTTACCCGCAGGGATTCCCGCTTTTAAATCGGGCAAGCATTAAATTAAGCCATTCGTAATTCGTAGATTCGTACCCGAAGGGATTCCCGCCTATTCAGTCGGGCAGGCGTAATTCGTTGAGTCATGGAACATTTCGATAGTATTATAATTGGTTCGGGTGCCGGAGGTTTGGCTGCAGCAATTTGTTTGTCGCGTGCCGGTCAACGGGTTTTGGTGCTCGAGCAGCATGATGTTCCCGGAGGGTGGTGCCATAGTTTTCAACTCGATGGACATCGATTTAGTCCCGGTGTGCATTATATCGGTTTGGTGGAAGAGGGACATTCTACCAATGATTTGTACAGAGGCCTGGGGGTAGCAAATGATCTTGTTTTTTTTAGAATGAATCCTACTGCTTATGAACATTGCTGGATAGGGAAGGAACGAATCAATATGCCGGCAGGCATAAACAATCTTATTGAACAACTCTCTCTTCGATTTCCGCATGAGCGAAAAAATATTAAGAGCTACCTTCAGATGGTGCAACGTGTGAATAGCCAGTTGCAGCTGATATCAAAGATGAAGACTTTTTGGGATCATCTCACCATTCCCTGGCGCACACGGCATATGGGTAAGTACGGACTTTTTACTTTAAAAAAAGTGATTGGTTGGTATATTAAAGATCCGCTTCTCAAAACAGTTTTGAATATTCAGTGCGGTGATCATGGTCTCTCTCCTAACAGAGCAAGTTTTCCGGTGCATTGTGCGGTAATGGGTCATTATTTTGAAGGCGCCAGTTATCCAATGGGTGGTGGTGGAGGTATAGTAAAAGCAATGACGAATGGTTTTAAAAAATATGGCGGTGAAATAAGAACTCAACAGCGCGTAAAAAAAATACTAATTGAAAAAAATGTAGCGGTAGGAGTAGAATTAGAAGATGGATCCACAATTAGTGCAAACAGAATTATTTCTAATGCTGATCCCGGCAATACGTATTTAAAATTAATAGGCAAAGAAAATATCAGCGCAAAGCTTGCTAAAAAATTGGCCTCCACAAAGTATTCAGTAACATCCCTCATTCTGTTTTTAACTATTGAAATGGATGTTAAAAAGGCTGGTATGGATTCAGGAAATATCTGGTTGTTGAAGGATGAGGATTTGGATGGAATTTTCAATAACCTGACTGTCAATTCTATTTTGGATGGAGAAGAATTTCCTGCGGTATTTATCAGTTGTACAACGCTTAAAGATCCTACCAGCTTTAACGGCCGACATCATAATTTTGAAATTGTAACGTTTATCGATTATAAGAGTTTTGATGAATTTAATACAGACAACGATTATCACGGCGCGGCATATGAACGCTACAAGGAAATTATCATTAATAAAATGATGAACAGTTTGGAAAAAGTTTTGCCGGGTGTGAAAAAATGTGTAGTACAAAGAGAACTGGGAACTCCCAAAACAAATCAGTTTTATATCAATTCTACCAATGGAAATGTTTATGGTACCGAGAAAACTATTCAACAGGTAGGTCCATTTTCTTTTGGAAGTAAATCTGAAATTGAAAATTTATTTTTGTGCGGAGCAAGTACACTTTCGCATGGAGTAGGAGGCGCCACTAATTCGGGAGTAGCAACAGCAGCGCAAATTCTTGGCTGCCGACCGGAAGAGCTAATTGTTCCCGCAAAGGATCAAAAGATCAGAATATATGATGCGGAAGATGCAACTACATGGCCCGATTGGGTGAATCAAAAAATTGCAGATAAAAAGAGGAGAAATCAGGTAATTACAGAATAGTTGAATGCCCTCTTTTCATTAATAATTACTTTTACCTGAAACAATTATTTTTTCTTCTCCAATCACTTTTCCTTGAGCGGTTAAATACATTTGATAAACACCATCAGCCAAATTCCCGCGTTGAATAATGGTAGTTTTCTTACTAACACTCTGTGAATATACTATTTTTCCCATCATGTCAAATATTTGCAAATTAATTTCCTGACCTGTTGGAATTAAATCCAAAGAAATTTGTGTTTCAGTACTGAATGGATTTGGATATACTTTTAAATTCATCGATGCACTATTTAAATCTTGAAGTGAAGTGGTGCTATCTTCAGGATGATACTCCCAAAAATCTTTTTTCATCACGCCTGCTGTAATTCCGGCGTAACCGGTTCCAACATATCCAAAACTACCTATCGCAAACTGAGTAGCTTCTTCTCTAGGCCCACCCAGGAAATCAGCTTTTTGAGCCCATGTGTTAGTGTTTGGATTGTATTGATAAAAGTCGGTGTAGTAGTTGCCGTTAGCAGATCCCATTCCAATGTACCCCATACCATTTAAAGCAAATCCGCTGGCTTCCACACGCGCTGCTCCGGGGAAACTAGCCTGTTGTGACCAGGTATCTGTTATCCGATCCCATGCCCAAAAATCATTCAAATAACTGGTTGCAGTACTAATTCCGGTTCCAACATAACCTTTAGTTCCAATCGCAAAACCGGTGGCATAATGTCTGGCAGGACCTGTTAAATCCGATTTTTGTGTCCACATATTTGAAGGTATATCATACTCCCATAAATCGTTCAGCGATCCACCTAAAGTAGAGGATAAACCTGTAGTGATGTAGCCTTTTGTATCAATCGAAAAAGCAACAGCCGCCTGTCGAGCTGAACCGGGAAAAACTGCCATTTGCGTCCATGTATCTAATTGAGAATCATATTGCCAGAGATCATTGCCTATGGGAGCGGGCAGTATATAACCTTTACTGCCAACGCTAAAAGCTGCTGCTTCTACAATGCCACTTCCACCGTAATTTGCCTTTTGTACCCAGGTGTTGGTGGCCTGATCATATTCCCACCAATCCTGACTGTAAGTGGTGGTAAATCCGGTGCCAATGTATCCTTTCGTACCAATTGCAAATCCGGTTGCATCAGCTCGGTTAATTCCAGCAAAATCAGCCTTTTGAGTCCAATAATCGGCAAAAACATTTATTGGTAATAGTGTTGCAGTTATTAGGATAAGGTGTAAAAATTTCATGTGTAATGTGTTTGGGTAGGTTTAGGTAATGACGCCCGCGACTTATCTTTGGTTGCGCCAACAATATATAAAAAACTTTTGGTTGATGAATTTAATCCGACTAAAGTATCAAAATTAAATCGTTTTCGGAGTGGATTGAGCAATAAAAAAAGCCCCTCCTGAACAAATGTGTTGGGGAGGGGCTTAGGAGATCCATCAATTGCCTGTCAATCGATCTAAATCGTTATTTACCGATAAAATTAATAAGCAGGTGGCGGTGCAAAAAACCGGACTTGTAATGCAATGGTGTCCGCTCCAGCTACCATCATTATTTTGAATGCTAAGTAATTGCGCACTTGTTTTATCATACCAGCTATGCCAATCGTCATCTTTACTGATGATCATTCCTTCACCTGTTTGCAGAAAACTTAAAAACTCTTCACCTCCATTGTTACCAAAACCGGAGATCACGTTATCGTCCTGAGCCAGTTTTTTTGATGATTTATTTATTTGGTAAGCGGTGGAATATTTCAATGCCTGTGATTCGCTCATTCCGGCCTTTTGAAGATTATCCACGGTTACTTCCTCATTCTTAATTTTCCCCTCTTTCTTGGCTTTTTTAATTTTATCTTTTGCTTCTGCTGTTTCTTTTGCTGATGCTCGGGTTGAACCGGAAACAGAATAAAGTACAATTCCTGCTGCCGATTCGGTAACTACGCTATTATCTTGAGTATTTATATTTCCTTTCTGGTAATCACGTGAATCTTCTAAAATTTTTTCATCCACCTGAATACCCTCATTTTTTGCTGATTCCAGAGCGCTGTTGGCAAACGACGATTGCAACACACCAGCCCAACCCGAGCCTTTCATACTTCCATTATTGTCGTGTGCCATTTCTATTTTTGCAACACATTTTTGCACACATTTTTTCACTCTGTTTTTTAATTCCGGATCATGATCAAGATCCTCCATGATGTTGGTTAAAAACTGTGATGTTAAAACCACATCTATATTTTTACCGAGTTTTGTTTGTGGCTGTGTATTTTCCAATGTAGTTATGTTCAGCGAATTTTGTGGTGCATCTTCCACTTGTTTTACCAGATACATGAGTGCTTTTTTTAATTGTTTGGAATAAGG
>Ga0105046_10012657_pt1 | contig 13087 bp, 10 predicted proteins | sample MAT03_FD_78385 | JGI IMG/M metagenome (GOLD analysis project Ga0105046, IMG submission 78385) | Freshwater microbial communities from Lake Fryxell liftoff mats and glacier meltwater in Antarctica - MAT-03 (megahit assembly) | ecosystem: Environmental > Aquatic > Freshwater > Ice > Liftoff... | reverse complement strand
TAACGAAGCGAGTTCACCATTTTAAAGATGGAGTATCAATTGAATACGAACGTGAATATGATGATGGGGGATCTTATCCTGGATGCAAAGAGTTTTGGTATACCTATAGAGTAGTCCATACTCGCGGATTTGAATTTGAGGGAGAGATAACCAAACTTTTTCAGAGTCATTCAGAAGTTGACAAATGGTTGAAATTGGATAATACTCAGATTCTTAGTAAGAAGTGATGTCAGGAACGTCTACCTTAGATATACTAGATATACTGGGTTAAAGACTATCTCCGAGTGAAACCCCATGTCAGACTTACTTGGAAGAATTACAGTTAATCCCAAACAATGTGGTGGTCGTCCCTGTGTCCGGGGCATGAGAATTCGGGTATCAGATGTACTCGACTTGTTTGCGGCTGGACTGAGTGCCGAACAAATCCTAGAAGAAATGCCCGATCTGGAAGCGGATGATCTGAAAGCAGCACTTGTGTACGCTTCACGTAAGCTCAATCATCCCGTTTTGGTTGCATGACGATCTGGGTAGATGCACATTTGTCACCGACAATTGCAAGTTGGATCGCCATCACATTCGGGATAACATCATTAGCTTTGCGTGATGTTGGGCTGAGAGATGCCGAAGATTCTGAGATTTTCGAGGCAGCGAGGGCTAGAGGAGTCATCTTCATGACCAAAGACAGTGACTTTGCTGACTTAGTTGATCGTTTTGGAAGTCCACCACAAGTTATCTGGTTAACGTGTGGTAATACGTCAAATGCCCGATTAAAAGAGATTCTAAATTCAACATTGCCAGAAGCATTAGAGCTTTTGCGATCTGGTGAACCGTTAGTCGAAATCAGAGGGGATTAACGGTGCAGACTAACAAAAGCGATCGCACTCTCACAAACCTACTGCACCGTAACATAGTCAATCTGTTGTGTTGAGGTTTTTTGGGCTACCCTAAAGATACTAAGGAATGTGGATTAAATAAAGTGCAAAAGTAGTGCAAAAGTAGGGTGTGTTAGCGGAGCGTAACGCACCATTCCAAGTTAAATAAGAATTGCACGTTATTAAATTTGCGTTCCTAAAGATATAATTGGTAAACTAGCCTTGCTATGAGTGTTGTAATCTCAGACGAAATTCTACAAGCATCTCAGCTTACCCCAAGCGAGTTTTATCAAGAAATTGCGCTGTTCCTATTCCAGACAGGACGCTTAACGATAGGCTACGCCAGTCACCTAGCAAATATGCAACCCAATACCTTTCGCCAACTTCTCAAGCAGCGAAACATCCCTCTCTACTCCTACGACGTTGAGGACTTTGAATTGGATTTGAAAAACCTTCGAGAGCTTGGAAGGCTGTGATTGTTATCAGCGATACATCGGCAATCACAAATTTGGCAGCAATCATGAGCGTTGGAGACATCCTTTACTCAAAAAAACACGATTCATGAGTCGATACAGCATGATTATTCAAGCGATCGCATACTAACAAATCTCTTACACCCTTTCTTCAGTAACTAATGTCAGACTAACCCATTCGCCTTTCTCGTCGTAGCTGCGAATCATCCTCTGGCGCAGGTTTGCTTGAATTAACCAACCGACTTCCAAAAATAAGGGTTGACGTAATTGCACTTTGAGAGGAGAAGTTGCAGAAGCGCCATCTGGTAACAGTAATACTTGCACCTGCTTTTCTGGATCTTGGTCAAAGAGAATAATGCGATCTTTGATGGTAGCAGTTGAAGTAATTGTGCGTTCTGCAAAAGAAGTACTTTGAATTAGTCGCCCAGTATCATCTAGTTTTAATTTTAGGGTTGTAGAGTAACGATCAGGCGATCGCAAATCTTTATATATTGTCAGCGCTTCACCTTGCCATTCTCCCAACAAGTCATTTATTTGCAAGGGTAGACGTTCTACGATTTGGGTTCCAGCTAAATGTTCTCGAATTAAGGTTAGTTTATTTAGATTACCAGTTTTATCAAACAGTTGTACCAGACGCAAGCGCCGATTTTCATGAACAAAAGCGAGTTCTGCCCCAAATTCAGAAAATGGTCCTAGCTGAATTAAACCTTCAGAAAATGAACCATTTTCAAAAAATAGTAGACCCCCTCCCACAGAACTAAATTCTCTGATCAAATCATCTCGTCCCGAACGGCTTAGAGTTAAGCGTACTATCTGGTTATTATTTAAACCTTCCAGGGAAAGACGGCTAAGAGTATCATTCAGAAGTATCCCTTGGGGAGAAAAATTAGTGAATGAACCTTCCCAAACACCAAGATTTTGCAGAAAACATTCCCATTGTGATTTCATATTAGTAGTGAATAAAATGGAACGGCGCAAGGCTTTTTTAGAGGGGTTTGAAAGTGCGCTGAATGGAGAATTGAAACTGCATAGAGAGTTACGTCAAGAATTAATAATTATCTAATAATTGTATCCAGCTTGCAAAGGCAGGCTTCGTTCATGTAGCCGTGACTTCAGTCGTTCGGCTCTCAATTAGAGAAGCATACGGCGATGCCTTCACGATAGGCATCGCGGATTTTAGATGCAATCTAAAATCCCAAATCGAGTTACCGATTCACCGCCGCAGCTTCCCGTGCTGCTGTTGCTTGATCTGGGTGGATACCCAAACGTGTGAGATTAATCCGACCTTTGTTATCAATTTCGCGCACTTTGATAATCACTTCATCGCCCACTGCTACTTCATCCTCAACTTTACCAACGCGGTAATCAGCAAGTTGAGAAATGTGGATCATGCCTTCTTTTCCAGGCAAAAATTCCACAAATGCACCTATCGGTATAATCCGGGTGATGCGTCCGGCGTAGACATCCCCTTCGTGCAGTTTGCGAGTCATGCCTTGGATAATATTACGGGCTTTCTTGGCCTTGCCCTCATCCACAGCGGAAATTGTCACGGTGCCATCATCTTCGATGTCAATTTTCGCACCAGTCTCCTCTGTAATCCCCTTAATCGTCTTGCCTCCGGGGCCAATGACCAGACCAATCATGTCTGAATCAATCTTGATCGTTAACAGACGTGGGGCATAGGGTGAGGTTTCAGGGCGCGGCGTGTCAATACAAGCGAGCATTTTCTCCAGAATGTGCAACCGGGCTGATTTGGCTTGGTGGACAGCTTGGGCAATAACGTCCAAAGATAGACCGGAGATTTTCATATCCATTTGCAAGGCGGTAATTCCAGTATCCGTCCCAGCAACTTTGAAGTCCATGTCGCCCAAAAAGTCTTCAATGCCCTGAATGTCGGTCAGGATTCGCACTTCGTCCCCTTCCTTAATCAGACCCATTGCCGCGCCACTGACGGGTTTGAGAATTGGCACACCAGCATCCATTAGGGCTAGGGTGGAACCGCAGACTGAACCCATTGAGGTGGAACCGTTGGAGGAAAGTACTTCCGATACAATGCGAATCACGTAGGGAAAATCTTCTTTTGACGGTAGCACAGGTAGTAGCGCTCGCTCTGCCAATGCCCCGTGACCAATTTCGCGCCTTCCTGGGGCACGCATTGGCTTGGTTTCCCCGACTGAGAAAGGCGGGAAGTTGTAATGATGCAGATAACGCTTGTGTTGATCTAGCTGCATATCATCGTTGAGGTTTTGGGCATCCCCCGGTGTACCTAGAGTACAAGCGGATAATACCTGAGTGAGTTCCCGGTTAAATAAACCGCTACCGTGGACTCGCTTTGGTAAGACATCAACTGAACAAGAAACAGGTCGCACTTCATCGAGTTTGCGACCATCAACGCGAACGTTATCTTCGATGATTTGCCGCCGCATGAAGTATTTGGTAATGTCTTTAAAGGTGTTCCCAAGTGCTTTACTATTTGCAGTTGCGGCAACTCGAATTGGGTCTTCTTGTGGCATCTCGGTAATCGTCGTGGCAATTTCATCCTTGACGACATCTAAAGCTGCATCGCGTTCGGGTTTGGTAAAATGAAATTGAGACAGGATTTTCTTAATCTGGCTACTAGCGCGATCGCGGATATAATTTTCTAGCGTCTGGTCTACTTCTGGTGCTGTTGCTTGCACGATTACCAGACCCAATTCTGCTATTAAATCTTGCTGCGCTTTGATTAAGTCTCGTACTGCTTCGTAACCAAAGTCGATCGCTTCGAGAATATCTCGCTCTGGCAACTGATTGGCTCCCGCCTCCACCATGATCACGCCATGCGGTGAACCTGCTATTACTAGATCCAAGTCTCCGGCTTCAGTTTCTGCATAAGTAGGGTTAATAATGAAATCATCTCCCACTAAACCAACCCGCACTGCTGCCATTGGCCCATTAAAAGGAATCTGAGCAATTAGAGTAGCAATGGAAGCACCTGTAACTGCCAGCACATCGGGTGGAACTAACTCGTCCATCGATAGTGTTAAGGCAATAATTTGCAGGTCATCTCGCAACCATGAAGGGAACAGAGGACGCATTGGACGGTCTATAAGACGGCTGGTGAGAATTGTTTTTTCTGGTGGACGACCTTCCCGCCGCATGATCCCGCCGGGAATCCTTCCAGCAGCATATAGCCTTTCTTCATAATCTACTGTGAGGGGAAGAAAATCAATGCCTTCTCTGGCTTGCGATCGCGTAGCCGTTACTAAAACGGATGTGTCCCCTGATTCTATCAAAACCGACCCACCAGCCTGGGGAGCTAATAGACCTACTTTCAGTCGAATATCCCTTCCATCGAAGGATATTGACTTATCAACTTCTGCCATTCAGTTTTTTTTCCTTCTTTTTGGCTATTCTCTTTCTGTGGCAATCCTAACATTTATGCACTGTGGCTGACTCCTGGTACATACAAAGATAAACAAGTCGTTCAATGCACAGTGCGATAAAAAGTCAGCGCGTCTGCCACCTGACCATTCCCTAGCTTCGCCGTCCGCGCAATGCGCCCAATGATCTCAATTTACAATTTAGATTATGGAATTCTAGGAAAATCTGAGTAGTTAGCAAATGGCGATTTTACACGGTAGTTGGTTACTAAAAAATTCAAATAATTGTTTATTTATTTGGGGAGAAACATGGCGATCGCCACGAGTGAATTTCGAGTCTAGTGGCTCTGGAGACATACCACTACATCCATTGGCAATGACATCAGTTGAGTTAAGCGAGTGGTTGCGATCGCCAAGTGTCGCCTTTGGCGATTCGCAGAACATGGCAATTACCAACTTCATCCAGCAACCCCAAGTTGTTGTGGCTACTGCTGGGCGAACACGCAAAGCCGCAAGTGCTACTGAAATAAATTTGCCAATACATTCACAAATAATCGCCCTACCAACTTATATCCCAGAAGGCAGCAAAGAAGGAACAGCAGCGATTTTTCCAGTATATTCTGCTAGCTTAGGGCTAGATATAGACTCCCCGCAATATTTGCACCCGTGGCGAGTTGAGGGTTTTTGTCTCAATCCCAGCGAAGCAATAAAATTTCTCACTGCTGTTCCCTTAAATGCGACTAACGAGGAAGATGCCTTTTTGGGAGGAGATTTACGCTTTTGGTCGCAGGTTGCCCGCTGGAGTTTAGATTTAATCTCGCGGTGTAAGTTTTTACCAAGAATTCAGCGAGAATCAGCTGGTGCGATCGCTGCTAAGTGGCAAGTCCTTCTAGATAGTGCTGTAGATGGAACCCGTCTAGAAAAATTTTCTGCGAATATGCCGTTGGTTTGTCGTACTTATCAAGAGGGAGTGGGGAGTGGGGAAGAGTTTTCCCAGTCCCTACTATATGTCGACTTCCCAATTGAACCTCAAGAATTACTTTTGGGATTTCTCAACAGTACGATAGATGCCCAAGTGAGAGAAATGGTAGGTTCTCAACCTCCAATTGAAGCTAAAACCGCATCTTTATCATCTGCGGTGCGACAGTGGTTGCAAGCCTTAACTAGTGCATCTCATACAATCAATGCAGATGCAATTGAAGTGGAACGACTGGAAGCGGCACTAAAGGCATGGACTATGCCGCTACAATACCAATTAACTCTTAAAACTCTATTTCGTACCTGTTTTCAACTGCGTTCTCCGCAGTCTGGCGAAACAGATTGGACATTAGCCTATTTCCTCCAAGCGGCTGACAATCTAGAGTTTTTAGTGGATGCGGCAACTATTTGGAATAATCCAGTTGAACGATTAGTTTATGAAAATCGGACAATTGAGCAACCACAAGAAACATTTTTGCGAGGTTTGGGGCTAGCTTCCCGATTGTATCCAACAATAGTAGCCAGTTTTGAAACCGAATATCCTCAATCTTGCAGTCTCACACCCATCCAAGCTTATGAATTTATCAAAGCTGTAGCTTGGAGATTGGAAGACAGTGGTTTGGGAGTAATTTTGCCTCCCAGTTTAGCGAACCGGGAAGGATGGGCGAACCGTTTGGGTTTGAAAATTACTGCCGAAACCCCAAAGACAAAGCAGGGACGTTTAGGATTGCAAAGTCTACTAAATTTCCAATGGCAATTGGCAATTGGTGGACAAACTATTTCCAAAGCTGAGTTTGATAAACTTGTGGCTTTAAATAGTCCGCTAGTGGAAATTAACGGTGAGTGGGTGGAATTGCGATCGCAAGACATCAAGACAGCCCAAACTTTTTTTGCCACTCGCAAAGACCAAATGGCGCTTTCCTTGGAAGATGCCTTGCGTTTCAGTACAGGGGATACCCAGGTAATTGAAAAATTACCAGTGGTTAGCTTTGAGGCATCTGGGGCATTGCAAGAGTTGATTGGAGCGCTAAACAATAATCAGGCGATCGCACCTTTAACCACACCAATAGGCTTTAAAGGACAGTTACGACCTTATCAAGAACGTGGTGCTGCTTGGCTGTCATTCTTAGAACGTTGGGGTTTAGGTGCGTGTCTCGCCGACGATATGGGATTGGGGAAATGTGTAGCAAATAATACATTACTAGATATAAACGGACTGTTACACACAGCCGAGACAATCTGGACAACTCACGCTGGAGAAACAGAGTTTGACGGCGAAGGATTTTGGGCTAACCCCACAGAGCAATTATTAGTTAATTCCATAGATGAAAAAACTGGCAAAATCGTCCAAGCTAATGTCAGACGGTTATATCGGCAGCAAGTCCGCGAGAAATTACGAAAAGTCACGCTAGAAGACGGTAATAGTATCACCATTACCCGTCGTCACAAGCTGCTGACAAGCAAAGGTTGGACAAATAACTTACAGGTAGGTGATTACGTTTGTGTACCAGGTAAAACGCTTTGGAATGGACAACCGCAAGATCCTGATTTAGTCAAATTTCTCGCTTGGCAGATTGCTGAAGGGCATGAACTACCCGATGTAGGAAGAGTCACAATATCTCAAAAAGACACCAGAATACTAGAGGATCTACTCCAGACTTGCCAACGCATTCAAAAGCGCCATAACCTCAAAATTAACAGCCCTAATATCTGTACCTTTCCTAGCAGAGTTCCTTGTCTTCGAGTTAACAGCCAAGCCTATCGGCGATTCTTAGAAGCTCAAGGTTATATTTGGGGAAAACTGTCAGCAGAAAAATCTATTCCACCCTTCATCATGCAGGCAGACTTAGATAGTGTGCGGATATTTTTACAGAACTATTTTGATGCTGAGTCTGCTGTGGTTTTGAGTATGGGGAGTATTGAGATTTCTACAGCTTCGGCTTTACTAATTCAGCAACTTTCTACTCTGTTACGTCGTTTCGGCATTTGGTTGCGAATATCGCCCAAACTGAAGTGTGCTACTAATGGAACTCGTATTTTTCGCACCTACCATATCGGTGTAATTGGTGGCAATTCTGCCCGCAGATTTCTGCAAGAAATTGGTTTTAATAACTCAGAAAAACAGCAGAAATTAGAACAAATTTGTCAACTATTCAGCAACACAAATATTGAAGGAATACCTGCTTCTGATATTGTTGCCCAAACAGTCAGAGCAACGGGACTACCATTGCGGCATTTTGGGATGCATAACACTGTTTATATTAATGGCTCACAGCAATTTTCTCAAAATAGTTTACAGCGAGTAATAGCTGGGATGAGCCGCATGATTAGTGGAGAAGCCCAAGAACAGTATCAGCTACTAAAACCTTCCAAGTGGACAACTAAAACTTTGTCAGCCTATGGCAATCTAGATGTAGAACAGTTGAGCTTAACCAGACAGTCTTTGCAATGTCTTCTCGATCAAGAGGTCTTTTATTGCCGGATTGAGGGTATTGAAGATGTGGACTATGAAGGGTGGGTTTACGACTTTGAAGTTAGCAAACATCACAATTTCGTTGCTAACAATATTATTTGTCATAACACTATCCAGTTCATCGCCTTTCTTCTGCACTTAAAAGAACAAGATGTACTAGAAAATCCAACTCTATTGGTTTGTCCGACTTCGGTTTTAGGCAACTGGGAAAGGGAAGTCAATAAATTTGCACCAAGCCTGAAAATTTTGCAATATCACGGTGACAAACGCCCCAAAGGTAAGGCGTTTTTAGAAGCAGTTAAAAAGCATGATTTAATCGTCACTAGCTACTCACTTCTTCATCGAGATATCAAGTCATTGCAAAGTGTCTCTTGGCAGATAATTGTTTTAGATGAAGCCCAAAATGTGAAAAATCCAGAGGCGAAGCAATCAAAGGCTGTGCGGCAATTATCGGCTACATTCCGCATTGCATTAACGGGGACACCAGTAGAAAATAGACTGCAAGAACTATGGTCTATTTTAGATTTTCTAAATCCAGGGTATTTAGGCAATAAGCAATTTTTTCAACGTCGGTTTGCCATGCCAATTGAAAAGTACGGGGATACGGCTTCTTTGGCTCAGTTGCGTTCTTTAGTCCAACCATTTATACTGCGGCGATTGAAAAGCGATCGCGACATCATTCAAGACTTGCCAGATAAGCAAGAAATGACCGTATTTTGTGGACTAACAGGTGAACAAGCTGCACTTTATCAGCAAGTTGTAGAAGCATCTTTAGCAGAGATAGATTCTGCTGAAGGATTGCAACGTCGAGGGATGATTTTGGCTTTACTAATCAAACTCAAACAAATCTGCAATCATCCAGCACAGTATTTGAAACAGGCGACATTAGAGCAACATAATTCGGCTAAACTTCTGCGGCTAGAAGAGATGTTAGAAGAAGTTTTAGCAGAAGGCGATAGAGCTTTAATATTTACACAATTTGCTGAGTGGGGTAAATTACTTAAACCCTATTTAGAAAAACGACTAGGGCGAGAGATATTCTTTTTATATGGTAGCACCAGTAAAAAACAAAGAGAGGAAATGATCGACCGTTTCCAACACGATCCCCAAGGTCCCCCAATTATGATTCTTTCTCTAAAAGCAGGTGGGGTAGGACTGAATTTAACACGAGCAAATCATGTATTTCACTTTGATAGATGGTGGAATCCAGCCGTGGAAAATCAAGCCACAGATAGAGTATTTCGGATTGGGCAAACCCGGAATGTGCAAGTACATAAATTTGTTTGCACAGGCACATTAGAAGAAAAAATTCATGACATGATTGAAAGTAAGAAACAACTAGCTGAACAAGTTGTAGGTGCTGGTGAAGAGTGGTTGACTGAAATGAATACAGACCAACTTCGCAACTTACTACTACTTGACCGCAGTGCATTAATTGACGATGATGCAGAATAAGCTCGTAGTCAGGACTTTAGTCCTTGATTTGAGTGCTAAAGCCCTCACTACGAACCAGTCCAATAAAATTTTGAATTTATTATGACTAATTACACATTACAAGCAAGCCGCGAATGGTGGTCACAACAATGGCTAGATTTGCTGGATTCCTATCGTTTTAAAAAGCGTTTAGAACGTGCAAGAAACTATGCTCGTCAGGGAAATGTTTTGAGCATTGAATTTAAAGGTGCAAAAGTATTAGCTAGGGTGCAAGGTAGTGAAGTAGAACCTTATAAAGTTTCCCTTTCCCTTGAACCCTTTAGCGATGAACAGTGGAGTTATGTAATTGAAACAATGTCCCAAAGGGCAATTTTTGCTGCCAAGCTACTAGCAGGAGAAATGCCACAAAATATTGAAGAAGTGTTTACGGCTAATGGGCTTTCGATATTTCCTTTTACCCTTGGCGATGTCCAGAGTAAATGCTCTTGTCCTGATAAAGTAAATCCTTGTAAACATATTGGTGCGGTATACTATCAGTTAGGCGATCGCTTCAGTGAAGACCCCTTTATATTATTTCAATTGCGCGGACGTACCAAAGAGCAAATTATCAGCGATTTGCGTCAGTTACGTAGTGCCAAGATTGAACCCAATACTACAGAAACGCTTGATGTTCAACAGTTAATTCCTAGCGACCAATACTCAGTAAAAATTGATTCATTCTGGCAATATAATGAGCCATTAGAGTCATCCTTGGTAGTGATTGTGCCGTCCAGTAGCGAGACGATATTAGATGTATTAGGAGCCATTCCTCTAGCTAAGGAAGAAGAAAATGCAGTAAATCCAACTTCGAGTGATGTGGTGATGAAGTATTTGAATACAGTTTACAGAGATGTGAGCCAGAAGGCTGTTTTAGCAGCGATGAATGTGGGAGGAAGTTGATACTAATTGGTAATTCGTAATTCGTAATTATGAATTAGGTTGACTGAGTAGTTCAATCTTTACCCTTCCCGCCTTCCCTCACCCATTCCCGCACCGCTCGACGGATTGCCCGTCTGCCATCTGCCCGATTTTGCTCAATCAATTTCGGTAGATCGTGAATTGCTAAAGTAGGAAACACTAGACTTTTCTCTGACTCGACATATTCCCCATCTTGCAGGTGGTAAATCTTTATTTCACCGGAGTCATAACACCAGAGTTCTGGTACTCCCAGGCGGGCATAAATGGGAAAACGATCTAGGGACTTACTGGTAATATCAATTTCCAGCGCCAAATCAGGCGGTGGGTCTTGTCTCAAGTCCAGATCCAATCTACCCCGAATCGCAGCTTCATTCTGGAAATAGAAGCAGTTATCTGACTCCACCCCTGCCATGCGGCTTTCTCGCCTCCAAGTAGTCGAACCATAACTTTCATAGTCTAGAGCCAACTCTTCAGCGATATCTTGAACCGCAACGCCAATGACTTCTTTGTAATATTCATGTTCAGGTAAAGGTGTCATAATTTCCAAAGTACCGCGATCGTAAGCTAACCGTGCTGCTCGATGCTCTCCTAAGTCTTTCAGGAGATTTTCAAACTGTTGCCAGCTAATGTCATACAGCATTATTCGGTCTGCTCGATTCTTAGCGACTGTCATTGTTACGATCTCCACAATATTTTACTGTCCAAACTCAAGCCTAGCCTGTTCTACCAAATCATCTGTCACAACCTCTTGCTCTGCTTGACGAGCTAGTTGTTCAATTCGAGCTTTAGCTTGAGCGCGAACAAAAAAGGGAATATTTTGTAACTTTTCCTTAGCTTCTGCTGTCCATTGCAAAGCATCAATAAAATTGGAGTCGCTCATAGTATTAATTACCTCAGTAAAACGCTCGGTTTAATTAACAAATTATTAATTTTCTTATCTTATAAAAAAAGCTCTTGCTTTTATACAAGAGCCTCTAAACTATTTAATTCTCAGTGATGAAATAAACCTTACAACCTAATCTAGGTCTTCCATGAACATCACTGGCTCAGTATCACGGTTAATACCTTTCTCAAAACCACCAGCAGCAGCCCGTGCGCGACCAGCGTGCCACAAGTGACCAACTAGGAAGAAGAATCCTAGTACGAAGTGAGAAGTCGCCAACCAAGCGCGAGGAGATACGTAGTTGAAGGAGTTAATCTCGGTAGCCACACCACCCACGGAGTTCAGAGAACCTAGAGGAGCGTGGGTCATGTATTCAGCAGCGCGACGAGCTTGCCAAGGCTGAATATCGTTCTTAATTTTTTCCAGGTCAAGACCGTTGGGGCCACGTAGAGGCTCCAGCCAGGGACCACGGAAATCCCAGAAGCGCATTGTTTCACCACCGAAGATGATTTCACCGGTGGGAGAGCGCATCAGGTATTTACCCAAACCTGTGGGGCCTTGGGCAGAACCGACGTTAGCACCCAAGCGTTGGTCACGAATCAAGAAGGTCAAAGCCTGAGCTTGAGAAGCTTCGGGACCTGTAGGACCAAAGAATTCGCTGGGATAAACGGTGTTGTTAAACCAAACAAAGATTGAGGCGATGAAGCGCATCAGAGAGAGAGCGCCCAAACTGTAGGAGAGGTAAGCTTCACCAGACCAGATGGATGCACGACGTGACCAAGCAAAAGGCTTGGTAAGAATGTGGAAAATACCGCCAGCAATACAGATAAAGGCAATCCAGATATGACCACCGACCACATCTTCCAAGTTATCGACGCTAACAATCCAACCTTCGCCACCGAAGGGGGACTTGATTATATAACCGAAGATAACTGCTGGGTTCAATGTCGGATTGGTAATAACCCGAACGTCACCACCGCCTGGCGCCCAGGTGTCATACAACCCACCAAAGAACATTGCCTTTGCCACTAACAGCAGTGCACCGCATCCCAAAATAATCAGGTGAAACCCGATGATGTTGGTCATCTTGTTCTTGTCTTTCCAGTCGTAACCAAAGAAAGAAGAATATTCTTCTAAGGTTTCTGGGCCACGGACGGCATGATAGATACCGCCAAAGCCAAGGACGGCTGAGGAAATTAGGTGGAGTACACCAACAACAAAGTAGGGGAAGGTGTCGATAACTTCACCACCAGCACCAACACCCCAACCCTGAGCGGCTAGGTGAGGCAACAGGATCAAGCCCTGTTCGTACATGGGCTTTTCAGGAACGAAGTGAGCGACTTCAAACAAGGTCATCGCTCCAGCCCAGAATACAATCAAACCAGCATGGGCAACGTGAGCGCCCAGTAGTTTGCCAGATAAGTTGATTAAACGCGCGTTACCAGACCACCAAGCAAATCCAGTGGATTCTTGGTCGCGTCCAGTGCCGCCTAAGATATTTGGTCTATTAGAGAGCGTTACCACGAGGTAATACCTCCTCAGGGAATACAAATTGTTCGTGGGGTTGATCTTGAGGAGCCATCCAAGCGCGGATACCCTCATTCAGCAAAATGTTTTTGGTATAGAAAGTTTCAAACTCTGGGTCTTCCGCCGCCCGT
>Ga0105046_10012656_pt1 | contig 13087 bp, 9 predicted proteins | sample MAT03_FD_78385 | JGI IMG/M metagenome (GOLD analysis project Ga0105046, IMG submission 78385) | Freshwater microbial communities from Lake Fryxell liftoff mats and glacier meltwater in Antarctica - MAT-03 (megahit assembly) | ecosystem: Environmental > Aquatic > Freshwater > Ice > Liftoff... | reverse complement strand
CCGGGAGAGGTGCACGCGTCCAATTTCTCCGGTGCAGGCGACGTGGGTGCCGCCGCAGGGCTGCAGGTCCACCGTGTCTTCACCTCTGCCGATGCGGATCAGCCGGATCCGGCCCTGGCCAGTGGGCGGAGCGACCGACAATGTCCTGACGAGGCCCGGGGTGGCGCGGAGTTCCTCTTTCGTGATCCAGCCTTGTGAGACGGGCAGGTTGCGGGCGATCAGCGCGTTCAGCGCGTTGTCCCAGAGGCCAAGGCTCGACGGAGGGTCTGGCATCTCGAAGTCAAGGCGGCCGCGGTCGGCGCCGATCTGTCCGCCGGTGACGGGCAGCCGCACCACTATGCAGAGGAGGTGTAGTGCGGTGTGCATAGGCATGTGACGGTGGCGGCGGTCCCAGTCGAGCACCTGGCGCACAACGGTACCGATGGGCGGCATCGTCAGGGCTTCCGCAGGGATCAGACCGATCTGACCGTCCTCCAGCTTCAACGCCGTGGCGATGGGCATGCGACCGCCTCGCCAGACCAGCGTGCCGCTGTCTTCGGGCTGGCCGCCCCCGGTGGGGTAGAAGACTGACCGGTCACACAGGATCGCGCCTTCGCTCGTATGACCTGTGACCAGGGCCTCGGCCTCGCGCAAGGAGGCGTCTTCGCGAAACAGCAGCGCCGTCAAAGGGAAAGCCCCGGCGAGGCTGGGCCCGTCTCGGGGCCTGTAGCGGGACGCGCGCGGTCCTGGTCGACCAATCTGGCGAAGGCCAGCATCGTCTCGGCGGTCCTGATCGGGTCTGGCTCTGGCGGCGGGGCAGGGGGGGGCACGATGTGGATCCCCTCGACGGCAAAGCGCTGGATGATCTGATGGTTGATTTCAGAGCGTACATTCAGGCTGAAGTTCACATCCCGCAGGATCACGCGGATTTCAAAATTCATCACTGTGACAGTGTAGCCCATGAAGACGATCAACGGGGCCGGGTTCAGGATGGCCAACGGCTGCGCTTCGGCGATCTCGCGCAGGATGCGCTCTACCCGGGCAGGATCGGTGCCAAGCGCCACGATCACCGGCACGATCAGGCGGCCCGACAAGTTGAAGCGCGTCCAGTTGGTGACCTGACCGGTGATCAGGTCGGCGTTCGGCACGATCACGTCGTTGCGGTCAAACGTCTCTATCCGGGTAGAGCGCACAGAGATCGACCGCACACGCCCCTGCACGCCGCCGACTTCGATCCAGTCTCCTTCGCTCACCGGCCGTTCGATCAACAGGATGATGCCCGAGACAAAGTTCGACACGATGGTCTGCAGCCCAAAGCCGATGCCGACAGACAGGGCACCGGCGACAATTGCAAGGCCGGACAAGTCGATGCCTGCCGCATTGATCGCGATCAGCGCGGCAAGAAAGATGCCGACATAGCCCACCCCTGCGACCAGTGCCGTCTGCCCGCCCTGATCCATCGAGGTCTTGGGCAGGATGGTGGTGCGCAGGGCGCCTTGAAACAGTCGCGTGACCATATAGCCGATCACGAAGACCACGGCGAAAACGAGAAAATCGGTTGGAGATATCCGCGTCTCGCCCATCTGGAAGCCTTCGCGGAACCGCGTCCAGATCTCGGTGATATCGGCCAGTCGTGCGCCCCAGATCAGGGCGAATACCGGCAATGACAAAAGCGTCAGTCCAAATCCGGCAAGCACCGGAACCAGCGCCTCACGCCCCGTCGCCTCGTTGCGGGTGATCAGCGCCCAAAGGCCACCGATCAGCTGCTGCAGAATGAACAGTGTGCCAATCAGCGCCAGCGACAGGATCGCCGGAAAGATCAGGGCCGAGGCCGCCTGCACATAACCAAAGGCTGCCAGAACCGGCCCGAGCATACCGACCAGCGCCGCCCCCCGCCCGATCAGCGACAAGAGCCGCAGCGAATAGCTTTGGCCTTGCGTGGGTGTACCCTCTGCCGCAGAGGCAGGCGTGCGCAGCAAGCGGCCAACGCGCCAGAGCACCAGCCCGGCCGTCAGAAGGATCGGAAAGGTCATGACCGCGGTCGTGGCATCCGAATAGGATTGCGGGTCCATTGCCGCTGCCCGCAGGCTCGCCACGCCCAGAAGCAGGCCCAGGATCACCGCATGCAGCCGCCCCTCTGCGCGCCGCTCGGGTGTCAGGCGCAAAACGTCGTTGGCCAGCGCCGTTGCCGGAAAGGCGCGGCTGCCAAGCCAGGCTGCCGCGAACAACGACAGCCCTGCATTTGGCAGTGCCGTGTTGATCGCGGCCCCGACCTCGCCCAGCATGCCACTATCGGCAAGGGCTGCAGAAAACGCCATAACCCCCAGTGTGGGGACCAGAATCTGCCCCAGCGAAACCCCCAGTGCCAGCACCTGCCGTCCGCGGGCCGAGGTGCGCGCCTCGATCCGTTGGGCCACCTTTTCCATCCATATCCGCCCGCGCGTCAGCAACCCGATGGCCGCGAGCACCAGCACAAGAATCAGCGGCAGCTTGTCGACCATCGCGTTGCGCGCGTCGCGGTCGGCCCAGGCGGTCACGACCTCATCCCACAGCCGGTAGACGGTGTCGCTGAAGCCAATGGCCGCCTCGGGCCAGTTGCCCGGATTAATCGGTGAGGGCCAGATCTGCAGGAGCTCATTCGCCTGCCGTTCACGCAGCACGCGATCAATCTCGCGGATCAGGCCGTCGGCGCGCCGGTACGCTTCTTCTGCCGCAATCCCGGGGGCTTGCAGGCGCACAAACTGGTCGGCCAGTTCCTGCCTGCGGGTTGCAATTTCCGGCGCCTCGGTCGCGCCCGCTGCTGGCGCGGGGCCAAGTGCCGATATCTGGGCACGCAGGGTGGCGATACGGTTGGAGTTGGCACTTTGAGCGTTCAAGAGCGCGGCGCGCCAGTCGGCTAGCTGCGCACGAAGCGCATCCAGACGGTCGGAGGGTGTGTCGCTGCGACCGATCTCGGATTCGACGCGGCCGGCGGCGGCATCCCAGGCAGAATAGTCGGCGTCACTCAGGGGGCGTGCAGTACCATTGCCACCAGCTTCCGCTGGCGGGACGGGCACTTGCGGCATGGCGGTCTGCGCCACCGCACCCGTTGGCGCCATCACCAGCCACAGCGCGAGAAGAAGCCGACCCAGCCGCTTCATCCGTTCAGGCGTCTTCGAAGACAGCCGGAATGGACCTGGCACCACGGTCCAGCCATTCGGGGACGGGCAGGCCCTTTTCGCGCAGGAAGGTGGGGTTGTAGACCTTGCTTTGATACCGGCTGCCATAGTCGCACAGGATCGTCACGATGGTGTGCCCTGGCCCCATGTCACGCGCCATGCGGATGGCGCCCGCGATGTTGATGCCGGTGGACCCGCCCATGCACAGCCCCTCATCCTGCATCAGCTCGAACACGATCGGCAGCGCCTCGGCATCGGGGATGCGATAGCTGAAATCGGGGGTAAAGCCTTCAAGGTTGGCGGTGATGCGCCCCTGACCGATGCCCTCGGTGATCGAGTTTCCGGGGCTTTCCATTTTGCCGGTCGTATAAAAGGCGTGCAGCGCGGCCCCCTCCGGGTCGGCAAGGCCGATCTTGACGCCCTTGCCCTGCAGGGCCAACGCCACGCCTGCAAGCGTGCCGCCCGAGCCGACTGCACAGATAAATCCGTTCACTGCGCCCCCGGTCTGCTCCCAGATCTCCGGCCCGGTGGTTTCGACATGCGCCTGCCGGTTGGCCACATTGTCAAACTGGTTGGCCCAGATCGCGCCATTCGGTTCGGACTTGGCCAGTGCCTCGGCCAGACGGCCCGAATAGCGGACGTAGTTGTTGGGGTTGCGGTAGGGGGCTGCCGGCACCTGCACCAGTTCCGCCCCTGCAAGGCGCAGCATGTCCTTCTTTTCCTGGCTCTGGGTTTCCGGGATCACGATCACCGTGCGAAACCCCATAGACGCACCGACCAGTGCAAGACCGATACCGGTATTGCCCGCCGTACCCTCGACAATCGTGCCGCCCGGCTTCAAAAGACCCTTCGCGACCGCATCCTTGATGATGTAAAGCGCGGCGCGATCCTTCACCGACTGGCCCGGGTTCATGAACTCGCATTTGCCCAGGATGGTGCAGCCAGTGATCTCCGACGCTCGGCGAAGTTTCAGAAGCGGAGTGTTGCCGATGGTGTCGGCCAGATCGGAGTGAATGCGCATGCGGGGCGGTCCTTGCTGCCAATTGTCTTGGTGTAGGGGCAAGGGGCGGCGAACTCAAGCAGGGGCTGCGGCGAGGCGCGGGCACGGAGGGAGTCGGGCTGGGGGCCGGCGGAGAGATACAATTGGCGGGATCCAGACACGGGGTGCGCCAACGACGGGTGCGCCAACGACGGGTGCGCCGACGACGGGGGGGCCGACCACGGGGGCCCGTAGACGAGATCCCGGTTGCTTCTGCCACACGGGGCCTTTTGCACCCGCCGGTCCCTTGACGCTGCAGGTCCGCTGGCCTCATCTGGCCCCAGACCCCCTGCAACACGGTGCCTGCGTGCCACTTCAATACATTGTCGCGCCACTTATGCGCCAGTCCCGACGCCAGTCCCAAAGCCCGCGAGGGAAGCTTTCGCGACAGCCGCGCTGCTATGGCGAGCAATCGGCGCGCCGATGACCACGGGCACAGCCTACCGGCCCGATATCGACGGCCTGCGGGCACTCGCTGTATTGCCGGTAATCCTCTATCACGCCTTCCCGGATTTTCTGGATGCAGGGTTTCTGGGCGTAGACGTCTTTTTCGTGATTTCCGGTTTTCTCATCACCCGCATCATTCTCGCCGAAATTGAGCAGTCAACGTTCTCGCTGCGCGGTTTTTACGCCCGGCGTGTGCGCCGGATTTTTCCGGCCCTGGCGACGGTCCTTTTGTCAGTCGCACTCTTTGGCGCCGTGTTTCTGTTCCCCTTGGAACTTGCAAACCTTGGAACCCACCTTATTGGCGGCGCGACCTTTTCTTCGAATTTCATCCTGTGGACCGAGATCGGCTATTTCGACACTTCGGCCTGGGAAAAGGTGCTGCTTCACTTATGGTCCCTCGCAGTGGAAGAACAGTTCTACATCATCTGGCCGGTGATCCTGCTGGTTTCCGCCCGACGGGTCGGGTCAGTTCTTGCGCTTTCCGCCGTGCTCTTGCTGGCATCGCTCGTGGGATATCTCATCATATCGCTGCTGGACGCAGATGCCGCCTTTTACGCCTCGCCTCTGCGGTTCTGGGAACTTTTGTTCGGTGCGGTCCTGGCAAGCCAGAGATCCGGCGTCGGCCTTTCGCAAACGGCAAGGACGCTGCTTGCGGCTCTGGCCCTGATCCTGCTCATCATCGCGTACAAGATCGTCGACAAATCCGACGAGTCCTTCCCCTGTGCGGTTCTGATCGTGGTGTTATCGGCCACGGTCCTTGTCTGGCTTGGGCCGGACAACTGGGTGAGCGGGCGCATCCTGTCCAACCGGATCCTCGTCTGGTTCGGCCTGATCAGTTATCCGCTATACCTGTGGCATTGGCCCATTCTGGCCTACCTGAGGATAAGCGACGGGGGCGGGCGCGCGCCTATGGGCGTCCTCGAAGGACTTTCAGCGCTTGGTCTTGCCACGTTGCTCGCTTTTGCGACCTATCGCTGGGTCGAAAGGCCGATCCGCTTCAGAAAAGGCCCGTGGGTCGTGCCTGGGCTGGTGGCGAGTGTCGCAGGGCTGGGCGTGGTCGGGCTTGTCTTTCAAGTGAGCGGCGGCTTGCCTTCCCGCGTCGCCATCTCCCCGCCCTCCGGCGCGCAGATGTTCCAACCCTATCCGCATCCGCAATCGGACGCGACCTGCGGCAAGGTGGTTCCCGAACTTGCCGACCTTTGGGCCTGCGTTTCGTCCGCCGCAGCGCCCCCTGACATCGTTCTGATCGGCGACAGCCACGCCAACCAGTACTACTTGGCGCTCTCTGCGCAAACGAACAAGACCGTGCTTAACCTTGGGGTGCCAGGCTGCTTGCCTTTCAACGGCCTCGGCACGGCCGACTGTCAGGACAAGCAGCGCAGGGTGTTGACCTATCTGGACACTTTGCCGCGTGATACCGCAGTGGTTCTGACCGGCTACTTCAGCGTTCTGTCCGCGGGCGGGTTCGCAGGTGAGAATATCGAAGGCTCTCGCGTGGCGCGCCCGCTGAACGCGCAGGCACGCGGGATTTTCTTCAAGAATGCGCAAGGCTTCCTTTCGCGCCTCGCAGAGTCGGGAAAGCCGGTCTACTGGCTGCAAGACATTCCCGATCTGATGGACCGGCCGATCGGATGCCTCAGCATCGACAATCGGATAGTTGCGCATCTGCGCGCCGCGAGGGTTGAGCATCTTACTGCTGCAGGCGATGACTGTTTTTTGAGCCGGGCCGGGTATGAGACCAGGATGGCGCCGTACGACGCTTTGGAGCGTGATCTGTTCGACGCGTTTGCGATGGTACGTGTCCTGTTCATTCGCGACCTCTTTTGCGATGCCGACAGGTGCTATGCGCTTCGTCGGGGTGTTCTGCTATACTGGAACAGCGACCACCTGACGATTGACGGTGCCAGCCTGGTGGTTGACCGGCTTCTCCAGAGGTTCCCCGAACTGCGGGCCGATCCCCGATGAGGCCCTGGCGCGGGAAAAAGCGGGGGCATGATGCGCCGCTCAGAATGACAAGATTTCGGATTAGGTTTTTCATGATCCCTTCCATTGAAATCCGTTCTTTTCCCAAAGCCACGGCTTCGGTAAACATGTCTGATAGCGCGCGACGGGGCGCGGGCCTTGGCTGGAGGGGCACATGCAGGCCGAAAAGATCGCGACGCTGATCATCGGGGGCGGGCAGGCGGGCCTTGCGATGAGCGCGCAGCTGCGTGACCGAGGGCTGCCGCATCTGGTGCTGGAACGTGACCGCATCGCCGAACGCTGGCGCACCGCGCGGTGGGATTCGCTGGTGGCCAACGGCCCCGCCTGGCATGACCGTTTTCCCCCGCTGGAATTTCCCGACATCGCCCCCGAAACCTTTGCCCACAAGGACCGGATTGTTGAGTATTTTGAGACCTTTGCCCGCCAGATCGACGCCCCCGTCCGGACGGGGGTAGAGGTGCGGTCGCTGCAGCGTGATGGCGCGGGCTTTCGGGCCGAAACCAGCGAGGGGGTGATCGCGGCCGAGAACGTCGTCATCGCCACCGGCCCCTTCCAGAAGCCGCTGATCCCGACGCTTGTCCCGACCGAGGCGGGGGTGGTGCAGCTTCACTCCTCAACCTATCGCAACCCGGGTGTGCTTTCGCCCGGCGCCGTACTGGTGGTGGGGGCTGGTTCCTCCGGCTCGCAGATCGCGGATGAATTGCTGCGGGCGGGGCGGGGCGTCTACCTCTCGGTCGGTCCGCACCACCGCCCGCCCATCCGCTATCGGGGGCGCGATTTCTGCTGGTGGCTGGGTGTGCTGGGCCAGTGGGACGCCCCCACGCGTGAGCCGGGGATGGAGCATGTGACCATCGCCGTCAGCGGCGCACATGGCGGGCATACCGTGGACTTCCGCCGCTTTGCGGCGCGGGGAATGGTGCTTCTGGGCCGCACTGGCGCCTACCGGAATGGGACACTGCAGATCGACCCGGATCTGGCCGCCAACATTGCGGGGGGGGATGCGAACTATCTTGAGACGCTGGACCGCGCCGACGCCTATGCCGAGCGCACGGGCCTCGATCTGCCACAGGAGCCGGAGGCCCGCGTTTTCCCGCCTTCACCGGATTGCATCATCAACCCGCTGAGCGCGCTGAACCTGGCCGAGGCGAGGATCACCAGCATCGTCTGGGCCACCGGCTTCGTCTCGGATTACAGCTGGCTGCATCTGCCGGTGTTTGACGACAAGGGCCGCCCCGCGCATCAAGGCGGTGCCACAGCGGTGCCTGGTTTGTATTTCCTTGGGCTGCCCTGGCTCACGCGCCGCGCCTCGCCTTTCATCTGGGGGGTGTGGCATGATGCAGACCTTCTTGCGGGCCACATCGCCCAACACCGTGTCCCTGCTCATTCCTGACCCCTCAGAGGACCCCATGGCCCATACGCGCATCCGCCCCTTCAATACCTCCCTCACCTACCCCGAGCAGAAGCTGGACAATGACCTTGCCCAGGCGGTGGTCACGCGGGGAGGGCGCACGGTATGGCTGCGTGGCCAGTGCCCGCAGGATCTGGACACTGCGCAAAACATCGGCAGCCACGACCCCGCCGAGCAGACCCACAAAGTGATGCAGAACATCCGTCAATTGCTGGAGGAGGCCGGCGGCAGCATGGAGCATCTGGTAAAGCTGGTGGTGTACCTGACCGACGTGCGCCACCGTGAGGCGGTGTATCGCACCATGGGGCAGTACATCAAAGGCGTGCATCCCGTGTGCACCGGCCTGACCGTCGTGGCGCTGGCCCGGCCCGACTGGCTGGTCGAGATCGACGCCACCGCTGTGATCCCGGACTGACGGGGATGACCTTCTCGCTCGTTGCGCGCTGCCCGCAAACCCGCATGTTCGGGATGGCAATCAGCTCTTCTTCCCCTGCGGTGGCAGCGCGCTGCGCGCATGCGCGGGCGGGTGTCGGGGCGGTTGCCACCCAGAACATCACCGACCCGGCGCTGGGACCTGCGGTGCTGGACCACATGGCCCGCGGCCTTTCAGCGGGTCAGGCGTTGGCGGCGGTGATGGCCGCGACCCCTTATGCCGATTATCGTCAGGTGCTGGCCGTGGATGCCATGGGCCGCTGTGCCATCCACTCCGGAACCCACGCGCTGGGAAAGTGGGGAGAGGCGATGGCGCCGGATGTGGCTGCGGGGGGCAATTTGCTCGCGGATCCGGGCATTCCCTCTGTTCTCGTGGCGGCCTTTCAGAATGCGGTCGGCCATCTGGGCGACCGGTTGTTGGCCGCCCTGCAGGCCGGCCTTGCGGCAGGGGGAGAGGCGGGGCCGGTCCACTCCGCGGGGCTTTTGGTGGTGGACCGGCTCAGCTGGCCGATCGTCGATCTGCGCTGCGACTGGGCCAAGGATGACCCGATCGGGACCCTTGCTGCCGCGTGGGCCGTCTACCGCCCCCAGATCGCAGCCTATATAGAGCGGGCGGAAAATCCCGGCGGCGCGCCCTCTTACGGGGTGCCGGGCGACACATCCGCGCGCCGCATCCCGTAGCCCGCCGGTGGTGCAGCGTTTTTCCCTGCGGCAGCTGGAATACCTCGTGGCGGTGGCCGATTGCGGGTCCATCGCGCAGGCGGCAGCGCAGGGGCATGTCACCTCGCCGACCATTTCAACCGCGCTGTCGCAGCTGGAACAGCCGCTCGGGCCGACCCCTTTCGTGCGCCGCCATGCGCAGGGCCTGTCGCTGACCCCGGCGGGGGGCGAGGTCGTGGCGCAAGCCCGCCGCGTGCTGGCCGAGGCGGGGCGTCTGGGCGAAGTGGCGCAGGCCATCACCAGGCGGGTAGGCGGCCCGCCGGCCGTCGGCTGCCTCCTGACCTTCGCGCAGATGCTGCTGCCACGCCTGCGCCGCGACTTTGTCGCGCGCCACCCGGATGTGACCTTCCGCCAGTTCGAACGCAACCAGACCGAGCTGATCTGCGGCATCCGCACCGCCACGCTGGACGTCGCGCTGACCTATGACCTTGGGATCCCCGCCGATCTGAGCTTTCAGTCGCTGCTGCGCCTGCCGCCCAATGCGGTCTTTGGCGAGGGGCACGGGTTGGCGTGCCGCACAGGGGTATCAGTGGCGGACCTTGCGCCCCATCCCATGGTGCTTCTGGACCTGCTCCTCAGCGCCGATGACTTCATGTCGCTGTTCGCCGACGTGGGCCTGCGTCCGCTGATCGCCGAGCGGACGCGCGATCTGTCGGTGATGCAGGGGCTGGTTGCGCATCGGCTATTTTATCGCCAACATGCGCCCCTTTCCCGACCGCGCCCCGGACGGCACCGCCTTTCGCCTCGTGCCGCTGACGGGGCCGCTGCGGCCCATGCATCTGGGGGTATTGATGACCGAAGGGGCAGGGGGCCTCGCTGACGGTCAAGGCCTTTGTCGCCGCCTGCCGCGCGCATGTGGCGTAACTGCCCGAGGCCCCCGCCGACCTTGCCCGAGGCCCCCGCCGACCTTGCCTGAGGCCCCGGCCAACCTTATGGCGTGATCAGCCGAGGTCGCCGCGCAGACCCGTCTCATCGAAATGCCGTGGAAAGAACGCGGCGAGCAGCGTCATCACCGTGGCCCGCGCCTCGGCCACGTCAAAGGGGGTGCTGACGGTGATCATCTCAAGCCACACCCCCTCTACCGTTGCGCGCAGGATGCGACCAACCCGTTCGGCCATGTGGGGGTAGCCATACTCGGTGATCATGCGCGCACACAGGGCCTCAATGGCCATGTTGTACATCGCGTCATTTTCACCGCAACGCTCCTGATACAACGGTCGGCTTTGTGATTCACCCCAGAAGGCGCACCAGGCCGACAGGCGGTCCGGCGCGCAGATGCGCGGGTTGAAATCGGCCGCGAGCATCGCGTGGAGCTGATCCGCCGCCGAAGGCCCCGCCTCGGCCAAGGCCAGCGTCCAGTTCAACCGATACTCCTCGGCCAGATAAAGCAACGTTTCGAGAAGCAGGTTCGCCTTTGATGCGAAATGGAAATTCACCAATCCATGCGACAGGCCCGCCTCGCGCGCAACCTCACCCATCGTCACGCGGGCATAACCTTGCCGGGCCATAGCGCGGATCGTCGCCTCCATCAGCTGCACGCGCCTTTCGTCGCGCGGCAGCTTGCGCGGTGTCTGGGGTGGCGTCTGGGGCGGGGGCTGGGCCTGGGCTGGTTCCGCTTCGGTAATGGCCATCGGATCCTCGGGTTGCGCTGGAAAAAACTATCGCATTGCAGGCAGAAGGAAAGGGGTTCAGATTCTGATTGACTGTAAAGTCAGAATAATGCGAACTTCGGCGCACCGCAACCAAAACAGGACTTTCCCGTGCAAATGCCCCCGTCGCGCGACCTGACGAAGTCGAACGCCCAGTTCCAGCGCGCCATAAAGCGGCTGCCTCTGGGGGTGGCTTCGACCTTCCGCTATTGGGGGGATGACCGTACGATCTATGCCCATCACGGCAAGGGCGGGCGCACCTGGGACATCGACGGCAACAATTATGTCGATTACCGTCTTGGCTACGGCCCGGCAATCCTCGGCTATGCCGATGACCGGGTGGATGCGGCGGCGATGCGCGGCATGCAGGTCGGCGGTGTCTTTGCGCTCTCGACCGAGCGGGAGCTGATCGTGGCCGACCGCATCGCCAAGATGGTGCCCGCGGCCGAACTCGTGCGCTTTTCCAATTCGGGGACCGAGGCGGTCATGGCCGCCCTGCGCCTTGCGCGCGCCTACACCGGACGCGAAAGATATCTCCTGGTCGAGGGCGGCTACCACGGCCTTTTCGATGCGGCGATGTGGATGGCCAACCTTGAGGACTGGGACGCAGGCTCGAACCGCGACCCCGAGGTGGTGTCCTACGGCAAGGGCGTTCCGCAAACGGTCAAGCAACTGGCCCATCTGGTGCCGATGAACGATTTCCAGCGGCTGGAGGATACCTTCCGCCGCCATGGCAGTACCATGGCCGCCATGCTGATTGAGCCCATTCAGGGGAATTGCTGTGGGATCACGGCCAAGGTCGAGTATGTGCAGCTGGCCCGGCGCTTGTGCGACGAGTACGGTGTTTTGCTGATCATCGACGAGGTGAAGACCGGCTTTCGTGTGGGAAAGGGCGGCGTCCAGGGGATCATGGGCGTGCGCCCCGACATCACCACCTTTGCCAAGGCGGTCGCCAACGGCTATCCCATCGCGCTGGTTGCGGGGCGCGAGGAGGTCATGCGAACCTTTCGCTATGGCGGAGCCAGCCACGGCGGCACCTATACCGCGCATTCCGTCAGCCTTGCGGCGGCCGAGGAATGTTTGCGCATTCTGGACGAGACCCCTGCGCTCGACACCCTCGCGGCCTATGGTGAGCGGTTGAAGGCGGGGATTTCGCAAATCCTCGATGCCCGCAAGATCGTGCATTCCTACACCGGCCATTCCTCGATGTTCGGGCTGTTCTTTGCAAAGGAGGCCCCCGACAACTATCGCGCGTGGAAGACGTCCGATTATTCCTTCTACGACCGCATGGCGTATCATCTGCATGATCTTTGCATTATCGTCGAACCCGACAGCCGCGAGCCGTGGTTCATGTGCGAGGCGCATGGTTTGGACGACACCTGCCTGACCGACACGCTGAAAGCAGTGGAACTGGCGGTGGACCTGACGCTGGAACAGGACGCGGCGGCGGCAGAATGACTTATGACGCCGTCATCATCGGGGCAGGCCACAACGGCCTCGTGACAGGCGGCTACCTTGCACGGGCGGGGCTGAAGGTCTGCATTGTCGAGAAGAACGACTGGGTCGGCGGCGCTGCCGTCAGCCGCGAGCTCTACCCCGGCTTTACCTATTCCAACTGCTCCTACGTGAGCAGCCTGTTCCGCCCCGAGATCATGCGCGATCTTGAGCTGCCCAAGCACGGGCTGCAGATCATCCCTTATGAGGGCGGCGCAATGTTCTGCGAAGGCGGCGGGCATCTGGGCATGTTCCGCGACCATGACGCCAACCGCCGCGAATTTGCCCGCCACTCCCCCCGCGACGCCGAGGCCTATGACCGCTACTCGCGCGATATCTTGCGCCACTGCCGCTTCATCCGGCCGCTGCTGATGCGCCGCCCGCCCGATCCCGCGAGCTTTCGTCCTCGCGATCTGGCGGAGCTTGCCTGGCTAGGCCGCCAGATGTTCGGCCTTTCGGAACTTGCGATGTATGACATGATCCGGTTCTGGACGATGTCGATTGCCGATTTTCTGGACGAGTATTTCGAGAACTGCGTGATCAAGGCTTATCAGGCGGTGGGCTCGATCATCGGCACAGCGCTAGGCCCGATGTCGCCCGGTACGGCCTATGTGCTTTTGCACCACGCGATGGGCGATGTGGACGGCAATGTCGGCGCCTGGGGCTTTGCCCGGGGCGGCATGGGGTCGATCACGCGCGCGCTCGCCGACAGTTTCCGGGCGGCAGGCGGCGAGATTCGCACTGGCCACGGGGTTGAGCAGGTTCTGGTGCGCGGTGG
>Ga0105046_10012655_pt1 | contig 13088 bp, 14 predicted proteins | sample MAT03_FD_78385 | JGI IMG/M metagenome (GOLD analysis project Ga0105046, IMG submission 78385) | Freshwater microbial communities from Lake Fryxell liftoff mats and glacier meltwater in Antarctica - MAT-03 (megahit assembly) | ecosystem: Environmental > Aquatic > Freshwater > Ice > Liftoff... | reverse complement strand
TCGCACAGTGCGCGAACTGGAATACGTCGACACGTGTTCGCGGCACCGATGGTGTGGTTGCTGCTCATTGTAGCCGCAGTTGCAGCAGCGATGGGTTGGATGACGCGGGATTCGACGTCATTGGCATCCACGCTCATTCTCCCGATAGAACCGCCGGCGGGCATCGATCCGTTCCCGTTAACTAGCATGGCGCTGTCGAGTGACGGGACGTCGCTTGCATTCATCGGCGTCGATTCAACACGTGTGACGAAGTTGTTCGTGCAGTCGCTGGATGGTGGCGGCGCAGAAGCGTTGCTCGATCGCCCTGAGGAACTCGAGGATGTCGAGGACCTCAAGGCCATCCGCTACGAGCAGACGCGGCCATTGACCGAGGTGTTGGCCGAGCTCGGGCTCAATGGCTCGTTGTAACCTCGAAATCAGCCGGACAGCAGAGAAGCAACGGCGCACATTGCCCGCCGAGGCGCAGCATCGGCTCGCGCGAGCGATGCTGGCGCTCGGCAGCGATCCGTTTTCGCTGGGCTCGCGTGGGCTTGCAGGCCATGACAACGTCTTTCGCATTCGCGTCGGCGTGTATCGCGTGTTGTACAGCGTGACCAACGAACAGCTGGTCGTGATCATTCTCAAAGTCGGACACCGCAAGGACATCTTCCGGTGACTGACCACGCGAATGATCCGTGCGCTCGACGCATCTATCCCTGCGCGTCCCAGAGCAATTCCCAAAACTTCCGTCAGCCGCGATCGGCCAGTGGTGAGATTTGCGGATGCTGCAGTCGCGCGGTCGCGCCGATGTCGCGTTCCTCGCGATAGCTACGGCCAAGCGCGTCGGTGAGTCGTTCGAGGATGTTCATCGGAGGATCGTGCGCATTGAGCCTGGCGGCTCGAAGGGCGTGGTTCCCGGCACTCGACGATAACCGCGTTCGGCGTTTCTTTGAACTCTGCCACCGCGCCTCCTTGTCACCCCTGTCACCGAGCACCCAGGATGTCGATCACCGTACCAGGTCCCTACGACATGGGACTCGACCGGACTGCGGCCAACTATGCCGCGCTGACGCCGCTGACCTTGATCGACTGGGCCGCGACCGCGTGCCCCGAGCGCACCTCGGTCATCCATGGCGCGCGTCGCTTCCGCTGGCGTGAGACGTACGCGCGATGCCGCCGGCTTGCGTCTGCCCTTTCCGGCCGCGGGATCGGCCGCAACGACACCGTCGCCGTCATGTTGCTCAACACCCCCGAGATGTACGAGTGCCAGTTCGGCGTGCCCATGAGTGGCGCCGTCCTCAATTGCCTCAACGTGCGACTCGATGCCGCGACCATCGCGTTCATGCTCGATCACGGTGAGGCGAAGGTGCTCATTACGGATCGCGAATTTTCCGGTGTCGTCGCCGACGCTTTGTCGCGCTGCGTTGTCAAGCCGCTGGTGATCGACGTCCTTGATCCGGAGTACACCGGCGACGGCGATCGGCTCGGCGACATCGACTACGAAGCGTTCCTCGATGCCGGCGACCCGGCGTACCTGTGGCGCGGACCTGACGACGAATGGGATGCCATTGCCCTCAATTACACGAGCGGTACCACCGGCGACCCCAAGGGCGTCGTCTTTCATCATCGCGGCGCGTACCTCAATGCACTGGGAGAGATCGTTGCGTGGGGCATGCCACGATTTGCGGTCTATCTCTGGACCGTGCCGATGTTTCATTGCAACGGATGGTGCGTGACCTGGGCGATGGCGGCGCTTGCCGGCACCAACATCTGTCTCCGGCGTGTCGAGACCACGGCGATTTTCGCGCTCATCAAGGAGCATGGCGTTACGCATTACGGCGGCGCGCCCATTGTACACAACACGATGCTGGCCGCACCGGATGAACAGTGGCAGGGCGTGCCGCACGGCCTCAAGGGCTACATCGCAGGTGCGGCACCGCCGGCCTCGACGATTGAAGCGATGGAGCGACGCGGCGTCGAGATCACGCACGTGTACGGACTCACCGAGGTGTACGGACCGGCCACCATCTGCGTCAAGCAGCCCGAGTGGGATTCGCTCGCCCAGGGTGAGCGCGCCATGCACAACGGCCGACAGGGCGTGCGCTTTCAGGTGGAAGAGGCGGTTGATGTCGTGGACCCGGTCACCATGACACCCGTCCCCCACGACGGCGAGACGATGGGCGAAATTGTCTTTCGCGGCAACATCACCATGAAGGGCTACCTCAAGAATCCCGCCGCGACCGCAGCCGCGTTCGACGGGGGATGGTTTCACTCTGGCGATCTCGCGGTGATTCACCCCGACGGCTACCTCAAGGTGAAGGACCGCGGCAAGGACATCATCATCTCTGGCGGCGAGAACATCAGTTCACTCGAGGTGGAGGACGCACTCCATCGACACCCCGCGGTGTTTGCGGCTGCGGTCGTCGCGCGTCCCGATGCCAAGTGGGGCGAGACGCCGTGCGCGTACGTCGAGCTCAAGCCGGGTCTGGAGGTTTCGGAACGCGAGTTGATCGACCACTGCCGCGCCAATCTCGCGCACTACAAGGCGCCCACGTCCGTCGTGTTCGGGCCGTTGCCCAAGACGTCGACCGGCAAGATTCAGAAGTTCGTGCTGCGCCAACGGGCCCACTCGGCAGATGCGATCGCATGAGCGTACTCGCATGAGCGTACTCGCATGAGCGCACTCGCATGAGCGCTGGTGAGACCGAACAGTACGGATTCCTGACGGCTGCGGGTCATCAACTCGAATTCCGATGGGTCGAGCCAACTGCACCCGATCGTCCAACCCTCGTATTCCTGCACGAAGGACTCGGTTCGATTGCGCAATGGAAGACGTTTCCCGAGGCCGTCGCGGCCGAGACGGGCTGTGGTGCCCTCATCTACTCGCGCTACGGCTTCGGTCAGTCGGACCCGTTGACCGGGCCTCGTGACGTCGACTACCTGTCGCACGAGGCGCTCGTCGTCCTGCCAGCGGTGCTCGCCGCGCGGGGCATCGTCGAACCGATCCTCATTGGACACAGCGACGGCGCGACGATTGCGCTGCTCTATGCGTCGGATCCTCGATGGTCGACCTGCGCCATCGTCATCGAAGCACCGCATGTCTTCGTTGAGGACGCCGGACTGACAGGGATGGCGCGTGCGCGCGACGACTACCGCAACGGCGACCTGCGGCAACGGCTCGGCAAATACCATCGCGATGTGGATGCAATGTTCAACGGATGGGCCGAGACGTGGCTCTGCCCGGAATTCCGTGCGTGGAACATGGAGGCGCGCTTACCGGACGTGCGTTGTCCCGTGTTGCTTGTCCAGGGGCTGGACGATCCCTACGGGACTGTCGCGCAGGTGGACGCCATTACCCGCCAAGTGCACGGGCCGGTGCAGGTGATGCTCCTGCCGGATTGCGCGCATGCGCCCCATGTGGCGTGTGAAGGCGAGGTGCGCGAGGCGATGGTGCGGTTCATTACTGCGCAAGGCGCCGCATAGGCGTCAGGCTCACGGCCGTTCGACAGCGCTCATTTCAGCCACAACGCGCTGATCGCTACGGCGCCTCAGCGATGGTCTTCATGTTCACCAAGGCCGCCTCGAACTGACGACGACGACGCGAAACGTCGGCATCCTTGGCAGCCTTGTCAGCCAAATTCGATACGTCGTACAGCAGCGTGTAGATCAACTTCGATGTCGTGGCGGATATCGGTTTCGCTTCGAGAAACCCGTGATACAGGTTGTAGAACTGCCCCTCCTTGGCCGGCTGCGCGTACCCATACGAGAGATCGGTTTTGGCAGTGAGCACCTCGAGCACCGCGCCGTTGCTGATGGACCGGACGGACCCAATGTCGCCCTCCCCGCTGGTGACGGTACATGGAATCGTCCGGCCCGTCGCAATCCACTTTCCGAGATCACAGTAGCCGCCAACTTTCGCCCACGTGTCGGCGGCCGACTTGTTGACGACAATCTCCATTTTGATTGTTGTGTACTCCGGATCAGCGGCGCGTGTGTGAACTGTCGTCACTGCCATCGCGAGCGAGAAACTGGCGGCTTTCAGCACGATAGGAAACATCGGAACTCCGTGATCAGTGTGAGGATCAATGCGTGGAACGCGACCGCGCGCCGGTCACGATGAGAAGCCGATCCAGCGGCCGCCCACCGCGACCGTGGACCACAGTGCGATGGATGTCATGGCAACGATGCGGCTTTTCCAGCCGGTGGTGACGCCGTCCCGCGATGCGACGCGCTGACGCACCAGAAACGTGAACGCGATTGCGATGGGCAGAGTGGACATCTTCACCCAGAACGCCTGGTTGTGATAACACTTGACGGCTTCGGAGATGAAGAGCAGGAAGCCGGTCACAAGCATCAGCACCACGCTCCGAATCAACCACGGCTGCACGCCGCGCGCGAGCGTGGCAATGGGCTGGTCGCGCAGCGCGATGCCCAGCATGCGCAAGTCAACGACGAGCATCAAGCCACCCAGCATCGAGAGCCCCAGCAGGTGGATCGCCTCGATGACCGGAAACATCCAGACCGATGTGCGCACGACCTGGCCAAGCCACGAGGCCTCGCCCCATTCAAACCACGGCAGGAAGTCCACGCGATCAGGGTGGTGTGGCGGGGCAGCCGGCCGCCCAGTTGACGAACGCCGGCTGCGGCTGCAGGTCGCACTCGAACCAGTTGTAGGCGATGAGCCGGCCGCTCACGATCACGCCGGCCCATGCCATCAATGATACGGCGGCAGCGACGCGCGCTGCACGCGGCAGTCGCGGGATGGCATCCCACTGCGCGGCGGTGCGGTGCGTGCGAGAATGGAAAACGAACACGTTCACGCCCGCCAGCCCGAGCAGGATCAGCTTGATGCGAAAGAAAATGCTGTAGTAGTAGGTGAGTGGCGTCGCATAGAAGAGCATCACACCGGTCACGACCATGATGAAAAAGCCGAATCGTGTCCACGGCAGCAGCCGCGCCGTCAGCGCGGTTACGGGAACTGCGGTGAGCGCGAGTCCCAGCAGTCGCAGATCAAGCACCGCCGCTGTTCCGGCAAAGACCGTCAGGGTCAAGACATGCAGCGATTCCGTAAACGGCCACGCGTACTGCGATTCGTGCAGCGCAATGCTCCACGGTGTTTCGCCGAGCCACGTCAACCACGCTACCAGCGGCATGTGGGTGTCGCCGTTCAGACCATCACCTGACGGGACTCACATCCGGCATCGGGTATTTCTGTACCATGTACTTGGCGTGACAGTTGACGCACGAGTCGTACAGTTCCGCGCCCATATCGAACACGCGGGTGCGGTCATGCGCCGCCGCCGCATCGCGCGCCCGTATCGCCGCGTGGCTCATCGCCTTTGACAGCATCATCCACTCGCCGCGATTGACCGCGCGGCCGTCCATCATCATGAGGTTGGCTGCCTCCGCGAGCACCGTGGCCTGATTGCGCACCGCCGCCCACTCCTGGTCAGTCTTCGGCGCGTGATCAACCGTGCCGTTCTTGTCGGTGGTGGAGCCGACCGCATTCCAGTAGTGATCAGCGGCAGGCTCGAACACTTCATCCATGAGTTGCTTCATGGTGACCACTGGGGCCATCGTTGTCGCGGCAAGAGATGCAGTGGTCGATGCCGCCGTCGTTGGCGTGGCTGGTACGGTCGCGGCTTCGGGCGTCTCTCGCGTACACGCGACGAGGATGATCAGGGTGGCGACGGCACCACAGCCTCGCCATACACGCCGCGCTGCATACTCGATGGAAAGGATCATTTGGCCGGCGCCGATTTGGGTAGGGTGAAGACCACAATGGTGGGACTGCCTTGGCGCGCCTTGTTCCAGAACGACGAGGGGCGTCCAGATCCGATCGCGACATACTGCGTGCCGCCCACCTCGTACGTGACGACGCCGGCACCGATGGCCCCACCCGTGTTGAACCGATAGCGCACCGCGCCGGTCGCGGCATCAAGCGCGAGGAAGTCACCCGAGAGCTCGCCCGCGAACACCACGCCGCCCGCAGTTGTAGTCACTGCACCGACCATCGGCGCTTGCGATGCATACCGCCAACGCACTTTGCCCGTCGACCCGTCGACCGCCGTCACCCAGCCCTTCCACGTCTCATCGAGGTTCACCCGGCCACCGAGATACATCTGTCCCGGCACGAAGCGAACCGTATCGTCGAGGAAGAAGGTCGCGCACCAGTCAACCGATGGCGTAATCAACAGGTTCTCGCGAGGATGGTAGGCAGGCCCGTTCCACTGCACACCACCGAACAACCCCGGACATGCGCGCGTGCCCTTGGTGGTTACGGGTGCATCGGCGTTCAAAATGGTCGTGACCGGCGTTTCGAACACGCGGCTGTGCGAGTCACGATCAACAACCCGCATGATGCCGTCCTTGCCCACCGTCGCGATCAGATTGCGCATGGTCCCATTCACCGACGCGCGGTACTGCGGGCTGACTTGCGTGAGGTCCCAGTCGTGGTCGTCATTGGGCACCATCTGGTCATACCAGGCCAGCTTCCCTGTACGGAGATGTAGCGCGAGCATCGAGTTGGTGTACAGGTTCGTGCCGCCGCGCAGCGCTTCGGGAAAATCCGGCGACGGGTTTGCAGCGGACACGAACAGCAGCTCCTTCGCCACATCGAGCGAAAGGGGGGTCCAGACGGCGCCGCCGCCCAGCGGAAACGACGCATCCTGTTTCCACGTCTCCGAGCCCGGTTCACCCGCTGCCGGCACGATGTTAAAGCGCCACACTCGCTCGCCGTTATCGATGCGGTACGCGGCGACCCACCCGCGAATCCCGAACTCGCCAATCGCCGGTCCGATGAAGACCAAGCTGTCGTAGACAAGCGGCGCCATGGTGAACGTCTCACCCTTGGTCGCGTCGCCGATACGCCGAGCCCACAACGGTGTGCCCCGCTCACGATCGAGTGCCAGCAGATAGCCGTCGGCGGTTCCGCGGAAGACCCGACCATCCTTGATCGCTACGCCCCGGTTGTTGAGGCGAATTTCGGGGGCCAGCGACTTCCACTCGTGTCGCCATTTCTCTTTGCAGGTCGCGGCATCGATGGCGATCGTCGCCGAGATGGACGTCAGGTACATCACGCCGTCGTGCACGACCGGCCCGGTCTGGAAGTTGCCGGTCTCACTCACCTGGTAGATGCACGACGGTCGCAACGCCGATGCATTGGCACTCGTGATTTGCGACAGCGGCGAGTACCGCGTGCCCGCGTAGTCGCGCGTGTGCGATAACCAGTTGCGCCCGTCGTCGGCTGCGGCGAGTAGTGCCGCCTGATCGGGCCCACTCCCAAGTGGACGCATGCCATCGGCGCCACGTACGAAGTCGGGAGCCGCGCCACGCTGCGCCATCACCATGCCGGTCGGTACCGGCAGATGCACTAGCGCGAGCCGCGCCTTTTCTCCTGTCAACGCACTATCGCCCGGCGCATAGCCGTTGCGGTCGAGCATGTACGCGAGCACGGCGATGTAGTCCTCGTCGGGCAGCGTGCGGCCCTTGTTCTTCGGCATCGTCGTGCGCGTGATGTAATACAGATCATCCAGCGTCTTGCCGGGCTCTGTCCACTTCTTGATAAAGGCCGGCCCGACAAGTGGGATCGACAAGCCGTCGTCAAGCCGGTTGCCGTGGCACGACGCGCAGGAACGCGCGTAGACTTGGGCGCCCGCGTCAGCCTGCGTTCGGGTGAACAGCACGCGTGCGCTCGTCGCACTTGGGCCGACACCCTGCGCTCGCACGTCGGGCGCGATGACCACGAACGAGGCCACCACGATCAACAATGCTGCAGTACGCGACGACCGAGCACGCGATGACGCCGTACACGATGACGCAGCACGCGATGTATCCCGCGAGGCCGCGGAAAGGGATCGCACGCGCCTAGCGCTCCACGGGCGGCTTCTTCGCCGGCATCTCGGTCGGATCCCGGCCGTCGCGCGGCGCGCCAGTCCCTGATGAGCCGAGGAAGAACTTCTCGCCGTTGGTAAACGTCACGTCGCGTCCGTTTGCGCGCTTGAGCGAGTGGTCCTTGGTCTGGTAGCCGTCGACGATCAGTTCGGTACCGAACTTGAGCGACTCGCGCTTGAGGCCCCGACGGAGCAGGGTGTTGGGCGTACCGCCCTCCACCATCCACACCTCCTTGGCGCCGGCCTTGTTCACGATCTCGATGTGAATCCAGGCGTGCGGATTGACCCACTCGAGTTTCACCACCTTGCCCTGCAGGCGAATGGGGGCGTTGGGATCAAACTCCGCTCCAAAAGCATGATGGGCCAACAACGGTGCCGTAGCCGTCAACGCCAGGCCAGCGGCGAGTAACGCGATTCGCGCGATGCGCATGGGTTCACTCCGGAGGTTTGGATTTCTTCGCGGCCGCCTCGCGCTCCATGGCGCGCGCGCCACTGAGCACGTTCGACATCGCGTAGTTGCCTTCGTGACAGGCGTATTCGTAGATCTGCTCGTCCATCGCGATCATCGGCAACTCGCCACTCCACGGCGCTGTGAAGTTGAGCGGATCGTGGACCGTGAAGCGATAGAAGATCACGTTGTCACGGGTGCGGGTGAACTTCTCTACGACCCGCAGGCTGTCGTTGGCGCCCAAAGCGCCGCCCAGGCCGACGGACTGCGAGAGTTCCTGCAACGGATAGAAGCCCGTCGTCTCGACCACGAGCGTGTCTCCATCCCACCGTCCCCACGATTCGCCCATCCACGGTCGCACTGCCGGCAATCGCGGCGTGGGTTTGCCCAACTTGATGATGCGCACGTCGTGCACCATCTCCGTCATGATCATGACGTGATGTTTTGTCTGCACGATGGTGTAGTTGTTGTTGTAGAACCCGTTCGGCAACATCGGTGGCCCGGCATTCGAGCCGAACGACATGATGCACCGTTCGGCCAACGGGCGGTTTTCGGGATTGTCGTATTGACCCATCTGGCGATTCCGCGTCGCGCGCTGCTGACCCCACGCCCGTGCTGCGGGGGTGAGCGGGGGCAGGCGGCCGTTCGCTGGATCGACGATGAACGAGCTGCGCAGCTCGCCGTTCAAGAAGGCCACGTGATCGCCGGCATCGATCCAGACGTAGTTATAGCCGCCGACGTTTCCAAACGCGCCTGGCGAGCCATCTCCACCGACTGGCGGGGCCGAGCGATTGGGATCGCTGGGTTTCGCCCCCGTCTCGACCGTATCGGCGCGCCTCTTTTCGAACGCCGCCGCCTGCGCCTTGCTCAATGCGCGCGGCAATCCGGCCGGTCGCTCCAGCGGCGTGAGGGTCGCGTTGGTCCAGTTGCCCTGGAAATCGGGATGCCCGTCGGGCGTGCGCGGGGCGACGTAGCGCGCGGTTGCGGGCGCCGCCTTCGCGGGAGTGGTCGCTTTCGCGGCTTGCGCCTGCGCCACACACGGCGCCATCGCCGCCATGATCAGTGCCGCAAACGGGAGACAGCGAAAGAGTGGTCGAACCAGAGCCATGGGATCCGTCACGGTTTGATAGGAGCTTTGCGCAGGGGACCGTACAGCAATTCTTCCACGAACTCGACACACTTGAACTGCCCAAGCGTCGCGTCCGGTTCGACGTTGCGATACAACGTTGTGCGAATGGTCCACGGACGCGTGAAGGTCTGCGGATCATCCATCGTCGCTTCGTAGCGCATGTGATCAGGCCCGAGCATTGTGTAACGTTCCACCACCTTCATCGCTTCGGTATGGTGGTTGCCGGCACGATCGAACCAGGTGTCGGCGTTCATTCCGGTCACAGTGACGACGAACGCGTCACCCTGCCATGCGCCAACCGACTGACCCATCCAGCTGTCGGTCTCGGCGGGACCGGGGTCCTTGAGGTACACTCGGCGCGTGGCGCCGGCGTACTCGTACGCCATGAAGAACGCCTTCGCGCTTTGAAAGATCTGGAACGAGTACGGCATGTAGTTGGCGCGAGGCACCCCGGGCAGGTAACACTTGATTTCGGGATCGCGCGTCAGCCAGTTCTCCTGATTCTCGCGCTTCTTTGCCAAGGCCTCGGCCGTATACGGAATCGGGCCACCCACCACGATGCCTCGTCCGGCTGGCACGGAGCCCACGGCGCCAAACGCGAGTACTTCCTTGGCTGGCACGGGCACCACCGGCCCCGGTCGCGACGCCATCGCGGCACGAGCGTTGTGCGGCTCGATGTCGTAGGAGTCGTTGCCGTTGGCGCGCCAGATGCCGTTCAGGTCGGGCTTGCCGTTTGCAAGACGCGGAATTGTACCGCGCTGTGCGTGGACCACTGCGGGAACGCACCACAACACCGCCAGCGTGAGCAGGCCCACAGTCGCAGTGAAAGCAGCCAACCGGTCGCGCATCACCAAAATATTTACTCCGCTCGTCATCGGTGAACGTGTTGGGACGAGCAGAACGTACGACGTGGTGCGGCCTGACGCCATGCGGCGTTACGCGATGCGGCCCGATACGGCGCGACGCGATGCGCTTTACACGGCGCGACGCGATGCGGCTCGACGTAGTGCGCCTCGACGCAAGCGGCTCGACACCGTGCGGCGCGACGCGATGCGCCGGTGCTCAGGGTTTGTTGCCCGCGCGGTACGCCGCCGACTGGCGGGTGACGATCTCGATCAGGTTGCCCATCGACATACTCAGGTCGACGAGATGGAGCCCCCACTGCGCCTGGGCGGGTGTTCCGGCGCCGATGTCACCGGGGATGTCATCCGCACGCGGATCGGCAGGATCGGGGTGCACGTTCACCACCAGCCGCGAGCCGTTCGCGTCGGACACGCATTCTGCGGTCAGCAGTCCTGGGACCGCGACAAAGGGTGTTTCAAACGGCGCAGCGTCCTGCACCCACCGAAACGGTTTCGCCGCCGTCCCCTCGAACAAGCTGCCGGTCGTGCTGAAATACGAGTGCAACCCGCCGCTGCCGCCGACCAGCGACGCGGGATTCGTGCACGCCGCTTCCATTCCCTCTCCCGCTACGCGTCCGAAGAGTGAGCGCGCCGACGGTGGAAGGGTGCTGCGGAACGAGGCGAAGCTGATCACGCATCCGGTCTGCCCGTCGCGCCGACACAATGGCATCGACTGGAAGGCGCCCCCAACATCCTTGCCTTTGGGAACCGCGATATTGGCCCCCATGAGCAGCGCCGAAACGATACGCGCCTGTGCGGGTTTGCCATCGATCTCGCGTCGAATCAATTCGTCGAGAATCATCGCGCCCTGCGAGTGCCCGATGAGCACGACGCCGCGCCCCTTGTTGTCGTTGGCGAGATAGTGCGCCCACGCCGCCGCCACGTCGTCATAGCCGGTGCCTTTGCTCAGCGCGCCCACACCGCCCCCGCCCGTCAACAGCTTGTTGAGACCGCGGAGGGTTATTTGCCGATACATCGGGGCGAACGGCCGACAGGCAGATGCGAACCGGGCAAACTGCTGGCGAACGACGTCACGCTCTTCCTCGCCCGGCGCCAGGTCGCTGTGCGCGGACGTATCGCGCGACACGGTGGGATAGACGTAGAAGCAGTCGATCGCAGGGTTCTTCGCGGGTGCCCATGGCTGCCGCTTCCTGCTGCCGTCGGCTTGTACGATGGTCGCACTGAGATCGACTGCGCAGGCATCGGGGCGCCCGGGCCGACAGAGCCAGGCGTCGGGCTTCGCGTAGGAAACCGTGTCCTGCGCGAGCAGCACGAATGCGGTGAGCACGAACATCATCGGGAAGTCCAGTGAAGAATGGATCTGCGAACCATGGTGGCGTCCAAGGTACTCCGCCTCACGATAGTGTCACGAGAATCCGCCACATGCCAGCATTGCGCAAGGATCGATGATGCCGCCGGGGAGAGCGAAGGCGCGCGTTCGTTGTGCCGGCAGTGAACGCCGCCGCATATTCGGGCGATGACGTTGCCACCTCGCCTTACGGCCGCCCTGTCAGACCGCTACCGCCTTGAGCGCGAGCTCGGCGCCGGCGGCATGGCCACCGTCTACCTCGCGCACGACCTCAAGCACGACCGAGATGTCGCGATCAAGGTGCTGCATCCCGACTTGGGCGCGGCACTCGGTGGTGAGCGGTTCTTAACCGAAATCCGCACCACCGCACGTCTCCAGCATCCGCACATCCTGCCGCTGCTCGACAGCGGCGACGCCGACGGCTTGCTGTACTATGTGATGCCGCTGGTCACGGGCGAAACGTTGCGCGCGCGCCTTGAGCGCGAGAAGCAACTCCCCATCGATGACGCCATACTCATCGCGCGCGAAGTCGCCGACGCCCTGGGCTACGCGCACGGCCTCGGCGTGATTCACCGCGATATCAAGCCCGAGAACATCCTGCTGCAGAACGGTCACGCCCTCGTGGCCGACTTCGGTATTGCGCTTGCCGTGCAAACAGCCGGTGGCGCGCGCATGACACAAACGGGACTCTCACTCGGCACGCCGCAGTACATGAGCCCCGAGCAGGCAATGGGCGAACGCGCCATCGACGCGCGCAGCGACATCTATGCGCTCGGTGCGGTGACGTACGAGATGCTCACCGGCGAGCCGCCGTTCAGCGGCGCGACGGTGCAGGCGATCGTGGCGAAAGTGCTCACCGAAAAACCGATGGCGCCCAGTGCCGTGCGCGACACGGTTACACGAGGCGTGGAAGCGGCGGTGCTGAAAGCACTGTCGAAGTTGCCGGCCGATCGTTGGTCAACAACGAAACTGTTCGCGGAGGCACTCACGCGCGCCGACGATGCCGAGCGTGCGACACGCGGGAGTGTGACACGCGGGAGCGCGCCGAGCGTAAAGGCAAGCGCCACCGGCGGCAAACGCGGCGTAGTGCTCGGTATTGTCGGCGCAGTCGCGATGAGCGTCGCGGCGGCGTGGCTCGGCTGGCGCGCGCGCGCGCCCGAACCGGCGTGGTCCGCGTTTACGCAACTCACCGATGCGTCGGGGGTGGAGACGAGCCCCAGTATTTCGCCCGACGGCGAGTCGTTCGTGTACGTGAGCCGCGCACGTGGCACGGCGGACATCTATATCGCAGCGCGTGGGCGGTCGCAATCCCACGCTCGTGGTGGGGGACTCCACGGTCGATGAGTTGTGGCCGGCTTACTCGCCCGACGGCAAGCAGATCGCGTACAACGTGGCTGGCGGTGGCATTTTCATCGTGGGCGCCACCGGG
>Ga0105046_10012654_pt1 | contig 13088 bp, 17 predicted proteins | sample MAT03_FD_78385 | JGI IMG/M metagenome (GOLD analysis project Ga0105046, IMG submission 78385) | Freshwater microbial communities from Lake Fryxell liftoff mats and glacier meltwater in Antarctica - MAT-03 (megahit assembly) | ecosystem: Environmental > Aquatic > Freshwater > Ice > Liftoff... | reverse complement strand
GCAAGGGTTGGTGGCTTGGCCTGCAAGGGCAAACGTCAGCTACCAGGAGTGGTAGTTCAGTTGGTTAGAATACCGGCCTGTCACGCCGGGGGTCGCGGGTTCGAGTCCCGTCCACTCCGCCAAATAAGAGCCCTAAGTAGTTGATTTACTTAGGGTTTTTTCATTTTCTAGGATTCCATTTTAAAAAACCCATATCTCAAGCCATTTTCGGTTTGTAGACGTGGCTAGGATTCGATGGACTTTGATAGACTTCAAAGCGGTCGCGTCATCGATTTTTCGTGGTACCGACACTTGGGTCATGGAAACCGTGAGCACCATGTCGCTGGCATCGTCGTACAGATCTGCTGGTCGCCATGGCGACGAGTTTACGCTCCGCACAACTGCCGAAGTTGATCTCTGGCTTCCGGCGCTGCCGAACGGAGTGCCCATCATTAACTATTAGCGACCGCGGGCGCACCCCAGAGTCAAGAAGCATGACCTCCCACGACCGGAGGTATGGAACGTTGCCGCCCAATCAGTTGGCGATCAATCACGAGTAGACAGCGCTGACGTCACAAGCCCGCCGCAGCGTGCCGATAGTCGCCATTGGTAATATGCTCCGCTCAATACACGGAGTAGCTAATGAAAAGTCGCAGCCCGCCCGATAACGAGCACTGGACCCGGAAACAGTATTACGAAAAGTATCCGAAGTCGAAAGCTCGCTTGTCCGGAACCACATTGGAGAAATTCGTCAGTTGGGTAGCAATCGAAAAACAGGACGGTGGGGGAGTTGAAACCTTCTTCATGATCAATTCGCGTGTCTATCGAAAGGCTTGCGACGCCGATGTTGCCAAGTCGAATCGGGAAACGCGGCTACGAACAGTAGTTAATGATTTAGCCGACGCGCGAACCAAGAATCTCGCCTTGCGGAACCAGAACAGACAGCTCGCGAAGGAAGCGGAGCAACTTGCTCCGGTCAAAGATGCATTGGCGCGGCTGCATTCAGATCATCAGGAAGCCCGCGCACTAGTTGAACAACTTAAAAATTTGGTTAGTACGTTGCAGCATAGAGCGGGACGATGACCCGTTGCAGATCGATGCGAGCCGCATGAGTGGGTCTTTCAGGGCAGTGGGCACATCAACGACGGTGAACTTGGCAATTGATGTGGCGGTATTCATTGCGGAGTGAAACCGATTGGCATTGAATCGAGGGCGACGCTCGATCAAGTTTCGACATTCGTAACAACAGCAGTCGAAAAATGGAACATTTGGCAATGAAGAAAAAAACCGTTGGGAAGAATGTCGTGGAACCGTCAGCGATGTTGGCGGATATTCATACTGATCATTTAGATGAGGCCGAGCGACTGCTCACGTTTGCAATTGCGTTCCCCCCAAGCAACGGCATTCGAAACGAGAAGGCGCGGTGGATTCTCGCTTCGCAAATGCTCTCGTGCGCAAGTGCCCTCTGCAATGGGCAATCAGGGTCAGGCGGCACTTCGTTGTCTATGCAACCGACGACTGCGCGGCAACTTGTCCAATCGAGGCGGACCTGGCAACTGATCGGCAAATTGGTCACAGCCACTGAAGGCTTGACTGAGTCTCGGCGCATCGAGTCTGGATTGATTGCTGACGCTACTCTCGCAGATGCAAGCAATAGTTCAGTCAAGAACAGTGATGCGGCCGATGCAGCATTGCATGCAAATGATCTTGGTCGTGAATCTATCGCAGTAAGTGCACATGCGATCACAAACTCGGCCAAACCTGAAGAAGAAGGCGTCAAGGAGGGGGATGTTGAGAACGGGCAGGAATACATAGGAAAAGCAGGCAAGACTGCGGCGCGGCTGCTTCTTGCTTTGACGATCCATCACTATGGATATCGGTTCCTGTCTTCCAGCAATGAGGAAAACGAAAAAATTGAAGGCGGCGTTTTTGCGCCAATAGACCGGTTGTGCGTGAGCCTTGGTTTCAAGGCCAAGCACTACCCACGAACGGTCAACAACGCGTTAGCTGCAGCCATCAACGTAGTGGGTGTGGCAGCCGTAAAGAAGGCGATGGAAATTGATAGCGCTAGGCGTAACGCTGCCGCGCCACCCTCTGATCCGCAGTGACAGTCCTTTGCCGAAAAGGAGACGTAGCTTTCCGAAAAGGCTAGCTGCTAACACTCACTGACAGAGAGAAAATTGCGGGCATGGACAGAAAAATGTCGGAGCCCAGTGATGTACCAGAATCAGAAACCAATAGAGCAGATCACCTTCAGCGGACTGGCCGGACTGTGTGGCTTACCATCTAGCAGGTCGATGTCAAAGCCACGGGCTGACAAAGAGACTCCTGTGCCCGTGCAGGTGACTGCCGATGCAAAGGGACCGGCAACCGCGGTGGCTCCGCGTCCAGCATCAGCGGCAAGGTCGCGTGGCCAGAGCACGTCGACGAAGCGTGGCCGAGGCAAAGTACTCGTCCTCGTGCAGAAGGCAAGTTCTGACGCCGTTGGCGGCGCACGCGATAGCGTTGCTGCGCACATCACGGACCTGGATCGACCAGGTTACTTCCGCCTTCAAGACGTTCTTGAAATCTATCCGGTGTCACGCGCCAGTTGGTATGCGGGAATAGCCAATGGCATCTACCCGAAATCGGTAGCACTGGGTCCCCGTTCCGTCGGCTGGCGAACCTCGGACATCAAGGCGCTGATCGAGAACCCACCGACCGCCAAGGCGACGGCCGCCAACAAACCCCACAAGCGAGGAGGTCCCGACACATAACACCGACGGGATCGAAGTCGGGTTATTGGCGGGCCACTGAAAAGTGAGCGCATTGAGCGCAGTGGGGAAACTCGTGCCTACGAGTTGCCCAACTGAGCCTCCAGTACCGACTTCAGCCTTGACCTTGCCTGTCCAAGTGGATGGGCGAGGCTGAATCAAAACTTGAAAATTAGAGAGAAATTCATGAACACATTAAATTCAAACTCGTTAGTCGTCAGTGACACGATTGACCTTTCGCAGTCGGCACGCACGACGCGCTCCCCGCAAAGGGGTGCCCTCACATTGGTAAACGCCGACTCGGAAACCTGCATCAAGCAGGCGTATCAACTGCACATTCCGAAAAGTCAAATTGACGCCAGCCACTGGTCGCCGGCCGTAGACATCCTCAACACGTTGACGGCAACCAAAGAAGCCGTGTTGCGGTATCGGGGGGCGGTAAGCCTAGTGCTTAGCGGCTATGCGCATGACCAACGGGACATCTCTGAGGATCCAACCGTCCAGGAATTCATCAAGGTGCTCAACGGCGGTTGGGGTTACTGGTTGTACTTCCTGAATCCTTGCGACGGCAGCCTGGCGCTCATCGTCAGTAGCCTGCGTCGTGGTGGATCGGGTGATGGATTGACCTTGGTCAACCTGTGCGTTGACATGAATCGACTGTTTGAGAAGTACGGATTGCCGCGCGCAAGAACTGCGTTCGGATGCATCACAGCTTTCGATACGGCTTTCGGCGGAGACTGGACAAAGCATGGTGTGCGCGTTTGTTGGGACGAGGGGGCGACTTGTTTTCCCGCAGAGGAGGCCTTCCGCTTTAACGGCATCGGACTTGGAGCCGTTTTTAAGCGGCTCCGGCTCCGGTCACTGGAGGCAGCGCAACATTAATACCGATGGTGAGCCAGACATTTGCTGCCATCAACTACTTAAGGCATGAATAGATCATGAACAAACCTGGCATCCCAAACCGTGGCATTGAGGTCACGAACCGGCCCTCCAACGCTTCACTCGGCCTCCAGCCGGTGGCAGCGCAGGGCATCGCCCCTAACAGGGCATTAGCACCTGAACCAGCGAATCAACCATTAGCCAAGGACTCTCATATGAACGCAACCCCTAGCCCTACTGCCACTGCGTCGGCGAGTGGGCCAATGCCAACCGTGCGGGCCACCGCCGAAGTCGCAGTACTCAAGCCGTCTTTCCCCGCGAACATCCCGGACAGCCGTCATGTGGAGCCTCCGCCGTACTTCCGCAGCCTGCTTCCAACGCAGGGCATCGCGACTATCGCGATGACTCGCGGTGGGTCACATACTGTGGTCATCGAGGGCGTAGTCCGCCACTTGCTCAACGCGACCGATAACAGCGGTGAGAAACCTGCTGCCGCAAAAGTGTGTCTGGTCTGTCCGGACCGCGAGACGCGTGCGGTGATGGACCGGGCGGTCCCGGAGGAGGTTGCATCGGGACGCCTGATGATCGTTTTGCCACCGACGGCAGGAACAACCAACTGGCGCACGCCGGAAGGGCGTGCTGCATTGGGTCAGTGCGCCGAGAAGGCTGATGCCCTGGTGCTGATGATCTCGGATGTCGGCCTAAAGGTGGTGCCGTCGCCTTCGGACATTCCGCTGCTCATCCAGGCTCTTCAAGAACGCGCGCCGACCTTAGTGCTGTTGGCGAAGGGGCTGACTGCCGATGGCACCGAAGCACTGGCAGCCAGCGCAAACGCAGCGTTGGAGGTCAGGCCCTGCGAACCGGACACTGACTTTGGCTATGCGCACCTGGTTGCCCCTGCGCCGGGAACCATGCTCGCCGCAACCGGCATGAAGCCAGTTGTTGAAAACATCAGGGCCACTGCTGATGGGCTCATCGAGCGTCACATCTACGAGGCTGTCTCGCCGGACGCCGTGACGCGCCAGATCGTGCGCATGTCGCGCGAGGGGATGACTCTTTCTCGGATCGGCCAAGCACTGGGCTTGGACAAGTCAACGATCAAACGTCGCATCGACAAGGTGCGCCACGACCCGAAGAACGGCTTCGTCATTGAATAGGTGACGTTGCCCGGGCGTTGCAAAAGTTGCGTCGATTCCGGTGATTTTGGCAAACAGGGGAATCGACGCAACGACGACGGCGCACTGCCTCGATGAGTGACGTTTTGACCTGCGCTTTGGCCTGTCCCGATGTGTTGCCGCTCATGGTGAGCCACCACTGGTAAGTGCCGAACTGCTCGACCGTGAAGTCACGATTTCAGAGGGACTGCAAAGCAAATTCCAAGGATCTCGGTGTTTCGCTAATTTTGAGTTGCTCGGTTGGTAACTTCCGGTGTTTCATGGGTCAGAAATGCAATTTGATACGAGGCGCGGTGAAAACCACGCGAAAACACCGAGGAATCACGTTGATTTCGATGTCGATGGCTTCATCGGATCGCGACTATTACCACTTAGTACATGTAGTGATGTGTCTATGTAGTGATAGCCATGGATGTTGAGTGATAGGCCAGTAGACCAGTAGACCAGTAGACCAGTAGACCAGTAGACCAGTAGATCTGTAGATCTGTAGATCTGTAGATTTGTAGATCTGTAGATTTGTAGATCGGTAAATAGATAGATCGATGTAGATTTATCAGAGGGGCTCATCACCCCACTCCGACCACAACTTTTATCAACAGCGGCCGACCCCCATCTCAATGGGACACCGCAGAAGGAATGCCATGAAACTTATTAAACGTAAACGGGCAGTCGCCGACAAGCTGAAACTCGTATTCCACGCGAACGATGTGACAGGCGACAACGCCGAATACATCACCAGCGTGCTCGACGACTACGTGCAGCAAGAATTGGCCACCACCTTGTCCGTTCAGCAGAAGGCGTATGCCAACCGCTACCGAGTACCACTTGACGAAGAGGGCTCTGCGCTCTTCATCGAGGTCAACGCCAATCAGCCGGAACGCAACCCTATGGCTTTGACCTTCGAGTGGACACCCTCCCACCTAGAGTTGGCGGGGAGGAAGAAGCTCCGGACCGTTGTGCCTGAGATTCTGGGGACGCAGTCATCCCGCATCTTGACCAATGCGCTCGTCTACAACCTGGACATCGCCATTGACTTCCCCGTCGATATCCAAGACGTGGCAATTGAACTCGAAGGCAAGTCCGTGTGCGGTGTTTGGGGCAAGAGCTGGGGCAAGGGTCCGCACCTGCAAACCCTGTACTTCGGTTCATCTGCCAGCGACCATCATGCGACAGCCTACGACAAGCTCGCTGAACTCCATTCGCAACTTTCATCGAGTCCACCCACTGCTGACAAGACCACGACCCTCAAGCGTCTGGTTGACCGGGCAACCCTTCAGGGTCCCCGCCTGCGGCTCGAAGATCGTGTGCGGCTCGGTCGTTGCCCCGTACCCCTTCACCGGTTGGACGCCGTCCGTGATCCATTTGCTGGCTTCCACGTTTACGCGTTCGCGGAGGCGGAAGCGCGTGCGAGCAATAACTGGCAACGGCTGACCATCGCTCTCGCGAAGGCCGTGGGGCTGGCCGCAGCTGCCAAACATCTGACGAAGTCTGAGCGCGAGACCATGCGCAAACTCCTCGCCAAGTGCCAAGTCGAGTGGTGGGACGCGGCGAAATACCGTTCCGCAGTTACTGACGTGCTCAAGGGCCTCCGGCTGTTTCCCGACGCCGCGTTCGACACCGCCACCCGCTCCAGTTCCGAGTGCGAAACGCTGTACCAGGCGCGTCTGGCTCGCAAGACCCAACGTGGCAAGTCGTCGACTGTTACTGGTCTGTCGAAGGCCGACGAGGAGTTCCGTGGTCTTGAAGACGATGAGGAGTACGACGAATGACCCCCCACATCTTCGTCCAAACCCAAATCTTGCGTCGGAGTACCTTCACCCCACCCATTGGCCTGATCGTTCACGACATTCCGATGTTTTTGGTCTGGGTCTGCGAGCAAACTGGGTATTACGGCCCGGATTTTCAGAGGTGGCAACATCGCGTCGGAAGCGATCACTGTGTAGCCTGGGCCTTTCCGTCCGCAAGCGTGTTCGTCCGTGGCGGTCAATACACCGCGTCAACGGAAGATGGGCGGCGGTTTCATATCCGCGCGGAGATCGGTGCTGGACTCTACCGTACGGTGACAATTTCGCTTGAAGGCCTCATGCGACGGGATGTGCTCGCGGATCAAGACACTTTCATCGCCAAGAAGGATGAAGCTGAAAGTTTCGCCGCGAAAGCCAAACCTTACCTTGAAAAGAACCGGGACGTGATGCTAGAGAGGTGCAAGGATCGCTTCTTCCCGCCCAAGGCAAAATCTAAGAAATTCAGGCTGTGAGCTGGGAGCGCAATGCCGTGGGTAGTGCATTGCACGCGATGCCGGTAGTAGTCGACTCGCGACTGGCGGGATCATCTTCCGCGGTCCTGTATGAACCGCGGTTCGGCCGTGCCATCGCGTCCGAGCGGCAAATATTTGCCGCTCGGATTTCTCGCTAATTTCAAATCATAGATGCAACAACAGGGCTGATCGTACTGTGGATGCCGGGCCCACTCTGCTGTCAACGGCTGACCAACGACGAATTGACGATTGCCTGATCGGATTTCAGATGGGCAACCGTTGGGCCAGTCTCCATTGAACCTGCCGCCGGAGCGTCGGGCCGTCTCCGATGGAAGCTTGCGATCTGGAGTCGGACAGCAAGTGGTCGTTCTGGCTCAGCGTCGTTCTGTGCTACGAATCTCGCCCTCTCGTTGGCTCGCACAGCATGCGGACATCATCGCGGACCCGGTCGGACATTTTCCGTAGCGATTCGACGCGGATTGCAAGGCGCGCCAGGTCAACGCCTTGTATGGCAGTTTGACCGGCCTCGATTTCTTCCTGAAGCACATTTTCAAGGCACTCCAATGATTCTGAGTCCCCAAGACGAAAGTATCCGATGCTGAGCCATTTGATGGCCATGGCAAGGTCCTTCCTGCCACCAGCTCCTTGGTGGAGCATCAGGGCAAATGATCTCGCGGCCCCGGCATGCCCTTGGCGCCCAGCAATTTCAAAATGGCATCTTGCCAGGGCCGGCGCGTACACCGCACTGGTATCCAAGTTGTATTTCTTGCCTTCGTTGAATGCGTCTTCTGCTACTTTGCTATACATGCTTGTGCTCCTTCTCGATGCTGCTTGTGCTGTGTCCAAGGCTTGGCGCTAGGGTTTGATGAGCGTCGCGGCTTCTGCTGGGTGCTGCAATTGCCCTCTAGTTTTTTGACGTCTTTTATTGACTTTCTGTGGGCTGCGAATTTGGAGGGCGACTTGGGATGTCGCGCAGGCCATTCGCTCGGCTGCGTTTCAGCAGATCGGCCGTTCGTTTGTGTTCGGCCCGTGCGTTAAACGGTGTGATGTTCGGTACCATCATTTCCTCCAAAGGCGTTTAGTACGGTGACCAACGGTGATCGTCGCCCCGTCTTTGACGCTGCGGACTTTGTACGCGTTGCGCCAAGTTGAGAGCCTGCGGACAGGTTCCCTCCCGAGGTCGCGTTCCATTTGTCGGATGCTCGCTTTGTCCAGATAGACGACGACTCCGCCGTGACCGTCATGGACCTCACGGCCGTAGCGATCAAGTAGCTCGTCCATCAATGGGGGAATGCCGCGTTGCTGTGCGCGAAGGCCTGAGTGTTGAGTTTGCATTTTGGGGCTCCTGGACATTGATCACGCTGGGTTCAGTGGCTCAACCGGTGCGCTTGCCAAAGCCGCTTGAAGAGACCTGTTCGATGTGTGTATGGTGTTGCTCATTTCAGTCTCCTTTTGCCGATGCGTTGGTGGGTGTCAGCGTCGATTCCAAGTCCAACAAGAGCGTTCGAAGGTCATCCTCGTCCTTTTCACGCCGCAGGTAAGCATTTGTGCCGGGCACCTGGTCATCCGGCAGATAGCAATACAGCCCTATCAGTTCAACGGGAAACTCCACGAGGTTTAGACCGCATTCGTACTGGGCTTCGCACGCGGCCCGCAGATAGTAGAAGGGGTCCGAGATGGTCTCTTCGATGGCGCACAGCGGGCTGGTTGCCATGCCTTGGGTACCGTCGTGCCGGTTCCATTTCACCCTGCGTGGGAGCCCCATGGCTACCAAGAATTTGTCCGATGAGCGTAGCAATACGATCAGGCGATTCAGAAAGGCGTCCCGGACCAGGTTGTGCTCTTCGACAACAGCCCTTAGGGCCTCCGCGGTGTCGTGTCTGACCGCAATGCTCACCTGGCGCAGTGGAGCAGCGTTCTTGCCACCCAATCCTTTTAGGCAGTGTGAGATGTAGCGGTTGGCTTCCGTAGAGAGTCGCTTTCCGTCGAGTTCCTTTCGAAGGTGAGGAATCTCTTGGCAGATCATCCGATCAAGGAAGGCGTCTCTGCGGAGCAGGGCCTCTGATAGCTGCCTGTCAAAGGCGTTATACATAGGGGCGTGGAGCTTGGCGGTGAGCTTTGTTAGCCCGCGTTCCTGTGCTGATGCCATATTGACTTCTCCTTCGTTTGGGTTGACGAAGTGAACTGTAGAATCGAATCCAAACTAAGTAAAGAATAAGCCGTAAGGATTTTTGGTGACAAAGTTCCCCGAGTTCCAGCCGCCGCCAGCTTGATACCGGGCGGCTACAGCAGAAGCCAATGGAAAGCACGGCAAGCGATTTGCGACTTCATGTGGTACGCGCTTCGCGCTCTGTGGCGGGACTGTTTCTGGCGTCCTCTCAGGGGTTGCGTGTGGGTGACCAAATTGGCTATTGACGTCTCCAAACAGTCACACCTCAACTCCAACTGGCGATCCGTGCCTACTCGGCCATTTCTGACTCTATAAATTGATGATGGTAAATATTGCAACGGAGCTAAAGAACCGAATTGCCCGGCTCGCGGCCAAAGAGGTGCGCGCTGAAACGCTAGAGTTTCGGATGGCAACTGGCCACCATCGTTCGGACATTACGGCGCTCAAAGGCCGGGTGCTCAGCCTTGAACAGCAGCTCCGGCGCGTGTCGCACAATGATCCGCCATCCTGCGCCAATGCAGCCGCAAACGCGTCACCTGGGGTCCGGGTCCGGACCCGAAGGTTCAGTGCCATGGGTCTCGCTGCGCAACGCACCCGTCTTGGTCTGTCGGTGAACCAGATGGGCACGCTAGCTATACAGATGTGCCAGCTCAATAGGACTGATGGGTAGTTTCAAACATCATCCCCAAATAAACGGAAAAAACATCGGCACTAACCTTTGCTGGCAATTGTTTGGCGTACCAGATCTCTGCCGAAATCAAATCAGCCCTTTAGCGTTGGCTAAGCGAAACACATTTTCGCTTGGCTGACGCGGGATGATAATTTGCAAGAAATGGGTCGTATTTCTCTGCAGCCATCTTTTACCGGCAGTATTATCTTCCAGATGTATTGGGACCCACTGAGTTGCGCCGTCTTCGTTCCTCTTAAAGTACTTGATGTTTTTGCCGGGCGGAGCTGCTGAGATCGACATCTTCAGGACTTCAGCAATATTCTTTTTCAGCATCGCATAATAGTTATTCATCAGATCGGTACGATCAAAGTATAAATTTCTTAGCGCCTCGTTCAACGAATTTTTCTTCACATCTTTCAGCACCTTCGTAAGAAAATAGACGTTGGCATCCTCGCTTTTCTTGTCGCTTGAGAATTCGAGAACGTAGTCGGTTACCGGCTTGCCGTGATCATCTATCACATATGCATTGACTTGCAGATACTGATGAAAATACGAGGATTCTTCGGGTTTTGTTGGCCTCGCTGCAGTATCTTGTGAAACCAAGTGCCAAGCCTTTTGAATTTCAGCGTAGCCCTTGAAATTTTTGCAATGTAACGCCTGCAAAATCAGGGTCCCTAGCGCGTCCTTCTCTATATTCGTTTCCGCTATCCCTTCTTGATTCGATTTGTCTTCTCTTTCTGGATCGGTTATCGAACCATGGGTTCGCGTGGGAAGGACAGCAAAGGGTACCTCACATTCCAGCCGCGACTCCCAAGGCTGGAAGAAAAGGTCGTCAGACTGCGGCAGCCGAAAATCTATCGTCACTCCCTTGGCATTCAAGTTCGCCGCGCAAACTCGCACCGTTCCATCACTGCCGTCTTCATTTACTGCTTGTCTCAAAAGAGTCGTATACGGATGGCTTCCCACAATTACAAAAGGCCATACTCGATCAGCACCGTAATATCGAGTTGTGTCGGCTCCAGGGGAGATCAATACATCTCGTTGCGCCAGTTCCCATTGATACGGGCTCGACAACTCCAAGTCGTTCAGCATTGATTGACCCGTCTGGAACCAGTTGTCATAACCTTTGACAATTCTGCCAAGAAGGCTCTTGCCCATCGCTGCCAATTTGGAGCCATAGTTGGCCGGTGCAAGCATGATGAGCCGCTTTACTGGGCAAGCCTCTGCACGCGCACGGTAATGGGTGGTTAACCGAGCGCGCGCCGCAAGGCCGCCCGTGCTGTGAACGATCATGTCAAATGACTTGTCCAATTCACCCTTGCCAACCATGTCATCGATGACTTCGCCCATGCGCCGTGCTACGTCCTCAACCCGGACATCGTCATCAAGGGAAATGTAGTCCCCCAACCACAAGACCGAGGGGGCATAGCCGTTCGCCGTAAGAAAGCGAGCGAGTGGGTAAAACGACTTTGACGTATCACTCCACCCGTGTACGACCAAGACTTGACGTGCCATGCTTACCTCCAAGTTTTGGCTAGAAAGTCGACCAATCGCTCTCTATCACGGGGGCAGCGACCGCTAGAGTTTGATTTTGCAACGTCGCGACTAGGCTTCGCCTAGGTGTTTCCACCCAGATGAGATCAAGGCAATTGGTAGGCCTACCAAACGCACCTCTGACCACTGGGCCGCAGCCACCCACACGACTATCAAGATCTGTCAGATGGCAAGTTAGATATGCTGATTTCAAAGACACAAGGCCTACTTGCGTCGCCGAGCCAAGACGGGAACGCCAATCGGCCCATACCGCGGCCGTGGAAGGGTCGCACTGGAGAATTCCTCTCGCACCGACACAGCAGCGAAAACTCGCAACCGAAGTAATCGAAAAAACGGTATGCTTTACCAAGTCGCCTATGTAAGCTACCTACTACGACAACTTCTATCTCATACGGGGAGTAGTTTTCAATGTCGCCAAAATTGGAACCCCTTCCCACTGAACATTACAAGCAACTCTTGGCGAAGGAAGAGCGCCATCAGACTTTTGGCGCTGAAATCACCAAAATTTCTCTTGCGGGGATTGCCCTGCTTGGATTCTTTGTGCAATACGTGCGAGACAAATGTATATTCGATTCTGAGGCAACAATGCTGCATTTACTCGGGGCGTCGGCGGTGGCATTCAGCTTGAGCACCGCCTTTGCGTTGTCTCATCGTTACTTTTCAACACAGGGTTTTACACTGCGAGTTCGCCAGATTCAGTATCAATTGCATAAGGAAACTTTGCCACCTTCAAACAAGCACAAGGTGGAAATGGATACAGCAGCATCAGGGGCAGCACGAAACTTCAATCGATCTTCTTTTGCATTCGGCGCTGCTGTGATGTTTTGCACTATTGGCGCTGCATTGGTGGTGGCTGCAATTGTTCTCGCCACTTGGTTTGATGGTTCGGCCGTCAAAAAGGTCTGTACCAAAGAGCAGCGGACCGGAGCATTGGTCAAGCCCTCTGCGGAAGTCGCCGTCAGCGGATTGAGCATTTCACGCGATCCAACGCAGTTCAGGCTAGCGGTATCGAAGGTTGCTTAGTTGGCGTGTCCGCTAGAATGGAGGTCCATGCGCGCCAAACCTAATGCCCTACTTGCGCGAAAGCGCAGTCGTTGAGAGTAGAACGGAAATTGAAACTGGTGACCTGAAAATGCGCGTGCAAATCTACGAAGTGGACTGCTAAGGCGTCTTATTCACTGCTGGCACTATGGTGCAACTTCCAGTCAACTCCGATGTCTATCTTTAGTTCAAGGCAGCGATCCGCAGTGAGAAATTCTTATGACGGGCTTCGAGTACTACGAGGACGATGTGCATATCTCCGGCCGAAGTTCTATTGCCTTTGACAAAGCCTTTGAAATGAACGAAGCGCCGCAAACACCGGTGAAGGCCCGTGAGCACAACTGGAGTTACACCAAGACCTACGCTTCACGGTTGTGCCAACGCATTGGCCGTAGCAGTCCGGGCTACGTAATACGTGGTGCGGGACGAGCAGGATGCGAAAGCAGTTGACGCTCTTGGTCAGCCGCTAGGCCACTTATCGCACTCTGGTCCAGAGTTAACGTTCAGGGGTGGAGTTCTTGACTTATGCCGTTCGTCATGATTGACCACTACAGCGTTCTCGGCGTTATGCCCAACACGGAACCCTTGCTGATCGCCTCCGCTTATCGAG
>Ga0105046_10012652_pt1 | contig 13088 bp, 10 predicted proteins | sample MAT03_FD_78385 | JGI IMG/M metagenome (GOLD analysis project Ga0105046, IMG submission 78385) | Freshwater microbial communities from Lake Fryxell liftoff mats and glacier meltwater in Antarctica - MAT-03 (megahit assembly) | ecosystem: Environmental > Aquatic > Freshwater > Ice > Liftoff... | reverse complement strand
GGAATTGCGCCTCGCTACGGTTGGTGATTTGCTCGTGACGATAGCACATGCCCGGTAACACCACGCGAATCGGCTTCGTCCCGTCACCGCCCAACTCACGCATGGCGCGAATTTGCCCCGCTGAGGTATGCGTCCGCAGAATCACGTCCTTGTCACCGGTATAAAACGTGTCTTGCATCTCGCGGGCGGGGTGATGCGGCGGGAAGTTGAGCAAGGTGAAGTTCATATCGTCGGTCTCGACATCGCGGCTACGGTAGACTTGAAAGCCCATCTCCGCCCAGATGTCATAAAAGCGGCGCAATGTGCGCGTTGACGGGTGCAGCCCGCCGACTCCTGCCTTGCGCCCCGGCAAGGTCACATCGATTCCGCCCTCTTCGAGGCTCTTGGCAAGTTCAGCATCGCGGATAGCTCCCTCGCGCAAGTCAAAGGCGGCTTCCAACGCTTGCCGGACTTCGTTAGCGCGCTGACCAAAGGCCGGACGCTCCGCCGGGGTTAAGCTGCCGATGCCGCGCATGATGAGCGTGACCTCGCCTTTTTGACCGATGTAGCGGGTTTTCCACGCGGCTAGCGCGTCGCTGGTGACGACGGCATCCAGTTCGGCGGCGGCTTGCTGGTGGAGTAATCCCAGTTTTTCGAGCATAAATCCTCCTTAAAAAACACGCCCGCCCCCAGCATGGTCGATGCACAGGGACGAGCGTGCCGATGGTAATGGTGTGTTATTCGACTAGCCTTCATTATTTGCGCGGCGCGGCGCGGCGTCAAGCCCTACGGTTGGGGGTGAGGGCTTTGGTGTTTAGTGAGGATGGGTTTTCGTTAGGTCGTGTGTGTGTGCATAAGTGGATGTGGGTGCATTTCAAGTTGTGGGGTAAAACCCTAACGTCGGCGGGCGCACCCATGTCCCCGCCCGCCATGCCAAAATCTGAAATGCAGCCAGTGTATGTCGAGAGAATGAGTGTAGGGTAGCTGTCGGCGTATACTAGGGTATCGAGGGCGTCGGTGATGGGGTATCCGAAGGCGTAGGCGTCGATGTTGGCGTATTGGTGGGCGTATTAGTCGCCGTATCGGTGGGTGTGTTGGTCGCGGTATCCGAAGGCGTCAGTGTCGGGGTGTCCGTCGGTGTTGAGGTATGAGTCGGGGTATTCGTCGATGTGGGCGGGCATTGTGTGGTTCGAGGCAAGCTCAAGGCTGCGTCGACCATTGTGCAAGGGCTAGGTGGTGTAGTTGTCTGCGTTAGACTTGCGGTTGGCACGATGGTTGGTGTAGTCGTAGCAATATCAGTAAGCAATATCGCAGTGACCTGATCCACAAACACGCGCCCAATCCCCGGCTTGTCCACGCGGAAGGTGACCGTTAGCTTATTGGCCTTCCCTTGCAGCGTGAAAAAACCTTCTTCTTCCAGATAGAAATCAATAACACTACTATACGTCCGCGTGAAAATTTGAGGCGATAACCCCGTGTTTTTCATGTAATCAAGCTGAACGATAGCGGTGACGGTTGTTCCACCCGTAAGCTGTGGGATTTTAATGGTATAGCCGAATGATAAGCTGTGGCCTTGCCGGCCGAACGCCGTCAATGGGTTATAAATTTGGGTGATGCGGCGATTCAGGTTGATTGGTTTGGCGCGGTTAAAACGAAAACCGCAGCTTCCATGCGATGCCGCAACCGCCGTACAGGTACGCCCATCCGCCCCAACGAGGTTCGTGCCTGTCCAGTTTTTCGCTTTCGTCGCACCCAAACCAGTGTTCTCAAACCCACCATTGCGAATCAACGAAGTGGTGACACGGGAATCGACAGCCGCTGGCAGTGGTAATACCTCTTCTTGAGCAACAATGGGCGGAAACATCGCCGCGCCTAAGACCACGCTCAGGGCAATCAAGAAGACGGATACCATGCGATAATATGATAACATACTGGAATTCCTCGTTAGGTTGAGATATTGGATTACATTGGGTTTTTGCGAGTATGAGCGTGTTGGCGTATTTTGTCAAATCCCAGAAAACAGCAAATGTTTACCACACTAAATTACATTATACATTATAGATGAGTCATAGCAATTCTCTTACAGATGTTTGGGGGCATTTCAGATTTTTGCAGGGCGGACGGTTCGCGAACCGCCCCTACGAAAACCGCGTGGTTCGTTGGGGCGCATCGCGATGCGCCCGCCAATATTTTTCAAACTGATCCTCATGATTACAGAGTCCATACAATGAAGGGAAATGATGTGCAAGGCTGGTAAAATAGTCCCATCAACAAAAATTGAGCTGCATATCCCCCGGATATGTACGTCATTGAAACAAAACTTGATGGAGGGTGCTGTGAAGAAATTCCTTAGCCTGATCGCAATTCTTGTCTTATCCATATCCGTCGGCGCGCTGTCGTCTTCCGCCCAACAGCAAATCGCCAGCTTGGTCACTGTCACACAGGCCGGGCTTGAGATTCAGCGTACCGGCACGGAGGATTGGGTGATAATCACGCGGGAAAGCCTCGTCGGGATGGGTGATCGTATCCGCACCGACGCCAATGGCATGGCGGAAGTCATGCTGTTCAGCCGTAGCGGATTAATCGAACTCCAGCCGAATACCGAACTGTCGATCAATCGCATGGAACGGACGGAGCAAGGCTTTTTAATCTCGTTTGGTTTATTGACTGGGAAAATTCATCAGACGCTTCTCCCCGTGCCAGATGTCTACATCGGCTATGAATTCACCACCCCGACCACCTCTGTCGTCACGGCGGGCGGTATTTTCGATGTCTGGTTAGATGACACGCAAAACACCAATGTCCTGACCACAGACGGCATCGTGTATGTCGGATCACAACGCACGCAACTCAACGCCCAGCAAGGTCTGCGCGCCGAAGCGGGCAACTTGCTCAGTGAGATCATCACCGCCGATAGCGCCGAGCAATTGAACGCCGGTATTGACGGCATCCCCGTCGCGTTCATCACCAATGGCGACATTCAATTGAACATCCGCCAAGGCCCCAGCGCCCAAACCGAATTGCTGGGGACGGTTTTCCCCGGTGAGGTCGAGCGCGTTAAGGGCATCAGCCAAGACGGGCAGTGGTATCGCATCAAATATGGACGGGGACATGGCTGGGTGTCGAAAAACGCGCTTGAGGCCGAGGTCGAGACGCAATATCTGGTCGAGTACCCGCCCAATCATATTGAACGGCGCGTGACCGAGATAGCTGCGCTGCCCGTGCCGACAGAGACGCCCCAAACGGCGGCAAGCGCCTCGAATGCCGTCCTCCAAGATTTTACGTTGGTAGAACTAGAATTGATGGCCCGCCTCAACCAATGGCGCATCACGGATGGGTTGTGGCCGCTCAAGCCCAACACGGTGTTGCGCGATATGGCGCGTTCACAGGCCAATTACCTGTTGTCGCTGGCATCGCTGCCAGACGACCTTCATGTCGACTCGAAAGGCCGTAATCCGCGCCAGCGCGCGCTTGATCCAGCCTTTAACTGGCCGCATTACTTGGGCAATGATCGGGTGGCGGTTGGCGAGAATATCTATATCGGCAACAATATGAACGGGGCGATCAATTATTGGCAAAATTCCCCGATTCATCGCGATACGACGGTCAGCGTCGGTTTTCGTGAGGTCGGGGTCGTCATCGTTCCCCACCCGCTGGGCAGCATGTATGTGGTGGTTTTCGGCGCACGTCCCAACGTCTTGCCGGTGTTAATTGACCCGACCAGCAACACCTTGTATGTTTCATCCGAGTCCTACCGCTATGCTGCGCCGGGGGATTGGGTGACGAGCGTCAAGGGGTTGCAGTTCATCCCGTCGGTCTTAAGCCAAGTCGATCAGACCGCATGGCAACCGTGGGCAAGACAGTCTAGCTTAGAGCAAATCAACACCTTCGTCATCGCTTATCAAGGCGATGAGGACAAATTGCTGATGACGAACTTCAACCCGCAGGAAGACATCGCTTGGCTGCCGTCTAATCTGCCGGTTGAGGGCGAGCAAGCCGCGATACAAGAAACGGTGTTGCTGGAAGTCCCGCAGCTTGAAGTGCCGGTTTTGGGGTTTGCGACCCGTCAGCCACAAACCCAGACCCAATCCACCAATTCGTTCTTTATCACCAATACACCCGTCCCCCCCATAGGAGGCTAACCCATGAAAAAACTGTTACTGTTGCTATCAGCCTTGCTGATTCTGATGATTCCGGCGCAAGCACAAGAGGAAGAACAACCGATTCGGGTGGGGTCTAAGTTATTCGTTGAGGACGTTCTGCTCGGTCACATCGTCTACGTTGCGCTGGAGGATGCGGGTTATCCCGTCGTCGATAGACTCTCGACGGGCAATACCAATGCCAGTCGTAACGCGCTCCTCAACAACTTAATCGACATTTACCCCGAATATACGGGGACGGCGCTGACCGTCTTTTTCGACAGCAGTCTGATTGGCGAAGTTGACAATATGAATTCAGAGACGATTTACGCCGTGGTCGGTTCTTCCGACAGCGCCTATAACGATCTGATTTGGCTAGAGCCAGCGCCCATCAACAATAGCTATGTCTTGGTCATCACGCAGGCCTTTTCCGATGCCAACAACATCCTTAGCTTGACGGATTTCGCGGAATACGTGAATGGGGGCGGAAACGTCATGTTCGCAGCCGGTGAAGAATTCGTGACTCGCCCTGACGGGTTACAGGCGCTGGAACAGGCTTATGGCTTTGATATGGTTGGCAGCCAGATGCTCGTCATCACCGATGCCACGCCGAGCATGCTGGTCGAGGCGTTATCAACCGGCGTCAATAACATCAACGTCGCGTTGGCAACCGGCGCCAGCAGCCTCATTTATGAATATGAGCTGGTGGCGCTATACGACGAGCAGGAACTCCTCTTGCCCTATCAGCCAGCGCCGGTCATCCGAGGCACGCTACTGCGTCGGCATCCCGAGATCGTCACGCTCCTCAACCCGATTTTTCGCACGCTGGATGAGGAGACCTTAATCAGTTTGGTCGCCCAAATCGAGGTATCTGGCAAAACCCCTCGGCAGGTCGCGATAGATTACCTGACGGGGTTTAGGGCTGAACAATTGGAGGCCGAACGCTTGAGAGTCGAGCAGTTGGAAGCTGAACGACTGGCGGCTGAACAATTGGATCTCGAACAGCCGTAGATAACGCTTGGATTGGAACGATCAGCAAGAAAATCGGACAGGGGGCATCGCGTTAATGCCATGCCCCTCAAACGTTAAGATGATGCTTGACGGTCAATCGCGAAACAAATGGCGGTCTTTTGTCGCGTCTCAACCTCCAGTTTGATGAAGCTGGGCGTGACCGAAATCGACACCTCACCGCGCTGATAGAAGAAGTCGATGGCGATAATCACCGCCTTGACCGCTTGGTTGACGGCTTGCGCGCCAATCGCATGGGACATCTTCCCGTGCGTGTGAAACTTATCCCAATGTTAAAAAATGACGAAATTCACAATCATTTGGGATAAGTGAAAACGTAGGACTCCCGTTCGGATTCAACGGCTAATTTAACCATGCTCAAGTTTTAATATATCCCAACCCGCAGAATCCCACATGTTAAACTTTTCCCAACCTAAAAATTTCGTGATTCTGAGCGGATTCGCTTGAGGCTCAGACCATCATCGGTTATACTGGCAGTATGTTCGGGGTGAACATAACACGTCCCTCGCCCACCTCGGCGGGGTTTATCAAAAACAACACAGATTAGCAAGACGACGGCGATTTTTTTCGCGGACGCCAGCGACCTAACGCGGTAAGGTTAGGTGCGTTGATATTGGTGTCTCTGGTTTCCGCTTGCATTGGTACAGGTAAGGATAACTATTCATTATGACCACCACACCCAACGACGCATGGGAAACGGCCTACGCACAGCTTCAGCTTCAGTTCGATCAGGCCAAGTTCGAGACATGGGTGCGCGACGCCCGTTTTCTGCGCTTCGAGGGTGGGGTGTTCGTGATTGGGGTGCGGAACGAATTCACCCGTGAGATGCTCCAAAATCGCCTATATCGCGCTGTTGCCCGCGTACTGTCCGACGCATGGGGTCAGGCCGCTAAGATTCAGTTTGAGTTAGACCGTCCCGGCTCGTCGTCCAAATCCGGCGCAGCCTCCTCGGATGACCTACTGCCGCTGTTCCAATTGTTGGCCGAGCAGCAAGCCGCCCACCCAGAGGCGTCTATCGACAGTTCGCGCCCGTTATTTGAGGAGCGCATCGCGTCGCCGTCGCAGATCGCATTGCCGGAATCGACGCTCAACACGCGCTATACCTTTGACCGCTATATGGTCGGCGGCTCTAACCGCATCGCGTATGAGGCCATGCGCGCTGTGGCTGAAGCGCCGGGTCGCAGCTATAACCCGGTCTTTTTGTGGGGCGGGGTCGGCGTCGGCAAGACCCACTTACTGCACGCCGTCGGGCATATCTGTCACACAGCTGGCAAGCGCGTGTTATATGTCCCATCTGAAGCTTTCACCAATGATGTCGTGAGCGCGGTGCGCGCCCGCACCACCGCTATGCTGCGCGACAAATACCGTTCTGTCGATGTGCTGCTGTTGGACGATATGCAGTTCATCGCGGGCAAAGAGGCCACTCAGGAAGAGTTTTTCCACACGTTTGAAGCCTTGCACAGCGCGGGCAAGCAAATTGTGATCGCCAGTGACCGCCCGCCGCGCGAACTCACCTTATTAGAGGAACGTCTGCGCTCACGCTTTGAGGGCGGCCTGTTGGTCGATATTTCGCCCTTGGAACTTGAGACGCGCATGGGGATCGTCCAGATGTGGATGCAGGAACATCACTTGCGCCTGTCATCGCCCGTCGTGGCGCGCATCGCCCAATCCGCCCGCCATTCGGTGCGCGAATTGGAAGGCGCGTTCAACCGAGTCGTGCTGCACAGCCGCGCCAGCCATCATCCGATCACGGTAGAGGTCATAGATCGTATTTTGAACCGCATGGAATCGCCGCGCCCGGCGCGCAGTGTGACGTCTGCTGAGGTGATTAAGGTCGTCTCGGACGTGTTCGCCATCAGCGGCGCTGATTTGATTGGCAAGAAGCGCACGGCCAAAATCAGCGAAGCGCGCCAAGTCGCCATGCTGCTGCTGCGCGAATTGTCCGAACTCCCGCTCACGCAAATCGGCGACGCGCTGGGAGGACGTCAGCACAGCACAATCATCGCCGGGATTAAGCGCGCCCAAAAAGCCTGCGACAACAACACCGAATTGTGCGGCCTCATTCAGGCGGCACGGGGGCAATTGCTCGGCTAGCCGGAAATTGGGGCAATTTGTCTCATCAACCGACTATTCTGGTGGGTTCTGGAATTATGTCGCCATGTGAGTACATTTCAGATTTTTATATGGTGGGCGGGGACATGGCTCCGCCCCTACAAATGTGCGGTGGTTTGTAGGGACGACCAACGGGGCGTCCGCCGAGATTTGATGCGTTTGCGATGATTATGGGTATTTCACCGGCGCGAGCGTGATAGTTTGGGCGGAATCGCTCAGGCCGTCAGACAGATAAACCGACACCTCCCAGACCACCGGCGCGCTGACGGCGGGTACGCGCAGCACGACCACATCCTGAATCATCTGCCCCGCCCCCCAACAGGTCGGCGGATACTCCCCGCCTTGTGGAGTCCATACCAATGGCGCGGATTGCAAGAAGCCGACTTCTGGGTCTTGGGTGCTGGCGACCATCACCATCTGATACGGATATTCCGTCGGGGTGATGCCTTCCCACGCGAATTCAAACGTGATGGCTTGCACCGACGGGTCTCCGACGTGGCGATACTCTTTCAGCGCAAACATGCCATCGGCTGGGGTGAGAGTCGCGCCGGACGATTGCCACGCTACGCCATCCAAGCCGCCGATGTCGTTGCGCGGCGCGAACGCTTGCGGATTCATGTCCAACGGCACAACCGGCAACACCGCCGCCATCGCCAACAGCACGACGGCCTGAGTCGCCATTAACCCGATTTCCCAACGCGGCTTAAATGTATCGCGGGCAGACAGACCCATCAGCAAAATAAACGGCATATAGAACATCAAAATACGGGCGTTTTCGCCTTGCACAATCCCAGCCAAATCGACTAAGACGAAAGTCAGCGCCATGCTGTAAGTGAACACGGTAGCGGGTGACATGCCGCGTTGATGGATAGACCGCGCCACGCCCCATATCGCTAGTAGCGCCGCTGGGAGTCCGGTGAACAGCAGCACATCCCACGCATGAAGCACCAACCACGGCGCGTACTCGCGCACGACCAATTCGCCATGCGCGCTGAACGTCTCGCGCAGAATTGCCAGTGGTGAGACGCCAGTCATGAGCGTAAAAACAATCCAGACCGACAGCAAGCCCGCCCCAAATATCGCGCCGACCCTCACCGGCCAGAGCAGCACCCGTGCGCCGGTGGCGCGTTTTTCATCCGCTGACAGCGCATAACCCAGCGTGAATAATCCCATCAAAAGCAGCATCGGCAGCACTGAGAAATTGAGGAAAGTCGTGACGCTCATCACCACGCCCGCGCCCAACGCCCAGCCCAGTCGGTGCGTCATTAAGCCGCGTAATAACAGGTAAAACGCGAGTAGGCATAGCACCGGATACAGCGTGTTCCATGTCGGCGAAAACAATCCCATCGAGGGGATGAGCGCCGCCCACGCCGCGACTCGTGCCGCTTTAATCGTTTCGCCAGTCAGAGATAAACTGATGAAATACAGCGGAATCGCCGCCAGCGCCGCCAACAGGGGGAATAAGCTCCCCAAGCCCGCGCTGACGATTTGGCCGGGTGATGCGCGCATGACCTCGACATCGGCGCATTGATAGGCACGTAAATTTCGGCTGATGGGTCGGATAATCCCGTCTAAAGCCGCCGTATCAAAAATCTCCGCCGCCCAGTGATGGAATAAAACCTGTCCGGGCGGGCTGGTCGTGAAGTGAATGATGTTAGCGTCCAGCGACTCGCGCATCACTTCCGGCCAGCGTTGCAGGGTTGGCAAAACGCCTTCTGTCGCCATAATGCCAGTGGCTAAAGTCGATGCGCCGGTCTGGACGGGTGAGACTGTGCGCGTGAACAGCGTAAACCCGATGTCCCCCTGAATCCCGGTCACCAGATAAGCGATGGCCGCCCCGCCCATCACTGCCCACGCCACGACAGCCCGAACGCGCTGACCGCCCAATAGCACGCCAGACACTGCGACATATAAGGCGAGACCGGCGGCTAATGCGAGTACCGCGCCGATATTTTGCGACGGCAGATACGGCCATTGCCAGCCCGCGCCGCCGCGCAAACCCGGGTAGAGGTCAAAGGCGATGAAAACAGCCAGCACAAGGCCGCTGAAGATAATCCAAAGTGGGAGGCGACGCATAAGCATTTCTCAACAAATTTCGTATGTCTCTAAGCGTATCTTTCACGACGCCCAGAGTCGAGTCGAAATATAATTGTGGTATGTCATTCATTAGAGGTCATCCACGTATGCGCGTCAAATCCTTATTCGTTTTGCTATGTTTCGTCATTTTATCCGCCGTGCCGGTCAGCGCGGCGGCAGACGTCGTGGTCGGGACGGGCAGCCCTGCGAGCTGTACGCAATCCGTGCTGCAAGCCGCCGTGACCACCGTCAACGGCGCAAGCGGCGGGGTCATCAGTTTCAACTGCGGCGGCGCGCACAGCATCGCGCTCACCCAACAACTCCGCTTCGATCAACCCAACGCGGTCTATACGCTTGATGGCGGCGGCCTTATCACCTTGAACGGGAACGACCAAACCCGCCTGATTTACACCGCGTCAGGTCAAAAATTGACGCTGACCGTGCGCGGTCTGACCTTGACTCACGGACGGGCGGCCTTTGATTCTGGGAGCGAACGGGCGGCCAATCAGGGCGGCGCGATTTACAGCGGCTACGAAAACACGCTGATTGTGGAAAATGTCGATTTCGTCAGCAATAGCGCCCTCGCCGAGCGCCACGAATACCACGGCGGCGGCGCGCTGGCAATTGACACCACCAGTCGCGTCACCCTCACCGACAGCACCTTTACCGATAACAGCGCGCCCAACGGCGGCGCGATCAACAATCTGCTCAGTATTTTGACCATCGAACGCTGCACCTTCACGCTGAACGAATCGACCAGCGCGACTCCCGGCGGCGGCGGCGCAATTTATAACGACGCGGGCAAGCTGACGATTTTGAGCAGCCACATCAGCAACAACATCGCAGCCAATCTCGGTGGTGGGATTTTCACATGGGCGCACAACGTCAACGGGGCGTACAGCGGCAAAACCGTCATCCGCGACACCACGATTGATAGCAATCAGGCCGAACACGGCGGCGGCTTGTGGAAGGGCGGCTTTTATGTGCTGGAACTCACGCGCAGCAGCGTGACTCATAATAGCGCCGTAGAGCGCGGCGCGGGCATCAGCGGGACGGGGCCGGGCAAAAATTTCAGCATCGTCAACAGCACCATCGCCTATAATACCGTCCTCAATACCGGCAGCGCGGCGGGGATTTTCAGCGCGAACGCGCCATCGACGATCAAAAATAGCACCATCGCGTTCAACACCGTGCCAAATGATGCCAGCAGTGTCGGCGCGGCGATTCACGGGGATGTCCGGCTGACCAATACGATTTTATTGGGCAATACCGGCGGCTGGAACAATCAATGGTCGTGCATGGGGAACATCATCGACGGCGGCCATAATTTGCAATTCCCCGGCAATACGTGTGGCGGCAGCATCCCGACTCGCGACGCCCGCCTGAGCCTGACGCTCGCGCCGATTTACGCTGTGTTGACGTTCGGTCAGACGCAAACGCTCGCGCCGGAACTAGACAGCCCCGCCATCAATAAAGGCGCGGATTGTCCATTAACCGACCAGCGTAAGGTCGCCCGCCCGCAAGGGAATGCCTGTGACATCGGCGCACATGAGTTAGAGGTCGTGCTGGTGATGGCTCCGGTCATCATCGCCCCCGCCAACGGCGCAACCGGGGTGGCGCGCCAGCCAGAGATTCAGTGGACGCACAGCCTCGGCGCGGTCAAATACAAAATCACGCTCAAAAAGGCCAACGGGAGCGTCTTTTATACCGTGACGCGGGCGGCAGACTCATTTGGCTGTGCGCCGACGTGTACATTTAGCCTCGCCAGCGCGGGCAAAATTTTGGCCGCCAACAAACGCTATGGTCTGACTGTACAAGCGGTGAACCCGTTCATGAAGCGTCGCACGACTCTCGGTTTCAGGACGACGCCGTGAGGAAAGGGATTTTTCGGCGCTATAATCTATGTTGTCGGTGTCTAACGGTGTAGAAATGAGGACATCATGGTTAGTTACACCCTAGAGGATGCTCATTGAATCAAGCGAAATGGTCTATCTCAGTATCGCCAGCTTGTGGGAAATCGCTATCAAAGTCAGCTTAGGCAAACTCAGCCTAAATATGCCCTATATGGAATTTGTCGAGCGCCATATTGATGGGAACAATTTCACACTGTTAGGCATCAGACCGACCCATTTGGCAATTATCGCAACATTACCATTCCACCCATCGTGACCCATTTGACCGCCTCATCATTGCTCAATATTTAGGCGAAAAATTGTCCCTCATTGGCAAAGACTCCGCGTTTGATGCTTATACAGAGCTTGTGCGAGACTGGTGAGAACAGTCCTTAAGCGCTGAGTTCGCCGCGCAAGTCGCGCCCGATGGCGTCGCGGATGGCGTCGGTCTCTAGGCCACGACTGAACAGGTAAAACATTTTGGTTAGGGCGGCCTCGGTGGTCATGTCAAAGCCGCTGAGGACGCCCGCCCGCGCCAACGCCGACCCCGCCCGGTAGGTTCGCAAATCGACCAACCCGCGCACGCACTGGGTACAGGCCACAATCACCACCCCCCGCGCCGTCGCCTCGGCCAGCGCCGCGATAAAATCGACATCCCCATCTGGGCCGTTACCGACGCCATAGGTTTCCAACACCAGACCGCGCAACGGCGGCTGAGTCATCAAGCGCACCAAGTCCGCCGTGATGCCGGGGAACAGCCGCAGCACCGCGACGGGCGGATTCACCAACGCCTGCACGCTCAATTGCCCGCGCTCCGGCGTCCGTAGAATTAACGACTCATCGACCTCAATTGTGATGCCCAAGCGTCCCAACGGGGGGAAATTGGGCGAGTCAAAGGCGGTCAGGCCGTCCGCCGCGACTTTCTGGGATCGGCAGCCCCGCAGCAGTTTATCGCCGAAGCACAAGCACACCTCTGGGATGTCGCCCGCCCCGGCAATCAAGAGCGCGTTAATCAGGTTGGCGCGGGCGTCACTGCGGATTTCGCACAGCGGGATTTGTGAGCCGGTCAAAATCACCGGTTTGGCGAGGTGTTCCAGCATAAAGGGCAGTGCCGAGGCGGTATAAGCCATCGTATCTGTGCCGTGTAGCACGATGAAACCGTCATAATCGTCGTAGTGCGACTCGATATCGCGGGCGATTTGCAGCCAATGGGCGGGCGTCATATTGGCGCTGTCGAGCAGCGTTTCGTATTCGTGAACGGTGTACTGCGGCATCTCTGGCGAACTCAGTTCCGGCATCCCGGCCATCAGTTCAGCCAGATAACCGGGCTTGGGCGCGTACCCTTCGCTGGTGCGCGCCATCCCAATCGTGCCGCCGGTATAGGCGATATAAACGCGAGGCATGAAAATCTCTTTTTCGAGGATATTTAGGAATCATCAATACCGATAGTTTACCCGATTCGGTTGCGTTTCGCCCCGTTGAGGCGTGGTCAAGTAGGGCGAAAGCATCAAACGAGTTACGGGAAAGCCGTCATGAAATCGCCTCGTTGGACGCCAGACGCTGAAGCGTCCGTCTGCCATTTGAAGCCCCCTGAAGGGGACTATAAGGCGAGAATCTCGAAAAAGAGCCGGCTTTAGTCGGCTTCAAGACGGTAGCCAGATGGCTTTAGCCTCTGGCGGGATTTTGATGTGTTCGCCCTAGTGGTCAAGAGGATAGAGGGGAGAATAATCCGTTTTGGTTCAGCGCCCGCCCGCCCTTGTCCCCCCCCCCCCCATCCGCTAGAGTCGGCGTGATACCATATGATAACGACAAGGGGTGACTCTGATGAGACGTGTGCTGCGCGTGCTGGGCGTGATGCTGG
>Ga0105046_10012650_pt1 | contig 13089 bp, 12 predicted proteins | sample MAT03_FD_78385 | JGI IMG/M metagenome (GOLD analysis project Ga0105046, IMG submission 78385) | Freshwater microbial communities from Lake Fryxell liftoff mats and glacier meltwater in Antarctica - MAT-03 (megahit assembly) | ecosystem: Environmental > Aquatic > Freshwater > Ice > Liftoff... | reverse complement strand
GGTTGCGATGCAGCGGCTCGCTTCCAGCCAGTCGATCGAAGGCAATACCTACTCGATCCACCTTCCCAGCGAGGACATGAAGGGGCGGATCATCGGCAAGGACGGCCGCAACATCCGCAGCCTCGAGAACCTGACCGGGGTCGACATCATCATTGACGAGACCCCCGAAACGGTTGTCCTCTCGAGTTTCGACGGGGTCCGCCGGGAAATAGCCCGGTTGACACTGGAGAAGCTGATAGCTGACGGGCGTATCCACCCGGCCTCCTGCGAGGCGGCTTTCGCCGAAGCGGAAGCCGAGATCGAGGACGTCATGGTCGAAGCTGCCGAAGCCGCTCTGCTCGACGCCCGGGTCACCGGCCTCCATCCAGAACTGGTCCGACTGCTCGGTCGCCTCAGGTTCCGCACCAGCTACAGCCAGAACGTGCTCGCGCACCTGGTCGAGTCCTCCCACCTGGCAGCCCTGATGGCCGCCGAACTGGGAGCATCGGTCGAGGTGGCCCGCCGGGCGGCACTGCTTCACGACATCGGCAAAGCGGTCAGCCACGAAGTGGAAGGGACCCACGCCTCGGTCGGGGCCCGACTGGCGCGGCGCTATGACGAAATGGACGCGATCACCCACGCGATTGAAGCCCACCACAATGAGATCGAGCCGGTGACCGTGGAAGCGGTGATCGTCCAGGCCGCCGACGCGCTTTCTGGAGCCCGTCCCGGTGCTCGTGGCGACTCTCTCGAGCAATACGTCACCAGGCTCAGCGACCTCGAGGAGATCGCATCCCGGCAGGATGGAGTGCGCAAGGTGTACGCGATGCAGGCGGGGCGGGAAATCCGGGTGATGGTCGACCCCGGACGGGTAGACGACCGGACGGTTGCGGTGATCTCACATGAGATCGCGACCGCCATCGAAAGGGAGATGCAGTACCCCGGACAGATCAAGATCACCGTGATCCGTGAGCTGCGTTCCACCAAGATAGCGCGATAGTTCCGGCATCAAGCAAAACGCCCGCCCGAGCAGGTAGGATCCTGAACTCATGAATTACCACAACCTCTTTCTCTTCTTTGGTATCGGGCTCGCGGTGATCGCCGTGGTCGTCAGTCTCATCGGGCTGCGCTCCAAGGACTTCCCCAGCAGGGGGGCCATGATCGGCCTGCTCATACTCGGAGGCGTCTTCGTCGTCGGTACCGGTTACTACGGGGTCAAACTGCAGATTGAAGAAGCCGAACACCGTGAAGAGGGCGACAAGAACATCATCGGCGAAGAAGCTTCAAGTTCGCCGGTAGTGATCCCCGCCAGGCTGATCTGACCCCCGGCCGATAAGCTCGGCCCCGATGAGCCCAGCCGCACAGAAGCAGTCTCCGTGAAGCAGTTTCCATGAAGCAGTTTCATGTAACCACCTTCGGGTGCCAGATGAACGAGCACGACTCCGAGCGCATGAAAGGCATGCTCAAGTCGCTCGGCTACACCGAGGTCGCCGATCGCGACAGCGCCGACCTGATCCTCTTCAACACCTGCTCGATCCGGGAGAACGCTGACAACCGCTTCATCTCCCACCTCGGAGAGGCGAAACGCCTCAAGACCGAGGACCCCACCCGGATAGTCGGGGTGGGCGGATGCTGGGCTCAATCGGTCAAGGACGAAGTCTTCCGTCGGTTCCCCTTCGTGGACGTGGCATTCGGCCCCGGTCAGATCCACCGCCTGGCCGAGTTCCTCAACTCCGACTCGATCACCGCCCAGGGGTTCTTCGAATTCGAAGAGTTCTCCGGGGACCTGCCTTCGCACCGTGAGAGGGACTTTCAGGGCTGGCTCCAGATCTCGCAGGGCTGCAACTGCGCCTGCTCATACTGCATCGTGCCGTCGACACGGGGACGTGAAGAAAGCCGCGACCCGGACCTGCTCGTTCTGGAGGCCGAACGCCTGGCCGCCGAAGGCGTCCGGGAACTCACCCTGCTGGGTCAGAACGTCAACAGCTACGGCCGCGACCTGCCGGTTGAATCGAGGATCCGCTTCTCCGACCTGCTGCGCCGCGTCGACGGCGTGGAAGGCATCGAAAGGGTGCGCTACACCAGTCCGCACCCCAAGGACATGCGAGAAGACGTGATCGACGCGCACGTCGAGCTCGCCAGCCTCTGCGAACACATTCACCTGCCGCTCCAGTCCGGTTCCAGCCCGATCCTGAAGAAGATGCGTCGCACTTACACCCGTGAGCGCTACATGGACCGGGTCGCGATGATCCGTGAACGGTTGCCCGACTGCGGAATCACGACCGACATCATCGTCGGCTTCCCCGGTGAAACCGATAATGACTTCGCCGAGACACTCGAAGTCGTCGAAGAGGTCGGCTACGACCAGGCCTTCACCTTCAACTACTCACCGAGACGCGGCACTCTCGCTGCCGAAATGGACGATCAGGTGCCACATGCGGTCAAGAAAGAAAGGATGACCGCACTGATCGAAGTCGTGCAGCGGCGGGCCCGCGAACGGGCGCAGCGTTTTGTCGGCCGTCCGGTTGAAGTGCTGGTCGAAGGGCCCAGCCGTAACGACCCGACCCGCCTCAGGGGACGCAGCCGCCAGAACAAAGCGGTCAACTTCGAAGGTACCGCCCGGCCGGGGCAACTGGTCGAGGTTGAGATCACAGCAGCGACATCCCAGACCCTGACCGGCACCGAAAGACTGCTCAGCCGGATCGCGGGGTGAGCCCCGGCCAGCCTGCTGCCGGCGACCCGGTGGTCCAGCCGGAGGTTGTCGCCGTTTTCGGGCCGACCGGCATCGGCAAGACCGGCGTTGTCCTGGAGCTGACCGACCTGCTGCGAAGCCGGGGGGAGGACCCGGTGGCGATCAACTGCGACGCGATCCAGGTCTACGACGGCCTGGAGATCATCAGTGGTGCTGCCGGCACGGGGGACCGACAGCGCCTCGAGCACCGGCTGATCGGCTTCGTGCCCGTCACCGAGGAGTACAGCGCTGGACGTTATGGCGAACGGGCACACGTCGAGATCGATTCGCTGCTCGCAGAGGGCCGGAGGCCGATCCTGGTCGGCGGCACCGGTCTCTACCTGCGTGCGGCACTGGCAGAGATCGACTTCCGGCCGGCGGTTCCCGAAGAGCTCCGTGAACAGGTGGAGCGGGAGGTCGAGCAGCAAGGCCCGGCGGCGATGCACGCCACCCTTCCGGACGGGTTCCGGGAATCGATCCACCCCAACGACCGCAAACGCATCGCCCGCACGATCGAGCTGATCCGGGACGGTCAGACCCCGGCCCCTGACCATCAGGGTGGGGGAGAGCTCTGGACAGCGGAACTGCGCCGGCCGACCCTGCTCTTCGGACTGGCTGACGAAAACGAACCCCTGGTTGAACGTATCGTCCACCGGGTCGACGAAATGGCGAGGCGCGGCGCAGCCGAAGAGGTTCGCCGGGCCGACCGGCAGGGGGCCTCACGAACCGCACGGGCGGCGATCGGTTTCCGTGAGTTCGCTGAAGGGGACCTCGACCGGGTGAAGCTGCTCCACCGGCGCTACGGCCGCCGGCAGATGACATGGATGCGCCGCATGGCGGGCGTTACCGTGATTGAGCGGGACCGCAGGAGCGATGCCACGATCGCGGCCGACCTGCTCGACAGGATCGACCGCGGATCCGGCCAAAATGCAGGCCCCGGCTCTTCCGGATAGCTTGCGGGGCCGCATGAAGTTCGAAAAATGGCAAGCGCTGGGGAACGACTACGTAATCCTCGAAAAAGAGGGTCTTCCCTGGGAGCTCAACCAACAGCGGATCCAGCGCATCTGCGATCCGCACTTCGGTGTTGGCTCCGACGGTGTGCTCCTGATCTCGAAGAGCGACGACCCGGCCTATGTGGCCCAGCTCCGCGTTTTCAACCCTGACGGGTCCGAAGCCGAGCTGTCCGGCAACGGCGCCCGTGAAGCGATCCTGTACCTGCGCCGACACGGCTGGACCGAAGACGAAGAGTTCAGCATCCTCACCGAATCCGGTCCGGTCACCCCGCGCATCACGTCTGACCGCACCTGTTCGGTCGCCATGGGCCGCGCGACCACCACCTCCAAGGACTTTCCCAGCGGCGGTGAAGACGGTCTCGGTGTGGTCACTTCCGCTGGACGCGAGTGGAACTTCCGTCACGTCTCGGTCGGCAACCCGCAGTGCGCGATCGAAGTGGGAGCCGACGTCGAAGACCTCGACCTGCCGAAGATCGGCCCTGAAATCGAGAACAGCGGACTCTTCCCGAACCGCACCAACGTCTCTTTCTTCCGTGTGTCCGGCTCCAGGGTCCGTGCCCGGATATTCGAACGCGGCGTCGGCGAAACCCTTTCTTCCGGCACCGGTGCCAGCGGTGCTGCGGTTGCCGCGTTCCTGAACGGGGCAACCAGCCCGATCACGGTTGAACTCGACGGCGGTGAGCTGCTGGTCGAGATATCGCCCGAGCTCGATGTGACCCTCACCGGATGGGCCGAACCGATCCTCGCCGGTGAACTGGCCCCCGAACTGGTTGAATCATTGGCGGATCTCACCGCCTGATCCTTCAGCAACACCGCCACCCAAGAAATCAAGGAGAAACGTTGGCTCTCACCGATCCTTCCAAGCGACTCGAAGCGATGCCGCCTTACATGTTTGCCGAGCTCGAACGGCGAATCGCGGATAAACGGGCCGCTGGAATCGACGTAATCAGCCTCGGTATCGGCGACCCGGACATGCCGACCTATCCCCACGTGGTCGAAGCGATGCAGGCCGCGGTGGCCGACCCCGGTACCCAGCGATATCCCTCCAACCGCGGGCGGGAAGAGTTCCGGCAGGCATTCAGCGACTTCTATCAGGACCGATTCGGTGTGCAGATCGACCCCGATTCGGAAGTGATCCCGGCAATCGGCGCCAAGGAGTGCATCTACAACCTCTGCTTCGCTTTCCTCGATCCGGGTGATGTCGCCCTGGCATCAGACCCCGGATACCCCGTATATACCGGTGGACCGATCCTCGCCGGCGCCGAAGCGGTGCTGTTGCCACTGAAACCCGAACTAGACTTCGCGCCGGACCTTGACGCAATCGACGAGATGACCGCTGAACGGGCCCGCCTGCTTTTCATCAACTACCCGAACAACCCGTCTGGCGCTATCGTGCCCGACGGCTTCTTCGAAAAGGTCGTGGAGTTCGCACGGGCCAACGACGTTCTGGTCGTGCACGACAACGCGTACTCGGAAACCACCTACGACGGCTACGTCGCTCCAAGCTTCCTCGCTACGCCGGGCGCCAAGGATGTCGGGGTAGAAGTCTTCTCGCTCTCGAAGGGCTACAACATGACCGGCTGGCGGGTCGGAGCGATCCTCGGCAATGCCGATGCGATCCAGACCTACTGGCGCCTCAAGACGAACGTCGATTCCGGCCTCTACGAAGCGGTTCAGCTGGCCGCGGTCGCCGCCCTCGAGGGCCCGACGGCTCCGCTGGAGGAGATGAACAAAATCTACGCCCGGCGCCGCGACCTGACGGTTGACACGCTGCGGGCGATCGGCGTAGATGTCGCCAGCCCCAAAGGTACGATCTACGTTTGGGCTCCGGTGCCGCAAGGGCACACTTCGACCTCGTTCTGCGAGATGGTCCTCGAAGAAGCCGCAGTGGTCATCTCACCCGGCTCGATGTACGGCCGCAGTGGTGAAGGTTTCTTCCGGATCTCGTTGACCACCCCGGACGACCGCCTCAGCGAAGCCCTGGAGCGCATGCGGGAGCATCTGAGCTGATCGGTCTGCCGCCCAACAGGCGGCTAGAGCTTGCCTTCTGCCGTCAGGGTTTCGCGCAGGCCGGTTTCCAGGTCGCGGGGACGGAATCCCAGGTTGTTCTTCGCTTTTGAAGCGTCGGCCCAGAAGGTGACGCCGTCGGTCGAGGCGATCAGTTCGGAGAGGTTCGGCGGCTGCTTCATTATCTTTCCGACCAGCGGGCCGAACGGGCGAAGCGCCTTGAGGATGGCGGTCGGCATCGAGCGGCTGGGCACCTTCCTGCCGGCGACCTTGCCGGTTGTCTCCAGAATCTGGCGCATCGTGAAATTGCCGGCGTTGAGGATGTAGCTCTCGCCGATCTCACCCTTGTCCAGTGCCAGGACGAGGCCGGCAGCGATGTCGTCGACGTAGGTGAGTCCGGTCCCGAAATCGGGGAAAGGAACCATCGGCAATTTGCCGTCGAGGAACTGATTGATCGTGCCGGCGAGCGCCGAATGGTCGTCGGGACCGTAGACACCGGCGGGCTGTGCGATCACGCAGGGCAGCTTCTGGTTCCGGATCAGGTCGAGCGCGATTTTGTGTGCTTCGTACTTGGTTTCTTCGTAATAGGAAGTGAACTCGAGATTGGGACGCTCGAAACTTTCGTCGACCGATTTGCCGTCCGTATTGCCGAAGACGGCGCAGGTTGAGACGTAGAGCACACGGGGGATCCGCGCGATGAGACAGGCATTGAGCACGTTGGCAGTGCCGGTGACATTGGCCTCGTAAAGCGCCGGGCGACGTGACGCCGGAATGCCGACCTCGTAGAGCGCCGCGTTGTGGAGCACGGCGTCGTGTCCGGACATCTGGGTGGTCAGCCGGTCCTGATCGGAGAGGTCGCCGTCGACCAGGTCGCAACCGAGCGCGGCGAGCCCGGTGGCCTTTTCACGGTCACGGACCAGGCAGGTCAAGTCGTGACCCTGTTCGGTCAGGTGTTTGGCTGTAGAAGCACCGATGAATCCCGTTGCGCCAGTCATGAAGATCTTCATGGGCCTCAGGCTACCGACTCCAACTGCGGTCGCCGGGGTGGCCGACCCGACCATCTAGGATGGAATCAGTGGTTACAGGTGCCAACGGAAATCAGAACGGCGGGACGAGCGGCTCTGCCATAGAGGATGCGATCGCGAAACGCGCCAAGCAGCGCGCTTTGATGATCGCTGTGGACACGACCGGCGAGCAGACCCTCGACGAGCTCGGCGAGCTGCTGAGAACTGCCGGAGTGGTGACTGTCGGCCAGATGATGCAGCGGCGCAGCGAGCCGGACCCCGACCGCTACTTCGGCCAGGGCAAGCTCGAGGAGGCCAAAGAGGAGATCGCCCGTACCGGCGCCAACCTGGTCGCCTGTGACGACGAACTCGCACCCCGGCAGGAACGCAACCTCGAAGCGGTTCTCGGTGTGCCGGTCATCGACCGAACGGCCGTGATCCTCGACATCTTCGCCGACCACGCCCATTCCGCGGAAGGCAAGCTCCAGGTTGAACTCGCCCAGCTCGAATACAACCTCGCCCGCATGCGTGGCCTCTGGACCCACCTCGAGCGGCTCGGAGCCGGCATCGGCACCAGGGGACCCGGTGAGTCACAGATCGAGACCGACCGCCGGCTCGCCCGCGACCGGATCGCCGCACTCAGGCGCCGCCTGCGAGGGGTCGAGCAGAACCGCGGCGTGATGCGCAGCCGCCGCCAGGACTCGGCGCTGCCGCAGGTCGCGCTCGCCGGCTATACGAACGCCGGCAAATCGACCCTGCTGAACGCGATGACCGGCGCCACTGTGAGCATCGGTGACCGCCTGTTCCACACGCTCGATCCAACCACCCGGGCCTACGAGTTCGAGAGCCGGCGCTACCTGATCACCGACACGGTCGGCTTCATCGACAAGCTGCCTCACCAACTGGTCGAAGCCTTCAAGGCGACGCTCGAAGAGACGGTGCTTTCCGACCTGATCGTGCATGTCGTCGACGCGTCTTCTCCCGAGGAGCAGCTTGCCATGGAGATGGCTGCCGCCGAGAGCATCCTGGCCGAGATCGGCGCCGACGACAAGCCGCGCCTGCTGGTGCTCAACAAGATCGACCTGCTCGACCCGGAGGAACGGGCCGAAGCGCGTATCGCCCATCCCGACGCGGTTCCTGTATCTGCGGTCACGGGTGAAGGCCTGGAGGAACTGAAGGCAGCCATTGAGCTCACCTTCGAGGAGACGATGATGCCGGTCGAGCTACTGGTCCCTTACGCCGAAGGAGCACGACTGCATGACCTCCATGAGGTCGCCGGCAAGGTCGAGCGTGAGGATGGTCCCGAAGGTGTACTTGTCAGGACGAGGCTGCCGATGGGGGAGTTTCACCGCTTCGCCGACCTTGAGGTCACGGGCTCCGCTTCCTGAAGGTGCGGCGCCCTTTGCTCGGCTAGAGTGACGCCCATGCAGCTCAAATTCCAGATTCTTTCCGAAGATGCGACCCTGCCGACCCGGACGCACGAAGGCGACGCCGGCCTGGATCTCTACACGTCGCAGGCTGCTCACATCGGCCCCGGCGAGCGCTGGCAGGTCTCGACCGGGGTTGCCGTGGAGATCCCTGAAGGTCATGCCGGCCTGGTCCTGCCACGATCGGGTCTCGCCGTGCGCAACGGCATCTCCCTGGTCAACGCGCCGGGGCTGATCGACGCCGGATATCGCGGCGAGATCAAGGTGCTGCTGCTCAATAACGACCCCGCTGACGTCTTCAGGATCGAACCGGGGGATCGCATCGCCCAACTCGTCATCACACCGGTACTGATCGCCGATCCGGTACAGGTCGAGGAACTTTCCGGCAGCGAGCGCGGCGAGGCCGGTTTCGGGTCTAGCGGCCGCTGAAAGCAGCCTGTAGCGCAGACTCGTGCGCGGCTGCTTCGAATGAGTCGTCGAGCGGTTCCAGTTCTACCCCCGGCCCGTGGTGGTGTTCCAGGGCGAGTCTGATGAAGTGGTCGGCCAGCCAGGCGTTCTTCGGCAACAGAGGGCCGTGCAGATAGGTGCCGAAGAGGTTTCGCTCGTGCACCCCTTCGAATCCGTCCTTGCCGTTGTTTCCATGCCCGGAGATGACCTTGCCAAAGGGTCTTGTTCCGGGGCCGAGGTGGGTACGCCCACCATGGTTCTCGAAGCCGGCGACGGTCCGGGTCGCTCCGTCCAGGTCGACCTCGATCGCTACGGGGCCGATCAGCCTCGGTCCCGGGTCACGGACGGTTCTCAGGTCGACGAGGCCGAGGCCCTCGATCTCCTCCGAGTCGAGCTGGTACGAGGATCCGAGCAGCTGGTAGCCACCGCAGACGGCGAGGATCACCGCGTCATCGTCGATGGCAGCCTGGAGGCTTTCCTTTTTGGTCGAGACCAGATCAGCGGCGACGTTCTGCTGGTCGCGGTCCTGGCCACCACCCATGTAGATCAGGTCGAAGTCCGCGGGATCGAACCTTTCGCCGGTGCCACACCTGGTTACTTCGAACTCGATGCCGCGCCAGGCGCATCGCTGCTGGAAGAAGATGATGTTGCCGCGGTCGGCATAGATGTTCATCTGGTCCGGGTAGAGGCTGAGCAGGCGGAGCTTCATCCGGCAAAGCCTACGTGGCGGGCGACCACTACGACCGAAGCGATGTGCCTGTCTGTTTCCGGCAGATCGATCAACCGTTCCACCCCGAGCCCTTCGGTAGCGAGCTCGAGAGCCAGCGATTCGCGATCGATGAGGTCGAGAGTGATGTTGTCCCAGGTCTCTTCAAGTGATCCGTCAGGCGCAACCACCTGCCTCAGGCGGATGACCGTCAGGGATCCCGGTTCGGCTTCCACGGCGACCGGCCGGCTTGCGTAGACCCAGTCACCGATCTCACGGACGTCGGGCAGGATGTCGACCGTCTGGCTCTCCTGGGGAATCAGCTCGGAGATGGCGAAAGCGGCGATCCCGTTCGGTTCGAGCCGCTGCCTGACTCCGGCCAGGAGTTTCGCGCGCGCCGCACTGCCCCCGAGGATGTGGAGCAGCTGCTGCGGCGCGACGATCGTCTCGAAGCGGTCCCGGCCGAGGTCCAGGTGGGCAATCTCGGTCACGTCCCCGGTGATTGCGGCGAGCCGGTCCTCGGTTGCGAGCCGGTTCAGGTCGGCGATCATTTGCGGGTCACGGTCGACCCCCAGCACCGGCCGGCCTTCAGCGGCCAGGTATCGCGCCACCCGCCCGATGCCGCAGCCGAGGTCGAGAACGGATCCGGACCCGGAGGTGAGCTCCAGAAATATCGGCAGGTCCGCAATGTAGGCGCAGGATTCGACCAGCTGCCAGATCGAGGTTTCGTCGGAGGCCTGATCGGCGAGGATCAACCTTCCCAGTACCTCTCGGCGTCACCCTGGTCGGCGAGTTGCTGGCGCAGATCGAGCAACGCGGTATAGGTGGGCATCGCGAAGAGTTTGACCGGGCGGTGGGTCAGGGCGGTATCCAGAGCCGGCTTGAGGCCATCGACCACCTTGATCAGGGAGGGATCGATTCCGGCGTATTTGAGGCGAAGAGCCATCTCGGGCCCTCGCGTGCCGGTGCAGACCACCGATCGGACCCGTCCGACCAGCATCTCGAAATCGGCATCCCAGATCCAGGAGATGTCATGCCCGTCGGCGATGCCGTCGTTGAGGGCGATCCACAGGTCGAGTGCGCCCGGCTCCAGCGCGAGCGTGCGGATCACTTCATTGGCTCCGGCCGGGTTCTTGATCAGCAGGATCGAAAGCTCGGTCTGCTCGACCTGGATGCGTTCGACCCGGCCGAAGACCGCCCGCATCCCGGCGAGGGCCGAGACCGCCTGTCCGGCAGGGATTCCCAACTGGCGGGCGGTCGCGATCGCACCGAGCGCGTTGTAGAGGTTGTAGAGACCCGGCAGAGGAAGAGTGAGGCGGGATCGCCCCTCCGGGGTGACGATGGTCGCTTCGAGGCCGCTCATCCCTTTCAGTGAGATCTCCTGGGCGGACACTTCGGGAGTCGGGCGTTTCATCCCGCAGTTGGGGCAGGAGTAATGCCCGAGGTGGCCGACGAAGGCCCTCTGGTAGTCGAGTGCGTGCCCGCACACCCGGCATTGCTTGGCGTCGTGTGCGTGCTGGAGTTCGGCCAGGGCCTGTGCTTCGTCATCAATCCCGAAATAGCTGGTGCGTTCACCGCTGTAGCGTCCGATGTCGGCGACCAGAGGATCGTCGGCGTTCAGCACGAAAGCGGTTTCGCCGGCACGGTCGCTCGCCAGTTTCACCCAGGCGTCAGCCAGCGACTCGGTCTCGCCGTAGCGGTCGAGCTGGTCGCGAAAGAGGTTGCCGAGCAGGATCGTCTGCGGTTCGAGCCTGGCGGCCGTCTCCGGCAGCCAGGCTTCGTCGACTTCGAAGAGGCCTTCGTCGCCTTTCTGCTCGAGCAACGCAGTCGCCACGCCCCAGGTCATGTTCGAGCCGGAACGGTTGTGGACGGGTTTGCGTCCGGCGGCGACCAGGATCGACGCAAGCATGGAGGCGGTCGTGGTCTTGCCGTTGGTGGCGCTGATCAGGGTAGAGCCGTGCTCGAGGCCGGTCCCCATTTTACTCAGCGCATCGGGGTCCAGTTTCAGCAGAACCCGGCCCGGCAGGGTGGTGCCACCTCCGCGGCCGGATGCCCGGCTGAGCCTTCCGATGGCCCTCGCGAGGCCGGCTTTGGCCCTGATCACGAAACGGGTCCCGGCACGATCATCCGGAGGGCCGAAGGCAGCACCCGCAATTTGGCCGGCAATTCGGTCAGAGGGTCGCCGTCGGCGTACATCATGAACGGCCTGCTCGCTTTGATCTCGACGCCGGTCGTCTTCCAGGTCTGGACCACCTCTTCGTTGTCCACGTGGGTGCCCTTGAATACCTTCGGCAGGTTCATCAGGAAGCTGAACCTGCCGGTTTCGGAGATCACCACGACGTCAAGCCGGCCGTCGGAGAGGTCGGCATTCGGCGCGACCTTCATGCCGCCACCGTAAAAAGCGTTGTTTGCGACCGCCACCGTGTAGCCCGTATACCGGCTCTGGATGCCGGCTTCCACCAGGGCGAACCGGGCGGGTTTCCAACTGGCCAGGGCACGGATGGCAGCGTAGGCGTAGACCATGGTGCCCTTGAGCACCCGGGTGTCGTTGGCGATCCTGTTCGCGTCCGAATCGAAACCGACCGAAGCGATCCCGAGGAAACGTTTGCCGTTGGCTTCGCCGACGTCGATCGGGCGCTCATGACCTTCGTCGAGACAGCGCACGGCTTCGGCGGGTCCGGTAGGGATGCCGAGACCACGGGCGAGGTCGTTGCCGCGCCCCGCGGGGATCAGACCCAGCGGCGAGTTCGAGCCGGCCATGGCGCCACCTATGGCGCCCAGCAGGCCGTCACCGCTCATCACGACCGGGATCTCGTGGGCCTCGAGCGCGTCGAGGGCGATGTCGATGCCGTGCGCGGTCGAACGGGTCCGCTCCACCCGGAAGACCATGCGGCGGGCGTCCAGTTCACGTTCGACCTCCGGCAGGAGTTTCAGCGCCCGACCGCTGCCCGCCGACGGGTTGATGATCAGCGCATAGTTTCGTTCATGGGCGAAGGTCACGCCTGCGGAACGTCCTTTCTGCCAGTGAAGTAGGTGCCGGGGCCTGGCCGGTCCGGATCCGGCCCCGGGGTGGATCGGCGGGCTGTTTCCCTGATGCCGAGTCTCGCAAACCTGGACGCGACCAGGTCATCCGGGGTCGAGAACGGTGTGTCCTGTCCAAGGCTGGACGCGATCACCACCTGGCCACCCGGCCTCAGAACCCGGTCGATCTCGGCGAAGAAGACCGGCATGTTCACCTGGCAGACGAGGTCGAAATTCTCGTCTGGATAAGGCAGCGAGGAGGCGTCACCTTCGCGGAAGGCGACCCTGGCTTCGGGGTCGAGACCGATCTTGCTGTTGGCTTCGCCGATCATCTTCGGCGAGAGGTCGATGCCCCTGATCCTGGCCCGCGGATACTCACGAGCCAGGAACAGGGTCGCGGCTCCGGTGCCGCAGCCGATGTCGAGCACCCGTTCCGGGACTGGATCGACATCGAGGACTGCGGCGGCGAGGGCTGCCAGGTGCTCGGGCGATCCGGCGCCGGTGTTCGAATCCCAGTTGCCGGCGGCGGCGTCAAAGAAACGCATTACCGGCCGGTGGACGACGGGCCAGAGTCTCGGAGCCCGGGCGACCAGCTGGCTGATCGTCTTGCCGAAGATGACGGTTCTGCGGTCGGGCAGGGAGTTCTGGCGGGCCACCCGTTGATCATGCCAAGTCCGGGGGTCAACGCGTCTCCCAGGTGTTCGGGCCAATAGCCTTGCCGGAATGAAGAACCGGGAGAAGGTCATAACGCTGG
>Ga0105046_10012648_pt1 | contig 13089 bp, 9 predicted proteins | sample MAT03_FD_78385 | JGI IMG/M metagenome (GOLD analysis project Ga0105046, IMG submission 78385) | Freshwater microbial communities from Lake Fryxell liftoff mats and glacier meltwater in Antarctica - MAT-03 (megahit assembly) | ecosystem: Environmental > Aquatic > Freshwater > Ice > Liftoff... | reverse complement strand
GCTCAGGCTGCTGCGCCGGCCTCTCGCCATGTGACCCGCGCCGCGGCGGCCCTGCGCTTCGCCGCGAAGTTCGAGCGCCCGCCGAGGCCGACCGCGAGGCCGAGGTGGCCGGCCGCCACTGCGGCAGGAGGAAACCCGGACCTCGACTCGAACCGCGCCATTCACTACTCGCTCGGCCTCGAACAGGAGTTCACCCGCCAGATCGAGGTCAGCGGAGAGTCGTTCTTCAAGCAGCTCGACCGTCAGGTCCGCGCGACCGCCGCGGCCGACGGCTCGGGGACGAGCTACGACAACGGTCGCATCGGGTACGTGGTCGGCGGCGAGTTCCTGCTCAAGTACAAGCCGGACGACCGGTTCTTCGGGTGGGTCGCCTACACGCTTTCTCGCTCCGTGCGGCAAGATGGCCCCGGTGAAGAGGAGTTCCTGGTCAACTTCGATCAGACCCACATCCTCACGATGCTCGGCAGCTACAAGCTGGGCCACGGCTGGGAGTTCGGTGCGCGGTGGCGCCTCGTCTCCGGCAACCTCGTCGACCCGTCCGTCTGCAATCCTGCTGAAGAGGGCTGCGATCCCAACCGGGTCAACGCGCTGCTGTTCGGCGGCACCGGCACCTACATCCCGATCCCGCTCGGGAACAACACCGAACGCCTCCCGATGTTCCACGCGCTCGACGTGCGCGTCGACAAGCGCTGGCAGTTCGCCGCCTGGCAGCTCAGCGCCTACCTCGACATTCAGAACGTCTACAACAACCAGAACATCGAGGCGATCTCGTACAACTTCAACTACACGGCGCGGCAGAACGTCAGCGGCATCCCCATCCTCCCGAGCATCGGCCTGCGAGCCGACTTCTGATCATGGCGACCCATCCTCGTGAGCCTCGAGAGATCGGCCCCGTGCCGGGCGGTAGGCCGCGCACGCCGCGGGTGCGTCGCGCGCTGCTGACGGCGCTGGTGCTCGCGACGGTCGGCGTCGTGGTGTCCGCGAGCTGCGGTGGTCAGTTCGATCCGCCGAGCGTGGTCAACTCCGTGCGCGTCATCACGGTCGAGGCCGACTCGCCCTACGGCAGCCCCGGCGAGACGATCACGCTCAAGATGCGCTACGACGACGGCCGGCCCGACGTCGACGATCCCCAGCCGCTGCAGATCACGTGGCTCGGCGGCTGCTTCAATCCGCCCGGCGACCAGTATTACGGCTGCTACCAGCCGCTCGGCGAGCTCGTGGCGCGTGTCCAGGCGGGCGACGTTTCGCCCACCGAGTTTCTCTCCCAACGCCCGAACTTCGATACGTTCCCGGTCACCCTGCCCGACGACATCCTCTCGTCGCGCGCCGACCCTGCGTTCGGCACCAAGGTCGGCACCGCGTTCGTGTTCTTCGCCGTGTGTGCCGGCGAGCTGCGCCCGGTCGACGACGCCGGCGACACCGCCGCGCAGAGCTTCCCGTTCGGGTGTTTCGACGCGTCGGGCAAGCACCTCGGGGCCGACGAGTTCGTGCCCGGCTACACCGTCGTCTCCGCCTACGAAGACGGCCGCAGGAACGCGAACCCCACGGTGAACGGCTTCCTCTTCGACGGCGAGCCGCTCGATGAGCTCACGACTCGGCGCATGGCGGGACGATCGTGCTGGGCGCGCCGACGGTATACATCGGCTGACGTGCGCATTCATACCCTCCGGAGCGGCGAGCACTGCCCGCCATCGCCGAAAGGAGCGGCTTCGCGACGCATCGGCCGATCTGGGATGATCCTGCCAACGCGGAGCTGCGAGCCGATCGAAAGATCGCGGAGATCCTGGCTCCGGGCGATCGGCTGACCATCCCCGATCGGGAGGACAAGACGGAGGACGGAGCGACGGGACGGAGGCATGTCTTCGTCGTGCCGCGGGAGCGGCTCGAGCTGCGCGTGACGCTGCGCGATCTGGGAGGAAAGCCTCGACGTGGCCTGCTGGTGGAAGTGGCCACGGGCAGCGAGGAGGAGGCCCGCAAGGTCTCGTACACGGCCGCCCACGAGCTCGGCCGAAGGGCGGCGGATCTGAGACACGGACGACAGCGTGCCCGACATGCGCGGCAACGAGCCGATTCGTGTCGGGGGCGGCCCGAACATCGGCGGCTTCGGCTACCGGCGTCCGCGCAAGCGCATGATTTTCATGACGCGCGGGGGCGCCGGCACCCCTGTACGCTGCCGCGCTCGGTCGTCGGGTCAAAGGGGCGGCCCGCCACCGCGGTAGACGTACTCGGACATCATGCGATCACCGCTGAGCTTCGAGGGGGAACCGTTCTCGTTCATCGACGTCCGCAGCGTCATCGCGAAGGAGTCGCTCTACGAGCTCCCGATGCTGACCGTGGCCGGGCTGATCGAGACCCGCCACCTGCGGGACCCGAACCTGCTCGGGGCGCCGGTGGAGGGGACGTGGAGCCTCCCGGAGAGCGTGGTGCGGCGCGTGGTCGGGCACTGCGTCTCGTTCGAGGTCACCGAGACCCACGAGGCCGCTGGCGCCGAGGATGTCTCGCGGGTCCGGATCGGCATCGCGCCGTCGGTGTGGCTGGCCTCGAAGCAGGCAAGGCACCGCACCTTCCAGCGCCACAGTGAGCTCGAGATCGCGGCGGCGATTTATCAGTCCTACGGCGCGAACGTGGAGCTGCGCGTCCAGCCGGCCGAGCATCCGCGCCGCGAGCTGCGCATGCAGTACGGCGAGCCCGATCTCGACTTCGCCCGCCGCATGCTCGAGCAAGCCGGCGTCTCGGTCGTCTGGCGGGAGGAGACGGCGCGGTTCGACGACGACCCCGCCACCGGCGCCGAGGTCCGCGCGCTCCGCTTCGCCGACGAGCCGCAGTCGAACACCGTCCACGCCACCCGAGTCCGCCTCGAGCGGACGCTGCGCCCCGGTCAGTGGGCGGGGTGCGACTACGATCTCCGTCTCCCGGCTGCGCTCGACCTTTGGAGCACCGCGACCGCCGGCGCGCCCATCGAGCGCAGCCTCGAGCGCGCGCACTACGTCCCGGGCGCCTTCAACATCGAGGTGAAGCCGCCCGGCGACGCGCCCACCGCCGACGACCGCGGCGCCTTTCGCACCCGATCCGAGGAGGGCGAGCGGCTCGCGCTGCGCCGGCTCGAGGCGAAGCGGGCCTCGTCGCTGGTGCTCCGCTTCGACACCACCGATTTCACGGTGCGGGCCGGCGATTGCGTGACCCTCGACAACCACCCGGACCCGGCGATTGCGGAGCGCGCGTGGCTGGTCGTGGAGGCGAGCCTCTACGCGGTCGAGGAGCGGGACGCGGTGCTGGCCTGCCGCGCGGTCGCCGCCGACGCGCGCTTCCGCCCTCCGATCGTCACCCCGCGGCCTTCGATCTCCGGCGTGCAAGTGGCGACCGTGGTTGGTGCCGAGGGGGACGAGATCCACGTCGACGAGCACGGCCGGGTCCGGGTCCGTTTCGCGTGGGAGCGCGAGCGCGCCTACGACCCGTCGGCATCGCCTTGGCTGCCGGTGAACCAGCCTTGGGCCGGGAAGGGCTACGGCACGATCAACATCCCGCGCGTCGGCCAGGCCGTGGTGGTCGGGTTCTTCGGAGGCGACCCCGACGTCCCGTACATCGTGGGCCGCGTCTACAACGCGACCAACCCCGTGCCCTACGCCCTGCCCAAGGGGCAGGCCGAGAGCGGGTGGAAGAGCAACTCCACCGGCGGCGGCGGAGGCTTCAGCCAGATCCAGCTCGTCGACGACGCGAACCAGGAGAAGCTCCGCATCCGCGCCCAGAGGGACCGTGGCGTGAAGGTTATTCGCGACGAGTACGTGAAAGTTCAGGGCGATCGCCACATCAGCGTCGGTACCACCGACAGTCTGGCCGTCACCGGCCGTCGCCACGTCAACGTCTGGTGGGGCCGCACCCGCAAGGCCAAGGAGCAGTTCGAGCTCGCCACGGATCAGGAAATGGCCGTCGAGTGCACCACCGGATGGATCCGGATGATCGCCAAGAACATCGAGGTGACGGCGCCGGTCTTCCGGGTCGAGGGGCCGAAGGTGCAGCTCACCGCGCCGATCGTGCGCCTCGTCTGCGGCGCCTCGAAGATCGAGCTCGGTGGCGACGCCATCCTCGTCGATTCGCCGCTGGTGGAGATCAACGTCGCCCAGCCGGGCCAGCCGCCGGTCGCGCCCAACCACCCGGACCTCCAGGACCGGCCGGTGATCGAGGTGGGCGGATTGAAGGGTGGAGGCGTCGGGGGCGGAGGCCGCCGCAAGCGCCAAGCACGTCGCGTCAGCGCCGGCGGCACGACCCGGCGCGACGAGATCGTGGTCGCGAACGAGGAGCTTCCGCCGCGGATCAAGCCGACCGAGCCGCGCCCGTTCGAGGAGCCGGACGGTGAGCCCGACGTCACCGGTGATCTCAGCCAGCCCGCCGACGAGCTTTTCGTGCCCCCGCAGGCGTCGCTGGCGGCGGTCAACGCCGACGGGCGCCTGCTCTCGCCGTCGAGCCTGCCGCAGTGGAACCTGCCGCCGTCGCCGCTGGCCCAGCTGGGCAGCTTCTCGGGCTGGCTAGCGGCGTCGCCAGCCGACATCGCGGGCACCTTCGGTATGCCGCTGCAGGAGGTGGAAGCGCTCTTCGGAGAGACGGCCGCTCAGCTCGACGCGCTCGGTCTGCCTCCGGGCCCGACCCCCCTCGCGCGGGTGATCGAGGCGGCGGGGCGTGCGGCGGCGGACACGCCGGGGCTGAGTGAGCTCGACGCGTTGCGCGACGTCCTCGGACGGATTCTCGGTGGCGGAGACGGAGGCAGCAAGTGAGCGGACACCGGTACGACATGACGACCCTCGCCCTGGAGGTACCCGAGGGTTGGTTCGACCACAGCATCAGCAGCTTCCAGGCCCCCGACTTCGCGCAGAGCGCGATCGTGGTGGTCGTGAAGCGCGGGCCCCTGGAGGCGACCCTGGAGCAGCTGGTGGAGAAGGAGATCGCGGAGGAGCGTCGTTCATTCCGCGGCTGGCAGCTGGTCGAGCGGGAGGCCATCACCTACGCGGCCAAGCCCGCTCACGTCGTGGAGGCGCGCTTCGAGCATCCGATCGGGCCGCTCCATCAGTACAGCGTCTACAGCAGCGCGCGTCCGGGGCGGTGGTATCGCATGACGATCAGCGGTCGTGCTGATCACGAGGCGCGGGTGCGCAAGCTCTACGAGTCGGTCCTCGCCTCGGCGCGGCCGGTGAGAGGTGCCTCGTGAGGTCGACCCGCCTCGAGCTGTGGGTCGATGCCGGTGTCGCGCTGGATCTGCGCAGCGCCGAGATCCGACAATGCCTCAGCGAGCCGTTCGTGGCCGAAGCGACCGCCACCACGAAGATCGACGATCTCGATCTGGACGTGATCGTCGGCCAGTCGGCGCGCATCGCGGTGCACGGCGTCACCATCCGCAACTGGACCGGCATCGTCGCCGAGGCCGAGGTCCTCCACGCTTCGCGCCGCGACGTCTCCACGGTGCGGCTCCGCATCGTGGCGCCGCTGTGGCTGCTCTCGCAGCGGACCGGCTACCGGATCTTCCAGTACCGGTCCGAGATCGAGATCGTCCTCCTCATGCTGAAGGAGTGGGACATTCACCCGATCGTGCGGCTCGACGCCGACGCCTACCCTCGCCGGAAGTACCGGGTCCAGTATGGCGAGACCGATCTCGCCTTCGTGTCGCGCATGCTCGAGGAAGTGGGTGTCAGCTACTGGTTCGAGGACAAGGACGACCACACCTACATGGTGATCGGCGATGCTCCGCAGACGAGGCCGCCTGGCCCGTCGCTGGCGGCCGTGGACCCCGACGGCATGGTCACCGGCCGCCCCTACGCGACCGGTCTCGCTCGCGAGGCGGCGATCCGGCCGGGCGCGATCGCCCTCCGCGACACCGACCTGCGGATCGCGGCCGAGACCGACCTCGGCACCCAGGCCGTCATCGTCGGCGGCGATCCGATGGAAGCCGAGCTCCGCTTCGAGATCTACCAGCCCGGGTTCATGCATCGCGTGATGGAGGGTGGAGGAGGAACGGTCGCCGACGATCGCGGCATGGCGCGCAGCGATCAGGCCTTCGGCGACAAGATGGTGCGCCGTCGCCTGGAAGCGCTGCGCTCCGGGCGCGACGTGGTCTCGTTCGAGAGCAACCTGGTCGACCTGTTCGCGGGCGAGGTGGTGGTCCTGGAGAACGTCCGGCCCCCCGACGTCCCGGAGGTGGGCCCCTACCTCGTCATCGCCGCCCATACGACGCTCTCCGCCAACGACATTCCTCGCGTCGCCTGCCGCGCCGTCCCGGCATCGGCACCATGGCGACCGGCGCGCGTCACGCCCAAGCCGGTCGCCGAAGGAGTCGAGTCGGCGACCGTGGTGGGGCCGCCGGGCAAGGAGATCTACACCGACGAGTCGGGCCGGGTCCGCGTGTCCTTCCACTGGGACCGCGAGAGCAAATACGACGCCGAGAGCTCGTGCTTCGTGCCGGTGTCGCAGCCGTGGGCGGGCAAGGGCTACGGCGGCGTCAACATCCCGCGCGTCGGCCAGGAGGTCGTCGTCGACTTCGAGAACGGCGACCCCGATCGGCCGTTCGTCACCGGCCGCGTCTACACCGCCGCCCACAAGGTTCCCTACACCCTGCCGATGTCGTCGACCGAGTCGGGATGGCGGTCGAACTCCACCAACAAGAAGGGCGGCTTCAACGAGGTCCGCATGCAGGACTCCGGTCTCGGCGAGCTGCTCAGCTTTCAGGCCGAGCAGGACCTCGAGGAGCGCGTCCTCCACGACGACGACCACCGCGTCGGCAACAATCGCATCGCCGTCATCGTCGGGAGAGAGCTGCACGAGGTCGCCCAGTACCGGTCGGAGGCGGTGACCGGCCGCCTCGATGAGGAGATGAACTACGCCGACCTCGCTGGCGGCGGGCTGGGGATGGACGTCTACGCCGGCACCTCCCTGTTCGTGCAGAGCGGGGTCTCCACGACCCTCCTCAAAGCGAACGAGACGATCAAGATCGCCTGCGACGAGGTGACGATGAGCTCCAAGAGCGCCCCTTTCGCGGTCGTGGGCAAGGGAGCCCTCATGGTCATCGCCGGACCGGCCGAGGCCGGGGCGAAGGTCCCCGCGGGGGGAGAGGCCGGCTTCGTGGTCCTCCAGTCGCCGATGACCGACATCAACCCCGGGGTCCCGCCGCCCGGCGATCGGCCGCTCACCGACGCCGAGACCGACGCCGACCGTCAATGGGAGAAGGATGAACGCGCGTACTACGAGGGGAAGACGGTGCGCGAGCTGGAGGACGACCTCCGCGTCCGGCACTGGCAAGGGAGGTGGGACATGGACGACCACGAGAACCGGAGCATGTGGGACCGGCTCATGCCCTGGAACCTCACCGACGCGGCGCAGAAGCGCGAGGACACCTGGAAGCGCCAGGCCGTCGACCGCCTGGTGAGCCAGAGCGCCGCCGAGCGGGAGAAGCGGCTGAACCGGCCGATCAGCGCCGACGTGAAGAACCGTTACCCGAAGGAGAAGCTGAGGAATCCGGGGTCGTACATGCGCGGGCTGCGCAAGGGAGAGCAGGACGCGAAGCGATGAAGATCCTCAGGGCCACCTTCGACGGCGTCGCCGGCGTGCGCGACGCGACGATCGATTTTCGCAAGTCGGGCAACGACGTCCACGACGTCTTCGCCATCACCGGGCCGCCGGCTTCGGGCAAGACGCAGGCGCTCGAGGCCATGATCGCCGCGAAGGAGGTCGTCGGTCCCTACGGCATCCGGCCGCTGGGGGAGCGGTTCGCCCGGATGCCCGACCAGAGCGCCAAGGTGACGATGGAGTGGAAGCTCGATCCCCACGAGCAGAAGGCCACCGGCGCCGGCCCGGAGCCGATCAGCGCCGAGGCCATCTTCTCGGCCCGTCGTCCGCCGCCTGTCGGCTACGACGCCGCGCTGGTCAGCGTCCTCGAGGCGTACGACCACCACCCGGACGTCAGCAAGCTGGAGTACTTCCCGGCGCGCCGCCGCCTCCCGCGCTCGAGCTACGCCTACGTGGGTCGCCCGCCCAGCCGCGACGCCAAGCGACGCGCCCGCCTTGGTGACGACGACGCCAAGTACGACTCGACGCGCCAGTTCCTGCTCGAGCTCTGCCTGGGGCTGCACGAGTTCGACACCGAGGGCCCGCGCGGCGCTGACCGCTTCGGCGCGGCGTTCGAGCAGCTCTGCTCGAGCAAGCACTTCGAGGGCGTGACCCACGGCAACAGCGGACAGCGGCTGGTCTTCTCCGACGCGCTCGGCAACACCTTCGACCTCGACCACCTGTCCGACTTCGAGCGCCAGGCGGCGCTCTTCGCGGCCACGTTCGTCGATCACAACCTCCGCTCGTCGGTCATCTTCATCGACACGCCAGAGGTGTTCGTACCCGAGCCCATGGTCGCCGATTTCGTTCGCGGCATCGCTGGCCTCGGACCGGACAACCAGCTCATCGTCTCCACTGCCTCGCCGAAGCTGCTCGCGTCGCTGGGCGCGGCGCAGGTCTTCACCCTGGGCACCGGAGCGCGCGCATGAATCGCAGCCCCTTCGCGTTCAAGATCGGCCCCACCCCCATCGTCGTCGACGTGCGGTGGGCCAGCCTCCGCCAGCGCATGATGGAAGGCCCGACCGCATCCGTCCTCGGACACGTCGACGAGGCGCTCGATCTCGAGTCGGTCATCGGCCAGCCGGCTTCACTCGAGGCTGGAAGCATCGCGGTCCCCGGTGCTCCGCCGGTCCTGCGCTGGACCGGCCTCGTCAAGAGCGCGAGCCTGGAGCGAGCCGAGCCGGGAGGCCTCTGGACCTATCGCTTCGAGCTCGCACACGAGGTGTGGCTGATGAGCCAGCGCCGCGATCTCCGCATCTTCCAGTACGACACCGAGGTGGGCATGGCCCTCCAGGTGCTGAAGGAGTGGGGGATCGAGCCCGAGCTGCGCCTCGACAAGACCGCGTTCGGCGCCCGCAAGTACCGGGTGCAAAGCGACGAGAGCGACGGGTCGTTCGTCCGCCGCATGCTCGAGGACGCCGGCGTGTCGCTGTGGACGGTGGAGGTGGAAGGCAAGACCCGGGTGGTGCTCGGCGAGCGCCCCCAGGCCACGCCGCCGCGCCTCTTGCCGCTCCCGTTCTCCGACGACCGCGGCGAGGCGCCGCTCTTCGCGCGCGACGTCCACATCGTCCAGCGCGTGCGCCCCGGCCGCTACACGCTGCGCGATCACGACTTCCGTCGCCCCCACGACTACGATCTGTCGGCGACGGCCGAGGAGGGGCGCGACGCCGCCGAGCTCGGCCGGGAGCGCTACGAGTACGATCTCGGCTCCTTCCTCTTCGGAACCACCGACGGAGAGGACACGGCAGTCGCCGACAGCCGCGGCAAGGTGCGCACCAACGAGAAGCTCGGGAACGAGCTGGCCGGGAAGCGGCTGGCGGCGAAGCGCGCCAGCGGCAAGGTCGTCTCCTTCGAGACCAACGCCATCGACCTGAAGCCGGGCGACACCGTCCACATCGTCGGTCACCCGCGAAGCGACCTCGGCCCCGAGCGGCCGCTGCTGGTCCTGGAAGCGCGCCTGGTGGGCGGGGTGGGGTCACCACTCCGCGCCCGTGTCTACGCCATCGACGCGACGCGCACCTACCGCCCGCCGCTGGTGACCCCGCGGCCGCGGGTGCGCGGGACGCAGTGCGGGCAGGTTGTCGCCCCGAAGGGCAAGGAGCTCCTCCACGACGAGTTCGGGCGCGTGCCGGTGCAGTTCCATTGGGACCGAAAGGCGAACCGGGACGAGACCGCGTCCTGCTTCGTGCACGTGAGCCAGCCCTGGGCGGGCATGGGCTTCGGCGGGGTGCAGCTGCCGCGCAACGGGCACGACGTGATCATCGATTTCCTCGGTGGTAACCCGGACCGTCCCATCATCACCGGCCGCCTCTTCACCGCCGACAACCCGGTCCCTTACAAGCTGCCGGAGGGCAAGAACAAGAGCACCTGGCGGAGCTCGAGCACCAACGGGGTCAGCGGCCGCAACGAGATCATGATCGACGACACGGGCGGCTCCGAGCTGATGGCGTTCCACGCCCAGCGCGACCTGGTCACCGTGGCCAAGAAGGACATGATCACCACCGTCGACAACAGCCGCACCCACACCGTGGGCGGCAACGACATCCAGGTGGTCAAGGGCACGCAGGAGATCGGCGTTCACTCGGGGACCTTCCGCAGCACGGCCAAGCAGGCGAACCTGAAGGTCGGCTACGCGGGCCTACAGTGGCTGAGCGACGAGACCCTCAAGCTGCGGGCTGCCGAAGCGATCTACTTCGACGGCAAGACCACCTGCGAGGCGGGTGTCGAGATCGAGGTCAAGGCAGAGGCCATCATCGTCCTCAAGTGCGGGCCTTCCACCGTCGAGATGACACCCGGCAAGATCGCCATCTGGGGTCCCAAGGTCGTCTTCGACCAGCCGAAGAAGTGAGAGCATGGCAGCGTTCATCGTCGACGAGTTCCGCTTCGACCTTCCCGACGGCTTCCAGGAGACGACGGTCGCCATGTGGGGCGATGGCGTGCAGCAGCGTCTCTCCCGTTTCGCCGTGGTCCTCACCTCGAAGCCGCTCGACGGCGCCGCCCTGGAGGACGTGGTGGAGAGCGATTTGAAGTCGATCACCGGCCGGATGCAGATCCACGTCCTCGCCCGATCGCGCTCCGGACCGTCCGCCACGGTCCAGGCCATCGACGTCCGCCTGCGCACGAAGCCTCCGGGGGCCCAGGGGTTCCTCTACCAGCGCGTCCACGCCCTCCGGAACGGCGACCAGGCGGTCATGCTGACGGTGGGGGCATCGATGAAGGACCGCGCCCGCTGCGACGCCTACCTGGACGGCGTCAAAGACTCGATCAAGCTGCGCCGTACCTGATCCCGAGGAGACCGAGAACAACATGGACGCAGCGCGCATCGACGACGCGGTGGGACACAAGGAGATCTTCTTCGGCTCGGTCGTCGGGTTCGCGGCCGCGGCCGTGGGGATCGTCGTCTGCGCGTTCCTGGTCATCGGCGGCATCCTGGCGGCGCCGGTCTCGTTCGGCACCAGCACAGCGGCGACGGTGGCCGGGGTCATCGGGTTGCTGGCGATCTGCGAGGCCGGGGCCGGTGTCGGCAGCCTCGTAGCCGAGTTCTTCCCACCAACGCCCACCGGGAAGATCAAGGAGGGAGCCCGCACGGTCTTCGTCGGCCCCGCGAACAAGGCCGCCTCCCGGGTCGACGACGCGATCGAGTGCATGGACACGACCCTCACCGGCGTCGCCATCGCCATCGTCATGCAGCTCATCAACCCGTCGATGGTTCCGGTGGCGGCGGCGTTCGTCGGCCCCCACGTCGGCAGCAAGATCTCCGAGGGCTCCTTGTTCGTCCGGGTCGAGGGGAAGTTCTTCTCGCGCGTGGGGGACAAGACGCAGTGCGAGGGCGAGGTCTCCGCCGGGGAGCCCACGGTGATGGTCCTGGGCGAGGCGGGGGGGCCTGGCCGGGCACCCATCATCGGCTGGATCCCGTGGGCCTGGAGCTGGGGCCTGTCCGGCATCGAGTGGGCGAGCTTCTATGTGTCGGGGCCGAAGAAGCTCGTGAAGATGTTCCTCGAGGAGGGCCTCTCGTTCGGCCTCAAGCGCCTGGGCCGCGAAGAGCTGAAGGCCCTGCGAAAGTCGAAGTGGCCGGCCAAGGTCCTGAAGGTCTGGGGCTACCACGACCTGGCCGCGCCCGTGCTCGAGGACGTCGTCGAGTACAGCCTCGGCGCCGACAGCGTGGCGTCCAAGACCTACAACGGCATCAACGACAGCAAGCCGCAGGTGCTGGAGTTCAATCGCCTCCAGCGCGCGGTGCGGCTCGCCAAGCGGAAGCTCAGCAAGTAGGTGAATGACGATGCCCCTCGACATGTCCGATGCGCTGCTGGGCGACGACCGCGACGTCGCCAAGCCGCTCCGCACCGTGAAGGTCCTCCTCACAGGCTTCGAGCCCTTCGATCAGGACCGCGACGGGGTCTTCGACGAGAACACGAGCAAGATCCTGGCGAAGGCCTACGCGGATCGGGAGCGGCGCGTCGCCTACGACCACTCCTCGGGCCGCCGCATCAAGGCCATCGTCACGGGTCACGTGCTGGACGTGACCTGGAGCAACTCCCCGGGGAGCGCGGCGAGCGCGACCTCGGCGGCGACCGCCGGCGCCGCCGACGTGCTCGAAGACCTGGTCCGCACCCGCCGCCCCGATGTGATCATCGCAACCGGGATGGGCGGGAACCTGTTCCGCGCCGAGCTTCAAGCGCGCGACCTCGACATCCCCAACCAGGCCGACAACCGCGGAGTATCGTTCACCGGCGAGGGCCGACGGCAGTACTCCAAGCTGGGTGACGAGGACGCGTACCTCATGTCCACGCTCCCGGTCGTCGAGATCGAGGCCGAGTGGAAGAAGGCGGGCGTTCGCTACCAGGAGCGCAGCTACAACGCGGGCGGCTTCGTCTGCGACGACGTCTTCTACCGAGCGCTCTGGATCCAGAGCAAGAGCAAGATCGGCGCTGGCGTCCTCTCGGCGGGGTTCATCCACGTGCCACCGGGCGCCGACCGCAAGGAGCTCGAGACCGCGATGGACATCGTTCTCCGCGTCACCCTGCAGTCGCTCGACGCCACCAAGCTCACGACCCGCTGAGGGGGCAGCGCGCGCCCTCGATGCTTCGCGCCGGCCGCTACGTCGAAGTGAAGTAGCGCCCGACGGCGAGTGAGCGAGAACCTTCGCGATCCACCGCAGCGACATGCGATGGGCCGCATGTAGTCGCCCCTCGCCCTGGATCCGGGGCCCACGGCTCCGGGCCGATCCCCTCCCCCCTCGAGCCGTTCGACCACCAACAATCACGGTCGCGGACCGTGGCATGTCGACTGCAACCTCGGGCTGCACCGCCTACCCAGGAGTGCGTCGATGATCCACGTACCGCGAGCCGAATCGACGACGCGCGAGTAGGGATTTCTAACCGTGAAAGTAGTCCGAAGGCTACCTGAACCTGGACGCCAGGGGCGTTCGCGGGGCGAGTTTTCGGGTCCGAAGGCGTCGGCCAAGGGGGTCGTGGCCGGAGCGGCGGGCGGGCCGGAGATTGC
>Ga0105046_10012647_pt1 | contig 13090 bp, 13 predicted proteins | sample MAT03_FD_78385 | JGI IMG/M metagenome (GOLD analysis project Ga0105046, IMG submission 78385) | Freshwater microbial communities from Lake Fryxell liftoff mats and glacier meltwater in Antarctica - MAT-03 (megahit assembly) | ecosystem: Environmental > Aquatic > Freshwater > Ice > Liftoff... | reverse complement strand
TTTTGCCGTCATCCATCCCATCTTTTTCGTTAAATAGCGCGGCTATTCGCCTCAAAAGATAGTTGGCTGACGCCAAAATAATTGGCCTGAAATTGGAAACTTATTTTGACACCGTTCCTTAAAGTAAAATTAGGCTAAAAATTATATGCCGAAAATTATCTTTTTGCACACAAATAATTTATTTATGATCTAATATTTTTGAATTACAGAATAATAATTGGCACAAAAACGCTATGGCTGCTTCAATTTCCCCTATTTCTTCTTCTTTTTCTTCTTCATCCACTGCTCCGCCTGCTCGATCTCCTCCATCACCGCTTTCCATTTGTCTGGCACGTCGCCCGTCAGGGTGAGCGTCTCGGCGTAGTCTTTCGGATCGATGTCCAGCACGCGGACCGGCTTGGTTAAATATTCTTCAATTTCCTTCAGCATGTCTTTTTCTTCCGGACTGCAAAACGAAACCGCCTGGCCTTTTTTAGTACCTCGGCCGGTGCGCCCAACCCGGTGCACGTAATTTTCCGCCACGTCGGGCAAGTCGTAATTAATCACATAATCCACGTCGGCGATGTCGATACCTCGGGCGCTTACATCGGTAGCAATTAACACTTTAAGGACGCTATTCCGAAATTTTTGCATCACGTCCAGCCGGTCGGCCTGCTCTTTGTCGCCGTGGATCGTCTGGCTGACGATGTCGACGCGCTCCATGGCTTTCATGACGCGTTCCGCCCGAACTTTCGTGCGAACGAACACCAGAATCTTGCTGTCGGGGTGGTCGGCGATCATACGTTCCAGGAAAAAACGCTTGTCGTCCATGCCGATAAAAGCCACCGAATGATCGATGTTTTTGGCCACCGGGTCCTTTGGCGACACCTGGATGCGGATGGCGTTGTGCACCAGCGAATACGCCAGTTTTTTGATTTCCTCGTTTATCGTAGCCGAAAAAAACAGGGTCTGCCGCCGCTTGGGCAGGTACTTGATCAGGTCGCGGCTGTCTTTGATAAAACCCAGGTCGAGCATGCGGTCGGCTTCGTCAAGCACCACAATTTCCACTTTGTCCAGTTTGATATAGCCCTGGCTGGCCAGGTCGAACATGCGGCCAGGCGTGGTCACCAGCACGTCGATGCCTTTTTCCAGCCGGGCGATCTGCGGCCCTTGTTCCACCCCGCCGAACACGCAAAACGTCTTCACGCGGGTGTGTTTGCCGAGGCGTTCGAATACCTCCGCGATCTGCAGGGCCAGTTCCCGGGTGGGGGCCATCACCACGCATTTGATGCCGTCGGGCCGGGCCGAATTTTTGCGATCGTGCAGCAAATGCAACACCGGGATCGCGAAAGCCGCCGTTTTGCCGGTACCCGTCTGGGCGATGGCCAACACGTCTTCGCCGATTAAAATAGGCTGGATGGATTTAAACTGGATATCAGTCGGCTTTTTAAAGCCAGCTTCCTGTAGGTTCCGCTTGATCTCAGGCGCGATGCGGTAGTCGTCGAATTTCATGGTTGCGATAAATGAAGTGGCAAAGATACGGCATCCGAAGCGCTTACTTCCTTTATAAAACTTCTTGTTTTAAAATGAATGATTTCCCTAAACATTTTTGCTACCTTTGCCTTTTTCCCAACCAAAGCGAAGCATACTTGTTTTCCCGGCATGGCAAAGGCAAAAGCACGGACGCAGGAAGCGCCCACCCCCGCATCAGATATCCAAACCGGCTTCCAGGCAAGCGGCCAGGACTACATTGAAGTGGTCGGATCCCGCGTACACAACCTGAAAAACGTGACCGTGCAGATCCCCCGCAACAAATTAGTGGTCATCACCGGCATCAGCGGTTCGGGTAAAAGTTCCCTGGCCTTCGATACGATTTATGCCGAGGGGCAGCGGCGTTTTATGGAAACCTTGTCCAGCTACGCCCGCCAGTTCATCGGCGACATGGAACGCCCCGACGTGGAACAGATCACCGGCCTCAGCCCTGTGATCAGCATCGAACAAAAAACGACTGGGCGCAACCCGCGCTCGACGGTGGGTACCGTGACGGAAGTGTACGACTTTTTGCGGCTGCTGTATGCGCGGGCCGGAGAGGCTTATTCCTACGTGACGGGGAAAAAAATGGTAAAATTCACCGAAGAACAGATCATCGGGAGTATTGCCGAAAATTATACCGGTAAAAAAATCGTGTTGCTTGCGCCCGTGGTGCGTTCTCGGAAAGGGCATTACCGCGAATTGTTCGAACAAGTGGGCAAACAGGGCTATACCAAGGTGCGCGTCGATGGCGACATTCTGGACATCACGCCGGGGATGCAAATTGACCGCTACAAAATCCACGATATCGAAATTGTAGTCGACCGCCTTAAAATGGGCGAAGACCGGGGCGAACGCCTCAACGACAGCGTAAAAACAGCGCTGCGACTGGGCGACGGCGTACTGCAAGTGCTTGACTATGAATCAAAAAGTCCGGCCGCCACATACTCCAAAAGGCTGATGTGTCCCGAATCGGGCATTTCCTACGAAGAGCCTTCTCCGAACACCTTCTCGTTCAACAGTCCCTACGGCATGTGCCCCCATTGTAAGGGCCTGGGAGAAGTAAACGAGGTGGATATGAAACGTATCATCCCCGACGACACCAAAAGTATCAATGAAATCGGCATCGTGCCTTTGGGGGAAGTACGGGAGAACTTCAATTTCAAGCAGTTGCGCGCAATTGCCAAGAAATATAATTTCAGCTTCAGCACCCCGGTCAAAGACATTCCTGAAGCTGCCATGAACGTCATCTTATACGGTGGCGGCGAAAAAATAGAATTCACCACAACGTATGGCGACGACGAATGGATATACAACCTGGCGGCGGAAGGCATCGTAAACATGCTCAAACGCTGGTATTTCGAAACCGGCTCCGAGAAAATACGCCAATGGGCCGAGGATTTTATGGTGGTCGCCACCTGTCCGGAATGCAAGGGTACACGCCTGAAACCGGAAAGCCGCTGGTTTAAAATCGCCGAACGAAATATCTCCGAACTGGCCGACATGGACCTGACGCAACTGCATGAGACCCTTGAAGGCATCGAAGCGAATATGAGCCAGCGCCAGCGCCTGATCGCAAAAGATGTGTTGAAAGAAATCCGCTTCCGGCTGAAATTCCTGCTGAAAGTCGGGCTCGATTATCTGGCGCTCAACCGGCCTGCCCGTACCCTTTCCGGAGGCGAAAGCCAGCGCATCCGCCTGGCAACCCAAATCGGCTCGCAGCTCACCGGCATTACCTACATTCTGGACGAACCTTCTATTGGATTGCATCAGCGTGACAATCAACGACTTATCGAAGCGCTGAAAGCCCTGCGCGACATCGGCAATACGGTCCTTGTTGTGGAACACGACCGCGATATCATGCTCGAATCCGACTATCTGATCGACCTTGGGCCAGGCGCCGGAAAACACGGGGGCCAAATCGTAGACCTCGGGACGCCGGTGGAATTCATGAAGAACAAGACCATCACGAGCGATTATTTGGCCGGGCGAGCCAAAATAGACGTGCCCAAAGTGCGGCGCCCCGGCAACGGGCATTGGTTCGTCATACACGGCGCGAAGGGGCATAACCTGAAAAACGTGACCATGCGCCTGCCGCTGGGCGCTTTTGTCTGCATCACCGGCGTGAGCGGCTCGGGTAAATCCTCGCTGATCAATGAAACGCTGTATCCCATTCTGCAACAGCATTTTTACAACAGCCTGAAACGCCCCTTACCCTACGAAAAAACCGAGGGCCTGGACCTCCTGGACAAGGTCATCGAGATCGATCAAAGCCCTATTGGCCGGACGCCGCGCTCGAACCCGGCCACGTACACGAATTTATTCGGCGACATCCGCAAGCTGTTCTCCGACACGCCGGAGGCCAAAATCCGGGGTTACCAACCGGGTCGTTTTTCCTTTAATGTGAAAGGCGGGCGCTGCGAAGTCTGCGAAGGCGGCGGCATGCGGGTGATCGAAATGAATTTCCTGCCCGACGTAAGTGTTCCCTGCGAACGTTGCCTGGGCCGGCGATACAATCGCGAGACCCTCGAAGTACTGTATAAAGGTAAAAGCATCTCCGATGTGCTGGATATGACCATTGCCGAAGCCGTGGAATTTTTCGCGCCGATTCCTTCTATTTTCCGGAAAATCAGGACTTTGCAGGACGTCGGCCTGGGGTACATTACCCTCGGCCAACAGGCCACCACCTTATCGGGCGGCGAAGCCCAGCGCGTTAAACTGGCCGAGGAACTCTCCAAAAAAGACACCGGCCGCACCATTTACATCCTCGACGAACCCACCACAGGGCTGCACTTTGAAGACATTCGCCAGTTGCTGTCGGTGCTCAACAAACTGGTGGAAAAAGGCAACACTGTGGTCGTCATAGAGCACAATCTTGACGTGATCAAACAAGCGGATTACGTGATCGATATCGGCCCGGAAGGCGGGCATCGCGGCGGCAGGATCGTATGCGCCGGGACGCCGGAAGCGGTGGCTGAAGTAGCGGAAAGCTGGACCGGGCAGTTTTTGAAAGCGGAACTGACGGATTGAATTTAGCGCCCGAAATCATCCTGCAAACGCACGATATCGTCTTCGTCCGAGGGGTTGTCCCGGTCGGTGTGTTGCCAGATTTCAGCCACGATGCCCCAGTCGTCCAACCCAACCAAGCGGTGTCGTTCGCCCTTTTTGAGGTTGATAACGGCGCCTAAAGGCAATTGCAGCAGTTCCGTTTGTTCATCGGTATCGCTCACCACGACCCCGGCGTGCCCACCCATTACTTTCCAAATCTCGGCGCGGCGAAAATGGTATTGCCACGACAGGCGTTTGTGCGGCGCCACCAGCAGGAATTTCGGGCTCAGTTTTTCAAAACCGGCGAAATCTTCGATCGAGAGGTGGGGGAAAAATCTGCGGATAAATTCCGGGGCCTGCGATTCTTCGAGTACGAAGAAGCCGCCCCAAGGGCGCGCGCGGTCTTGTTTGACAATGGTAAATCCTTTGTTTTCAAGGTATTCCCGTACGTGTTCAAAAACGATATCGCGCTCCGTAAGCGCTGAAAATTGCAGATCGGCCATGAATGTGGTTTTTTAATTTGACGCGCAAGTCGTATAATGGAGTGCAAAACAACAGATTTTTTCCCGATGGATTCGTGCTGACACATAAAAGGGTGCATAAATTGCCCGATCCCGCTTCAAAATCCGGCGCGCGTATGTCGAAAAACGGCTCCGGGAAATAGTTCAGCGAATAATTACGACAAAATACCGCTTTATTCCGGCCATTCCCGGTTCGGAACGCGCCGAATCACTACTTTTGCCGCCCGTCGTCGAAACAAAACGATCTGGTCGGCGTTTTACCGCTCTTGTGTAGCGCTGTGCCGGCGTTTTTTGGAACACCGCGCCGGAATACCCTCACTCCAGCATTCAAACACACCTTACAAAAATGTCAAATTTCAAATCGGATGTTGAAGCCGTAGATGCGCTGGCCCAGGCGTACAAAGACCTCTCGGCAGAGATCGCAAAAGTCATCGTAGGCCAGGATGAAGTGGTGCGCGCGGTGATTATTTCGCTGTTTTCCAATGGCCACTCCCTGCTGGTAGGGGTGCCAGGCTTAGCCAAAACCCTTCTGGTGAGCACCATTTCCGAAGTGCTCGACCTTGATTTCAAACGGATCCAGTTTACCCCCGACCTGATGCCATCCGACATTACGGGGATGGACATCCTCGACGAAGACAGGCATTTCCGTTTTACCCGCGGTCCTGTATTTGCCAACATCGTGCTGGCGGATGAAATTAACCGGACCCCGCCCAAAACCCAAGCCGCCCTGCTGGAAGCCATGCAGGAACGCTCAGTGACGGTAGCCGGCACCCGGCACGCTCTTCCTTCGCCGTTTTTCGTGCTGGCCACGCAAAACCCGATCGAACAGGAAGGCACCTACCCGCTGCCTGAAGCGCAGTTAGACCGTTTTATGCTGAATATTCCGCTGAATTATCCCACTTACGAACAGGAAGTGGAAGTGGTGAAAAATACCACCTCGTCGCGGGAAGTAAGCCTTCGGCACATTTTGGGCGCGGAGCAAATCCTGCAATATCAGCAACTGATCCGCAAAATACCCGTAGCCGACAATATCCTGGAATACGCCGTTGGCCTGGCTTCCAAAACCCGGCCCGGTACGCCGCGCTCGACCAAAGAAGCCAACAATTACCTCAGCTGGGGGGCAGGCCCGCGGGCCAGTCAGTACCTCGTGCTGGGCGCCAAATGCTACGCCGCTATCCGCGGGAAATACTCGCCGGATATCGAGGATGTACAAGCCATTGCCTCCCTGGTACTGCGCCACCGGATTGTACGCAACTACAAGGCCGAGGCGGAAGGTATTACGGAAGAGAATATTATTGAGACGATGATGTAGGCTTTGCGCCTGTGGTGTTGTAGAAATTGCCGTATTATTAAGTCGAAATTTTGGCAAATCGTATGAAAACGGACTACACGGAGGGGCAACGTTTTAAAGGCCAGGATTACACGGAGACGGCCCTTCCAAAAGGCGAATACGAAAATTGCATTTTTTCTGACTGCATTTTTTCAAACAGCGACTTGACGGAAATCATTTTCTCCGAATGTCAATTTGAAAATTGCGATTTGAGCATGGCCAAATTGAACGCAAAACCTGTACGATGAACATTCCACAAAAATATGCCCTCCTCCTCGTCTGCATAGTCGTCTCCGGTTCGCTGTATGCCCAGCAAGCCGCTCCCGCTCCCAAAACCGCCCTCCTGCTCGGCCGTTGGGAAGTGCTTTCCTACTCGGAGCAAGGCGTGCCTGTGGATAAAAAACAAGCCCCCCACCCCCAGGCGCTGGCCGTGTATGAGCATATCCGAAAACAGCGCGCCCTCACCTGGTACGGCTACACAGACTATGAAGACCTGAGCCGCCGCGAATACCGCGCCTTTGAGCGCTGGGTCGAAACGGACAGCCTGAACGAGGTGGAGCGGGTTGCGAAGGCCATCGAATTGCCCTATTATGCCGTCTTTTTTCCCGATAGTACGCTTTCGATGTACAACAAAGACGGCTCCACTAAGCTGGTGTCCTTTCCGGAAGTGCGGCACTTTGTGTTTTCAGCCGCTACGATGAGTCTGGACATTATACCAGGGCTGGCGAATATGTACGGCCCTAAATCGGAGGTACAAATTCTGCTGCTGACCGAAACCCGGCTGACCTTGTACATTCCGGAAGAGGCGGAAATTGTGGAGTTGGTTAAAACCACCTTTACGATACCCTGAAATGAGGCGTTTTCTTTTCAACACCAATGTGCATGCGGAGGGTGTTGTTTTGCGATATAAAATACCGGTATCGAAACAGATGCATGAATTTTATTGGCAATTACCAAGCGGTCTCGCCGCCGCCTCGCTATTTTCCTGGTTAACCGTTCGTCGCGGCTCGCTGACATTAGACGGGGCTGCGGCGGCCTCGTGCTGCGGCTTGTGGGCGCTTTTTTTTGCCGGCCCGCTTTGGTTGCTGCCGCTTTTTTTCTTTTTCATCAGCAGTATCCTCCTCTAAACCATCTTCTAAACCACCTACCGCTATGTATGCCTACCTGAAAGGTGAAATTGCTTATAAAAGTCCCGCATTCATCGTCATCGACGTTCAGGGCGTAGGATATCACGTCAACATCCCCCTGAGCACCTTTACGGCCATACAGGGCCTGGAACGCGCCACTATCTACACCCATTTGATCGTTCGGGAAGACGCGCACACCTTGTTCGGTTTTGCTACGCAGACCGAACGCAGCCTGTTCGTGCAATTGATCGGCGTCACGGGCGTAGGCGCCACCACGGCCCAGTTGATCCTGTCTTCTATGACCGTCGACGAGGTGCGGTCTGCCGTCATCGGCGAACAGGCGCACGTATTGCAACACGTCAAAGGCATCGGCGCCAAAACCGCCAAGCAGATTATCCTCGATTTGAAGAGTAAATTGGTCAAGGAAGCGCCCGATGGCGGCGTGATGCTTCCGGCGCTGGATAATGTGGTCCGCGAAGAAGCCCTATCGGCGCTGATGGCCCTGGGCTTCACCCGCATCGCTGTGCAAAAGGCGCTCAATGCGGTGATGAAAGACAATCCGGCGGCAATCAAAGTAGAAGACGTGATCAAACTGGCGCTAAAAGCTTTAGCGCAGTGAGGGCTAAACCCCTTGGAAAACATTTATTTGCTTTATTAAAACTTTTTATGTCAAATTTGTGTCGCCGGACGAAAGCCAATCCGTTGCTTAACCAACTTTATTCGTGATGAAAGTACTTAAAATCCTGTTTTACATCCTTTTAACGGCGGTAGTGCTGGCGCTGGTACTCGGTTTATTTGCCCGGCACAATTACCATCTCGAACGCAGCATCGAGATCGATGCGCCGCGCGCCGTTGTGTTCGACCAGATTCGTTATTTTAAAAATTTTGAAAAATGGTCGCCTTGGAGCCAATTGGATCCGAACATGAAAAAGGCCATCGAAGGCACGGACGGCGAAGTGGGCGCCGTGTACCGCTGGGAAGGCAACAGCGACGCGCGTACGGGGTTTCAGACCATTAAATCCATCACGCCGGAGCGGATCAACATCGATATTACCATTCAGAAACCCTGGCAAAGCGTCTCGCCGACCTATTTTATCCTGACCGAGAACGGGGAAAAAACCAAAGTCTTATGGGGTTTTGACATTCACATTGGTTTCCCATGGAATGCGATGGCTATGTTCACCGATGTGGACGCGGGTATGGGCAAAGACTTTGCGCGGGGCCTGGGCACCTTGAAAAAAGTATGCGAACAAATCGTACATCCTAAATACCGGGGCTACGACGTCGTGGAAAGCGAGGCTGCGAAACAATATTATATTGGCAGACGGGACACAATCCCGCAAGCAGAAGTGACGAGTTTTCTGGCCGACCATTTTCTGCAAATCCTTGCCGCTTTGAAAAACGAAGCGATTGATGTACACGGCAAATCAGCCAGCCTGACCTACTTGTGGGAAGACTCGACCAAAACGGCTGACATCGCCGCCGTGATCGCGATGGAGGAACCCAAAAAATTGACCGGATTCGAGATGTTTACCATCGGTGGCAGCAAAGCCCTGACCATTGAATATTACGGGCTGTATGACAGCATCGGTCCGGCGCACCTTGCGATGAGTGACTATATAAAGGAAAAAGGCTTGCAAATGATACCGCCGGCCGTGGAAGAATACGTGACCGATACCGCTGCTGAACCCGATACGATGAAATGGCTGACCAAAGTGATCTACTTCGTAAAACTGAAACAGGAGCCGGAGGAGTAACTGCTACATCACGCCTTTCCGTTTCATCTTGTAATAGTGGACGCCTGCGCCGAAGACCCAGCCTTCTTTGCCGGATTTCGTGCGAATTTTCACCCAGTGGTCGGTAACTTTTTCGAGGCCGAGGCTGATTTCCTCCGTTTTTTCCGTTTTTTGATTTAGGAAAAAAACAGGCTCGTACAGTTCTAATTTGGTCACGACAGCGCCTTTCAAACTGGGTTCTTTGCGCAGTTTGAGCCCGTCGATGGTCACAAACAAGGTCGAGTATTTGGGGGGGGCGGCTTGGGGCGGAGCGGCGGCCTGGGTGGTGGTAACAGGCGTTGCGGGGTTTCCCAAAACCGGGCGTTCCGGTTTGACGCCCGGAACCGATGCAGCCGGAGCAGGGGTCGTGGCGGGCGTTTGTGTATTCACGGGTTGCTGCGTCTGCACGGGAGGAGGTGCTTTGATGACGATTGTATCCCGTTTTACCGGGCGATCTTCTTCATCCCCGGCGATGTCGTGCACGCGCCGGCTGATCTCGCCCCGTTTAGACGAGCATTTGGACACGGCCCACAGGGCTACGATGCCAAAAAAGGCCAGGATAATAAGGGACTCTACTTTCGGGAGCTTCATGTGTTGTCGTGGTTTGGAGGGGTTAAAATGGTTTAGAAAGTTTTGATAACCATATACTTATTTCCGGACGCTAAATTACGGCGAATCGACCGGTTTTATTGATTTTACTCAAGCTGCTTCATAAAAAATGCCCGATAATCTGCAATACCAAATCGCGCTGACCCTGCTTCCCCAGGTAGGCGCTGTTACCGCCAAAACCTTGGTCAGTTATTGCGGCAGTGCAGAATCTGTGTTTCGCGCGTCGAGGCGGGAATTGTTGAAAATACCCGGTATCGGCCCGGTCATTGTCGATTGTATCGGCTCGGCCCAGGTACTTCGGCAGGCCGAACGCGAGTTGTTTTTTATCGAACAAGAGCAGGTGGAGGCGCTTTTTTACACCGACGAGCGATTTCCGGTCCGCCTGCGCCAATGCTACGATTGCCCCGCGCTTTTGTATTTCAAAGGTTCCGCCGTCAACCTGCTATCCGCCGCCCGGGTAGTCGCTATTGTGGGCACCCGGCAACCCACCGAATACGGCAAAGCGATTTGCGAAGAAATTGTGGAGGGGTTACAGCCGTATAATGTGCTCATTGTGAGCGGCCTGGCATATGGCATCGACATAACGGCCCACCGGAAAGCCTCGGCAGTACAGATCCCCAACATCGGTGTTTTAGGACACGGCCTTGGCAGTATCTACCCCAGCCAGCACCGGGGGGCAGCCCAGCGCATGATCGAAAACGGCGGTCTGCTGAGCGAATATCTCTCTGACACCAAGCCCGACCGCGAACATTTTCCCATGCGCAACCGCATCGTGGCCGGGCTCTGCGACGCACTACTGGTGGTGGAAACCCCAGCGTCGGGCGGCTCCATGATCACGGCCGAGCTGGCAAAACAATACGCACGCGATATCTTCGCCGTACCCGGCCGTATCCGCGACCAGAAAAGTGCGGGCTGCAATCATTTGATCAAAAACGATCAGGCTAAACTGCTCGAATCTGCGGCGGACCTGGCCCAGGCCATGCGCTGGGAAGAAGCCGGCAAACAACGCCCGGTGCAAACGCAATTATTTCCCGATCTTTTGCCTGCCGAAACGGAGCTGCTCGCACATATACGGACCACACCGGAAATCGCCATCGATGCGCTCTCACAGGCGGCGCAATTGCCGCCCGGAGAATTGGCGGCTTTGCTGCTGGGTTTGGAATTTAAAGGCGCAATTCGTACGTTGCCTGGGAAACGGTATATTGTGAGTGGGTAAGGCTTTAAATGCCACATATAGTCGATGTAAAGTGGTTTTGAAGGAAACGGAATTGCAAGATATTCACAATCAATATGCTAAACCCCCTAAACCCCCTAAACCCTTCTAAACCACTTTAAACTGACTATACAAGGAACAGCGATTTTTTTTGTTAAACACATAGAAACATGATCCGCACATTTTTTCTTTTTCCTGCTCTTTTCCTGGCATTTGTAATCAGCGCCACCGCCCAAACTACGGTGCCTCAGGACACGCTGCCCACCCGGCCCGGCCGCTCCGGCCTGCAAATCAGCGGCGAAACGATCATCTGCCCGGGCTCCCTGACGGCCCTCAAGGTGGAAGGCCAGTATACGCGTTATCAATGGAGCACCGGCCACCTGACGCCCAACCTGACGGTGTACACACCCGGGATGTATTCCGTGACGGTAACGACCTCGGGCGGTTGCGAGTTGACGGGCACGGTGACGGTGCGGTATGCCTCGGGGCCTTGTTTGTAAGTGGAGACTGGTCACCCCTTCCTAAACCGCCGACCCACCGGAATCAGAAAACCCTCAAACTCGATTTTATTCCGGTGCATCAGCGCCAGTTTTTCCGCTGCCACGATGAACGACTTATGCACCCTTACAAAGCCTTGAGGCTCCAGCAGTTGCTCCAGGTTTTTCATCGTGATGCGCAGCACGTGGCGGCGCCCGACGGTATGGATAATGGCGTAATCTTTCAAGCCCTGCACATGCGTAATGTCTGCAAGCGGCAGCATGATCTTCTTTGTTCCGGATTGAATTTCTATCGTCGCCGGCGCCGAAACGGACGGGTGCAGGGTGGATTGCAGTTGCAGCAAATCCAAAAACTCGATAGCGCGGTTCAAGGCCAGGTCGAAACGTTCGCGGCGGACTGGTTTTACCAGATAGTCCATCACGCCGAGTTCAAAACCTTCCAGGGCGTATTCCAAATGGGCGGTCGTGAGAATCGTGACGGGGCGCTTTTCCAGCGAGCGCAAAAAATCCAGTCCCGTTTCTTCTGGCATCTGGATATCGAGCAGCAAGAGGTCGGGCGGATGTGCCTGGCACCAGCGGCGGGCGTCCTGGGTGTGCAGGGCCTGGCAGCATACTTCCACGCGTTCGTGGCCCTGCAGGTAGTTTTGCAGGATGCGGTGCGCGATGGGTTCGTCGTCTACGAGAAGGCACTGGTATTTCGTCATTTGAGCTGCAGTTGGAGCCGTACGTTGAAAAAGCGTTGATCTTCTTCGATTTCCAGGCGATACCGGTCGGGATAGAGCAGTTCGAGGCGTTTTCGCACATTTTGAAGGCCCATACCGAGGGAGGTCGGCGGTTCGCCGGAAGATGGTTTCATATTGATGGTTTTTAAGTCCAGCGAATCGCCGTTTATCTTTATCTCGACTTTCAAAAAATGGTTTTCGCGGCTTCGGTGAACTCCGTGTTTGAAGGCGTTTTCCACCAGGGGCAACAGCAACAGCGGGGCAATTCGCTGATTTTCAAGCGCGTCATTGAGGCTGAACGACACATCGGCAGCATCCGGCGGCGGAATGGCTGAAGAACTGAGGAAAAATAGCCGCGCGGTCTTCAGATCACTCGCCGTGTTTCCGGGGGCAGGGCCTATGTCTTTGTTCGCATCTCCGGCATATAAAATAGGAGCTATGAAAACAAAAACGATTACACCGATTCTTTTCCTGTTGTTCCTCACCCAAACTGCGCCCGCCCAATGGGTTTCCCAAAACAGCGGCACTACGGAAGTATTGCTGGGCGTGTCGTTTATCGACAGTAATACGGGCTGGGCCTGCGGTACCGCCGGAAAAATATTGCGCACAACAGGCGCCTTAGGAACGGTGTCAAAATAACTTCCCAATTTGATGCCATTCTTTTGCCGTCATCCGTCCCATCTTTTTCGTTAAATAGCGCGGCTATTCGCCTCAAAAGATAGTTGGCTGACGCCAAAAT
>Ga0105046_10012645_pt1 | contig 13092 bp, 12 predicted proteins | sample MAT03_FD_78385 | JGI IMG/M metagenome (GOLD analysis project Ga0105046, IMG submission 78385) | Freshwater microbial communities from Lake Fryxell liftoff mats and glacier meltwater in Antarctica - MAT-03 (megahit assembly) | ecosystem: Environmental > Aquatic > Freshwater > Ice > Liftoff... | reverse complement strand
TGATTCCGGTCTTTGCAAAAGAGGCCGCGCTCGGGGTGAAAACCGTGCTCACGATCCACAATCTCGCCTACCAGGGCTCATTCCTCGGTGTGGACTTCGGACTCACCAATCTTCCCGGCCACTATTTCGGGGCAAAAGGCGTCGAGTTTTTCGGCAGCCTCAACTTCCTCAAGGCGGGCATCGTTTTTGCCGATGTGATCACCACGGTGAGCGAACGCTACGCCCACGACATCCAGACTTCTGAATACGGATGCGGCCTGGAAAACGTTCTGCGCGAACACTCACGGAAACTCCGCGGCATCCTCAACGGCGCAGACTACGAAACGTGGAATCCCGCGACGGACAAACTCATCGGACGCAATTACACCGTCACCGACACCACCGGAAAAACGACGTGCCGTTCGAAACTGCTCGCCGGGCTCCAACTCGCGCCAAATCCCGCTGGCCCCGTATTCGCGATGGTCACACGGCTTGCGGAACAGAAAGGCCTCGACCTCCTGCTGCCACTCCTCGACCGCCTGCTCGCGGACGACGTGCGTCTCATCATCCTCGGCGAAGGCGAATCCCGTTACGAACGCGAACTACAGATCGCTTCGCGCAAACACGCCACACGTTTCGCTTATCGCTCGGGCTGGGACGACAATCTGGCTCATACCATTGAAGCTGGCGCGGATTTTTCACTCATCCCCTCGCACTTTGAGCCCTGCGGACTTTCCGCGATGTACAGCCTGAAATACGGCACGCTGCCCATTGCACGCGCGTGCGGCGGGTTGCATCAGATCATTCAGGATTTCGATCCCACCTCGGGCGCAGGAAACGGGTTCCTGTTTTATCACTACACCTCGGAAGCCTTGTGGGACGCCATCGGACGCGCGCGCCGCGTCACGGGAAGCGCAGCCGTCCGTGCCTCCATGATAAAAGCCGCAATGGAAAGCGACTTCTCGTGGAACACAGCCGCCGAGGAATACGAAAAACTCTACGCGCGGCTCAAGTAGCCGCCTGCCCGCCCAGCGCATCGGCCATCGCACGCCCGGCGAGCCAACCTGTCGTCCATGCGGATTGAAAATTGAATCCGCCCGTGATGCCGTCGATGTCGAGCACTTCGCCCGCAAAATACAGCCCGGCAACAAGGCGGCTCTCCATCGTGCGCAGATCGACTTCTTTCAAACTCACGCCGCCGCACGTCACGAATTCGTCCTTGTTCACGCTCTTGCCGCTCACGGAAAAACGTGTGGCGCAGAGTTGCTCCACAAGCGCCATGCGCAATTCGCGACGCAGCTCGCTCCATTTCTGATCCGGGCCGACGCCCGCCTGCTGGCACAGCGTTTGCCAGAGCCGCAGGGGAATCCGGGCTTTGGGATCGCCTGGAATTTTCTTCGCGCCATGAAGTTGTCCCGCCTCCGCAAACCGCTCCTCCAGCGCGGGTCGCGTCATGCCGCCTTTCCAATCGACGACGAGTTAAAAACGGTCATCCAAGCCGTGCAACTCACGCGCGCCCCAGGCCGAAAGACGCAAGATCACCGGCCCGCTCAAGCCCCAATGCGTGATCAACAACGGCCCGGATTCCGCGAGTGACGTCCCGGAAACCTTCGCACCCGCAAGCGGCAGCGAGACCCCGGCCAGCGCCGTGAGCCAGGGCGCTTCGATGTTAAATGTGAAAAGTGATGGCACCGGCTCGACAATGTTGTGACCGAGCGCCGCCCACGGTTTCGCCATGGCCAACGCGCGACTTCCACCCGACGCGATCAGAACGGAGTGCGCGTCCCATGTTTCGCCTGCTGCACTAACGACGCGCATTCCCTGCTCCGTGCGTTCCAATTTTTCCACACCAACTCCCGTGCCCAGTTCCACCCCGGCATCCCGGGCCGCGCGCATCAGACATTGCACGACCGTCGCGGAATCGTCTGTCACGGGAAACATCCGCCCGTCCGGTTCGCGCTTCAATTCCACGCCACGTGCGCCGAACCACTGGATCACGTCCTCCGCGCCAAACTTCGTGAACGGTCCGGTCAACGCCCGACTTCCACGCGGATAGCGTTTAACGAGCTCGCGCGCATCGAAACACGCGTGCGTCACGTTGCAACGTCCGCCACCCGAAATGCGCACCTTGCCGAGAAACTGCGACGATTTCTCCAACAACACCACGCGTGCCTGTGGTGCCCGTTCCGCAACGCGGATCGCCCCGAAAAAACCCGCCGCACCGCCGCCAACAACAACCACCTGACCGCTCAACCCATTTCCTCCAAGGCTTCCAGCACGATCCCCTCAATGGGTTTCGGCCCCTCACCGCGCAACGCGTAATCCACCACTTCGAGCCGCCGGATAAGATCGAGCACCTCGCGGCGATCATACGGTCCGCCTGCCGCCGCGCAGAAATGCGTGCGACACCCAAAAGGCCGTCCCTCGTACACCATGCACTTGCCGGTTTGCGGCACCAAAAACGGGCATGCACCGTCGATGGCTTTCGGCATGTCCTTGCGCCCGTTTGCACGCAGCGCTTTTGCTGCAACGACGGCCTCGCCCTTGGTCAGAAACGGCGTCTTGCCCGTGAGCTTAAATTGGCAGCACTCCGTGAGCCGCGTGCAGTTCCGCTCCACAGGCCGGTTCGCGAGTTCGGCATACACCGCCCGCACTTCGTCGATGGCGTCGCCCAATACCTTATCTTGCCGTGGTGTTCTTCGCATTGCCCATCCTTACACGAAAGCCGGGTTCATGCCCCCAGAAACTTCGTTTCCACCGCTCTTACTCTTTGTACTGCTCCTGCCCCTGCTCTCTCTCTTGCGGCCCAAATGATCCAGCACCTCGTTGTGACCATCGAATCGTGTGTCGAAATTGGCGCTCTCCATCCCTTAAAGCGAAGACGCTACCTTGCGTCGCCAAACCATTTTTTCTTAAGCTCGTCCGTCACCCCGTTTTCGTTCAGCTTAAGGAGAGTCAGATTGATCTGCTCGCAAAGCAGACTGTCCTGCTGGAGTCCGAATCCGTAATTGCTTATTTGAAACAGATCTCCAGCAAAAACGAAGTCACCCTCGCCGAGCTTATTGACGTAATATTTCAAAATCGGGGCATCGAAGACAACAGCTTTGACCTTCCCGCTCTTCAGCGCATCAAGGCAGGAGGGGATGTCTGCAAAGACTTTGACCATGACCGACTGACCGTTGGGCGTTCCGAGTTTTCCAAGCAGCGTTTCGGTCGTACTCCCACCGATCGTAGCGACTTGCTTGCCTGGAAGATCACCCGGGCCTTTGATATCTCCGGTGAGGGAATTGATCGTAAAAAGCGCACTCAACGACGCCGTAAGAACTGAAACGGCAATCACACTGGCCAACATCCAGAAAGTTGCAACGATGCGTCCGCCTATCCCGACCGGTCCCTTGTTATCAGCACCTCCCACGAGAAAAATGCTGACTGTCCACCAAAAGGATTCTCCAATTCCGGCAAGGTAGTTTCGCGGCCACATCTCTTCGTTCACCGGATGTTCATACAACCAAACGAGGTGGGAGATGATGAACATGATGACGATCACAGCCACGCATCCGCCGACGAGTTGCCAGCTGAATAAATTTCGAACGACAGACCAGATATTGTCCATGATGCCACCGGCTTGCTTTGAAACAAGAATCTGCAGTCCCGACTCGTAAAACGGTTGGGAAAAGTCGATGACTTTTTCACGCTCGGAAGTGATGCTCAACGCGCCCACAGCCACCTCTGCGGTTTTTGCTTCCACCGAATCGACCATTTGCTTCGCGTTCCCGACCGTAGTGAAGCTGGTTTCGAATTCCAACTCGCTTGCGACATTGTCCCAGAGTTCAATAGCGAAGCCAGTGCGGCGTCCGTCCTTTTCAAAAGAAAACGGTTCGATGTCCCTTGTGACAACCTCCACTTTCCGAGCGTGGGCTCCGGCCAGTAATACGAGGAAGAGAATGGAATGGACAATGAGTTTGTGCATGGAAAAGAGGCAGTTCAAGCTCTTCGGGAACGAACTGTCGATCCTGTAGAATGAGTAACCGCTGTATCCCATCTCCACAGGATCCCAGGCAGATTTACCCCCGCTTTATCAATCCGTTCACTAGGAAAACTGCCGCCAGTGACACCTGTAATCCTAGATTCCGAGATGAAAGTTGATGGTTGATAGGTTGAATAGGAGCAACTTGCGTTGAACCAAGGTTTCACCCTGCGTGTGAGGAGCCCGTCAGGGGTAAGTCGCTGATTTCCAACAATCAACAAGCATCTCCCAATCATCACCTTCCTTTCTAGGATAATATCAGCGACTCCTTAAAGCACGCCTTTGGTGCTCGGGATGCCCGTCACGCGTGGATCAAGCTGGCACGCCTGATCCACGGCTTTTGCCAATCCTTTAAAAATCGCCTCCGCCATGTGGTGCGCGTCGCGTCCGTAAAGTACCTCGACGTGCAGATTCATCCCCGCATGAACACTCAGCGCACGCAGAAATTCCTCCACGAGCTGGAAGGAAAATCCGCCGATGGATTCCACATTGAGCGGACGGCGGTACTCCAAAAACGGGCGCCCGCTAAAATCCAACGCCACACGCGCCAGCGTTTCATCCATCGGCAACAGCGCCCAACCATACCGGCGCATGCCCGAACGATCTCCCAGAGCCTTGGCCAAAGCCTGGCCCAGCGTGATCCCGGTGTCCTCCACGGTGTGATGAAAATCCACCTCGATATCACCCTTCGCCCTGACCTCCAAATCGATGAGGCTGTGCCGCGCAAACAGCGTGAGCATGTGATCAAAAAACGGGATGCCTGTCGCAATGTCGGAACGGCCCGAACCATCCACGGTCAGCTTCACAAAAATGTCCGTCTCGCCGGTCTTGCGCTGAATTTCCGCCTGTCTGCTGGATTTCATTGCGCCCCGCCTTTCTTGCCTTTGGCTTTACTCACCGCGTTCAGCGCGGCAAACACCACGCCCAACCCGACGAGGATGCTCAACGCGCCGGGGATTGTTTTGAAAAAGGGTTTCTTTTCGCCTTCCGCAACGGCTTCCGCCTCTGCAACAGCTTTTTTCTGCGCCACCTGATTGGCGGAAACGGTCGAGGCATCCACGGCTTTCGGCGTCGGACTGGCCGCTGCCGCAGCAGCCTTGGCGGCCTTGATTTGATCAGCAGCTTTGGTCACCCCCTCAAACTTTGGCCATGCGACCTTGGCATCCTTGAGCAGTTGGTCGGCCCCGTCGAAGTCTCCATTTTCGATCATGCCCATCGCACGGGTCACCGATGCTGCGGCATCCCGCAATTTCGCCGTATCGATTTTTTGCAGGCGGGTAATCTCCGCACCGACGGTGGTGCGCCAGGCGTCCACACTTTTTGCACTCTGCGGGATGAAGGGTTTCCACTTCAGCGCCCCCTTCTCAGCGGTGGCGAAGACCGAGTCGTATCGGGCGTCCATGCCCCGGAACTGATTAACAAGTGCTGTCCGCTGCGGTTCCGCCGAGGAGGCGAGCACTTTTTCACGATTCGCGAGTTCCTGTTTCTGCGACTCCAGCGCACGTGCGATATTCTGCACCACCACGGCGAGCACCTGCTTCGCGGAGTCCACCGCGGCAGGATACGACTTACTGCCCTCGTATCTGGTCTCAAGCGCCTGAAACGTGTTCATCGCCCCTGCATAATCACCGCGCGACATGGCCGATTGCATTTGCGCCAGCAGCGCCTGCGACTCGATGTCGTTGCGGTTCTTCTCCACCTGTTCCTTCGTAAGCCAGTTGCCGAAGATTTTGATTTCCCCAGCTTCCACGCGCGTTTTTTCAGCTTGGAAAACAGTAATAACCTCACCCGCCACCACGCCGTGTTTGCTGTCCGGATAGGTCATCTGAAATTCCTGGAGCGCACCAAGAATGCGTTCGTATTCGTCCAAAGTCCGCGAAGTCTGCGGGTCCGGCCTCACGTTCTTGAGTTTTTCAAATGCCTCGCTGTCCGGCTTAGAGACCTCCATCGACTGAACTTCATCACGCGGAATGAGCTTTTCATCGGTGATCGAGGCGGAAACCTTCACCTCCATGACCACGCTATCCACAGATTCACGAAGGATGCGACCCTCATATTTTTCGCCGGATTTCAACACCACGGTGTCCGCACACAACGGCAGCAACGTCAAAAACAAAGCCACAAGACTGGGGGTGAGATTTCTCATAAGAGTTGAAATAAAGCGTTCCTCGTCCCCGGGCTCAAATCTAAAATGCAGAGCATAAGTTGACCGCAACCTTTCCCGGGGTTACGAGTTTCATCGCTCAAAGCGCACATCTCCTATGAAATCGCACCGTCAGCAGCGTGGAATCAGCATGGTCGAAGTCCTCGCGGCCATCGCAATCATCGTCATACTCGCCGCGTTGCTTTTTCCGGCAACCAAGTTCGTTTTAGGAAAAAACAACCAAACCGCCGCGCTCGTTCAAATGCGCCAGATCGGGGTGGCCTTCACGCTCTATGCCGGAGAAAACGATTTTCGTCTGCCCAACCGCCAGAAGGATTCTTCCTTTGATAAATGGCCGCGCCTGCTCGCAAAGTATCTCGGCGACGACATCCGGGTGTACGCGGCTCCAGGCGATCCCAACAACTATTTGAATCTCGGCACCGATCCTCTCGATAACAGCCACAACCACACCAGCTTCATTATGAACGGCTACAACGACCTGGGCGGGTTCACCGACGACGTCGAAGTCCGGCTCACGCGCATGGACGCCTCCGATGTGATTCTGCTCGGCACACCCCGCTCCGGCAGCACCCATTTCTATATGGACATGCTCGAGGGTAAAACAGGCAACCACCTCGACGTCCTGAACCTCGCGGCGTACGGGGATGGTTCCAATTATTTGTTTGCCGACGGTTCGGCCAGATTCATCACAAAGCACGATTACCACCCCGAAATGTGGCTGGTGGATAAATCGTTTCAGGTTCCCTGATTCCCCCGATTTCTGGATTGTAAAAAGTCCGGCGCATCCTAGCCTCCGCCGACGACTCCGCCTTCCTCTCTGCGGGGTTTCCACTGCATCCTATGAAATCTCTCGAAAAATTCATGGCGGACTTTTCCGCCCTGGTCTGGGGACCATGGCTGATCGTCCTGCTCTTCGGCACACACCTGTTTCTCACCGTCCGCCTCGGCTTCATGCAGCGCTACATCATCCGCGCGATCAAGCTGTCGTTCTCAAAAAATGAAGGCGGCGCGGGCGACGTCAGCCCGTTTGCCTCGCTGATGACCGCCTTGGCCGCAACGATCGGCACGGGCAACATCATCGGTGTGGCGAGTGCGATCGCCATGGGCGGACCGGGTGCCGTGCTCTGGATGTGGCTGACCGGTGTGTTCGGTATCGCCACGAAGTATGCGGAGGCCGTGCTGGCGGTGAAATACCGCGTCACGACGCCGACGGGAGAAATGGCCGGCGGCCCGATGTACGCCCTGGAGCGCGGGATGAATGCAAAATGGCTCGGCATGATCTTTGCCGGATTCGCCACGATCGCGGCGTTTGGAATCGGCAACATGACCCAGGCCAATGCGGTGATCGGTCAGGTGCAGGCCAGGTTTCCCGATGTGGATCCAAAAATGCTGGCTTACAGCATCGGCGCGACAATGGCCGTGCTTACCGCAGCGGTCATCCTCGGCGGGATCAAATCCATCGCCCGGGCCTGCGCGTGGCTGGTGCCGTTCATGGCGATTTTCTACGTGATCGGCTGCGCGTTGATCCTGATCAAAAACTACGCCGTGCTGCCGGAAACCATCTCACTCATCGTCACCAGCGCCTTCACAGGACAGGCGGCCGTCGGCGGTTTCGCCGGGGCCGGGATTGCCGCAGCGATGCGCTTCGGTATTGCTCGCGGACTTTTCTCCAACGAATCCGGTTTGGGCAGCGCACCAATCGTCGCTGCCGCCGCTCAGACGCGCAACCCGGTGCGTCAGGCGCTGGTGTCGGCCACAGGCACTTTTTGGGACACCGTGGTGATATGCGCAATGACAGGCCTCGTGCTGGTGAGCTCAGGTCACTGGAAGGAGGGACTCGGCAAGGCGGTGCTGACTCAGGCGGCTTTTGCCGAACTGCATTCCATAGGTCCGATCATTCTTTTCATCGGCTTGGTGACCTTCGTTTTTTCCACCATTCTCGGCTGGTCTTACTACGGGGAAAAATCCGCCGAATATCTCTTCGGCCCCAAAGTGATCTTTCCCTACCGACTCCTCTGGGTAATCGCCGTGTTTGTCGGCTCCATCGCGCCGCTTCCGATGGTCTGGGATTTTGCCGACGCGATGAACGGCCTCATGGCCATCCCGAATCTCATCTCGCTCATCGTGCTGAGCGGCGTCATTGCCGCCGAAACGCGCACCCACAAAAACGAACTCACGGGCAAAGACTAGCGCCTTGGAACTTGTTCGTGGACCACGCTTCACTCCAAGACCTGGTTCTTGAACTGCAACAGCGGGGCTGGCTGATCCGGCAAACCGGCAGTTCAGCATCAGACGCAACATTCAGCAGCGTGGCGTTTCTGCCCGCAGACGTTCAGCCAGGGGCCTTGTACATTGAGGATCTCACCGGCTTGTCCGCCATCGGGGAATCTCATTTCGACAAGGCATGGCAACGCGGAGCCGTCGCCGTGGCGGGTGAAACGCCGGGAGATAACAACGCCAAATCGCCCTGCCTGCAAATCCACGATCCGCGTGCGGTCGTGGCGCTCGCTTCCGCTCTTTTATATCAGCAACCGGCCCGCAATTTAAAACTTCACGGCATCACCGGCACCGTGGGCAAAACCTCTACCACGGCCATATTCGCCCGATGCCTCGATGCGGCAGACCTTCTCGCCGGAGCCTGGACTTCGTGCATTGCCATGGCGGGCAATGCCTGTGAGCGCACCTTTCTCACCACACCCCAGGCACCAATGTTGCAAAAGTTCCTCGCAGCCTGCCGTGACACAAAACGCGGGCACGTTGCGCTGGAATTCTCCTCCCACGCCGGCGCGGATAAACGGATAGGCGAACTGGTTTTTCAATCCGCCATCCTCACCAACATTTCCCGCGATCATTTGGAATTCCACGGCGGCTGGGAAGGCTACATCAACGCCAAAGCGCAACTCTTCCGACAACTTGCTCCCGAGGGCGTCGCTGTCATTCCATCAAATGAGCCCGACGCCTTAAAAGTCTGCCAACATTCTAACTCCGTGACGTTCGGGGTGGATTCCAAAGCCGACGCATTCGCCCTTCCTGATCGTATTGAAATCCGGGGAGCACTGGCGGAACGCCTCAGCGCAAAACCCTTTACCCTCGCCGCCGGCACCCCTCCTGGCGGGCGATTCCAACAAATCAATGCCGCCGCCGCTGCCGCTGCCGCCCTCCTCGCAGGCGTCGAACCGGCGCACGTCGAAATGGCCCTCCAAACTTTTCCCGGCCTGCCCCAGCGCCAGGAAATCATCTATCGCGGCTCATTCACCATTTTCGACGACTACGCCCCGAACCCGGCGGCGCTCAACGGACTGCTTGACCAATTGCGCGGTGCGCCTCCGCAAAAAGTCACCCTGTTCTGGAGACTCCGTGGATTTCGCGGACCACAACTTAACAAAGAATGCGGAGAAAAAATCGCGGAAATCGTCAGAACGTTTCAACCGCTTCACGTCATTGTTTCCCGCACCACCGATTTTGAGGCGGCGACCGCGAGCGACGAAGAAATGGCGGCTTTCATTGAGGGATATGGCAGCGCATCGCCACAACCCATCTTCATTGACGACCACAATGAGGCCCTGGACCAGGCGCTGGCGCTCGTCCGGCGGGGTGGCAATCTCCTCCTGCTGAATCGCGAACACGGCGAGACTGACAGGTTGGAGGAACTCATCGCCCGCCGGGATCACGGCTGGTTTTCCAAGTGTCGCTCCCGCCATTTCATCGCAGAAGACCCGGTGCGCCGTGCAGCTCAGGCGCTAAGGCTGAAGCGCTAAAAAAATGGGCCTCTCCTGCTCTCGTACTCGCAGACGTAACGAACAAGCAAGGCCGCATGTCCCTGCCAACCCACCAAAAGGTTTTTTTCTTGCTCTTGCAGGGTTTAGGAAGGAACACGGTAACTCACTCATCAGAAGATGGTTCCGCATATAGTCCGCCTAGTGAACGGGGATTTTCATGCAAAAAATCATGCAAGCCTTTGACAGGGCACTTCAGGGTAGCAATGCCCATGAAACGCAGGAAACCTTCAGTCGTCACCTTCGGTCAGGACAAATCGGAGATTAAAATCTACTGCCTGCGACGGGCCAACGGTTACACCTCCCGGCAATGTTGCTGGTATGAAATGGGGCGGCGGCAGACCAAGACTTTTGCGGATCTCAATGCGGCGAAGGTTTTTGCACAGCAGAAAAGCGTGGCTCTGGCCAACGGGCTTTCGGAAATCACCACGGCCAGCCATCGCGATTTGGAAATTCTCCATTTCTGCGAGCAGCGTGTAAGCGAGTTTGGCGTTACCTTGGCGATGGCTGTCAAGGAATGGGCCGGTGCGAAACAACTGCTCAAGGATGGGTCGCTCATCGAGGCGGTGCGGTTTTTCTCGGACCAACACACCGGGCTTCCGCGCCGGACAGTCTCGGAATTGCTACCGGAGTTTTACGAGGCCAAGAAGTCTGCGAATTTTTCGAAGGTCTATCTCGATATGCTCAAGGGGCGGGTCGGGAAGTTTGATGCGGTGTTCGGCACGGTGCCTCTTGCGGATATCACAACTCCGCAAATTGATCGGTTTTTGCGGGCGCAAATCGGTGGGCGCATTTTTCAGTTGGGCGCGCAAGCAGGGGTATCTTTCTGTTGATAAATCCACTGCGGCGGAAAAGACGATGACCTTTTCGGAGGTGGACAAAGCGCCGGAGATTTTCACGCCTGAGGAAATGCAGCGACTTCTCAGTGTGTGCCCCAAAGGTGCGGTTCCCATCCTTGCGATTGGGTGGCAAAACGGATGATTCCGTATCTGGCCATCAGCCCCCGGCTTTATCTCTTTGATCCGCTGGCTGTGAAGCGTGCCTTAGAGTCCAAGTTTGGAGTGGAGCCGAAGGAACGGTAGGCGCTATTCGACCTGGCACAGACTCAACTTTCGCGCCAACTGCGGGGGCGTCCGCGCAAATGGCGAAAAATATGGTGAGCTTCAGTGATTTCACGCTGAGGGCTCGGTGCGGCATAAAATTGGGGTGAAAACGATTCACACCCACAGCAACCAAACCAAGCCGGACAAGACCGGATCGCGCGCGGCGAGCACCGCGCAATTTGCAGCCCTGCTGATCGCATGGCGCAAACGCAACGAACTCACCAGGGCCGCCGCCGCACGCCAGCTCCGCTGCGCACCCCGGAAAATTCCATACGACCTGGGGGGAATTCGGCGGTTACAAGCGGCCCGCCTCGCTCCGGTATGAATGCGCGACGATGATCGCCCTCGGCGCGAAGTGCTCGATTGGCGACCAGCTCCATCCCAGCGGGGAGATGAACCGCGACACCTACCAGCTCATCGGCCAGGCGTATCGCGAGGTCGCCGCCAAACAAGCCTGGTGCGACAACGTCCGGTCCGTCGCAAAAATCGGCCTGTTCAGCAGCGACCGCAACCAGGAGTCTCTCCGGTTACATATTGACCCGAACACCTCCGATGAAGGGGCCAGCCGCATGCTTCTGGAACTCCAACTGCCCTTCATTGTTCTGGACGATCGCGCCGCATGGAACGGCCTGGACGTCGTGATCCTGCCCGACAACGTCCTGCTCACTGCGCCGCTGCTCAAACGCCTGAAAGCATTCCTGGCCAAAGGTGGAAAGATCATGGCTTCAGGGGCCAGCCTCCTGAACGAGAAGCGCACGGCTTTCGCCGTGAATGCAGGGCTCAAGCTGAGCCAACGCAGCCCCTTCGACACCGGTTATCTGGTCCCCACCGATCAAACGCCCGGGATATCGATCCGGTCCGGTCTGGTCATTCACGGCGGCTCCTGGGATGCCACTCCGCAAAAGGGAACAAAGATCCTCGCCGGGAAAGCCGATCCTTATTTCGACCGCTCCTGGAAGGCTTTTTGCAGCCATCAATTCACCCCCGATGCCGGTCTCTCGAAATTTCCCGCCATCACGGCCACGAAGCAGGTTGCCTGGTTCGCTCATGACATCTTCGCGCGCTACCGGCACTACGGACAGCCGCTCTACCGGGATTATTTCGAAGCCGCCCTGCGCCACCTTCTTCCGGGCGGCCTGCCGGTCGAATCCAACCTCCCGAGCGGCGGGCGCGTGGGGCTCATGGAACAGTCTGCGGAACGCCGCTATTTGCTGCACCTCCTCTTTGCCACCCCGTCTTCGCGTGGCGGATCCCCCAACGCCTGGGTCACAAAAATGGAAATCATTGAGGAGCTCATTCCGCTTCACAACATCGCCTGCCGGGTGAACCTCCCGCGCAAAATCAAAACCGCCACCCTCGTCCCAGAAGGCACCCCCATCGCCTTTAAGCAGGACCAGTCGGGCGTCTCGCTCGTTCTGGAAAAGCTGGAAGGGCACCAGATGATCGAATTCGCCTATTAGGCGCATGAAACTAAGCGAAAAACGGAAAAGGTGGTCAGATTTGTTGAGGAGATTCCCGGCGGTCAGGCGCAAGGCGAAACACAGGAGGAGTCTCGTGGGATCCGGCGAGATGGGCTTGTTCTGGTTCTTGAAGCCAATCGCGAACTGACCGAACAAGAAAACCAGGCGACTACTCAGGAAGAGATGTTGGCGGCGTCAAGCGCGCCGACTTGGAAAAGTATCTTCACTCGAACGGTTGCCAACTTGACCGCGAAGGCGGGTGGCACTCGGTTTGGTGGTATCCAGACAATCGGAAGACCTCAGCCCTTCCCCGGCATCGGGAAGTGATTGATTGGCCGGAACGCGGAGGGAATTCTGCATCCTGTTTTCAATAACTTCATGAATATTAAACTGAAGTTCCTATATTCTCGTTCAATAAGTAGCCATGTTCATTTAGCGCATCCCCAACCGCAACTCTCCGCCCTGCATCCTGCTGCGCGAAACGTTCCGCCGGGAGGGCAAGGTCAAGCACCGCACCATCGCCAACCTCTCCAAGTGGCCGCCCCACATCGTCGAGGGATTGCGCCGGCTCTGCCAAGCCGGA
>Ga0105046_10012644_pt1 | contig 13092 bp, 13 predicted proteins | sample MAT03_FD_78385 | JGI IMG/M metagenome (GOLD analysis project Ga0105046, IMG submission 78385) | Freshwater microbial communities from Lake Fryxell liftoff mats and glacier meltwater in Antarctica - MAT-03 (megahit assembly) | ecosystem: Environmental > Aquatic > Freshwater > Ice > Liftoff... | reverse complement strand
TCTTCGAGTCCTTCCGAGCGGTAAACCCGTTCCTGATGGTCAGCGACAAGCCGAAGGATGGCAAGGAGCGTCGCCAGAGCGCCGTCGAGCGTGCGCGCTTCGACGACACCACCAAGTGCATCCTGTGCGCCGCCTGCACTTCCAGCTGCCCGGTGTTTTGGACCGACGGCCAGTACTTCGGCCCCGCGGCGATCGTGAACGCCCACCGCTTCATCTTCGACTCCCGCGATGAAGGCGCCCAGGTGCGCCTCGACATCCTCAACGACAAAGAGGGCGTGTGGCGCTGCCGCACAACCTTCAACTGCACCGACGCGTGCCCCCGCGGCATCCAGGTAACGCAGGCCATCGCCGAGGTCAAGCAAGCGATTTTGCGCGGAAAGCCGTAATCCCAACCTCGCTCGACCACCGGCACTAAAGGCCGGCACCGCTCCCTCCTGGGATTGCGAGCGGAATCGGCATTCACACGGATGCGGCGGCGGCCCGCGCGCCAGACGCGCTAATCGCGCCGAGTGCGGCCGCAGCCTTCGCGCGCGCCTGCTCAAGAGTCACCGTTGCGAGTTCCGCGCGCACGTCAGCCAGCGCCGCCGGCGTCATCGACAGGCTCGTTGCGCCAAGCCCCACCAGCACCACGGCAAGCTGTGGATCGGCGGCAGCTTCGCCACAGATCCCCACACCCTTGCCGGCCGCAGCCCCCGCGTCGCCGAGCATCTTCACGAGTCTCAGAACCGCCGGATGCCACGGGTCCTGGTAGCTCGCAACGCTGCCCAGCTGGCGGTCCGCCGCCAAGGTGTACTGGGTGAGGTCGTTGGTTCCGACGGATACAAAGTCTGCAGACGCCAGCACCTGGTCTGCCATCACGGCAAGCGACGGCACCTCCGCCATTACACCGACGGTCTTGAGCCCGAGCGCCTTACCCAGTCCCACGAAGTATCTGGTCTCTTCGGCGTCGGCCACCATTGGGGCCATCACCCACAGCTCAGCCTCCGTGGCATCCTGTGCCCCCCTGAGAGCCGTGAGCTGCTCGAGCAGAATCTGCTCGCTCGCTCGCAGCGCACGCAGGCCTCGGAGGCCCAACGCCGGATTCTGCTCGTGAGCCGAGTTGAGGAATGACAGTGGCTTGTCGGCACCGGCATCGAGAGCACGAACGACCACTCTCTTGCCCGGGAAGTACGACAGCAGCTCGGTGTACTTTTCCTGCTGGTCTTGCACGGTCGGCGCGGTCTTGGAGTCGAGGAAGAGAAACTCGGTGCGGAACAGGCCAACGCCCTCCGCGCCAAGCTCGACGGCCTCCGGGCCGTCTTTCGGTGACCCGACGTTGGCGAGCAGAGCAACCTTGGTGCCGTCGGCGAGCGCGCCGTCCGCGATCGGGATGGTCACTGCTGCCGCACGCGCGCAGATACGGGCCTGCGCGCTGGCGATCTGCGCCTCGAGGGGGTCAGACGTCACCAGCCCGGCCGCGGCATCCAGAATCACCACAGTGCCGTCGGTGAGATCGAGCGCGCCGGTGACGGCCACGATCGCGGGGATCGACTTTGATCGGGCGAGGATCGCGGTGTGACTGGTGGGACCACCGTCGCGGGTGACGAGGCCGAGAACCTTGTCGAGGTCGAGCAAGGCGGTGTCTGCGGGCGCCAGGTCGGTCGCGACGAGAATAAAGGGGGTGTCGCTTTCGGGAACCCCGGGCGCTGGCACACCGCGCAGGTGGGCGATGATGCGCTGGGCCACGTCACCGAGGTCAGTGGCACGCTCGGCCATGTAACCACCCATCCCGATCAGGATGTTCTGAAAGGCCGCGAACGCCTCAAACACCGCGCGTTCACCCGACTTGCCGGTCTCGATGCGAGCCTTCACGTCATCGGCGAGGGTCGGGTCCTTTGCCATCATCGAGGCCGCGTCGAGCAGGTCTTTCGCCGCGCCGCCGGCCTTCTCGCCCTGGGCTGCGAGCTCGGCGCCGACTTCGGCGAGGGATGCCTGCACTCGACGGTATTCGGCTGCGGAGTCACCGTCGTGCCGAGCGTCGTCGGGCTCGGGCAGCGGGTCGGGCATCCTGAGAATCGGACCGACCGCGATGCCTCGGCCTACGCCAACTCCGTGCAATTCCATCTGGTAGTTCCTCTCCACCGAAGTTGCCCACGCGCCAGCCTAGCTATGGTGGGGAGATGGGGTTGAAGCAGCGCATCACATCCGTCGTTGAGTGGGTAATGAAGCGTAAGCCGGTGCGCGTGCTTACCCACTACAACGAGGGTCGTGGACCGATCCTGGCGGCAGGCCTCTCGTATCAGGCGATTTTCGCCGTGTTCGCCTCGATCTGGGTGGTGTTCGCGATCGCCGGCTCGGTAATCCGCTCAAACCCACAACTGCAGCAGGCCCTGTTCGGCCTGCTGGAGACGAGCATCCCTGGTCTCATCGACAGCGGCGATGGCAACGGCGCGATCAACCCGAACGACCTGCTGTCGGCCGTCATCCTGAACTTCACCGGCGTGATCGCGGCGGGCGTGCTCGTGTTTACCGCGCTCGGCTGGCTCGCCTCCGGCCGCGATGCCGTGCGCACGATGTTCGAGGTTCCGAACCCGGCCACCAACTTTCTGCTGCTGAAGCTGCGTGACCTCGTGACCGCACTCGCGTTCGCGGTGGGAATCCTGCTCTCCGCCGCGCTCACCGTACTGAGCTCGGCGCTACTCGACTGGGCGCTTGATGGTCTCGGGATCAACTCGCAGTCCGACTTCGCCAACATCGCCGGCCGTGCCGTCGGTTTCATCATCGTCTTCCTGCTTGATGCCACCGTGCTCGGACTGTTCTACCGGTTCGTGTCGGGAATCGCGATTCCGTTTCGACTGCTCGCGCAGGGAACCGTGATTGCCGCGCTCGCTCTCGGTGTGCTGAAGCTTCTCGGAACTGCCCTGCTCGGCGGTGTCACGAACAATCCGCTGCTCGCCTCCTTCGCCGTGATCATCGGTCTGCTCATCTGGTTCAACCTGATCTGCCAGGTCATCTTGATCGGCGCGGCCTGGATCTCCGTCAGCGCCCGCGACAACGGGCTCGACCTGACCGGCAAGCGCACCCCGGTGCGCACGGTGACAGCGCGCAAGGTGGCGGCAGGGCCCAGCGACACCGCGGCGGCACTCTGAGCGTCGTACCCGCTGGCTAGGCTGAAAACATGGCAACTCCCCTGCGCATTGCGTCCGTAAACACGAACGGCATTCGTGCTTCCTACCGCAAGGGCATGGGGCAATGGCTGGATACCCGGGGCGTCGACATTCTGGCGATGCAGGAGGTTCGGGCATCCACCGAAGACATCGAAGGGCTGCTCGGCCCCGACTGGAACATCCTGCACGACGCGGCCACGGCCAAGGGGCGCGCGGGGGTGGCGATCGCCTCACGAGCTGTGTCGGCGGCGGGGGCGGCCACAATTCACCGCGTAACGATCGGCGACGACGACTTCGATAGCGCCGGCCGCTGGCTCGAGGCCGACTACGAGGTGGGCGACACCATCATCACTGTCGTCTCGGCATACGTTCACTCGGGCGAGGTCGGCTCCCCCAAACAGGTGGAGAAATTCAGGTTGCTTGATGGGATGTCGCGGCGTCTGCCCGAGATCCACGCGCACACCCCGCTCGCCGTTGTCGTCGGCGACCTCAACGTCGGGCATCGCGAGCTCGACATCCGCAACTGGAAGGGCAATCGTAAGAACGCCGGCTTCCTGCCGGAAGAGCGCGCCTACTTCGACCGGTTCCTCGGCCCTGTCGGCGAACAGGTCGAGGGTGTCGACGGCTCGTTCGGCACCGGCCTCGGCTGGGTGGATGTCGGGCGCCAGTGGGCGGGCGAGGTCGAGGGGCCCTACACCTGGTGGTCGCAACGCGGCCAGGCGTTCGACACGAACACGGGCTGGCGCATCGACTACCAGCTCGCCACTCCGGCCCTCGCCGCCACCGTGCAGAACTACACCGTCGACCGCGCCGCGGCCTACGACCAGCGGTGGTCCGACCATTCGCCAGTGGTGGTCGACTACCTGCTTTAAGATTGGGGGGTGAACAAGCCCCGCCTCTTCTCCGGTATGCAGCCGTCAGCCGATTCCCTCCAGATCGGCAACTACATCGGCGCGCTGCTGCAGTGGAAGCAGTTGCAGCAAACTCACGACGCCATCTTCTGCGTCGTCGACCTGCACGCGATCACGGTGCCCCAGGTACCGGAGCAACTGCGCGAGGCCACCCGCCGCACCGCGGCCCAGTACATCGCGGCCGGTATAGACCCGCAACGCTCGACCCTGTTCGTGCAGTCACATGTGCCGGCGCATCCGCAGCTCGCCTGGGTTCTCAACACGATCACCGGTTTCGGCGAGGCGTCGCGCATGATCCAGTTCAAAGAGAAGTCGCAGAAGCAGGGCGCCGACGTCACCAATGTTGGGCTCTTCACCTACCCGGTGCTGCAGGCAGCCGACATCCTGCTCTACGACGCCGAGATTGTTCCCGTGGGCGAAGACCAGCGCCAGCACATCGAGCTGACCCGCGATCTCGCTAACCGGTTCAACCAGCGCTTCGGCCAGACCTTCATCGCGCCGGAGCCGCAGATCCAGAAAGAAACCGCCAAGATCTACGACCTGCAAGAGCCGACCAACAAGATGTCGAAGTCGGCCTCGTCGACCGCGGGTGTGGTGTGGATGCTCGACGAACCCTCGGTGACCGCCAAGAAGATCAAGTCGGCGGCAACCGACAGCGAGCGTGAGGTTCGCTATGACCAGACGGCGAAACCCGGCATCTCGAACCTGCTCACGATCTACTCGGTGCTGTCGGGTCGCGCCGTCTCCGACATCGAACGCGAATACGAGGGACACGGCTACGGGGACTTCAAAACGGGACTTGCCGAGGTGGTCGTCGAGACGTTCGGTCCGATCCGTGCGCGGGCACTCGAGCTGCTGGATGACCGTGCCGAGCTCGACCGCATGCTCGCCCTCGGGGCCGACAAGGCCGCCGCGATCGCCGACGTGACGCTCGCGAAAGCGTACGAGCGCATCGGGTTTTTGCCGCGGTTATGATCTCTGTCATGGGGGCGACACGCCGCGGCCGCTCGTTCCTTGGGGTAATTGGATATCGCGCCGCCGCGGTGATCGATTGGCTCTGTGGCATTGGCGTGCCCAGACTCGCACGGGAGTGTGTCGTCGGCAACGTGGCATCCGCGACCGTCGCCCGCACACCGGGATCCACATACACGGGAGAAGCCCCGACCGCTCTCGGATTTCGCGCCGGCTCGAATCCCGCATCGTGGCACGGCACCCTCGCCTCACGTGACGACCGCGCCGCGAAAGCCGGATGGCCGTTGTGATCACCGTCGCGATCTTCGACCTCGACGACACCCTCTTCGCCCACCGCAATGCGGTGCGTGACGGGATCGCCGCCCACATCGGGCCGCACCCGCAGGGCCCCGCGTTGCAGGATCACTGGGACGAACTCGAGGAACACCATTACCACCGCTACCTCACGGGCGAGCTGACGTATCTGGGCCAGCGGCACGCCCGCGCCCGCGATTTCATGCGGCCGCTCGGCGTTGAATTCGAGACGGATGCCGCGGCTGAAGACTGGTTCGAGACCTATCTCGTCGAGTACCGGCGCGCGTGGACGCTGTACGACGACGCCCTCCCCTGCCTCGACGCGCTCGACGCCGCGGGGGTGCGCATCGGTATGATCACCAACGGAATTGTGCCGTTTCAGATGGCCAAACTCGACGCCCTCGGTCTCACGCCCCGCATCGAGGTGTTCGTGGCGAGCGGGGAATTCGGGGTGGCAAAACCGGATCCGCGCATCTTTGAGCACGCACGCGCCAAGTTCGACATCCGGTCCGGCGACGCCTGCTACGTGGGCGACCGGCTGCACACCGACGCGATCGGTGCGTCCGAAGCCGGGATGCTCGGCGTCTGGCTCGACCGCGGTGCGGCGGCGACGGCCGCTGAACTCGACCACGCACGCGGTGCGGGGGTGCGGGTCATCCACTCGCTCGACGAGCTGCCCGGCTTTCTCGGCCTGTAGCCAACTCCTGCACATTCTGCTCCGGGGGCTCCCGCAACGAGACGTTCAGCGGGGGACGCTGCCGCCGCCTCGAGGTTCTGCAGGAGTTAGCGACGGCGGTTACAGCACGCGGCGGAATCGGTCGGTGGCGGCCAGCAGGTTCAACGCGGCCTCGACCACCTCCTGCGGGGTGTACATGATCCGCTTGTAGGCGGGTCGCAGACTCATCAACCCCTGGCGCGCGAGGTTGATATCCCTGTCGCGATCTCTCACGTGGATTTCCCACCCGTCGTGCGCCTGCCTGCTGTCGGCTTCGACAACCAACCGACCTTCCAGCACGAAGTCGACGCGGCCGACACCGGCGATGTTCACCTGTATCTCGAAGGAGATGCCTGCGCGCCGAAACGCGTACGCGAGCACACTCTCCTGGCCCGCCTCGCTTCGGCCGTCGACTTCGGCACGCATCCACTGGTACCGGTCGCCGACCAGGTCGAACAGGGTGCCCAGCTCGGATCGCTGGAGCTTGCCCAGGAAGAGCGCACTGTCGATCGAGGCGATGGCAAACCGGGGCTCTTGGCACTTCACCGCTTGAGCAAGCGCGTCGAGCACGCCCACCCAGAAATCAGTTGTGGGCTGCACCAGGGTCGCCCAGTGCAGGGTGGCACCGGACCGGTTCGTGTGGTTCAGTGGACCCGCGCCCCGGAGGGGGCCGCGCACTCGGGAGGCCTGCCGGTCGAGCTGGATGTGCGCGTTTCGATGGTCGAACCCGAAGACTCCCACGTGGCGAAGGGCCGAGATGCATCCCAGCCGCCCGCCAACCCGCACTGCCTGGATCAGATGCGGCGTCGCGGTGGGAAGCGCGTAATAACCCCGGCGGACTCTCATCAGGTATCCGCCGGCAATCGCCGCCGCGAGTGAGCGGTCGGTCGCCCCGGCAGCACCGAGTTCGTGTCGTTGCATCACCACCCGCCCCGACAGGCGGAACACTTCGTACCAGCTCATTGACCAGAGAATGCCCGCAGGAGGGCTGCACAGGTCGCCCGACCCAAGCTTGGTGTACAACTGGTCGGTGTTGATAACTCCTGCATCCGGCCCCGGTGCGCTGGCAGCTGGCCCGGAACTGCAGGGCCGCCGAGGAACGCGGCACGAGATTGCAGGAGTTAGCGATCGCGGCACCCGGGAATACCCCACCCGCAGGCGCGTTGAGTAGACTGCAAGCAGTAATACGTGCTCCGGGGTCGGTGAAAGTCCGAACCGGCGGTGATAGTCCGCGAGCCTGACGCAAGTCGGGTTGACCTGGTGAAATTCCGGGACCGACGGTAATGAGATCGCAAGGTCTCTCAGTCCGGATGGGAGGAGGCACGGCCGTGTGGTGATGCCACTCGGCGGGTCGCTCGACCTTTAACCCGGAGTCCGTCTTTGAGAAGACGAAGGCAGACGGATGACCGACACAGTGACCTACGAGTCCGCGATGCATCGCGCACTCACGCTCGCTGGCAATGGCCCGCTCATCGGCGGCAACCCTCAGGTGGGCTGCGTTTTGCTGGATGCGGACGGGCACATCGTGGCGGAAGGCTGGCACCGCGGCGCCGGCACCCTCCATGCCGAAGTTGACGCACTGAGCCGCGTCGCCGACGCCACCGGCCTCACCGCCGTGGTCACCCTCGAGCCGTGTAACCACCACGGTCGCACCGGCCCCTGTAGCGTGGCGCTCATCGAAGCGGGCGTCGTCAAGGTCGTGTACGCGGTCTCTGATCCGAGCCGCACCGCGGGAGGTGGAAGCCAACGCCTGCGCGAGGCGGGCGTCGAAGTGTTCAGTGGCGTCGCCGCCGAACAGACGCGAGAGTTCTTGCACTCCTGGCTGACCGCGACAACACATGAGCGGCCGTACGTAACACTGAAATGGGCATCCAGCCTCGATGGTCGGGCCGCGGCGGCCGACGGCACCAGCCAGTGGATCACCGGAACGGCATCGCGCCAGCGGGTGCACGAGCAGCGTGCGCAGAGCGACGCGATTCTCGTCGGCACGGGCACTGTGCTTGCGGATGACCCAACCCTGACCGCGCGCGGCGACGCCGGCGAGCTGCTCGAGCACCAGCCGCTTGCGGTAGTGGTCGGCGACCGCGAGATTCCCGGCAACGCGAAGGTGCGGGCGCACCCCGCGGGACTCGTGCAGAGCCACACCCGCAACCTGTCGGAGGTTCTGCGTGACCTGTATGCCCGCGACATCCGTCGGGTCTATGTCGAGGGCGGACCGATCGTCGCGAGCGCGTTCATCGAAGCGGGCCTCGTCGACGAGTACGCCATCTACCTCGCACCCACACTGCTGGGTGGCCACATGACGGCCATCGGCACGATCGGCGTCGACACCATCGCCGACGCCCGCACGCTTCACATCACGTCTATCGAGCAGCTCGGCGATGATCTGCTCATCTCGGCGAGACCGTCGGAAGGAAAGTAGCGATGTTCACCGGAATCATTGAAGAGCTTGGCGAGGTAGTCGCCTGGGTTCAGGGTCGGGATGCCGCCCGCATCACCGTGCGCGCACCGCTCGCGGTCAGCGACGCTGGCCACGGCGACTCCATCAGCGTCAGTGGTGTCTGCCTGACCGTTGTGGACCAGGGGCCGGACTGGTTCACCGCCGACGTGATGGCCGAGACGATCCGGATGTCGACGCTGTCGACGGTGCGGACGGGCGAGCTGGTCAACATCGAGCGCGCCGCGCAGGTCGGTGACCGCCTCGGCGGACACATCGTGCAGGGCCACATCGACGGCACGAGTGAGCTCGTGAGCGTCGAACCGGGTGCCGCGTGGCGCGTGGTGCGCTTCACCCTGGCCGACGACCTTGCCCCCCTTGTCGCGGGCAAGGGGTCGATCGCGGTTGACGGAGTCTCCCTCACGGTCAGCGCTGTGGGTCGTGACTGGTTCGAGGTGTCGCTGATTCCCGAGACACTGGCCGCGACGACGCTGGGTGGCAAACAGCCCGGCGACCACGTCAACATCGAGACCGATATCTTGGCGCGCCACGTCGCGCGCCTGAGCGAGTTCGCAACAGAAAGCACGAGCGCATGAGCCTCTCCTCCATCCCCGAAGCCGTCGCAGCACTGCGCGAGGGCCGCCCGGTTATCGTCGCCGACGACGAGGGCCGCGAGAACGAGGGCGATGTCATCATCGCCGCGGAGCTTGCCAGCCAGGAGTGGATCGCCTGGATGGTGCGCTACTCCTCCGGATTCATCTGCGCCCCCATGACGAACGAGATCGCCGACCGGCTCGAGCTGCCACCCATGGTCTCCGTCAACGAAGACCCGCGCGGCACGGCCTACACGGTTTCCGTGGATGCCGCCGATCGTCTCAGCACAGGTATTAGTGCCGCTGACCGCTCTCACACGTTGCGGGTTCTGGCGAACCCCGGATCCACGCCGGCGAGCCTTCACCGTCCCGGCCACATCCTGCCCCTGCGTGCGGTGGATGGCGGCGTGCAGGAGCGCGACGGTCACACTGAGGCCGCCGTCGACCTCATGCGCCTTGCGGGCCTCACGCCCGTCGCCGCGATCTCTGAGATCGTTGCCGAGGACGGCGAGATGATGCGCCTGCCCGGGCTCATCGAGCTTGGCGCCCAGTTCAACCTGCCCGTGATCACGATCGAGTCGATTATCGAATGGTTGGTCACCAACAAGTGCGACACCATCCCCGCGGTCATCGATTCGGTTCCCGAAACGTCGCGTGTGTCGTTCGAGGTCGAGACCCATGTGCCGACCACCCACGGCACGTTTGCTGTGCGGGCGTATCGCGACCGTTCGACCGGCGCCGACCATGTCGCGTTCGTGAAGGGTCCGTTGCGCGACGGCGCGCTCGTGCGGGTGCACTCCGAGTGCCTGACCGGCGAGGCGTTCGGTTCACTCAAGTGCGAATGCGGCCCGCAACTGCAGGCCGCGCTCGACACCGTGCAGCGCGAGGGCGGCGTCGTCGTGTACTTGCGCGGACACGAGGGGCGCGGTATCGGCCTGATCAACAAGTTGAAGGCTTACCGTCTGCAGGAGGACGGCCTCGATACCCTCGATGCGAACCTCGCCCTCGGCCTACCCGCCGATGCCCGCGATTATGGGGCAGCCGTCGGCATCCTGAGCGACCTTGGCCTCACCCAGATTCGCCTGCTCAGCAACAACCCGGAGAAGAAGCGCCAGCTCGAAGAGCGCGGCGTTGTCGTCACCGAGCTGGTGCCGCTGGTTGTGGGTATTGGCGCCGACAACGAGCGCTACCTCGAGACCAAGCGTGACCGAATGGGTCACGCGATTCCCCCCACCGATGTACTTGATGAGGCCCTGGCGGCCTCGCGAAAGGTCAACTCATGAGCGGCGAAGGCCACCCCGAACTCGACACCGACGGCACCGGCCTGAAGGTGACCATTGTCTCCGGTCTGTGGCATCACGAGATCGCCACCGGACTGCTGGCGGGCGCGCGTCGCGTGCTCGCAGCCTCCGGCGCCGAGGTCACTGAGGTGCAGGTTCCGGGCAGCTTCGAGCTCCCGCTGGTGAGCAAGGCGGCGCTCGACGCAGGCGCGGATGCCGTGGTCGCGCTCGGCGTGATCGTGCGCGGTGGCACCCCCCACTTCGAGTACGTGAGCGCTGCCGCGACCGACGGACTCACCCGCGTTGCTCTCGACACCGGCAAGCCGGTGGGTTTCGGCGTGCTCACCCTTGACGATGAGCAGCAGGGCCTCGACCGGGCCGGCCTTCCGGGCTCCAAGGAAGACAAAGGCGCTGAGGCTGCGGAGGCGGCGCTCGCTACCGCAATCGTGCTGAGGGGCATCCGCGAGGCTCGCTAGATCGGCGGTGCGTTCAGTGGGCCAGATGCTGGGGCGACCAGTAGCCTGACCCTGTGACCGCGCCAACTCTCCCCGCAGCCTTTGCCCCGTTCGCCGAACCTGCCACCAAGGTCAAAGCGGGGTGGATCACGCTCTTCGCGACCGCCTGGCTGGGCATCTGGATGGCGCAACTCACGCCGATCCTGCTGCTGCTGCCCCTGCAGGTCGACGAGGTGATCAAGGCGACGCACGCCACCACCGCGCCAGTGCTGGCGACCGACTGGGTGCAGAGTGTCGTCGCGTTCGGGATCATCTCGGGCATCGCCGGAGCGTTCGCCCTCGTGACCTACCCGCTGACCGGTGCACTGTCAGACCGCACCACCGGCCGTCTCGGTCGCCGACGCCCGTGGATCATCGGCGGCACCGTCATCTTCGCGATCGCCCTCGTGATCCTTGGCCTGCAAGACACGATGCTCGGCGTCGGGGTTTTTTGGTCACTGGCGATCATCGGCTTCTGCATCGCTTCCGCGGCGATCACCGCGACTATCTCTGACCAGGTGCCGATCAACCAGCGCGGATTCGTCTCCGGCTGGGTCTCGGCCCCGCAAGCAATCGGTACCGTGCTGGGCCTCCTGCTTATCACCGTGCTGGTGATCGAGCAGGTTCCGGCCTACATTCTGCTGGCCATCGCGGTGGTCGTTTTGGTGGTGCCCTTTGCCCTGTGGATGCCCGACGAGCAGCTTCCTCGTGTGCTGCGCCCCAAGTTCACCCTCGGTGCAATGATCAAGGGTTTCTGGATCAACCCGATAGCCCACCCCGACTTCGGTTGGACGCTGCTCGGTCGAATCCTCGTGAACCTCGGCAACGCGCTCGGAACCACCCTGCTGCTGTACTTCATCATGTACGGACTCAACCGCCCCGAGACGGCCGAGGACGACCTGCTCACCCTGACCGCCGTGTATCTCGTGACATTCATCATCGCGGCGCTAGGCTTCGGGCGCCTGAGCGATGTACTCGGGCGACGCAAGGTGTTCGTCTACGTTGCCGCATACCTCCAGGGGCTCGCTGCGCTGCTGCTCGCCTTTATCCCCGACCTCTCGATCGCCTTCGTCGGCGCGGGCCTGCTGGGCCTTGGGTACGGATGTTTCATGGCCGTCGACCAGGCGCTGGCGACCCAGGTGCTTCCCGACTCGCACACGCGCGGCAAAGACCTGGGCATCATGAACATCGCCACCGCCGTTCCGCAGGCCGTGGCTCCACTGTTGGGTGCGTACATTGTCGCCGCGATCGGCGGCTTCCCCGCACTGTTTATCGCGTCGGCGCTGTTTGCGGCGCTCGGTGGGCTCGCGGTGATCCCGATCAGGAGTGTGAAGTAGCGGTCTTCACGGAACCGCGTGCCGGCTCAGTCGAGGAACAGCGCGCGCAGCCGCTTGGTCGTGAAGACGAGGCCGATCGCGATCATCACCAGAAAGTACAGCAGGTGAATGAGCATCGCGGGGTTCAGAGCACCCGTGGTAAGACCACGCACCAGTTCGACCCCGTGCCACAGCGGGAGCGTCTGCACGATCCACTGGATCGGCACCGGGTAAACGGTAATCGGATAAAACGTGGCCGAGAACAGGAACATCGGCAACAGCACGAACTGCACCCAGTCCATCTGCTGGAAGGTCTTCAGGTAGCTCGTAATCCCCATGCCAAGAGATGCGAATCCGAACGCGATGATCAGGATGGCGGGCAACGCGAAGATCGCCGTCCACGACAGGTTGAGTCCGAGCGCCTGCATCACCAGAAGGAAGGTGGTGCCATAGGCGGCACCTCGAAGCAGTGCAAGCGAGATCTCGCCGAGCGCGACATCCAATGGCCCGAGGCTGGTCGCGAGCATGCCCTGGTAGAGCTTGCCGAAGTGCATCTTGAAGAAGACGTTCCACGTGGAGTCGTAAATCGCGCCGTTCATCGCCGAGACGGCGAGGAGTGCTGGCGCTATGAACGCGGCGTACGGGATGACGTTGCCCTGGGCATCCGTGACCCCGCTGATGTAGCTGCCGAGACCGAGTCCGAGCGCCAGCAGGTAGAACACCGGCTCGAAGACGCCGGTGAGCACGATGATCCAGTTCGTGCTGCGGGTGGCGAGCAGTCCGCGGCCGACGACCGCGCGCGCGTTGCCGGAGTACAGGGCGCGCACGCCCCCGCTCGCGCTCGGTGCCTTGGTGGTGAGGCTCACTTGTTCAACCTCCGCGTCACGTTACGAACGGTGAGCTGCCAGCCGAGCATGCCGAGACCGACGAGATA
>Ga0105046_10012643_pt1 | contig 13093 bp, 14 predicted proteins | sample MAT03_FD_78385 | JGI IMG/M metagenome (GOLD analysis project Ga0105046, IMG submission 78385) | Freshwater microbial communities from Lake Fryxell liftoff mats and glacier meltwater in Antarctica - MAT-03 (megahit assembly) | ecosystem: Environmental > Aquatic > Freshwater > Ice > Liftoff... | reverse complement strand
CGAAGTTGTAGGTGGTCATGAATGCTAACCTAGCTAACGGTTACACGGGCCCTTGGCGCAGTTGGTAGCGCGCCTCGTTCGCATCGAGGAGGTCAGGAGTTCAAATCTCCTAGGGTCCACCACAGAAGGCTTACTGCAATCGGCGTCCTCGTCGATGCCAGTGAGTAGGTCTTCCACGGTAACCGCACTTGAGCCACCTTTCGGGGTGGCTCTTGTCGTTGGTGCTGAGTGCCGAATCAGATCGGCGATGGCTTGGTCAACTGAATCCTGCTTTGTGAGGCCAGCTTCGCGGGCGCGGAAGCCATGTTGGGCCGCGAGTAGTTCGGCGAGCGGGCTGTTGATCTCATCGCCCACCACCTCTTCGTTGACGACGAAGAGGTGTTTGAAGATGGCTTGATTGAGCTTGCGCCGTATTTCGTCACTGGCGCCCATGTAAAGCGCGTGTGGGTTTTCAAGCAGTCTCAGGTTGGTTTGAAGGAATTCGGCCCCACCGCTGAGGTCATCGACCACCGTCGCAAGCTCATCACGGAGCTTCTGGCGCTGCTGTCCGATGTCTGTTAGGCGAACCCGAATCTTGCTTTGCGGGAGCGTGCCGTCGGCTGCGAAGTCGAGCAGGTTCTCTTCCTTTGTTTCGAGGCTGACCAGTTGATCTTCGAGGTTCTTGCGAAGCAGCCTTTGGGCCGTCTCGGTGTCGGCCAGTGCGGATTCCATTCCCGCTCGCATCGCGGCTACGAACGCGGGAGTGAAACGGATCGTCTTGTAGTGGTCTTCGACGCCCTCCTCGACGTGGGCCATGGCTGAATATGGGGCGTCGCACACGTGGTCTTGGACGCCTCGGCAGAAGAAATATGAGTATCTGCCGCCCGCTCTGCCGGTCACGTGCATCAAGATGAGCCGCTTGATGTCGCGATTCTCAAGTCGGCAGCGACCGCAGTAGAGGGTGCCTTTCAAGTAGTGAGGGTGTACCCGTCGTCGTTCACCCGAGACGGCGCGGGTCGCGAGCAGGGACTGGACGCGGTTGAAAAGTTCGTTATCGATCAGGGCGGGGTGGCGTCCTTCGTACTCTTCACCCTTGAACACCACTTTGCCGAGGTAGTAGCGACAGCGAAGCATCTGGGCAACCTTGTTGATCGATACCGGTCCGGGCGCGCGGCGCACGTTCCCCTTGGTGATCAGGCCGCGGTCGGTCAGCTCTGACGCGATGTCGTCGAGGGTGTGGTCGCCCGACGCGTAGAGCTCGAATGCGAGTTTCACGAAGGGTGCGCGTTCTTCGTCGATGCTGACGGATCTGACTGAACCGCCCTGGTTTCGATGGAGACTCCTAACCTTGGAATCGAGGATGGTGTCATGGCAACGAGTCAGGGATATGGGAGGCCGACGGCACGTCGGTATTCGTCGGAGGAGAAGGCCGCTGCAGTCCGGATGGTGCGGACGTTGCGAGCAGAGTTGGGGACCGAGCACGGGACGGTGCAACGGGTCGCGACGCAGCTCGGTTATGGGGTCGAGTCCGTGCGAGTGTGGGTCAAGCAAGCCGACGTTGATGACGGTCACGTCGGGGGCGTGACGACGACCGAGGCGCGGCGGGTTCGTGAGTTGGAGCAGGAGAACCGCGAACTGCGACGCGCCAACGAGATACTCAAGCGGGCCGCGTCTTTCTTCGGGGCGGAGCTCGACCGCCAACACCGGAAGTAGTCGCGTTCATCGACGCGAACAAGTACGACGTCGTCGAAGGTCGCCCGCTCGGAATCGAGCCCATCTGCAGCTTGCTGCAGGTGGCTCCGAGCACTTACTACGCAGCCAAGGACCGCGCCCCCTCCGCGCGGGCGGTCAGCGACGCGGCCCTCACTCCGGCGCTGGTCAGCCTCTGGCAGGACAACTACTGCCTCTATGGGGTCCGCAAGCTCTGGAAGACCGCCCGTCGTGCCGGGATCGATATCGGTCGAGACCAGACGGGCCGGCTGATGCGTGCTGCTGGGATCGAGGGTGCAACCAGGATCAAGCGCGTGAAGACGACAAGGCCTGACCCAACGTCCGCACGGCACCCCGATCTGGTGAAGCGGGAGTTCACCGCGACCGCTCCGAACCGGCTCTGGGTCACCGACCTGACGTTCGTCCCAACGTGGGCTGGCGTCGCATATGTCTGCTTCATCATCGACGCGTTCAGCCGGAGGATCGTGGGGTGGCGGTGCGCGTCACACATGCGCACCGAGATGATTCTCGACGCCATCGAAATGGCCCGGTGGGGTCGGGGCGCCCACCACAACGATCTGCGCTGTCACAGCGATGCGGGCAGCCAATTCACGTCGATCCGCTACGGCGAACGGCTCGCCGAAATCGGCGCGACACCCTCGATCGGGACCGTTGGCGACAGCTATAACAATGCCCTCGCCGAGACCGTGAACGGTTACTACAAGACCGAACTGGTCCGTGGACCCGCACGCCCTGGGCCATGGCGAACGGTCGAGGACCTCGAACTTGCGACCCTCGGCTGGGTGCACTGGCACAACACGCAACGCCTTCACGGCTATCTCGGCGACGTCCCACCCGCCGAGTTCGAGCAGACCTTCTATGCTGGCCAAACCACGAGCAGTCAGCTGGCGGGAATCAAATAGCGCGAGTCTCCATCAAACCCAGAGCGATTCACAAGGCCACTTCCTTGTCATTCGGGAGGGAACGGAAGGGCCGTACGTAGGCAATGGTGGGCGCATCCGGGTGGGAACCGACCAGGAGATCGCCACCGAGGTCTCGATCAATACGGCATTCGGGGTTGAACGAGTCGTGCGCTTCGCGTTCGAGCAAGCCGAGAAGCGCCGCAAGAAGCTCACACTGGTGCATAAAACCAATGTGCTCACGGACGCGGGTTCGTTGTGGCAACGGGTGGTGACCGCCGAGGCGGCCAATCACCCTGACGTGGTCTGGGATTACCTGCACGTCGACGCGGCGACTATCTTCCTCGTGAACGACCCGAGTAGATTTGACGTTATCGTCACGGACAACCTCTTCGGCGACATCATCACCGATCTCGCGGCCGCAATCAGCGGTGGTATCGGACTGGCTGCCTCCGGCAATATCAACCCCGACGGCGCCTTTCCCTCGATGTTCGAGCCCGTGCACGGTTCGGCCCCTGACATCGCGGGCCAGCAACTCGCCGACCCCACCGCGGCCATCCTGTCTGTCGCACTCTTGCTTTCCCACTGGGGCGAAACGGATGCCGCGGCCCGGGTGACCACGGCGGCGGAAGCAGACTTGGCGACGCGAGGGGCAACACAACGCTCGACCGCCGAGATCGGCGACGCGATTGCCGCCCTCGTATCTCACGCGTAATCTAAGGAACCCATGAAGAACCTCCTCGCCCCCACCACCCTCCAGTTCTTGGTGAAGCAGAATCAGGAGGCCCGCTCGGCTGCGGAGCACGCCGACATCATCGCCGAGCCGGTTTTCGGCAAGCACTTCACCGACCACATGGTCGACATCTGCTGGAGCGAGCAGGGTGGGTGGCACCGTCCGCGAGTGCAACCGTACGGCCCGATCGCGTTGGATCCCGCGGCCGCAGTGCTGCACTACGCGCAGGAGGTTTTCGAGGGTCTCAAGGCCTACCGCCACGCAGACGGGTCGATCTGGGGGTTCCGGCCCGAGATGAATGCGGAGCGGATGAAGCGTTCCGCGGCCCGTCTCGCGCTTCCGGAGTTGCCTACCGAGTACTTCATCGAGTCGTTGCGCCAACTCATCGCGGTCGACGCGCGCTGGGTGCCGTCGGCCGACGACACAAGCCTGTACCTGCGCCCCTTAATGTTCGCGAAGGAGGCATTCCTCGGGGTGCGCCCCGCGAAGAAGGTCAACTACTACGTCATCGCGAGCCCCGCGGGTGCCTACTTCAGCGGGGGAGTGGCTCCCGTATCGATCTGGGTATCCACCGACTACGCGCGTGCCGGCCGCGGCGGCACGGGCGCTGCGAAGACGGGTGGCAACTACGCGTCGTCCCTCATCGCCCAGCAGGAGGCCTACGACCACGGGTGCGCTCAGGTGCTGTTCCTCGATTCGGAGCAGGGCAGGTACATCGAAGAACTCGGCGGGATGAACGTGGTGTTCGTCTACCGTGACGGTCGAGTCGTGACGCCGGAGTCACCCAGCATCCTCGAGGGGATCACCCGGGACTCGCTCCTGCAGCTCGCGAAAGACCGCGGGCTCACCGTTGAGCAGCGCAAGGTCACCATCGACGAGGTGCGCGAGGGCGTGGCATCCGGTGAGATCGTGGAAATGTTCGCGTGCGGTACCGCCGCCGTCGTCGTCCCGATCGCAGCCTTCAAAGCCGACGGCTACACGATCGGCGACGCGGACGCGCCGGCCGGCGAGCTCACGTTGTCGCTGCGTCAAGAACTCACGGACATCCAGTACGGCCGAGTCGCCGATCGCCACGGCTGGATGACGCGGTTCGACGCCTGATGTGTTACTTCTTCGGGTGTGCTAGGGTCTCGAGGGCTGAGAAGTCTTCGGCGGTTGGCCCTATTCGCATGAATCTCGATCCCGAGGAACCACTGCCTTGACTTCTTCCCGCACTCGGTCACGAGCCATTTTCACCATCCCCGCTGTTCTGCTCCTTGGCACGCTGGGCGCCATCGCGATCCCAGCGTCCGCGTCTGCTGCGACTTTCGCGGTCACCACTATCGCTGATGCTGGGGCTGGCAGTCTGCGCGACGCGATCAGCCAGGCCAACGCGAACCCGGGTGCTGACACGATCACCTTTGCGGTGCCGGCCAACTCGATAATCCAGGTGCTGACGGCGATCGGCGTCACCGAGTCGCTCACCGTTGACGGATCAGGAACTGCTGGGCTAGTCATGACCGGCGCGAACGGCGTCACCCACGTTCTATTCAACGTCGCGCCCGCGACCGCTGGGCAGGACTTCTCCATCAATGACGTCACGTTCGACGGCACCGCAGTGGCCGGCCCGCTGTGGAGAGGAGTCGCCGTTAACACTGGTTTCGGGGCGCCCAACAATGACAAGGTGCGTAACCTGACGCTGACCCGGATTATCGGCAGGAACGTCACCGGGACACTTCCAGGAACGGTGCTGCGATCCTTCACGTCTGAGCCGGGGGGTTCGGTCACCATTCAAGATTCGACGTTCACCGCTAACTCGACGAGCGTTGGTTCGCTCGCCGGCGGTGGCGCCGTCTACGTGCGTGGACTGAACGGCACTCTAACGGTGACGGGCTCGACCTTCACCAGTAACAGTGCAATTTCTGGTGGCGCGATCTTCCTCGATGGTGCGGGGGGCGGCACGCCGAGCGCGTCAATCTCCTCAAGCACTTTCACGAACAACCACGCGACGGGGGTGGGCGCTGCCGACCCCGCCGATGGGCGAGGCGGTGCCATCGGCGGCAACATGGTTGCCAACGTCACGATCTCCGGTGTCACGTTCAGCGGCAACACGGCGACTGCCGACGGTGGTGCGGTCGGTTTAGGCGCCCTCAATGGCGCCCTCAACACGCTGTCGATAGCCACCTCAACGTTTTCTGGCAACGATGCCCACACGGGCGCGGGAATCTTCACTGCGACCACTCTGGGCACCGTTTCGATTGATTCCTCGACGTTCTCGGGCAACACGCTCTCGGGAGGCGCTGGCACCCTCGGCAACAGCCTCAACCTCGCGGGCAGCGGCGACGTTCAGGTGAACGTGACAAGTTCGACGTTCGACGAGCCCGGCACCACTGTGACGTCTGCGCTCGCGATCCAGACCACGGGAACCTCGTCATTGACTGTCGCGCACTCGACGATTGTGGGCCCGGGTGGCGTCCACATCCAAACGCTCTCGAACAGTAACTCTTCGGTCACTCACAGCATCCTCTGGTCGACAATCGCGGCCAGCCCGGATGAGGCGCTCATCTCGACCACACCAGGTGCCAACACGATCGCGGTCAGCTGGAACCTCTCGAGCGGCGCGGTCCTCGCCCAGTACGCGGTGGGTTCAGGGAATCGCTTCGGGGTCACGAACTTTGGCCTCGGCACACTTGCGTCGAACGGTGGCCCGACCATGACGCGCATGCCTAACGACGGCGGGGCGGCGCACAACACCGGAAACCCGGCTGTTGTCGGGGCACCCGGCACCGATCAGCGAGGCGCAGGGTTCACCCGTATCATCCAGACCATCGATATTGGTGCCGTCGAACGTCAGCAGATCTCGCTCGCGGCGACCGGTTCGACGATCAGCCCGGTGCTTCCTCTCGCTGCTCTGCTGATGTTGCTGCTTGGCGCAACCGCGTTGCTCGTCGATGCTCGTCGGCGTCGCCGCAGCCAGCTTTAGCGAGTCATGAACGAGAGCGTCGCGTCGGCGGCGCTCTCGAGGTGCTGCTTGTAGGTGAACCCGGAGATCGCTTTGCGCGGACGTAGTCCGTGGTTCCCATCCTCGAGCCACACGATCTCGACGGCGGGAGACAGTGCGTACTTCTCGACCTCGCCGCGGGTGCCGAACTCGTCGCGCGTGCCCTGCACGATCAGCAGGGGAGTGCGCAGGTTTTCGAGGTGGGCAGTGCGCAACTGCTCGGGCTTTGCCGGCGGGTGGAACGGATATCCGAAGCACACCACGCCGGGCGGCCCGAGTTCGTCGGCAACAAGGGTGGCGACCCTCCCACCCATCGAGCGACCGCCGATGAAGGGCGTTCCACTGACCTGCTCCACCGCCGCAAGATACTCGCCCGCGAGGGTTTCGGCGCGCGGCGGGGGCTTACGCACGGCGTCGCGCCGTGCGGCCATGTACCCGAACTCGAACCGTGCGGTCCGGATGCCCCGGCTCGCGAGCACGTCGGCGAGGTCGTTCATCCCGACGGAATCCATCGCGGCGCCTGCCCCGTGCCCAAGCACGAGCGTTCCGACACTGGACTCGGGTCCGGCCCACAGTACGTCGACAGCCATGGCACGATCGTAGCTATGAAGATCGCGCGTTTCGCCACCGCCGCGGGCGGCGACCCCCGATACGGCATTCTCGACGGCACCGACCTCGTGGTTCTCGCCGGTGATCCGCTGTTCTCTGGCTTCGACACCCTCGACGAGCGGGTTCCCATCACGGAGGTGCGCCTGCTCGCGCCCGTAATTCCGCGCTCAAAGGTCATCGCGATCGGGCGCAACTATCGGGCCCACGCCGCGGAGTTCGGCAATGAGGTCCCCGACGAACCCATGATGTTTCTCAAGCCGAATACGTCGGTCACTGGTCCCGGTGACGCGATTATCTTGCCCAAGCAAAGTACCCACGTCGACTTTGAGGGCGAGCTGGCCGTGGTGATCGGCAGTGTCGCTCGAAATGTGGCAGAGGCCGACGCGGCGAGCGTCATCTTCGGGTACACGATCGGCAACGATGTGTCTGCTCGCGACCTACAGAAGCGCGACGGCCAGTGGGGTCGCGCGAAGGGGTTCGACACCTTTTGCCCGCTAGGTCCGATCATCCAGACGGAGTTCGACATCGCCACGGAGTCGATCGAGTCTCGGCTCAACGGCGAGGTGCGCCAATCGGCACCCTTCACCGACATCGTGCACGGTATCCCTGCCCTCGTAGCCTTCGCTTCGTCGGTGTTCACGCTCCTGCCTGGCGACGTGATCCTCACTGGGACACCTGCTGGTGTGGGCCAGCTCGCCGACGGCGACACGGTTGAGATCTCCGTTCCCGGCATCGGCACTCTGCGCAACCCCGTTCGCTCCGCGTAGCGGCGCCGCGGCTCGGGCCGGGTCGCGCCGCGTCGCGCCCTCCAGCGTTGGCAATTCAGGACAATCCCCGCCCAGGGTGCAACTTCGGCGTCGGTCAAGCGCTTGTGGCCTCCGACGCGTACTCTGTCGGAGGACTTGGGCGGCACACCTGGATTCGGATGTACAAGCCCGACCTGGCATCTCTGAGGCAAGCGCTGCTCGACTATGAAGCACGCATCTTCTGCGACTCAGACACGCGTCATGGTGGCGAGGATCCAAACCATGTAAAACATGCGCACATCGAGTTCATTCACATCGAGGGTATGTCTACATCAATCGACGCCCTCGATGTTTCCTTCGACCCACGGATCACCGTGATCATCGGAAGCCGGGGCTCGGGCAAGAGCACGATTATCCAAGGGCTCCGTGCAATTTACGGCGTGGACGCAAACCTCCCGGAATCTATCGATCAGGAATCCGATCGCTACCAAAGCAATGTATTCTCTGGAGCGAAAATTGAGAGTAATTACGTTGAAGCGATTAGCGGTGCTGCTGACACCGCGAAATGGGAACTAGATGCAGGTGCTTCTACCGTGGGCGGGAACTCCCTTATAAATGTTCGGGTAGTCAGCCAGAAGGAATTGTTCGAGCGCACGAGCGGTGACAGACCGGGGGCTCAGAGTTCAAGTGCGAACATGCTTGTGCTTGTGGACGAAGCGCTCGATGACGATAAGGTCGCGGCCGAACTCCTGGCCCAAGGCATTGAGGTTTCTAGTGCAAAAGTCGATCAGTTCGCTACCGATCTTGAGGACGAGCGGCGTGAGTTCGCAAACGCTGCAGGTTCTCGTCTCGATTCCGACCGGAAGCTATCGGGTCGCAAGAAGATTGAAGAGAGCCTAGCCGAGGTCAAACGCAAGCTTCTGGCACTTGACGATGAGGAAGAGAAGGGCAAGCTCAAGTCAGCGAAGACGGTATTGGCGGACAAGCGTGAGGTTCTCAAGTACTCAAAGAAGACACTGGAGTGGGCTGAAGGAATCGAGGGTCAGCCTCAACCCACCTTGCCATCGCTCTCTACGCCTGAGGCCACAGTTTTCTTCACCCCGCTCAAGGAGCTTTCGGAGCGAGTTGAGTCGTAAACAACCATGCTGGTAGCAGACGCTAAGGCCGTCGTACAGGCTGCAAGCCTTTCGCTCGATGACGCCACGAATGCCTTCACTGCCGAAGTCGCCAAGGCTGGCATCGTCAAATCCGACTACGAAGCGAAGCTCAAAGGAACTTGGCGTTGATCTGTCACAGTACGAGGCGCTGCAGACGGAGCAATCTGCATATGAAACGGCCTTGGCAGAATTGGACGAGCTCGCGCTCAAGCTTCACCAACAGGTGTCGGCGGAGGCGACTGCCTGGGAGGCTATCGACAATCTCTTCTCCAAGCGTCTCTTGGTTCGAGAGGCCTTCGCCGCCATGATTTCTTCGCGCACACCGAGTTTGAGGTTTCAGGTCACAGCAAACGCTGATCCTTCAGAATGGCGTCAAGCCGTACATGAGGCGCTTGGGTTTAGGAGTGGGGATCACGTTGACGCCCTACGTAACCTGTCAGAGTGGATTTGGGGCGGCGCAATTGATCATGAGACTCGACTTCTTCGAAGCCAGTGCTGGCGTGACGCACTCCTAAACAGCGACTACTCCGCTCTTGCCGGAGCGGGTCTTTCGAAAGCGTTCACGGATCGGCTGAAGCAAAGCACGGAGCCAGCTCGAATTGATATTGCAAGTTTGCGTGCTGCCGATGCACTTGACATGGAGTTCCTCAAAGAGGGCAATAAGCCTGAGAATGCCAACTCCTGGCAGACCGTAACCGATGGCAGTCCGGGGCAGCGAAGCGCTGCCATGCTCGCGTTCACCCTCAGCTACGGAGATAGCCCCCTCGTCTTGGATCAACCCGAGGATGACCTTGATAGCGCGCTCGTTAGCGAGCTGATCGTCAAGCAGTTTCGCGACGCGCGATGGAAGCGTCAGCTTATCGTCGTCACTCATGAAGCAAACATCCCGGTCAACACCGACGCGGAGATGACAGTTGTTTTGGAGAACGCTGACGGCTCACTTCGGGTGATGCGAACCGGACAAGCCGAGCACGCAGGGCCAATCGACGATCCGGCAGTGAGAAAGGATATTCAAGACCTTCTAGAGGGTGGTGTTAGAGCCTTCGTGAATCGCGAACGGCGGTATGACAATGAGCTTTCGAAGTATCGAATTGACGTGGGCCTGATGCAGCCACCGACAAGCGAATAGAGCATCTACGACGGTGCGACAGCAAACATTTCGCCATCGCCGAGGGTGGCATTCGTAGGGATTTCACCTCGTTCGACCGCGCGAAACCAAAGTTGACTGCGGAGCGTCTTCCTCTCTGGGCGCGATAGTCCGCGGTAGTCGACGAAACAATGCCCAGGTGCGCGCTTGCTGTTCGCATCCAGCGTCACTGCCGAATCATCGATCACGTACCTCTCTGCCTCGATCACCTCACCTACAGCAAGCGCCCATACGGCCAAGGAAGGGCTCCTCGGCAAGTTTCGAGTGTGCCAGTCTCGAGCGTCTTGTGGCTCAACCAGCCTTGACCGCGAAAAAGAAGGCATGTCGCGGTCCGCTGGCATCGGCCCGAAGGCCGTGGTCGCGATCTGATTGCCGTCCATCATGTGCGCTGTGATCTGCCTGTAGATGAGTTCGTCCGCGTCACTCATGAGGCTCTCGTCCTCGCGAAGTTCTAGGTCTACGGTCGTCATGCGCGCGCCGCCGTCGCGAATCGAATGGCCTCGGAGATATCTCGAGTTTCTGAATGGACTCCCTCCCCCTGGGCGCGTTGGAGGCTGAAGAGTTCGAACAAGCCGTCCTCGAGTATCTCGACGCTGTGGATACCCGACGTGGTTGCCCATTCGATCAGGACACCTCCCTCCGCCGTCGGGAACACACCCGGCAAGGGATTCCCCGCTGCCTCAACAGCCTTCAGCAACTGCTGCGCAGCATCGAGCGAGACGAACGAGATCTGCGCGCCGGTCCCCTCCGCCCAACCGGTAGGAAGCTGGGCGAAATCGGTCAGACGAGCGCCCCACGCGGTGTCCTCGAACTCGACCCGCTCGACACGGGTGGTCTGCCAGAAACGGTGCGGATCGCCGTTCTTGAAACGCAGCTCGCCAGTGATCCGGGTGAGGGGCCCCTCCTCAGCGGAATTCAGGACAGAGCGTAGGTCTTCAAGCACGCCGGTATTTTCTTTATACCAACCGTGCACCTTGCCATAGGCAGTTGCGATCTCATATTTTGTCGAGTCGGCGTCCACGGCAGTGACTCGACCGATGAGGCTCTCCTCACGCCTCTCGATAATGTCAGCCGAGCCCACAGGATCCGACGGGGCAATCATGAAGTCCGTGAGTATCAGTTCAGTGAGCGCCTGCTTGCGCGTCTCAACTGTGATGAGCACGGGCGTCGTGTCGTCTGGGTTGACATAGAACTCGATCGATTGCGCTTCACGGAGAGTGGCGCCAAAATCCGCGAGTTCCTCACGAAACTCAGCCACAGCGGCAGGGGGAAGTGCGGGCAGCGGCGGTAATGGCGCGCCCGCATAGGCAGCGGCAATGGTCGCATCGACCGCATCCTGCGCTTCGTCCTGATACTGGACGTACACCGCGTGCTGCTCGAAAGCGAGCAACACATCCGCGCTTCCCTCGTCAATGCGCTCGATGGTGAGGCTCACTAAGGCGCGGAAATCGGCGGGTAGTTGCTCGTCTGGATGGTCTCGGCGCCACTCGTACTCGGCAAGTTTGCGCACGACCTCTTGATATCGCTCTAATTCGATGAGGGAATCAACAGGGAGTCGGCCAGCTTTGAAGCGTTCACCGGTCAGACGGATACGCTTCCCGCTTGGCCGTCGCTGGTCATCCATGAACCTAATCGTAGGGGCGGTCACCCCCGTTCCACCGTTCGGGGGGCGTGGCCAGGGTGGTGCTTACGAGTGATTCAGGTGACGGCGCGCGGGGTAGCGCTTTGCTGGTGGTGCGCTGGCTACTCAAAGAACGAGACCGTCGAGCTCGGCCATCACAGCGGCCACATCCGGGCTGGTGAGAGCATCGATGAAGAAGATCTTGTGGCCGATCTTGTTCAGCGAGGTACCCATGATGACGCCGCGGGCGCGGTCGGCGATCCAGAACCTGTCATGGAAATCTCCCGAGCGGATGACCTTGAATTGGAGACTTGACTGGTTAGACTTCAGTGCGCTGATGACGGCCTGCTCGACGATAGGGTCACTGGGTTTTGGATCCACGACGACGATGAGTGAAGCCCCGGCTGACAGAAGGGGCGAGACGATGCGAGCTACCGACTGCCCATAGTCGGACGCATCGTTTTGGCGTGTCGATGTGAACAAGTAGGGGTCGGTGATGACGAGCTCAGATTGAGGCTTGAGACGCGCGAGGCGTTCACCGATGTATTGCTCCACCGAAAGTGTCGGTGCCTTAGGGGAGATGTCCTCTTGGAGCCGGACAATCCGGAGGAAACTACTCGCGCCCTCTTCGCGCAGGCGAGACGAAACCTCCTCGAGCGTGTACCCCGCCTCGCGAAACAGTAACCTGTAGCCCAGCGCTTCGGCTTGATCCGCGAGAGTTAGCACGTCGTCGTGAAGCGGTTCGGGATCGAATTTGAATGAGTTCCAAGCTCCTGTGTGTCTCAAGCTATCGTCTTCCGTCACAACTGCATCCTCCCGTGGTTGCGCACAAAGCCAGCTTATGCAGGTGGTTGCGCCGACGAGATTAAGCCGTCGTCGACGTTGGGCAACCCTTTCGCTCTATGGCTACAGACGCTCGCGGCCATGAGTATCCCGCATCTGCACCCCACGCTGACGCAGCTCCTTAAGCACGGTCGTTGAGTCGAAGCACAGGCGTTTGCCGATTTCCTCCAAAGACTGGCCAGAGACGTAATCCTGCGCGGCTCCCTCGATCTGCGCCGAACTCATGCTCTTGGATCGTTTTTCGATCCCGGCTCGCGTGAGGTGGTCCCCAACCGTGGTGCGATGAACACCCAGCTCTTTCGCTATGGCGGCAATAGATTCACCACCGAGATAAGCCGAAACAAGTCGCTCTGCCTGGTCGAAATCTAGCTTCTTGGCTCGAGAACAGCGTTCGAGCGGCTGACGACTCACTAACCTCGGTGGGCCCATCTGGGCTTCGACCAGCAAGTTACAGAGGTCAGCAGTCTGCCCCTCTCGATTGCAGTAGTTTCGTAGTGCCCCCACCACGTCATCTCCCGCGCGGTTTCACCGCGGCGTCACCTATCGCGCCGCGGCTTGCGAGCTTGAGAGCGATCGGCGTCTCGGCGCCCACGTTGTCTTATACCGGGCATCGCAATTCCGATAACCGCAGCACTTCGTTGAGCTCGT
>Ga0105046_10012642_pt1 | contig 13093 bp, 10 predicted proteins | sample MAT03_FD_78385 | JGI IMG/M metagenome (GOLD analysis project Ga0105046, IMG submission 78385) | Freshwater microbial communities from Lake Fryxell liftoff mats and glacier meltwater in Antarctica - MAT-03 (megahit assembly) | ecosystem: Environmental > Aquatic > Freshwater > Ice > Liftoff... | reverse complement strand
GCGAATTGCAGGTTGTCGATGCGGGTGAGCAACAGCAGGGCACTGTTGAGTTGCGAGAGGCGCTGCACCGCAGCTTGTGCAGCGCCGATGGCATTCGCTTGCTCTTTGGAAAGTCCCGGGTCCTGCGCGGCATCGTCCAGTCGCGCTTGGATCACCGCTACGGGTGTGCGCATTTCGTGCGCGGCATTCTCGCTGAACTCCTTCAACATACGGTGATCGGCCAGCACTTTTTCCACCAAGCCGCTTACCACCCGGTTCAGGTCGTTGAACTCGTCCACGTCGGAAACAGAGAGCGCGATGGTCTGTTGTTCCTTCAACGAAAAGCGCTTCATGGCTTCCAGGTCGCGGTAGAACGGATCCCAGATCCGACGGGCCGTGCGGCGTTGGATCACCACCAGGGCCAATAGCAGCAGGGCGAAAGCGATAGCGAGCGCAAGACCGATGGATCCGAGGTAGTCGTGCGGTTCGAGCACCACTTGTCGCAAGGTGATGCGATAGCTCCGCCCTTCGACAACGCGCACAGCGCTCACTTCGCGGAATAGCTCCTCATCGTCCTCGATGGGATCGAAGAGCACGGTGTCCTTCACCACCACAGATGGTTGATGAAGACCATCCAGCACCTCGACTTCCATTACCGGGGGAAGCGATGACACCATTTCACTCTGCGCAAGGCGCTCTTCGATGCGCGCGATGTTCACCAACATCTTTTCAGTGGTCTCATCGGCGATGATGCGCGTGAGCACCACGAAGAGCAGCACACCCGCACCGGCCAGCACCAGAGCGGTGTAGCGCAAGTGGTCGCGACTTGTGCGGCGAAGCAGTTTCATGGTTTGCCGTCGGGCGTATGGTCCTGCACAACGCTATGGAAGGTGTAGCCCAATCCGTACACCGTGCGCAATCGGTCCACGCCACCGGCCGCGCGGATCTTGGCGCGCAGGTTCTTGATGTGACTGTATAGCACGTCGGTGTTGTCGGCCAGGTCCATGTGGTCGCCCCAGATATGCTCGGCCATGGCGTCGCGCGTGAGCAACCTGTCCTTGTTCACGAGCATGAAGAGCAGCAGGTCGTATTCCTTGCGCGTGAGGTTGAGCACCTGCTCGTGCACCTTCACTGTGCGCGCTTGCGTATCGATCGCCAGTTCGTCCAGTTGCACCACCGACCGCCCCCCGAAACTGCGGCGGCGCAGCACCGCTTGCACGCGCGCGTTCAGTTCGGCCATGTGGAAGGGCTTGGTGATGTAGTCGTCGGCACCCAGATCGAGGCCGCGCAATTTGTCGTCGATGGATCCCTTCGCCGATACGATGAGCACCCCGCGATCGGGCGCATCCTTTTTCACTTGTTCCAGCAATGCAATGCCGCTTCCTCCGGGCAGGGTGACATCTAACACCACCACATCATAGTCGTAACCCGCCAGCTTGTCCTCGCCCTCCTTGAACGTGCTTGCCGTGGAGCACACCAGCCCGATGCCTTCCAGCGATCGCTGCATGGCGCCGAGCAGCTCGGGTTCGTCCTCCACGATCAGGATCTTCATGGCCTTGATGATCGTTGCAAGATCGCTGGAAGATCTTGGAGGGATCCTGTATGCAATGTAACGCGTGCCTGTTCAGGATCGCTCCAGGATCGCGATGGAATTTGCGTGCCTGATCCAGAACCGATGAAGACGATCGCCTGTGCATTCTCATTCTTCGCATCGATCCCCATGCTCGCACAAGTGGACAGCATGGCTACGGGAAGCATACGTGGCCGCTTGATGGATGCGAAGACGAACGCGCCTCTTCCCTATGCATCCGTGGCGGTGGCAGGCACCACATTAGGAAGCAGCAGCGAAGACGATGGTACGTTCACACTGCTCGCCGTTCCAACGGGCACGCGCACCATTGTGGTGTCCAGTATCGGCTACGACCGCTTGGAACTACCGGGGCTTGTCGTGACGGCTGGTGCTGTTCTCGATCTCGGTTCATTGAAGCTGACCGGAACGGCGGTAACGCTCAACAGTGTCACCGTATCGCCGGGCTCGTTCTCGGTGATGGGCACTAACAGCGCATCGCGACAAACGTTGGACGCCGCCGACATCAAGAACATGTCGTGGGCCGAGGATCTTACGCGTGCCGTGGCCCGGCTGCCGGGCGTATCCAGCAACGAATTCAGCAGCAAATTCACCGTGCGCGGCGGCGAGACCGATGAAGTGCTGATGGTGATCGACGGCATGGAGCTGTACGAACCCTTCCATCAGCGCGACTTCGCCGGTGGCTTGTTCAGCATCGTGGACATCGAAGCGATCCAAGGCATCGACCTGCTCACCGGCGGGTTCGCTGCGGAGTACGGCCAACGCCAGAGCGCCGTCTTCAACATGCGCACCAAGCATGTGCCCAACGATGAACGGCACACGTCGATCGGCCTCAGCATCATGAACGCGCGCGTGTACACCGATGGCCGCTTCAACAAGAACAAAGGGTCGTACCTCTTTAGCACGCGCTATGGCACGCTCGGGCAGGTGCTCAAACTCATCGGATCCAACGAGTACCAGCCCACCTTCTACGATGGCATGGTGAAGGTGCAGCATGCGTTGGGCGAGAAGCACCAGCTATCCTTCCAGATGTTGCATGCGGCGGACAAGACCGCGATCCGCGATGAGAAGCCGAACAACTACGACCGCCACGACACGCGCTATACCAGCACCTACGCGTGGCTGACATGGCGCGCCACATTGAGCGACAAGCTCTTCGTACGCACGCTGCTCTATGGCGGTGGAATCGACCACACGCGCATCGGCAGCTTCCACAAGCGCGACTGGACCGACAAAGGCGACTTCTCGCTCAGCGATAAGCGGAACTACGTCTTCGGCGGCGTGAAGCAGGACTGGACCTGGAGCGCGAACGAGCGCTTCGGCCTGAAGGTCGGCTGGGACGCGCGGCAGCTGAACGCCAGCTACGACTACACGCACGCCATTTCGGAGATCCGTGTGAACGCCAATGAGGAACTCTACACCTTCTCGCGCAACGTGGACATCCACACCAAACCGAACGGCCAGCTCTATTCGGCCTACCTGAGCGGCAAAGTGATGCTGCTGCCGAAGCTCTTCACTGAAGCTGGGCTGCGTTGGGACCACGCCACCTACACCAACGACGACTTCCTGAGCCCGCGCGTGAGCCTCGCGTACGCCTTCGGCCCGAACACCTTTCTGCGCGCGGCCTACGGCCAGTACTACCAGAGCAAGTTCATCAACAACCTCGATGTGAACCACAGCGCCACCCGCTTCGATCCAGCCGAGCTGAGCACGCACTATGTGCTGGGCTTCGAACACCTGTTCAAGCGCGGCATCAGCTTCCGGGTGGAAGGCTACTACAAGGAGATCTCGCGCATCAGCCCGCAATACCAGAACCTGCGCGACCCGTGGGAGGTCTTCCCGGAATCGCGGAACGATGTGGTGTTGGTGACCTTCGATGGCGCCACCGCGAAGGGCATCGAGTTCTTCGTGAAGTACGATCAAGGCAAGAAGTTCTCGTGGTGGTTCAGCTATGCGTTGGCCCGTGCCGAAGAGACGATCACCAACGTGGAGTTCGACGGGATCTTCGAGGAGCGCACCGGCACCATGCCACGCCCCAACAACCAGGACCACACGATCTACGTGGACGTGAATTATCGCATGAACGCGAAGTGGCACTTCAGCCTGTCGTGGCAGTATTATGTGGGCTGGCCGCGCACCACGTATGAGTATGTGTACCAGCAATCACCGGACAGCACCGGCCTGCATTTCTACCAACGCCACTTCGCCTTCAATGGCGAACGCTACCCGGCCTACCACCGCCTCGATGCGCGCGTGAACCGCCATTTCAAAGCGGGCAAGGGCCGCATCACCGCCTTCCTGAACGTGATCAACGCGTACGATCGGTTCAACCTGCGCAAGTTCGATCTGGGCATCGCCACCAATGCGGACGACAACCTGGTACCCGACGACAACGGCAACTACCAGATCACGCAGGACCACCAGGGTTGGTTCGGGCTAACGCCGATCATTGGCGCGAGCTGGGAGTTCTGAAGGGCCTTAAACCACCGCAGGGTCTCCCGTCTTCGGGGACCCTGCGCTTGCTTGTGAGCGGAAAGCACATGCCGAAGCTACTCCACCACCAGTTTCGTCCCGCTCCCGCGAGTGTTCCACATTTCGCTGCCGCGGATCTCCATATCCGTGGCTCTGCGTTCAACCCGGTTTCTCCAATGTCCATATTCCGCGCGATCTCCCGATCGCCTCTCTCCATAGCGACCCAAAAGCAACATACCGGGTTTTTCCGCATAGTCCCTCGCACTCGAATAAAGGTAGTGGTGTGGTTTCTCCACTAAGCCCTCTGCAACGGGGTTCTTGATCTGGAGATCCGCAGTAGCCAAGGATACTCACCCTCAAACCCCCGTCGTCGGGTTCCGCATGCGCCGCAGCGAGATATCCCTGGCTTTCTGGATCACCAGCGGCACCTGTTCCACCACGGTCACGTTCGGGTCCAGACCCAGCGCTTCGCGATCGCTAAGGCCGATCCGTTTCAGGGCGTAGTAGGCATCGAGCACCAGGTCGTCACGCAAGCTGAACTCGTTCTCCACAGAAAGCATGCGATCGGTGAGGACGTAGCAGATGTCGGTGTGGAAATCGCCCTTCTTGATGCTTTCGTACTTGTTGCGGAACTCCAATTCGTGGTCGGCCTCCAATTCCTGCAGGATGTGTTTGAAGAGCATGTTCACCCGGGGTTGCACGCGGAAGCCCAGGTCGAAGTCCACGCGGATCACCTTGTCATCGATCAATTCCTGCACGCGGTAATCCTTGGTGTAGGGCTCGTCGGTATAGTTCACGTGTACGAACCAATAGATGTCCGCGCGTTTCACCTTGCGCGCCAGTATGCTGTCGATGATGTGTTTCTCCACATTGCGCGGGCTGTCCGCCTTGGTGAGGTACACCAGGTGCGTGGCGTACTTGGGGATCTCGGTGTCGTTGCTCAGGTCGCGCAAGGCCTGTGCGTAGTCCTTGAGCCGCACGAAATCAAGGAAGCGGTTGGTGATCTTGCGCGCGCGGAACCAGAGGAACATGACGCCGAACAAGAGGAGAACGGCCACTAGGAGGTAGGGGCGGTGGATGATCTTCACCGCGTTAGCGATGAAGTTGGCGATCTCCAAGGTGAAGAACAGCCCCATGACAGCCACCACCAGCAGCATATGCCAGCGACGCACGTACTTGAGGTAGCCATAGAGGAGCACAGTGGTCATGAGCATGGCCACCACGATGAAGAACCCGTAGGCCGCTTCCATCTCCGTGCTGGAGCGGAAGTAGAGCATCACACCCAGGCACCCGGCCCAGAGCAGCCAATTCACGCTGGGGATGTAGATCTGCCCGCGCACCTCGGTGGGGAACTTCACCCGCACGCGGGGCCAGAAGTTGAGGGTGATGGCCTCATTGATCAGCGTGAACGATCCGCTGATCACCGCCTGGCAGGCCACCACGGCAGCGACGGTGGCAAGGCCCACACCCACCAGCAGAAATCCCTGCGGCATCATCTCGTAGAACGGGTTGCGTCCGGCGAGCAGCTCGCCCTCGTGGTGCAGCAACCAGGCGCCCTGCCCCATATAGTTAAGGACGAGCGCCGTTTTCACAAAGATCCAGGTGGCCTGTATGTTCTTCCGCCCGCAATGCCCCATGTCGTTGTACAATCCTTCGGCACCGGTGGTGCAGAGGAAGACGGCGCCTAGGAGCCAGAACCCGCCGGGGTATTTGGTGAGCAGGTCATAGGCATAGGCAGGGTTGATGCACGCCAGCACATGCGGCATGTGGATGACCTGCGAAAGGCCCAGCACAAGCAGCGTACTGAACCAGACGAGCATGATGGGGCCGAACGCGAAGCCCACCACCTTGGTGCCGAAGCGCTGGAAAAAGAAGAGCAGGCTGATGATGCCCATCACAACGAGCACGGTGGTGTTGTTGCCGGGAACGATGATGCCTTCGAAGGCCTCGACCCCGCCCAAGCCTTCGATGGCGGACGCGACGGAAATGGGAGGTGTGAGGATGCCATCGGCGAGCAGTGTGGCCGCACCGATCATGGCGGGCAGATAGACCCATTTGCCATAGCGCCGCACCAAGGTGTACAGCGAGAACACGCCGCCCTCCCCCTTGTTGTCCGCCCGCAAGGTGACCAGTATGTACTTGAAGGTGGTCTGGAGGGTGAGCGTCCAGAAGATACAGCTGAGCGCACCCAGCACCAGTTCCTCCGTGATGGGGTGCTCCTCACCGACAATGGCCTTGAACACATAGAGCGGCGAGGTGCCGATGTCGCCGAAGACGATACCCAGCGTAACGAGCATGCCCGCCCATGTGAGCGGATGCACGTGGCTCGCTGAAAGTGGACTAGGCTTCGGGTCGGCTGCCTTCTTCGGGGTACTCATGCCACGCCTGACCGCTCAGGGATCGGAGGGCAAAGGAAGCACCTTTTCACTCCAGCCTAGGCGAAAAAGTGGCGTTGCCCATCGCTTTCAGGTCCGTGGGACATAGGTAGCCGTGGGCGGAACACCTGCTCTAACCGGGAATGTCAATGAAAGCGGATGGCGAGGCTGGTGGTGAAGAAGGTATTTCTCCCGGTGGCCTTACCATCCGCTTCGGCGAAGACACGTTGGTCGCGACCCAGTGGTCGAAGTTCAGCCGCACGGGCGGCGAGGTAGCTCTTCCCTCCCCACTTGATACGGGGAATGAGAACAGGCGACATCCATATAGTGGTGCTGTCACCACGGGCTACTTTTTTCCTGGCCGATGTCGAAAGCGAGTGTCAAACCGAACCGCTCGCGATGCAGGAATGGAAGTGCGGCATCCCCTTGGTCCCTAGCGGTCCTCACCGAGTGTTCCCGCCAGTGGACACCATAGAATGACTGGCCAAGCACAGCGAGCTCCAAGGTCACTGCTCCGAGGTGTACGACCGTGCGCAAGATGGACGTGGGGGCCACTGGAGCGCTTACCTGCCAAGCCGGCTACCGGCGGATCCAAAAGTGCAATGGCAGGGACGTAGACGAGCACCGAAGAAGTTCCGGAGCTTCATAGCAGGGTCAGAAGTGCGCCACTCGTTCCAAACGTTGCTTGTCCACGATCCGGATATCGCGGCCCTCGTTCGCGATCAGGCCTTCTTCCTTGAGGTCGGTGATGCAGCGGATCAACGATTCCGTCGCGGTGCCCACGATCGTAGCGAGGTCCTCACGACTGATCTTGACACCAAGGCCGCTGCCTTCCTGCGCGAAACGTGCATGCAATCGCAGCAGCGCCTGGGCGACCCGTTGCCGCACACTGGCATAGGCCATCTGCAACAGGTGCTGCTCCTTGTCCTTGATGTCGTGCGCCAGCATCTTGATGAAGCGGATGCTCACGTCCCGATCGCGGTAGAGCAAGGCAAGCAGATCTTCACGCGGGATCAAGGCCACTTCGCACTCTTCCATGGTCTCGGCGGTCTCCATCGCGCGCCCGTTCTCCAGCAGACCCATGTAGCCGATGAAATCGCCTTCGCCGTGGAGGCCGGTGACGAACTCCTTGCCGTCGTTGTTGATCTTGAAGGTGCGCACCTTTCCATGGATGAGGTAGGGCACGTGGCGCAGTTCATCCCCTTCGTGGAAGAGGACTTCCTTCTTGCCCGCCTTGCGGATCTTGCGGTCCTTGTTCAGGTCCCTCAACGCATCCAGGCCACGTGCCTGTTCCAGGAAATTGTTCAGGCCGGCGAATCCATTGTCGAATCCCTTTCGGAACAGATCGCTGCGCTTCAAACGACCTTCCACGGCATTGAGCAGCTCGCTTTCCTCGAAGGGCTTGGTGAGGTAATCGTCGGCGCCGAGCTCCATGCCTTTGCGCACATCGCCGCGCTCGGCTTTCGCACTTAGGAAGATGAAAGGTAGCTCCGCAGTATCGGGGTTCTTGCCGAGCAAATGCAGCACGCTGTATCCATCGAGCTCGGGCATCATGATGTCACAGAGCACGAGATCGGGTTTCTCCTTGCGGGCGATCTCCACACCGCGCCGACCGTTCTCCGCTTTCAGTACGCGGTAGCTGGCCAGCTCGAGGATCTCCGCCGTGTTCTCACGCATGTCCTCGTTGTCTTCGATCAGCAGGATGGTCTTCATGGCCGTGTACGCATGATCATTGTTCGATCGAAAGATGTTGCGGAAGTGCCACGGTGAACTCGGTGTTGCCCGGCGCGCTCGTGAAACTGATGGTGCCTCCGAGCAGGTCGAGGTAGCGCACTACGATGTTCAGCCCTAGACCGGTGCCTTGGATGTTGGTGGTGTTGCCACCGCGGAAGAAGCGTTCGAAGAGATGTTGCTGGTCTTCTTCAGGTATGCCGATGCCCCGGTCCTTCACGGTAATGGTGAGCTTACCGTCGGCGATGCTCGTGCGTAGCTCGGCGGCCTGTCCTTCTTTGGAGTACTTGAGGGCGTTGGTCACCAAATTGGTGATCACGTTGCTCAACATCTGGCGGTCCAGAAGCACGGTGCGTTCCTCGCCTTGGTGATCATAGTCGATGGTCTGTCCGGGTTTCGCCAGCGGGCGCAGCTCCTCCATCAGTTCGATGCAGAGATGAACGATATCGATCTCCGCGGGTGAACAAAGGATCTGTCCCTGTTCGATCTTCTCCAACGAGAGGAACTCGTTGAGCATGGCGGTCATTTCGCGCACTTTTGTGCGTATGCGGGCCACGTGCTTCGTCACTTTCTCGTCGGCTGCTTCTTCAGTGTAGCGGCCTATGAGGTCCACACTGCTCATGATGGTGCTGAGCGGCGTGCGGAACTCATGGCTGGCCATAGACACGAAACGGCCTTTGAGCCCGTGCAGTTCCTTTTCCTTTTCCAAGGCTTCGCGAACACTGTGTTCCGCCGCCCTCAACTCCGCTGTGCGTTGTTCCACACGCTGTTCCAGTTCCTGATTGGTGCGCTGGAGATCCTCTTCGGCCTTACGTCGCAATGTGATGTCCGTCACAAGCCCCATCACGAATCGTTCGCCGTTCACCTCGAAGTGGTTCAGGCTCACTTCCACAGGGAACACGCTGCCATCCTTGCGCTTGCCCCAGAGGTCCATGCCTATGCCCATGCTGCGTTGCACCGGTTTCTTGTCATAAGCCTCGCGGTGGGCGGTATGCCGGGAGCGTACCGCATCGGGCAGGAGCACTTCGATAGGCTTGCCCAGCAACGCGCCATCAGTATAACCGAACATGGCGTTGAGCCTCGGGTTGTGCATGAGGATGTCGCCCTTCATGGCCACCACCACCAAGCCTTCGGCGGCCGTGGCGAACAATAACTGGCCGATCCGTTCCAGGTCCTTCGGCTCGAACGATGACCCCGCGTTGTTCATCATTGCCGCAAGGTAGCCTTGGGTGGTGGAGGTACTTATCATCGCGGAGGGCCGGGCGATGTTATGGTGGTGGCGCCAGTATGCTCGTCGTACACCCGCCATTTGCTCATGGGCTTTGCGTAAAGGTTCACGGTTACCGCACGGCCCGGACCCACATTCGTGAAACGGCGGATGGCTATGCCTTCGCTTATGCGGTCCACCTCGCCGGGATGTCGGTGTACCTCGCTCGTTCGCCGGATCCCATTCCCCGGGATCAACGCAAAGCGCTCCTCCACCACTTCACCCATCACCGGGTGGATCCACGCCATCTGGCTGTCGTAGTCGTGTAAGCTGGTGCGCTGCCCCGGTTCGTAGCAGATCACCAGCAGCTCGAACTCCTCGTTCCGATGGATGCAGGTACGCGTGTAGTGGCGAGTGTTCCAGCGGAAGTAGGTCTCCAGATCATACGTGGGTACGGCGTAGCGCAGGAGGATGGCGCCGTACGCTTCGGGATCCCGATGGCGCAGGAGTTCCTGCAAGAGTTCACGGATCGAGGTGATGGGCGTGGAATGCATGTGCCGGTCAACAGGCTTGTTCACCTCGCGAACGTACCCTGACTGTTCAGCGCCGTACCTGACGAAAGTCAGGATGGCCATGGACGGTTCTCATTTCAGTCCACCGGTGCTTGAATTTGTTTAGTGCCAAACCCATAACGATGGCAACCCTCCTTCTCCATGTGGACAATTTGAAAAGTGTCGGTTGCGCGAACACAATTCGGCATCGAGTACAGGAACTACTTGGCGCTGGCGCGGTGATCGTGGATCCAGAAGTGGGAACAGTGCGGGTGGTGCAGGATGGCTCCGTTGAACACAGCCAGGTGACAACGTTGCTGCACCGGCTTGGTTATCCGGAGCATGGCGCTGGCGGTATCAAGGAGGCGGCGATCTCTTACTTCACTTGCGCGATGGGACGATTTCAAGGGGAGGACTGATCGTAAAGTCTGGTGAACGCTTGTGGGGCTTACCCTCTGCCACGTGACCATCCGCACCGCGACACCATTGGTGCGATCGGATCAGGGAACGACCTGTCTTGAAGTTCAGCGAACGGGCACGAGTTCCAATAAGGCTTGAACTGACCAATATCAGGTCGCCGCTGGTATAGCTCTAGTAGCATTGTATGATCGAACGAACCCGCACATCATGGAACAGATCTTTCTGCTTACCGACCTCAGCGATGATGCTTTTCACGCAGCGCGCTACGCGATCCAATTGCGCGGTACGGATGGTCCAAGATATACCGTGGTGCATGCCCATTCGGCCGCCTATACCGGCGATCCGATGATGCCGACGTCAAGCATGGCGCCGGAGCTTCTGCGCATATCGGAGGAAGGACTGCGGGAATGGTCGGCTCGCTTGCGGAAGGCCACGGGTGTCCATGCTTTGGAGGAACACTTTGGCATTGGCGGGGTTGTGGCCGTGTTGAACGAACTGGTGCATGATCAACAATTGGATCTCGTGGTCGTCGGCCGTTCTGGTAAGGGCGGATCGGCCTTCTTCGGCAGCACAGCGGTGGATGTGATGAAGAGAAGCCGAATGCCGGTCCTCGTGGTGCCGGCCGGAACACCGATCGTCGATCCCACATCGATCCTGCTCGCCGATGACCACGACGATGTGGGAGTTCGCGACCTTGCGATGCTTCGCACCATCGCAGCACGCGCCGGGGCCAATGTCATTGTTGCCCATGCGGAGATGGGCGTACCCGAGGGTTCGCCGCATTGGAGCCATGGCTTGTACGAGATCGGCTTGAAGGGCATCCAGTACAAGTTTATGAGCGCATATGGTGAGGATGTGGTGGACGGCCTGTTGCGGCTCGCGCGAAAGGAGCATGTGCAAATGGTGGCCATCCTTCATCGCCACCTCGATCTCGTTACGCGCCTGTTCCATCCGAGCATTGCCAAGGATCTGGTGCTGCAGGGTGATCGGCCCGTGCTCGTGCTGGAGCAGTCATGAACGTGATGATCATCACCGGCACTTGACGACCAGGGACGCACATCCGCACCATGGATCTGAAAGGAACCAAGCTGTACAGCGTCGTGCGCTTCAAATGCCCGCAGTGCCATGAGGGGGCGTTCTTCCTGGCCCATCCATACAACCTGATCAAAGTGGGCGACACGCATGCGCAATGCCCGGTCTGTGGGCTCAAGTACGAGAAGGAGCCGGGGTTCTACACCGGGGCCATGTACGTTTCCTACGCCATCGGGGTGGCCGTGTCGGCAAGCACATGGGTAGCGTTGCTGGTACTTTTCCCTGGCCTTGGACCCCTTCAGCAGATCATCTCCATATCCGCCGTCATGCTTTTTGGGAGCCCCTACTTCTACGCCCTCAGCAAGATCATGTGGGCCAATATGTTCTTCAGTTTCAAAAGGCCCGGTCACACTACAGCGTAGTGCTCGCGCAGCTTGGTGATGATCCTCACCGGGCGAACTGGTCGGGTCCCATTCCTTCGTGCGCATTAACCTCCGCGCATCATGGCCAAGCACTTCGACGTCCTCGTCATCGGTGGCGGCAACGCCGGACTCTCCGCCGCCGCGCTCCTGCTGCTGAAGAACAACAAGCTCCGCGTGGGCATTGTGGAACCTTCTGATAAGCACTTCTACCAACCCGCCTGGACGCTGGTCGGCGGAGGGGCCTTCAACATCAAGGACACCGAGCGAAACGAGCAGGATCTCATTCCGAAAGGTGCCGATTGGATCAAGCACAAAGCGGTTTCCTTCCAACCCGAAGCGAACACGGTAACAATAGGCAGTGGCGATCGGATCACCTACGATCAATTGCTCGTGTGCCCCGGCATCCAGTTGGACTGGAGCGCCGTGAAGGGACTACCGGAAAGCCTAGGCAAGAACGGCGTGTGCTCTAACTACAGCTTCCAGTGCGCTCCTTACACGTGGGAGTGCATCAAGGGCCTGAAGAAGGGCAAGGCCATCTTCCACAATCCACATACGCCCGTGAAATGTGGAGGTGCCCCGCACAAGATCATGTACCTCGCCGCCGATCATTGGCGCAGGCAGGGCGTGCTGAAGGACATGGACATCCAGTACTGGAGCGGAGGCACCAGGCTGTTCGCCGTGCCCCGGTACGAGAAGACCTTGTTGAAGGTGGTGGAACGCGGCGGGATCAAGCTCAACTTCTTCTGGCGGTTGGAGGAGATCGATGGGCCGAGCAAACGCGCGCGCTTCGTGGGCTTCGGCGAAAAGAACAAGGACGAGGTGAAGTGGGTGGACTACGACATGATGCACGTAACGCCGCCGCAAAGCGCACCGGACTTCATCAAGCAAAGTCCCCTGGCCAATACCGCCGGGTGGGTGGATGTGGACAAGCACAGTCTGCAACACCTGAAGTACAAGAACGTTTGGAGCATCGGCGATGCGGCCGGATTGCCCACGTCGAAGACCGGGGCGGCCATTCGCAAGCAAACGCCCACGGTGGTGGCGAACATACTCTCGGCCATGGCCAACAAGCCCTTGCCTGCCGATTACAACGGCTATACCTCCTGTCCGCTGATCACGGGTTACGGCAAACTGGTGCTCGCCGAATTCGACTACAACAACACCCCCCAGGAGACATTCCCCTTCGACCAGAGCAAGGAGCGATGGAGCATGTACCAGCTCAAGCGCCAAGTGCTGCCAAGGCTCTATTGGAACTTCATTCTGCGCGGCAGGGCGCAAGGTTGAAATGAACAACGCAAACCCCATATCATGATCCG
>Ga0105046_10012641_pt1 | contig 13094 bp, 10 predicted proteins | sample MAT03_FD_78385 | JGI IMG/M metagenome (GOLD analysis project Ga0105046, IMG submission 78385) | Freshwater microbial communities from Lake Fryxell liftoff mats and glacier meltwater in Antarctica - MAT-03 (megahit assembly) | ecosystem: Environmental > Aquatic > Freshwater > Ice > Liftoff... | reverse complement strand
CTTAGATATTGGCTACCAGTTTGGGGTTAAAGTGACCTGAAAATACCCAAAGTGGGAATTGCTTAAGAAGCACCGAAATTCTGGCACTGGAGTACCGGGACACAAAAACAGATTGGCTTGTAAAACTTAAAAAAGTGAGAGAGCCATTGAACAAGTTTCTTACAATTATTAAATAATCGAATATGAAATTAGCCTTAATTTTTGTTGCCATTTTGATGGCGTTAATAATTACCTCTCAACTGTATTTTACAATGGCAAAAACAGAATCACAACCGTATCGTGTCATTGACACAGAAAAAGATTTCGAGATACGACTTTATCCTCCCGCTACGATGGCAAGCATTTCGATGAATGCAAAAACGTACAAAGAATTATCCTCGGCAGGATTTAGAAAGTTGGCTTCATTTATTTTTGGGCAGAACCATGGCAATAAAAGTATTGCTATGACAACACCCGTGTACATGGATATAAATGAATCTCAATCATCAATGAGTTTTGTGATGCCGACAAACTACAATGAAGATAATTTACCGAAACCGAACGATTCATCTATAACCATAAAAACTACTCCCGAAGAATACGTTGCAGCTATTCGTTTTAGTGGTTATGCTAATGATGAAGAAATTAAAACCTACGCTGCCAAATTAGAAAGTGCATTGAAGGCAAAAGGAATTGAATATTATGGAAACTTTCGCTTTTTAGGTTACAATTCACCTTTCCAATTTTGGGGAAGAAAAAATGAAATAATTGTAAATGTTCGCTGGAATCAAAAATAAATAGCAAGACTAAAAAAAATAATTTACGTTCAGCACCCAGCCGGTAAGCAATACCTCCCGTTTGTCGGCCACCCCGTCGTTATCGGTGTCGGTGAACTTGAGCAGGTCGGGCGCGGAGGTTGCATACAGGCTCCCCTTGTAGAAAGTGTCCCTTTGCGGAAAGTCCACTTTGTCGGCAAAAAAGGTGCTTTTGTCATACACCCCGTCCCCGTTGTTATCGGTGAGGAGTTTAATGCGAAACTGCGGATGGTCGAGGGCAGGCTCGCCAAACCGAGCAGGTACAGTGAAGCGGCTGTAATTCGGGGTGCGTTCATACGAAAAGGTTCAGTATCAGACGTTTTGAGTGGTAAGCTGCCAGCGGGAGAAACTTACTGACCCAATAGTAACAAAGGGCTTTTACAGGCTTTGTCTACTGCCAGTACAATGCCAACTACTACTCCTTTATCCATGAACCGATTCCGCCATTCCGTCTCCGGTGCGTTGCTAACCGGGCTGTGCTTCCTCCTCCACCCAGCTCAGGGTCAGCTTGCCACGCCTACGTTTGATCCGCAACCCGGCAGTCGGATCATTCTGCTGGGCAATACATTTGCTGATCGGATGCGTCATTACGGCTACGTTGAAACCCTGTTGCAACAGCAATTTCCAGGTCGGCAGCTTACGGTGCGTAACATGGGATGGAGTGCCGATGAGGTGGGTTTGCAACCCCGCCCCCTTAATTTTCCAGGCTTCGGCGATAAGACAACCCGACTCACAACGGGCAGTAAGGAAATAGCTTTTCAGGGATTCACGCACGGAAATGAAGGAACGGTAATGCCTGTGGCCTTGAACATGGCTGGTTTGAATCAGGATTTGTACGACCAGCGGGCCGATGTGCTGCTGCTGTGTTTTGGCATGAACGAGTCGTTTAGGGGGCCTGCCGGTCTGCCGCAATTCGAGAAAGACCTCGGCTTGTTTATCGCCAATCTCCGGGCCAATCGGTACAATGGCCGCAGTGCCCCCGCGCTAATACTGGTTTCGCCCATCGCGCATGAAGCCTTGGGAGGCCATCTGCCCGACCCTGCCGAACACAACACCAACCTCGACCTCTACACGAAGGCCATGCGAAAGGCCGCTAACGCGAACGGCTTAACATTCGTTGATTTGTTTACCCCCTCGCTGACCTGGATGAAGGCCAGCCAGAAACCCATCACCATCAACGGCATTCACCTGAACGACGAGGGATACCGGCTGGCAGCGGACTGGATGGGGCAGTCGCTGGGCTGGGGCCGCATGGCTGACCCGAATAGTGAGTCCAGCCTGAAACTCAGGCAGGTGATTCACCTGAAAGACACCCATTTTTTCTACCGCTGGCGAGCCGTCAACGGCGAATATATTTATGGCCGGCGACGGGAGCCGTTCGGCGTGATTGCGTTTCCGCCCGAACTGCGTAAGCTGAATCAGATGGCGGCCGCCCTCGACTCGGTGATTTGGGAACTGGGGAAAAACAAGGGTACAGAATCGTATCGCAAAGCCCTTGAGATCGTAGACCGCCGGGGCAAATCCGTTGATCCTGCCCTGCTACCCACGGTGCCAATGCTGGGCCGACAGGGAAAGGTCGCCCATGCGGCCGCTCATCAGCACCACCAAAAGGAATGGCCGACCACGACAGAGACGTTTAAACTGCCAAAAGGATACGAAATAAACTTATTTGCTTCCGAAAAAAACTTTCCCGTAGAAAAACCAGTAGCCATGAATTTCGATGCCCGTGGCCGGTTGTGGGTGGCTACTATGCCCACTTATCCACAGTATTTTCCAGGAATTCCTGTTCACGATAAACTGGTTATTTTGGAAGATACCAACGGCGATGGAGTAGCCGATAAGCACACTGTTTTTGCCGATGATCTGTACCTCCCGCTCGGTTTTGAATTCGGCAATGGTCGGAACGCCGAATCGGGGGTGTACGTTTCTCAGGAGCCTGACCTGTTGTTTCTGAAAGACACCGATGGCGATGATAAAGCCGATGTGCGGGAAGTGGTTTTGACGGGTTTTGGCTCAGAAGACAGCCACCACGCTACCCACGCCTTTACGTACGGGCCTGACGGGGCATTGTATTTTAACGAAGGTACGTTCCTGAATTCGCAGATCGAAACGCCCTACGGCCCCGTGCGGTCTTATGCCGGGACTACCTACCGCTTTGAGCCGCGAACGGCCCAGCTGACCCACTACATTTCCTACCCCTACTACAACCCCTGGGGTAACGTGTTCGACAAGTGGGGAACGCATCTGATCGGTGATGCTTCCGACGGTTCCAACTATTTCGCCCCGCCCATGACGGGTAAGGTTGTTTATCCAGCCAAACACCCCCGTATTGCCATGTTCACCGAAACCCGCGTTCGGCCTACGGCGGGCATCGAAATCGTGTCGAGCCGTCAGTTTCCCGATAGCGTTCAGGGCGATTTTTTAGTGAATAACAACATCGGTTTTCAGGGGACTAAGCAACACCGGATTATTCAGAAGGGGTCGGGTATTGGTAGCAAAGAAGTAGAACCGTTGCTACAATCGACCGACCCGAACTTCCGCCCGATTGATCTGAAGTTTGGGCCCGATGGTGCGTTGTATTTGGTGGATTGGTATAACCCGCTCATCTCTCACGGCGAAAACCCACCCCGCGACCCTGCCCGCGATACGTCGCACGGTCGCATCTGGCGCATTACGCACACTGGCAAACCGCTTCTGTCCGTCGTGGATGTGTCGAAGCAGTCTGTTACAGCCCTCCTCGACAACCTGAAGACCCACGAAGATCGGTTTCGCTACCGATCCCGCGCCCAACTTCGGGAGCAGGCCCCAGCAGACGTGTTGCCCAAAGTTGAAACATGGCTGGCAGGCTTAGACAAAAGCCATCCTGAGTACGAGCATCAGTTGATGGAAGGGTTATGGCTATACCAGGATTTTAATGTGGTGAACGAAACCTTGCTAAAAACACTGCTTGCGGCCCAATTGTATGAGGCCCGGACTGCAGCTACCCGTGTGTTACTGCACTGGCGCGACCGCGTTCCTGGATCGCTTGCGTTGATGCGTTTGCAGGCCAACGATGCCTCGCCGAGGGTACGGCTTGAAGCGGTGGTGTCCCTGAGTTTTTTCGACACCGAACCCGCCGTCAGTGCTGCGTTAGACGCGCTCAACCACCCCACCGATTACTACCTCGACTACGCCCTTCGGGAAACTCTACTGGTGCTCAAACCCCTCTGGCTGGCGCGTATGGGGCAGGCAAACGCTCCAAATACAGTATCGGCCACTGACTATATGCTCCGCTTATGCACCGAACCTGAGTTGCTGGCCTTACCACAAACCGAAACTGTACGCACTGCGTTGCTAACCCGGCCCGATCTGGCCATGACCAAACGCCGGGACTTGCTCCGCTTAGTTGCCGAGGCCCGGAACACCAGTCAGGCGGAGGTACTGCTACGTATTGTCCGTGCGCAGGCAGCGCAACGCCAGCCTGAGCAAACCAAAACCCTTGTACCCTTAACGCAATTGCTGCTGACCCTGCCCATGTCAGACCTCAAGCCTCTGATACCCGAAATTACGGCACTCATTCGGCAGGACACCAGCCAATTTGTGCGGGCAGCGGGCATGGCGGTGGTCATCATGGCCGAGCAATCCGACCAGTCTGTGTGGCCGTTGGCGCAGGCCGATTCATCGGGCCGCATTAGCTATCTGACGGGTCTGTCGCTCCTGCCCGACGGGGTACTCAAGGCTGCTTTTCGACCTAACGTAACGGCACTGGCTATCCGGGAACCGGCCTTAGCCTACCCCTTGCTCATGAAGCTGAGCCGCACACCTGATGAAAAAGTTCAGGCATTAACCAGCTTGATCGAATCGCTTCGCCACACACCCGAAGGCCGCCAAAACGCACCAGCTTTTGTGCAACTGGTGGGCCTTGCCAAAGGGTTGCTAGCGGATGTTCCGGCAAAAAACAGGCCCGCCTTGCTGACGCAGTTGGCAGATCTTGGCACTCTGGAGATTCGGCTAATGGCTGTTGAAGCAAAGATGGCCTTCGACAAGAAAAGCCTGGTAGTACCGGCTGGAAAATCAGTGGTTCTTCTGTTCGAAAACCCTGACCTGATGCCCCATAACGTGGTTATCGTGAAACCCGGAAGTGCCCAACGGGTGGGCGAAGCAGCCGATGCGATGGCCCGTTTAACGGACGGCTTCGAGCGTAATTTCGTCCCCGACAGCCCGGATGTCTTGTTTCACACCCCCTTGGTTAATGCTGGTCAGCGATTTCGGCTCACCTTCAAAGCCCCCGATCAGCCTGGACAGTATCCGTTTTTGTGTTCATTTCCTGGCCATTGGCGCGTGATGCAGGGTGTGCTTACGGTAGAAAAGAAAAAGCCGTGATCTCGACAAGGCCGTATCTGGGTGGTTGCGGCTGGTCATTTCCGAAGCAAAATCCGTTCTTTACGATATGACAACTCAACCGATAACAATCCTCCTGACGATGGCTGCTAGCAGTTTGCTTGCCTGCTAAAAGGCCCATCTGGAGAACTCGCCCGCCCCAACGCCGACTCCCACCCCAGCCATGTGCGCGTTGCAAAGCAGTGCCTATCTATGGGTCTCCTTGCAGAATCGTACGTAAATCCTCATCGTGTTATCAAATCCATGCTATCGGCGCCGTATATTGCCAGGCAGGGTAAACTGCATTAGGGCTTCCAGGTCAAATGCCACATCTGGCAATACTAATTCTGAGAAGTCGTACTCACCAGCCAGATTGATATGATGCCAGGTGTGCGTCGAGGATTGTAAGATAGTCTTCAATAAGTCTTCCCGTTCGGTTTCTGTTGCACACCCGCGTAGCTTCTCGGTCAAGTACAGCAAATTATAAAAGTTAATCGCGTTCATAATGAGCCGTTTACAGCCATCAGCGATTTGACCTTCCTGTTGAGTCTGCCAGCTGAACGCCTGGTTATTACCCAACGTAACAGCACTACTGAACTTATTGGCATGCTCTACTTTAGTAAGCATGCCAACAACCGATTCCCGTAACTCAGGCTGATCAATGTAGCGCAGAATATACTCCGTCTTGTAGAGCCTCCCTAACTCTTTAAGGGCCTTGTAAAGCGGATGTTGCCGGGCATATGACAGGGCCGCCTGTGCGGTTAAGCCGTTTGAGGATGGTCGATGCCTTCACGTAGCCCAGCTTAATGGATACGGCCAGCCGTAACAGATCATCCCACTGGCTGATTAGATGCTCATAATCAACCCGTTTAACGGGCGTAATCGTGTAACACAGTTCCCGATAAATCGACACCGCATCCAGACTGAAGAGTTGCTGGGTGTGAATGGTCACGAAACGAGGACGCAATTCTAGGCCAAATAGACCCGACAAGGCGAAGTTGGGTTCAGAAAATCCGTGCATATCCGTGGCATGGGCATCGGTCTGAAGAACCTCGTTGTGGAGCATCACATCCAATACGAAGGGCGATTCCCGATCGGCCGCGTTGAAGACCGTCGAATAGATGAGCTGACCGGCTTCGTCCAAACCTGAGTAAACACTCATACCTTCCCCATTACCGAAGTATTTGAACGAAGCTGAAGCGCGCAGGGAAGGAACCGACACATCATATTTTTGGCCATCACTGCCGGTATGGATGATACCTTCTTTTCGCCGAAATAAATCAGTGAGCGGCAATGCATTACTGTAGGACAGGATACAATCGTTGGCTTCCAGCGTCATTTCGGGCGAAAAGTACTGAGTGGCGACAGTCTCTAAAGCGTGAGCGGAGATGTGCCGCGAGATGAGAGCCATCTTGCGGATGCCAATGTTTTCGCCATAGCCGATGATAGCCGCCAGTAGCAGACGCGGGTCAGGCCGGACGGTCGGCCGCTGCCGTAGGTTTCTGAACGAACCCTTTGTGGGTGAACTTAGCTGAAAAGCCCGTCAGGGCATCGACGGCAGCGGCCGACCGTCTGGGTCAACACATCCCGCAGGGAAATGACCCGGCCCATAGGGTATAGCAGTCGAACATCCCCATCGCTGGTTTCCTCGTCGGCCCGGTAACGATGCAAATGCCAGCCACCATGACTATCGAAAAACACTTGCGGGTTCGTTATCAACTGGTCATTGGTGCGCTTGAATTGCTGGTTGAGCTGCTCACCTAGCGCCACCAACGTCGGGGCAGGTTGGCTCCTGTGCGTTAGATGCGCCCGTTGCAGGTAGTTATCCCTATATGCCTGCCACTGGCTGCGGGGAATTTGGTATTCATCGACCGAGCGGTAGTCATAGGAGGATAATACCGTCAGAGTGCCGTCCCGTAGGACATCGCGCATGGCTCTGAATAGCAGCACTTTGTAGAGCGACAGCCGTAGTTTTCCCGTTTCGGTGAAGACGTGCTGACGGTCGACCATGTCCAGAAAATCGACTGGCACCGCACTGCCAGCGGTCAGCTCACCTTTACGGTCCTGAAAATGGCGTAGAGCTGCCAATAGCTGGGGTTGTGCGGTATGGTCATCAAAGACCAGCACCTGGGCAATAGCCGAAACCCGAACTTGCAGGCGAAGCGATGCTTTTTCCAAGGCCAGGTAGTAATCGGCACGCTCCTGGATTGGCTGGTTGATCGTCTTCAACTCCGTTAGGCGATCTTTGTCAGCGGTAAGCTGTTCGGGATTAAGCCGTTTTTTGCCGAGCAATAGCCGGATGTGCTCGACCTTACGGTCACTGATCCAGTCCGTTCGCTCGACGGTTTGTTCAATCTGGGTGAGTACATCAATGTGCACGTCAGCCCGCCGACTGACCTGGCTCACCAATCCAGCCGTTGCATGCCGACTTTGGTAGTACTGCTCCGCTCCGGCGGCCCGGTTTGAGAGTCGTTTCGCAGCCGTTGAGTACAGAAGCAACGGCTTTATTCAAGGTTAGAATCAGCGCATCGCCTACGGTTAGATACTGATGAGTAATGAAGGCAATGAGCCGTAAATAGCGTTCGTGAACGCGCTCGGCCAGTTGTACACTCAAGTTGCGATATATAAGCCTCGCCAGCCATCTGGTTGTTTGACATTTGCTCCGCTCTATACAAATCTATCAGCACGCTTGCCAGTCCAAAGCCTGCTACAAATCGCATCAGGCCTCATTAAGGCTGGTGCAGCTCAGCCTTTACCGAGGTAAGTTGCCCGTTTTTTGCGTTTTTGGGTGCCAAAAACAGGGCTTGATAAGACTGGCTGATGTCCACCATGGCGTTGGCTATCTCCGTCATCAATTCCTGCATGAAGGGGTGAGCGTGTGTCAACCGCCGGAGTAGATTATCATTGGCTGGTTCTGTATCGGTGGGGTGAGCGCGAAGCTGAGCTACTTTTCCCGCTAATTGGATCGCTAAAGCACCATAAAACTGGCTCCGGTGGTTCATACAGGCGCGTAAATAGTTGCTCAGGTCGCTCAAGTCGGTGTATCGTTTACTGATGTCAGCCAGTTGCCGGTCAAAGCCGCGAAGGGTAGAGCCACTGGCCGTCAAAAAATCCAGCCAGCGGCTATAATCCGCCAGAAGCACTTCCAACGAGAGTGGCGAGGGGCGATTGGATAGTTCCATATACATAACCGCTATCGGTCAGACTGGTTCGGTAGTAATCGCTTCGCTAATGAGATAAGCCTTCAACTGACCCAGGGTTTGCAGTTGCCACCAATCTTCGTCGGGAATTCGAATACCAAAGCTAATCTCAACCTGAAGCAGCAAGTCGGTAATGTCGAGCGAATCAAGTCCTAAATCCTTGCTGAAACTGGCCTGATCGGTCAGGGCCGACGGGCTAATACCAATGTTGGTCAGTATTTCCTGAAGGCGTATATTGATCTGTTGATTTGTCATTGCTGTAAAATGGGATTTCGTGTTTGTTTCTTTGATTAAAGCTGACCCAGCACCAAGTGATCGGGGCCGACGGTAGTGGAGCATCGGCTCCACTACCAATGCCGCAGGGACAATCGGCATCTGGTATTTGGTAAAGCCTTCCATGACCCGTTTCATGATCCGTACTTTCCCCAGCGGGGCACCGTTACCAGCGAGTAGGACAGGATTTTGGCAAGCAGGTCCGGCAGTACCGTCGATTGGCGACGCGCCGTTGATCACAGCCCAGGGACTATATTGAGTGCGTAACCGCTATTTTTCGTTGTCCGAAAGTTTCATGTTTGTTGGTATTACCGCTGACTCACTTGACCCGACTCCAGACCTCAGTACGCCCGAAGAGCGAAACGCCGATGTAGCCCCGAACGCGCAGGCTGGTTTCGTCGGTAAATGCGTCGGGGGCAATGCCTAATTTCTTGAATATGGCCCGAAGACGGGCTTCAGATGGGTCTGGTAGCATGACAGGTAAGTGGGTGTTTAGTACTGCTGGTTAACCGCCGGTCTGCGTGTGTAGGTATGTATCGGCACGGCTGGTTGTCCGGTTGCCTGTACGAACGTAAGGACCGGCGTTGCACTTCGTTTTTCAAATCATGCCCAACTGTAAGTTGGCCCGGCTGAACTACAGGATTTTTATCCTGAACCGATCCAGCCGGGCCGGTCGATCACGCAGTCTGCGGCATGAATCGGTTCAGGTAGTGTACCAGCGGGGTCAGGCTGGCATATACCGTCAGTGTCTGTTCGACCAATCCGGGCTTCGTCAATTCGTCATCGGACAGGGGATGCGAACCGGTGAAACTCCTGAGCTTCAGGTACTCGATGGCCGGGTTGTCCGTTTCGTAGCCTTTGGGCGGGCGTTTCAGGGCCTCTTCCTGCTGAAGACTGCCAACCTGCGTTTTGAAGGTCGGTGCCGTCAGAAGCTGCTCAAAATCAGCCAGATTGTAGTCGATCTCCTGCCGAATCTTGGCCAGTATATTCGGTTCAGGTTCATACATACCCCCCAGCAGAACACTGTTGCCCGGTTCAACACTCAGATAGTAACCGGCGGTTGGGGCTTTTTTGCCACCCAGATTGAACCGAGCCGAGAAATTGGTTTTGTAAGGCGACTTATCCGCCGAGAACCGGACATCCCGGTTGAGGGCATAAACACAGTTTTTGGCTTCCAGTGGTACGCGGGCCAGTTCGGAATCCTGCTGACTCAGGCCATTTAGTATCAGGCTAATCAATTGGCTGAAATCAGCTTTGGCCTGCTCATAAGCGGTTCGGTGCGCATCCAGCCAGGCTTTGTTGTTGTTGGCTTTGAGGTCGGTCAGGAACTGGAGGGTGTTTTGTTGAAGCATAGCTATAGGCGTTTGATTGAAGAGTTGAAAAGACATAAGACAAACCAGTAAAAACGCGACTTATCAATTCACTTCACGACAATGGCAAGGGTAGCCCCGGTTTTTGGAATCGTGATTTTAGCGGGGTCAAATTTAGGCGAGCCACCAACGCCACCCCGAACGTCATTGGTAATTCCGTAGGCTTCTTTGGGAATACCCATGAAATTGGTGTCGAACTTGTGGTTGCCGTTCTCGTCGTGAAAAACGGCAATGGCATAGGTACCAGCCGGTATATTCTCGAGAACAAACCGGCAGGTGCCGCCAACAATCGGATTTTCTATCCATTTGACGGTTTTATTATAATCATTTGGAAACCCGTCTGCCGAGTTGAACAGTGACAGTTTGCACTTGCCGTTGCTGTTTTTTATCCCACTCACGTTGACCGTTAAGGTACCCTGCCCCAGGGAAACGCTGGTAGCAAACAGGCTCAGAAACAGGCTGGAAATGATGATCGTTTTCATGTTGTTTATTGTGTTGCGTTGTTTATAGAGATTGATTTGTTTGGCTGCTGTTTGGGTCAGAGGCTGTTCGGAACAAAAGTCCTCAACAGCCCCTGACTCCACTAATTCAGTGTGCTGCGGCTACAACAGCCTCACCTTTTTTGATTTTGGCGAAGAATACGAGCGGCAGCGCCACCGCGCAAATGATCCCGATCAGCATGAACCCTTCGGCGTAGCCAATGACCGCAGCCTGTACGGTAACGGTTCCTTCCAGCACGGCCATTGCCATGAGCCGGGCTTCGCCAAGAGAGTTACCGGCGGCCTGAAACTGCTGGGTCAGGCCGTAAAGACGGTCAGTAGCAGCGGGGTTGTCTAAGGCAATATTGGGCAGTAAATCCATGCGGTTCAGACTGATTCGGCGCACGATGAACGAATTCACCACGGCAACACCCACCGCCCCGCCCAACAGTTGCAGCATATTGGTCAGGCCCGACGCCTGGGCAATGTCTTTACCGCGTAAACCGGCCAGACTAAGGCCTGCCACCGGCACAAAAATGAACCCGAAGCCAGCACCCCGAATCAGTTGCGGCCAGAAAAAATCCCACTCACCGGCCTGGAGTGTGGTATGAAAATAAGTGATCACTTCGTAGCTAATCACCAGGCTAAACCCAATAAAAACCAGCAGTTTGGGGCTTACCCCTTTGCTGATGGCGGCTCCCATGGCACCCATCAATACGCCCGTCAGCAGCGACGAGGGTAACATGAGCAGGCCTGTTCGGGTGGCGTTCCAGCCCAGAAACCCCTGCACAAATACCGGATACAAAAACACCGATGCGAAGATGGACACGCCGAACGCAAACCGCAGCACCGCCCCGATGGCCACGTTCCGGTTGGCCAGCACCCGCAAATCAACAACCGGATTTTTGACGGTCAGTTCGCGGTAAATAAACAGGGTCAGCCCCACCACAGTGGCAATAGTCAGCGCGATAATAAACCGGCTCTCGAACCAGTCTTCGCGCTGGCCCTCTTCCAGCACAACCTGCAACGCACCAATGCCAACGACCATGAACAGGATGCCGAGGTAGTCGATTTTTCCCTCTACGACGTGTTTAGTGCCTTTGATGTATTTCCACGACAGAAAAGCCGCCACAATCCCAATGGGTATGTTCACGTAAAATATCCAGCCCCAGTCGTAATTATCAGTCAGGTAGCCGCCCAGCACCGGGCCCAGGGTGGGACCCATCACGATGCCCGCGCCAAAAATACCGTTGGCCGTGTCAAGTTCTTCGGGCGGATAGGTCTCCACCAGCACCGTTTGGGCAGTGGCCAGCAACGCCCCCCCGCCAATACCCTGCACAAACCGCCACAGCATCAGCATCTCGATGCTCTGCGCCGACCCGCACAAAAACGACGCGACCGTGAACAGAATGACCGATGCCGTGAAATAGACTTTCCGGCCAAAAATGTCGGACAGAAAACCGGTGAGCGGAATAATAATGATGTTCGAGACGGCGTAGGCCGTAACGACGTAGGCCGTTTCTTCGACCGTCACGCCGAGCGTACCGGCAATTTGCCGGATGGCCACGTTCACAATCGAGGTATCGATCAGTTCCATGATGGCACAGGTGATCACCGTCAGGGTAATGAGCAGTTTACGGGTGCCAACTTCATACGTCGGCTCGTTCAGCGGCAGCGCAACGGCTGCGGGAGTTACGTTGGTTTCCATAGCGATTTCAGTTAACCGTTACTTCCGCACTCATGCCGGCTCGCAACGGGGTTTTGGGATCAGATTCGGTGAGGGCAATTTTGATGGGAATACGCTGGGTCACTTTTACGAAGTTTCCGGTGGCGTTGTCGGGCGGAAGCATCGAAAACCGCGCGCCCGTGGCTGGTGACAACGACTCGACTTTACCCTTGAATACCTTGTCGGGATAGGCGTCGACCTTTATTTCAGCCGCTTGGCCCACGCGCATCTCGCCAACCTGCGTTTCTTTGAAGTTGGCCACCACCCAAACCTTATTGTCTTCCGTTACCTGCATCAGCGTTTGCCCCGGCGAGACTTCCTGCCCCACCTGAACGCTCTTGCTGGCAACAATGCCGTTGGCAGGGGCCGTGATGACGCAATATGAATGCTGCAACCGGGCCATTTCGAGGTTGGTACGGGCCTGCTTCACGGCAAGTTCGGCCAGCCGGATGCCTTCGGTCGCTACGCCCGCCTGATTCGATACGGTCGTTACCTGTTTGCGGGCCGCGCTGGCCTGTTGCTGCAACACCGCCACCTGCTGCCGGGCCGCGTTGAGCTGCGCTTCAGCGGCATCGTATTCGGCTTTGGTATTGTCGTAGGTCGCTTTCGTGGCCGACTGCTGGGCGTAGAGCGCGGCCTGCCGGTCAAAATTTTGTTTGGCCTGCAACACCCTCACCTCGGCCACTTTAATACCCGCCTGGGCCTGAGCAATACCGGCTGTGGCGGCATCGGCGTTGCTGCTCGCGCTGCCCGTGCTGCTACTGGCGGTTTGGGCGGCTTTGCGGGATAGCGTTACGTTGGCTTCGGCTTGCAGCAGGGCCACCTCGGCCTGCTGTACCCGCAGGGCAAACTCGCGGTCGTCCAGCACCACCAGCGTGTCGCCGAGTTTGGTG
>Ga0105046_10012639_pt1 | contig 13095 bp, 11 predicted proteins | sample MAT03_FD_78385 | JGI IMG/M metagenome (GOLD analysis project Ga0105046, IMG submission 78385) | Freshwater microbial communities from Lake Fryxell liftoff mats and glacier meltwater in Antarctica - MAT-03 (megahit assembly) | ecosystem: Environmental > Aquatic > Freshwater > Ice > Liftoff... | reverse complement strand
CGCCACGTGCAGCCGATCGCTCAGCTTGCGACCGTGCATGCGCGGGCGAACGAGCTGCGGATCGACGGCGTGCGCGTGGGCGTCGGCCTCGCGGGCGGTGCGGCCTTCGAATCGTGGTGGGTCGGCGGCGCTGCGATCCCTCAGCTCTCGTGGCTGCGCGCCCGCGACCGGCGGACCGTCGACGACGTGGGCCTCGTCACCGAGATCACTGCGCTCGCGCAGTGGCGGGGCCGCGGTGCCCTGGTCGGCATGCGGCTCGGCGTCGATGTGGCGACGCCGCCAGTGCGCGCCCGCGGCACACGCGATCACCTGCGCCTGGGCGCTGCGCGATTCATCGCGGGCATCGAGGTCGGTTTCACGCTTCCCTTGCGCTGACCTCTTGGAGCGAGCGCAGTCGGTGCGGTCCAACCGCATGAGGCCGTGTCGGGTACAGTCACATGGGACGTGGGTCGAACGCCGCAAGCCGAGGCCGCGATCATCATCGCCGCAGCGCAACGCGGTGATGCGGCTGCGATCGCGGAGCTGTTCGCGAGCCACCGTCAACAAGTGGCGCGTCACGTGCTGCGCATGACCGGCGACGCGAGCTGCGTCGACGACCTCGTACAAGAGGTGTTCATCGCTGCGTTCTCGGCACTGACCGGATTCCGCCGCGACGCGCAGTTCGACACGTGGCTCTACACGATCGCCGCGAACAAGGTCCGCAACTGGTGGGATGCGCGTCGTCGCCGGAGCGTGCGCGAGCAGAGCGCGATCGGAGCGACGCCCGCCGAGTCGCGCGGTCCCGAGGAAGAGGTGCTCGCCGCGGAGCACTTGAAGCACTTCTATGCGGCGCTCGGATCGCTGCCCGACAAACTGCGCGAGGCGTTCACCGCCCGCGCGATCGAGCACATGAGCCTGCAAGATGCATCGCGAGTGCTCGAGGTGCCGGTCTCCACCGTCTCTTATCGCACGCGACGCGCCGAGGAGCTGCTCTGCGCCGCGCTCGGCCTGCCGCCACCACCGACGCGGGGGGACGACGGATGAGCGCCGTCGACGTCCGTCCCGACGCGGGCGAGCCCGCGGTGCGGCAGCCCGAGCTCGCCGTGTTCGTCGAGCTCGCGCGGGCGCAGCCGGTTCCGACGGTGCGCATCGACACGCAGTCGCTGATCGCTGCAGTCGCGAAGCAACGCAGCACCCGTATTCGCTGGGCGAGCGCGGGCGCCGTGGTCGCGATCGCGGCGGCGTGGCTGCTGTGGGTTGCGATCGATCGTCGCGCGTGGTTACAGGGCACCGAGGCGACGCGTGACGAGGCGCCGCGTGTGCTCGACGGATCGCGCGACGGCGGCGAGGTGCGTGCCGCCGAGCCGGGTGGGACCGCGGGCGAGCGCGCGACGATCGTGGCGCCGGAGGATCCGATCGAGCCGCCGCAGCCGACACCGCCGGCCGGTGCGGCGCCGAGCGACGAGGCGTCGACCGACGACGAGACCAAGCCGACCGAGCCCGTGCTCGATGCCGACGAGCTCGCGCGTCGTGCCGAGAAGGCGATGGCGGCGCGCCGTCGCGACGAGGCGATCGCGCTGCTGACGACGCTCGTGCGCCGATTCCCCCGCGCGCCGGCGGCGAAGGCCGCGTTGCTCGATCTCGGGCGATTGCTGCGCGTCGACGGTCGTCCCGACGACGCGCGCTGCGCCTATCGCCTGCTCGTCGCGCGATGGCCGAGCGAGGCGAAGGCACCGGAGATCACCCGCGTGCTCGCGTCGCTCGGCGACGGTCCCGAGTGTCGCGGGCTGAAGCCGCTGCGCTGAGCCTGTCAGCGCGCGTGCTCGAGCGCGTCCCGCAGCGCGCCGAGCCGGGCATCGCGACGCTCGGGCTCGGACGTCGCGAGGTCGTGGCGCTCGTCGGGATCGGTCGCGAGATCGAACAGCTGCACCGTGTTCGTCGTACGCGACCAGACCAGCTTGTCGGTGCCGTCGATCCACGCGACCTCCATGCGCAGCACGTTCCACAGCCATGCCGGATTCGTCGCGACGACCGGCACCGGGTTCTCCTCGAGCAGGCTGCCGAGCTCGTGCCCGGGATCCGGCGGCTGGCCGAGCAACGCGAGCAACGTCGGCGCGAGCGCGACCGTCGAGACCGGATGCGCAGGTCGACCTCGCGGCACGCCCGGTCCCGCGAACACGAGCGGTACTCGGATCTCGCGCTCGGCGAGCGAGAACCCGTGGCCCCAGTCGCCGTCCTCGCCGAACGACTCGCCGTGATCGGCGGTGATGACGAACAGCGCATCGTCGCCCGCACGCTCGCGCGCGGCCGCGAGCACGCGCGACAGCTGCATGTCGACCCACGACAGCTCGTTGTCGTACGCATCCGTCACGCTCGCGACAGCAAAGCGCACGGGCGACTCGTGGAACGCGTGCGGATCCATGAAGTGGATCCACAGCGCGAGCGGGCGGTCCTTCGCCGCGTGCTCGATGCGATCGATCGCCGCGTCGGCGACCTGCCGCGCCGTGGTCCCGCGGTTCTTCTCACCGCTGTCGAACGGACCCAGATCGATCTCGTCGACGTGGAGCTCCGCGAGTTCGATCTTGCCGTCGCCGACCAATGGCGGCGCGATTGCAACGACGTGATAGCCGAGCTCACGCAGCCGCTGCGGCAGCCATCGTGTATAGCGCATGCCCGGCAGCACCGACGCCGCATCGGCCGCCAGCGGCACGAGCATGCGCTCGGTCGACTGCCCCGCGAGCAACGCAGTCATCGCGAAAAACGTGTGGTTCGCTGGCGCGTACGCCCGCTCGAACACGAGCCCGGTGCTGCCGAGCGCTGCGAGTGCCGGCATCGTCGGACGCGTCGCACCGTACAGCTCGAGGTGATCGGGGCGCACGGTGTCGATCGTCACGAGCACGACGAGCGGACGCGGAGCAGCGACGACGGTGGGCGCGCGTGGCTCGGCCGCGACCGCGCGATCGCCCGCCCAGCAGTTGTCGTCGATGCCGTTGCCCGGCAACTCGGGCATCGCGGTGCCGATGCTGCGGTCACCGTCGTCACAGTCGCCGCCGCCCAGCCACGTCGGATGATCGCCGTCGCCATCACTGTCGAGGAAGCCGATGCCCAGCGCGACGAGCGTCGGCGTGAGCCGGCCATGGTGCAGCAGCAGCGCGCGCGCGCCGGTGTGGGACAGCGCGGCGATGCCGGCGATCGACACGAGCACCGCCAGGCCGCACGCGATCGCACCACGTGGTCCTTCACGCGTCGGCGGCAGCGCGATCGCAGCAATCGCGGCCGCGATCGCGATCATGCACAGCGCCGCCACCGGCCCGAGATAGACGACGAACGCGCCGCTGCCGAGGTGTCGACATGCGACGAGCACCGCGATGAAACCGACGCCGCAGATCGTCACGCGGGCGCGCCGACCATGGGCGAGCCAGCGGACGAGCGGTGGGCTGCTGATCACCAACGCGCCGACGACGAGCGGCGCAGCGAACATGACGAGCGCGCGCCCGAGCTGCGCGCCGGTCTGGAGGTAGTCGAGCGGATGATCGCGCAAGACGCCGAGACCGACGTCGAGCGCGATCCAGGCGACGCCGACGATCGCAAACGACCACACGACCGCCGCTGCGACGAGGGCGGCGGTCGTGGGACTCGGTTGCACGCGCGCCGGCCAACTCCATCCCCGTCGCCGCGCGAGCACCGAGCCGAGCACGGTGAGAATCGCGAGCCACGAGCCCATCGCGCAGCCTGTGGCGAGCGCGCCGAGCCACGCGACGAGATCGAAGTCCCCATTGCGCGCGAGCAGCTCGCCTGCAGTCACCGCACCGCCCGCGAGCAGCCAGGTCCAGCACGCGCGAACCGGCCACAGGGCGGGCTGGGCGGACACGCTCACTCGCCAGTCGTGCTGCCGCTCGTCGAGCTGCCATCGCCCGTCGAGCCCGAGTCGTCCGAGCTGCCGCTCGTTTCGCTGCCGCCCGTGCCGGTCTCCGTCCCCGACGTATCGCCCGGCAGCGGTGGACCGATGACGAGCGTCCGGATCTCGGTCTGACACGTACCGCCGTTGTCGCTGGCCAGCGTCGCGGTCACCATGAAGCGCCCCTCTTCTTCGGGCACACCGGTGATCGTCGCGCCGAACTCGAGCCCGGGGACGATCGCGTCGTAGCGGACCTCCCAGAAGTTCGGCTCGTCGGTCGGCTCCGGCATCCAGTCATAGGCGGTGCCGACGTTGCCCGCCGGCAATTGCTCGTAGCCGTAGAACGGACACGGCGGACCGTCGCTCGTCTCGGTCGTCTCCGGCGGCTCCGTCGTCGGCGTGACGGTGGTGCTCGTGCTGCTCTCGGACGAGGTGCCGGGGTTCGTGGTCGACGTCGATGTCTCGCCGCCGGTCCCGTTGCTACCGCCGCCACACGCGAGGGCGACGACAAATGCGGCGGAGAGTTGAAATGCAATCGTGGTGCGCATGGGAAGCCAAGTACGAGCAAGCATACTCGATCCTCACGGCCGTCGACCGCGCCGCGCCAATCGCTTGGATCGCAGCGGAATCCACACCACGACGTCGACGCCGAGGCCGAGCTCCCAGCCACCGACGCGGCCGATGCTCGTGAGCGCATCACCGTCGTCGACGAAGAGCTGGGCGACGCGACCGCCGTCGCCGATCGCCGAGCTCGCCGCGACCTCGACACGAGGTCCGATGCGCACGCCGACGCCACCGATCTCGAAGCGGTGCGCAGGGACGATGCGAATGCTACCACCGAACAGTGGTGCGCCCGTGCGCGCCTCACCTTCGGTGTCGCCGAGGTCGCGGCGGGCTCCCGCGGCGCGCACGGACCACGGCTCGATGCCGATTGCGGCGGTGCTCGCGAGCTCGAAGCTCCCGCGGCGCCACGCGTAGCCGACACCGATGCCGATGCGCGTGCGCACGATCGAGGTGTCGAAGGCGAGCTTGCGACCGATGACGCGCACCTCGGTACCGACGAGCGCGCCGCTGCGATGGCGCAGCCACAGGCCGACGTCACCACCGGCAGCGGTGAAGCGATCGGCGTCGTCGGGCTCGCCGAGGCCGATCGCGAGCGACGGCGCGATGCCGATGCCGAGCTCGAACGCCGCCGGTGGTACGGCCCTCGCAGCGGTCGTGATCGTCGGCTCGGGACACGGCGCCACTGACTTGGGCTGCGGGCACGCGGGGCAAGCCGGCGTCGCGACGGCGGGTGCGGGGATCGGTACGTCGTTGCGATCGTGCGCGACGGTGCCCGCTTCGATCGCCGCGACGAGATTGCCGATGTTGCCGGCGAGCAGGCGCACCACGTCGTCGGCGGACGAGCTCGCATCCGCAGCGACGCGTCGATCGTAGGCGCGGCCATCGCTCGCGACCAGCGTCAGCGCCCATGCGCTCGAGCCGTCGCGCTGCACGTCGACGAACACGGTGAAGCCGGGTGTCGTCGCCGGATCCGCGTCGTGCCCGACGATCCGCGCGGCCGGCAGACGCAGCGCGAGCTCGCGTGCGAACGCGTCGGTGTCGAGGCCGGCGGCCCGCAGACGCAGGATCTCGACCGTCACCTGCGTCGCGGCCGGCGGTGATGTCGGCGGCGTGACTGCAGGTGCCGGCGCGGGCCCGAGCAACGAAGCGACGAGAACGGCCTTCATTCGAGCAAATGCACGAAGGGACCCGGGCAGGCTGCCGCGGATCCCTTCGAGGTGCAAGCACTACGAGCGTGGAGGATCAGCCGTCGCTGTCGGCATCGTCGTCGTCGGCATCGTCGTCGTCGTCGTCGTCGTCCTCGCCGTCGTCGTTCTCGTCGTCCTCGTCGCCCTCGGCATCATCGGCATCATCGGCATCATCGGCATCATCGGCATCATCGGCATCATCGGCATCATCGGCATCATCGGCATCATCGTCATCATCATCGTCGTCGCCGCAGTCCTCGTCGCCCTCGCCCTCGTTGTCGTCGTCGTCGTCGTCGTCGTCTTCGTCACCCTCGCCCTCGTCCTCGTCCTCGTCCTCGCCCTCGTCCTCGTCCTCGCCGTCCTCTTCGTCACCCTCGTCCTCGTCCTCGCATGCGCATTCTCCGTCCTCTTCGCCCTCGTCCTCGTTCTCGTCGTCGACGCCATCGCGGCTGCTGTTGTCGTCGGTGCCGAGCTTTTCGCACCCGGGCAGGCCGAGTCCGAGCAGCGCCGCGACGCCGAGCAAACGGGTGATGGTCCAGGCTTGGGAGGTCTTGCGAATCGTCATTGGGTGGTGCTTTCGTGCCGCTTGGCGTCCGCCGCCGTGGGCTACATCGGCTCTGATGCGCGAGCTCCGGACGGATTACAGCGAACGAAGGAGGGCGCGCGAGCGGCAGGATCACGTCGTGCCGCGCGTGTGGGCGAACGCACCAGTGCTGCTTCCGTCGTCGCTCGACCCGTCGCTGCCGGTCGGATCGCCGTCGTCGCTGTCCTCGGTGTCACCCGTCGTGTCGCACAGCTCGTCATCGCCGCCGTCGCACTCGGCGCCGGTGCCGTCCGAGCTCTCAGTGCGCTCGTCGGTCTCGCCGCTGGCCTCGTCGCCCGACTCACTCTCGTCGGGCTGGTCGGGCTCATCGGGCTCGGTGTCGCTGTCGACGTCCGACTCTTCCTCGCCGGCGTCCGCGTCTTCGCCCTCGTCGTCGTTGCCGGAGTCCTCGTCGACGAAATCCTCGGTCGTGCCGCTCGTCGTCGCATAGGTCACGACGTACGGCTCCACACCGCACGCGATCACGACCAACGACAAGAGCGCGAGCGAGGGTAGTCGGCGCACGTCACGGCTCCTTCGCTGCATCGCGCGCCTCGCCGCGATACGAGCCGTCGGGGAAGTCCCGCAGATACGTGGCCCAGCACCGCGAACGATCGTCGTCCCGCCGACACAGACCTGCACGCGCGTCATCGGCGTACTGCCCCCGCGGGAACTTGCCCAGATACGCGCGCCACCGCTTGGCGAGTCGCGCGTCGTCGCCGAGCTGCCGCGCGAGCGCGAACAGATCGCCCCACGCGAGCTCGGCGAGCGGCGAACGTCCGCCCGCGGCCGTCACCTGCTGGAACTTCGCCTCGGCGCCGCGGCGATCGCCGGCCCGCCACATCGTGCGCGCTTCGTCGCTGAGCGTGCGCAGGCGATCCGCATCCGCACGCACACGCGGCGAGCTCGGCTCGACTGCTGGGGCACTGTCGACCTCGACGATCGACTCGACGATCGACTCGACGATCGGCGGCGACACGACCCCGCGTCGCGGCGCCACCGTGCGCGGAACCGGCTCCGGCTCCGGCTCCGGCTCCACAGCGTGTCCCCCAGAGCGCTCGCTCATGTCGATGTCGAACGCCTGATCACGCGCACCTTCGGGCGCCGTCGGCTGCAGCTCGACCCAGCCGCGCACGCTCCACAGCGCGATCGCGGCCGCCGCGAGCAAGCCGAACGCGACACCGACAGCCGCGACCCGCCGACGCGGCCGCACAACCGGTAGCGGAGGAATCGCCTGCATGCGCCGCTGCTCGATCATGCGACCGACCGACACGCGCGCGTCTCCGATGAGCGCGTCCAATCCGCCCGGATCGGCGTCGTGGCGCACGCGCGCCCGGATGTCGACGACATCGCCCTGCTCGTCGTCGTGCGCCGCATCGCGCTGCGCCTGCGCCAGGTTCTCGGCGAATTCGTCCCGCGCGTCCTCGCTCGCGACCCGCTGCGCACGCGCGAGCACGGCGGCGAAGTCCGGAGGCACGGGCGCGCACGAACGCGTGACGACAGCCCGCGCATCGGCGGTGAGCACATCGACCGGATCGTGAAGCGTGTCGATCATGTCGATCATGTCGTCGCCTCCGTCCAGCCGAGGCGAGAGAGATCCTGGCGGATGCGCGTGCGGGCCCGCGACGCCCGCACCGCGAGGTTGCCCTCGGAGATCCCGAGCGCCGCAGCGGCCTCGGCCGGCGGCAATCCTTCGAGCTCGCGCAGCACGAACGCTTCGCGAAGGTTCTCCGGCAACGTCGCGAGCAGCTCGTACAACAGACGCGCGCGCTGATCCTGCTGGTGCACGCGATCGGGTCCCGCCGCGATACCGCCGGAGGTGACGATCACGAGCTCGCGCAGCCGGTCGTGCACGCGATCGCTGGTCTTCGCGCGACGCCAGTGCATGCGCACGACGTTGAGCGCGATGCCGCGGAGCCACGACACGAACGACGCGCGACCATCGTACTGTCCGATGTTCGTCAGCGCCCGCGCGTACGCGTCTTGGACGAGATCCTCGGCGAGCGAGGCGTCGCCGGTCAAGCACGCGACATGCTTGAGCACGACGTCGAACGTCTCGACGTAGAGCCGCGACCACGCATCTAGGTCACCCTTTCGCGCGCGGGCGACGAGCGCCGTCGAGCGCTCGGTCTCCCTGATCGCCGGCTCGGTCGCGACGGCCATGCGCGGCAACGACACGACCGTCCCCGCCTCTGGGGCGGGCCTGAAAAGGGCGGGATCGGTCGGCATCCGCGGCATGGGGGCTGCGGGATGCCCCGCGATCTCCATGTTGTACGAACCCGGATTCGATTACGCCCGCCCACGCGTTTTTCTGGTTTTCGTCGCTCACGGCGCCCGGACGGCGCCCCGTCAGCCCCATCCGCCCGATCAGCCGATCCGCTCGGTCGGCTCGTCGTCGCCCGGACGCCGCGTCGGCGGCCGGCGGCGGACCAGCTCGGCCTCGCGGCACGCGACATCCCACGTCGCGATGATCGAGCATCGTGCGGGCCACACGCCGGCGACAGGCACGTACCGCAGGTGACACAGCTGCAGCGCCGCGAACGCGCGGATGCCGTCGAGCCCGTTCACGTGCGCATGCAACACGTTCTCGCGGAAGAAGTACACCTCGGCGAGCAGCTCGCCATCGTCGTGGCGCAGTCGCAGCGGCTCGATCATCGACAGGGCGCGCACTGCAGCTTGCTCGAGGCTGAGGCGCTGGCTTCGGGGCATCACGAACGGCAACGTGTGGTCGGTCATCGCGATCGTTCCTCGTGGACGCTCGAGAGACTGACCTACGCATGTCGCGGCCACGTGGCGACGGAGCAAGAGATCGGTGACGCTCGCACGCGATCGCGTGTTCGCAGATCTCACCGTGGGCGGGTGAACAGCGCGAGCGCGCGGCCAATCGCCACCTCGAGCGCGCGATCGTCCTCGAGGAGCATTGCCAGAGCGAGCACGGTCGCGAGCGGAACCTTCGCGGGGGAAGGATCGACGAGCGCGCCCTGCATCCAGAAATTCAGCACCCCGAGCGACACGACGCCGGTCGTGCCGCGCGCTGCGGGCGTCCACCACAACACGGCCTCCGTGCGCAGGTCCGGCTCGTCGAGAATGATGGCGAGCGCCTCGCGCACCTCGGTGCCGTCGCGCGCGGCCTCGCGGATCTCCGGCATCGTCGCAAACGTGTCCGACGGCACCGTCGTCGCGACGTCGACGAGCTCGCGATGGAGCTCGCTCTTCGGCGAGGTCAACGGCCACACGCGACGCACCTCGGGCGCGAGCACGCGCTCGACGACACGCATGACCGTCGCGAGATCGACGGCGACTCCCGCCGTCCGCACGCCGAGACTTCCACCGACGCGCGCCCACGGTGGCGGCAGCACGTGCGTGCCCTGCCGCCGGCCCTCGCGCCACACCTCGACGACGCCGGCCTCGTCCAGCGGCCGCAGATGCAGGCTTCCCGCATGGTCGCGCAGCGCGACGTCGACCAGCAGACTCGGGGCCTTACTGCTCACACTGGCCGCGGCAACGTCGATCGCGGGTGCGGCGAGCACGGACTCACCGAGCATGGCGATCGCCCGCAGAAGCGGTGCGTCGTCGTCGATCCGCGTCGAGTGCTTGCGAGCGTGCGCCGCGAGCACGTCGACGCGCGCGCGCGCGTGCTGCTCGATCGCAGCGAGTGCCGCCTGCAGCTCCGCGGGCCCGAGCCCAGGCGTGCGTGGATCGTCGGCCGCCACGCGCCCGACCAACAAGACCCCTGGCAGCACGCGGCTCGGCTCGCGGATCTCCGCGACCACGGCACCGCGCGACGCGAGCTCGATGCGCCCCTGCGTCGCCTCGGCGCGGCGATGCACGAGCGCGTTGACCTCGATCCGCACCGGGATGTCGCGACTACGCGCGATCGCACCGAGTGCGAGCTCCGGAAAGCTCACCTGCACGAGCGCGCCCCAGTCGCTGATCGAGCCGACGTGCAGCGCTGCGACCGGCACGAGGCGCAGCCCGGGAATCCGCGCGAGCGCGTCGAGCTCGCGCGGCCACAGCATGAGCGTGTGCGAGCGCAGATGCTCCGGCGTCGTCGCGCGCTCGTGGGTCCAGCAAAACGGGATCTCGCGGTGCTCGGCCGCGAGACCTCGCAACTCCTCGATCGCCACCCACCGACCGTCGACCGTCGGCACCCACCCGGGCTCGTCGGGCCAGCTCGCGCCGACGATGCGCCCCTCGTAGCGGCGATACCGATCGGCCTGCGTGCCGTAGGAGATCAGCTGCTCGGATGTGAGCGGGATCGGCAAGCGCGACGCGTGGGCGTGCACGTCGCCGAGCCAAGCGACGAGCCGATTCACCTCGGCATCGACGATCACCGAGGCTTCGTCGTACGTGAGGCGCAGCTGCGGCGCTTCGATGACGCCGACGAAATCGCGAACCGGCACCCCGTGCTCGGCGAGCCCGCGGCCGAGCGCCGCGCCGAGCACGACGCCGTCGCGCAGCAACGCGATCGTCTTGCTGTCCTGCGGCCACCATGCGCCGAGCGCACCGAGTCGCACGGGCGGCTCGACCGGCACCGGGCGCAGCACGCCGGGCGTCACACTCAGATCGATGCCGGGCACGCGCGCGAACCACAGCTGCAGCGTCTCGCGGAAGCAATCGCGACCGACCGCGATCTCGAACCACCGGCCGACGAACCGATCGATCATCACTTCGATCTCGAGCGGCCAGGTGTCGACCTCGGTCGACGGCGGGACCTCTTCGATCGTCTCGGCCTCGCCGACGCCGCAGTCACCGATCGTAAACCGATGCATTCGCCGCGCGATGCGGACGTTGACGCGACACGGACCGAACGCGAGCGACTCGTTGATCCCGCGCGCGAGCAGGCGCACAAATCGGCGCTGTCTCGTCGCGAGGCTGCCATCGCCGGGGCCTGCATCGGGCTCGAGCGCGGCGTCGAGCAGCTTCTGGGGGGCGATCCCCGCGAGCGGCGTCGCGTCGAAGCTGAAGCACAGGCGCACGCCGGCGACGGCGTGACCACGCGATGGCGCGACGACGAAGCGAGCGCCATCCGTCAGCGAGAACAGGGCCCGCAGCACCTGCAACGTCCACGACCACCGGCCGGCACCCGGCCGGTGCCGCTGCCGCTGCAGCGCCTCGGCCCGATCGACGGTGAAGGACAGTGGATACGCGGTCGGAGCCGCGCCGAGCCGACGCGTGGCAATCGCGTTTGTCACCACCTGGCTCATGTCGGCGTCCCTTGGTCGATCGCGAGCTTCCAGTCGTCGATCGCGCGGACACACGCCTTGGGCTCGGCGCGCAGCCACTTCGTGATCGCGAGCGCGACCGTCGCGACCGCGTGCAGCAGTGGGCGTCGACCATCGCACGCGGCGACGATGATCGGATGGCGCGGATCGATCCACACGATCTCGGCGCGCGGCGGCCGTGCCGGCGACAGCACCACCCTTCCCTCGGCGATCTGCCCCGCCCACGGTCGACTCGGCGCGCCGGCGAACGTGCCGAGGCGGACCGCGTCGACGAGCTTCGCGTCGCGCAGCACCGCATCGACACCCTCGACGAACGCAACGTCGGCATCGACGACGGGCATCACGGTGCTCAGCACGGAGCCCGCGTCGACGAGCCGGATGTCACTCGGCGCGAGCCAGGTCCGCAGCCAGTCGGCGCGCGCGTCACCTTCGATCACGACGCTCGGGATGCCGGCCATCGCGGCCGCGGGCACGTGGTCATCGGCGCCGATGCGTTCGACGACACCCCACGTCGCGCGCTCGACGAGCTCCCGCTGCGAGCACACCGACCCGTCCACGAGCCGGATGATCGGCGCGCGGTCGATGCGATCGATCGCCCCCCGCTCGATCGCGAGGTGGGCGTGCAGATAGGCGTACTCGGCCGCGACTTCGGGCGTCCACTCCTGCACGTCGGCGAGCTTCGTCACCTTGTCGAGCAAGTCGCGCCGCGCGCGATGGAGCAGATCGACGGTGCGCTGCTCGATCAGTCGGCGGCCGGCGTCGTCGACGACGTGGTCGCGACCGATGTCGGTCATCAGCGACGGCGAGTCCGCCCAGATCTGCACGTGACTGGCGCTGGGCTGACAGTCGGCGAAGACGCGCGGCAGCAGCGTCAGCGGAGCACCTTCGGCGAGCACGAGGCCGTGGCGCAACAATACCGCACGCGGCGGCACGGCGAACGCGACGTGCACGTGCGTCTGGGCGGCACGATGCGATGCGGCCGCCGCAGCGCCGGAATCGACCATGACGTCCTCGATCCGCGTGCTGGCCCCGGTCGACCCGTCGGTGAAGACGATCTCGATCGGACAGAACCGGCACCAGCGCCACAGACTCGCGCGCGCTGCCTCGCGGATCGTCGCGTGCTCGGATCGACGACCGCGGCGGAACAGCCGGAGTGTCGTGCCTTCGATCGGCTGCTCGATCCTTTGCTTCGCGAAGCGAGCCTCCCGACCGAACTCCAGCTCCCACGCCTCGCCCTGGCGACCGGTCTGCAGCAACACGAGGTCGGGTCGCCACGCGAAGACGCTGACGAACCCGACGCCGAACCCACCCGCCATCGTTCGATCGGCACGCTTGCTCGAGGCGAACAGTCGCGCGAGCTCGGCGTCGATCACCGCCTCGGTCATGCCGCAGCCGTCGTCGATGACGACGAGCTCGAACGCCACCTCGTCGGAGCCCTCGTCACCGTGGACGTGGAGCTCGACGTCGATGCGCGAGGTACCCGCGTCCATTCCATTTTGGACCAGCTCGCGCAGGAAATCGTACGGCGACGCGAACTGCTCGATCAGCCGGTCGAGCACGGCATCGTCGATCGCGACGTCGGTCATCCCCCCCGACGATACCACCATGACTCCAGGACCGACCGCGGGCGCCGGTCGCAAGCACTTGCGTGAACCGTGG
>Ga0105046_10012638_pt1 | contig 13096 bp, 12 predicted proteins | sample MAT03_FD_78385 | JGI IMG/M metagenome (GOLD analysis project Ga0105046, IMG submission 78385) | Freshwater microbial communities from Lake Fryxell liftoff mats and glacier meltwater in Antarctica - MAT-03 (megahit assembly) | ecosystem: Environmental > Aquatic > Freshwater > Ice > Liftoff... | reverse complement strand
GCTTCGGCAGACAAGGGGGATTAGCTCAGCTGGCTAGAGCACCTGCCTTGCACGCAGGGGGTCAACGGTTCGAATCCGTTATCCTCCACTTCACCCGCCGAAGCGCGCAGCGCGTAGGAGGGTTGTTCCAAAACATTGCTTTTCAAAGGGTTGCCAGATATCTGGCAACCCTTTGTTTTTGGGCCTATCTCCTCCTTCCTTTGCCACACTTTCCAATCTCCTTGCTGAGCCTGGTTATTTTATTCGCCTAAAGCGGCATAACGAGTCTGCTTATACAGCCAGGCGAGCATCTGCCGGTCGCGGGTACTAACACTTAGTTTCGATAATTCGGGATGGAGGGAGCGCACATTGTCATACATGGTATCTCCCCGCAGCTCGGAGTGGGCAACCCCCAGCATATGGCAGAGTTCATGCAGGAGGGTTTTGCCTGCCAAGCCCAAATCCCGGTAACGCTGCAGTGGCAACATGCCGATTATTCCTTCCGAAGGGTAGGCCGTTCCTTGCGCACCGGGCAGCAGCTGGGTGCCTGTCCAATCTATCCGGATGTCGGCCTGGCCGCGTTTTTGCACAATTTTGAAAAAATCACGGGTCATCCCGTTTTGGCGACCTGCATTGTTCCATATTTCTATGGCACTGCGTGCCACCATTTCGTATTGCAGGGCATTGTCGCCCGTGCGAGCGTGGTCGGAATACACTTGAAGCGGGAGCTGGTGCAGATGCCGGCGCATCGGTAATCCTTCGTGCATAACAGCTTCGTATCGATTCGGTTTAGCTAAGGCACTTGGATCCGGTTTTACTTCGGCGGTTCGATTCGGTTTGGCCACCGTGCCGCAAGCCGGCTTGGCAACGACATCCCGGGCGGGTTTTTGGGCAGGATTCGATTTAGGAGCGGCAAAAGTCAAAGCGACCGGTAATTTAACGGTACGCGTCTGGCCTTTAGAACCATCTGGATTTATCGGCGTGGCAGCCAAAGCAAGATGGCCCCTACAGGTACGCGCGCTGCCCTCATCGAGGTAGCCGAATAATTGCAGCGCGCCGCGTGCACCGGGCGCTAATTGCAGCGAGAAATTGCGGCTTGTTATCGTCTTCTCGTTTGTGAAATAAAGCGCCTCGCCGTCCACGTGCGGACTGGCATATATGCGCAGCGTTTGGCGGGTTCGGTTGGTTAGCCAAAGATTTTTCACTTCTGTAGACTGGCCGAAAGAGCCTTTCAAGGTAAAGATTTTGTTGAGCCCGCGCACTTCATTCGGATAAAAAAGGAGCGTTTGTCCAGTCACCGATGTGATGGAGAATGCGATAACAAACCAGACAAGCAGTTTTTTCATTTATAACCAGATAAGGAACGGTGTCAAAATAACTTCCCAATTTCGTTTGCCCGAGTCGGTCATTGCATGGATAAAGTAACAAACAATCGTGCCGCCGGTTTGCTGCCGTGTGTTCTTGGCAGGCTTTTGATACAATAATTGCAGCCATTTTTCTTTTTCTGCCTGAATCTCCCCATCCTGTTCGATTTTTGCCGCAGCAATCCTGCCGCTCTAACTGCTTGCACTATGTCATTCGTTCGATTACTGATGTTTTTTTTGCTGCCCGGGTCCATGATCGCCCAGCAGCTCGATCACCACGACATCCTTCTTTTTTCTTATGATTTTGCCGTCGACAGTACCCTGCGCTTGTCCGCCCCCCGTTTTCTCACGGCGTTCAACCCAAGGGGATATAACAACCAACCCGCTTTTATGGGTCCGGGCGAACTCTATATCACCGTGCAAACGCCCAGCGACACCACCCAAACCGAAATATACAGCCTGAATCTGCCACTTGCTACCAGATCCCGTATAACCGCCACATCTACAGCGGAATATTCAGCCCAGGCCATGCCGGGCGGCCGGCGCTTTTCGGCCATCCGGGTGGAAGCCGATGGAGTGCAGCGTCTCTGGTCCTTTCCCCTGGATCGCAGCGATAACGGGCTACCGGAATTTCCAGACATTGAAGGCGTCGGGTATCACGCCTGGGTGAACGATACCCTGGTCGCGCTTTTTATCGTCGGCGAAAACGGCATTCCGCACGTCTTATACACCGCCGGCGTTCAATCTCAGAAACTGCAACGCGTGGCGGGCAACATCGGCCGCAGCCTGCAAACCCTGCCCGGCAACCGCCTGGCATACGTTCAAAAAATCACGGAACAAACCTGGCAACTGAAAATCTGGGACCTGAAAAAACGGGATTCAGCAATACTCACAAAAATGCCCACAGGCGTCGAAGACTTTGCTGTTTTGCCCGACGGGACATTTGTATGCGGTAAGGGAACCAAACTCTACCAGTTCAAACCTGGGCGCAACAACGAATGGAAAGAAATAGCCGACTTGGGCAACCACCGCGTACGCAGTATTTCACGCCTTGCCGTGAGTAAAGACGGGAAATTGGCGGTGGTCGTGCAATAAATTCTAATTTGTAACCTTTGTGGTGAAATTTTAACCCAAATTGCGCCGCTCCGTCATTTCCCGTAATTTTAAGCCCGTTTCAGACAGTATCTAAAATCTTTTTTCCCTTTCCGGCGTTCAGGTATGTTGCTTTAGACCGGTCGCAGCGGCATCCTTCAATGGTCTAAACGCACCTGAACACCCATAATCACATAAACACAATACCATGCGTCGTTTCCTGCTCATTTTTGCTTTGCTGTCCGGCTGCCTGTACCAGGCCCGCGCCACTTATATGTTGATCCCAATGGATGAAGTAAGCCAAAAAAACCACCTCAAAGCCTACGGCATTACCTATTGGGTGATTGCGCAAGGGGTGGAAGCATGGTGGCTGCTCAATTACCGGGGCGGCAGTTTCGTATTTCCTTATACCCCCACCTTCGAAAAAGAATGCAAGACCCGCGACGTGAGTTTTGAAGTCATGGCCGATGTGCAATTCGCGGCCATTCAAAATGAAATACTCAATCCGGAGGTCAATATGGACGTGATCAAACTGGAAAAAGCGCCCAGAATTGCGGTTTATACCCCGGATAAGAACGAAAAAGGCGACGTTATTCAGCCCTGGGACGATGCTGTAACCATGGTGTTGTCTTACGCGGAGATCCCTTACGAGGTTTTGTACGATACAGAAGTGCTTCAGGGAAAATTAAACGAATACGATTGGCTGCACCTGCACCATGAGGATTTTACGGGCATGTTCGGTAAGTTTTATGCCAGTTACGGCGGCCAGCCCTGGTATCGCGAGCACGTACACCTGATGGAAACCCTGGCCCGCCAGAACGGATTCGATAAGGTGAGCGAATTGAAACTGGCTGTGGCTAAAAAGATATCCGAATACGTAGCCGGTGGTGGCTTTATGTTCGCCATGTGCTCGGCCACCGATACCTACGACATTGCGCTCGCTGCTGAGGGCACCGATATATGCGCCACTGTGTTTGACGGAGATCCGGTTGATCCCAATTTCCAAAGCAAATTGGATTATTCCAAAACCTTTGCATTTAAAGACTTTACAGTGATCACCGATCCAGGCATTTACGAACACTCCTCGATCGATCACAGTGAAGTGACCGGGCGGCACGTGACACCGGAAGCAGATTATTTCACCCTGTTTGATTTCTCTGCCAAGTGGGACCCGGTACCGACCATGCTGACGCAATGCCAAACCCGCACAGTGAAAGGTTTTATGGGCCAAGCCACGGCTTTTTTGAAAAAAACGATCAAATCCAACGTGCTCATCATGGGTGATAACAAACCCGCCAGTGAAGCCCGATACATTCACGGTACCTTTGGATACGGGTTCTGGACCTACTACGGCGGGCACGACCCTGAAGACTATCGCCATTTTGTCGGCGACCCGCCCACTGATTTGGCACTTCATCCCAACTCTCCGGGTTATCGCCTGATTCTTAATAATATTCTATTTCCGGCGGCAAAAAAGAAACATCAGAAAACGTAGAAGGGCTTTGTCAAAACATCATTTCGCGGTCCTCGGTTGTGTAGAAATATTCTAATTCATTTTTTAATTTGAAGGGTTTGTTTAAAAACTTTTTGCGTTTTTTGCCACACTGAATCCATTATCAAGAACGCAAAGTATGAGCAAACCCGTTTCTTTCCTCTGTATCGCCTCCTATTTCAAAGGCAATGATTTCCTGCGCGGTATGAAGTCTACCGGTGCAACTGTATACCTCATTACCTCAAAAAAACACGAGGACAAGGCATGGGCGCGAGAAGCGCTGGATGATATATTTTACGTACAGGAAAGGCCTAATAATGAATGGAATATGGAAGATGTGGCAGCCGGAATTGCCTGGTTGATGCGGACGCACAAAATTGACCGCATTGTATCGCTGGATGATTTCGACGTGGAAAAAGGCGCTTATTTGCGCGAGCATTTCCGCATTCCTGGCATGGGGCAAACGACGGCCCGGCATTTCCGCGACAAATTGGCCATGCGTATCGAAGCGCATGGCGCCGGTATTCCGGTCCCCTCCTACTCCTCCCTGTTTAACGACGATGACATCAACCTTTTTGTAGCCACCGTACCGGCGCCCTGGATTGTGAAGCCGCGTGGCCAGGCTTCGGCCACCGGTATGAAAAAAGTGCACTCGGGTGAAGAATTGTGGGCGCATCTGGACGAGCTTGGCGGCGATCGCCATTATTTTCTGGTGGAGCAATTCAAGCCCGGCGACGTATACCACGTGGATGCCCTGACCGCTGACGGCAAAGTAATTTTTGCCAGGGCCTCCCAGTACCTGGACACCCCGATGGATGTGGCGCATGACGGCGGCATTTTTCGCAGCGTTATCGTGCCCTTCGGTTCAGATGATGAAAAAAAACTGCTCCAGCTGAATTCGGATGTTATGCAGGCATTCGGGATGCAATACAGCGCAAGCCACACGGAATTTATAAAAGACCATAAAACAGGGCGCTTTTATTTCCTGGAAACGGCCTCCCGGGTGGGCGGCGCGCACCTGGCCGAGATGGTGCAAGCCTCTACCGGGATCAACCTTTGGTACGAATGGGCGCGTTTGGAAGCAGCCGTCGCCCGGGACGAAAAGTACAAATTACCCAAATTGACCAAACATTACGCCGGCATTATCGTGTCGCTGGCCCGGCAGGAAAGGCCGGATATCCATCAGTTTGACGACCCGGAAATTTGCTGGCGGCTGACCGAAATGTCGCACCACGTCGGCTTGATCGTATGTTCGCCTAAACGCGAGCGTATACTCGCCTTGCTCGAAGATTATGCCGGGAGAATTCAGCGCGATTACCACGCCAGCGCGCCGGTACAACAAAAACCCGCCCATTGAACAGGGCGTTTCCCATCATAAATTGCCCGTTCAACCCGGAAATAATTCAGGGAATAGGAAGATGATCGCCGATTCAGCAGGCGGTTAAAGGGGATTTTAGCAACTTTGCGCCTTCTTTTAACCCAACAGGAGCCGGGGTAAGTATTCTAAGCTCGCGCTACGCTCAACACCATGCTGAAAAAAACGCTACAATTCCTCCTTTTCCTGGGCATCGGCTTAGCTATTTTAGGATTGGTGTTCCGCAGCCAGAATACGGCTTTTCAGGAACAATGCCGCCTGGATGGCGTGCCGCCAGGGCAATGCAGCCTGATGGACAAATTGTTATACGATTTTTCCACGATCGACATCAGTTGGATGTTTGCGGTTATTGTCGCATTTACCCTTAGCAATGTCTTTCGGGCAGCCCGCTGGCAAATGCTGATCGAGCCGCTGGGTTACCGTGCCCGCTTTTCCAACAGTTTACTGACCATTTTGCTGGGTTATTTCGCCAACCTCGGTTTTCCACGAATGGGGGAAGTCGTGCGCGCCGGGACGCTTGCCCGCTATGAAAACATTCCCCTGGAAAAAGTGATGGGCACTCTGGTGGTGGACCGACTGATGGATTTTATTTGTTTGGGCGTGGTGGTCGGTCTGGCCTTCGTTTTGGAAGGAGACACGCTGTTGCATTTTATCAACCAGCACAGGGATGTGGAAAGCAACGACAGTTTGTGGAAAAACCCGGTGGTATTGGGCATTCTGCTGGTTATATTGCTGGTGACCCTGACCAGTATCTTTTTCTGGCAGAAATTGTCGCACCTGCCCTTTTTCAAAAAAGTGACCCAGTTACTGAAAGGATTTTGGGAAGGCCTTCGCAGCGTGTTCAAGATGAAAAACCCCGGTCTTTTCCTGGCCTATTCCGCCGGTATTTGGCTGATGTTTTTTCTGCAATGTTATTTCAATCTGAAAGCGTTCCCGCCTACAGCCGAACTGGGCGCCGGGGCGGCGCTGATGGTATTCGTGTTCGGCACCCTCGGGTTTGTTATCCCTTCGCCGGGCGGTATGGGCACGTTTCATGCGCTGGCCATCGCCGGCCTGGCCTTGTACGGCATCAACGGCGGCGACGCATTTTCTTATGCCAACATCGCCTTTTTTGCCATCCAGATTTTTTACAACATCGTAGCCGGCGTGCTGGCTTTGGTGCTATTGCCGATTTTAAACAAAAATAAACGGGTTAATTCGTCCCGGTAATTGAATGATAAATTATGAATTCCCAAGCTGCTTTTTCCCATATTGAACAAAAAATACAAACAGGCGCGCAGATCGTAGAGACCCTGGCACGCTGGCGCTCGGCCGGCGACCGCATCGTGTTCACCAATGGCTGTTTCGACCTGCTGCACTACGGTCACCTTCATTACCTGGCCCAGGCCCGCGATCTTGGGCAGCGCCTGGTAATAGGCTTGAACAGCGCCGCTTCCGTCAGCCGTCTGAAAGGTCCTACACGGCCCATCAACGACGAACTGACCCGCACCCACCTGCTGGCAGCGCTGGAAATAGTGGATGCCGTGGTAATATTTGAAAGCGATACGCCCCTGGAACTGATCGGCTTGGTGCAGCCAGATATACTGGTAAAAGGCGGTGACTGGAAGCCGGAACAAATTGTCGGCTCCGCAGCGGTGCTGGCCCGGGGCGGACAGGTATTGAGCCTGCCTTTTGTGAGCGGGTATTCCACGACCAACATCGAACAGAAAATTCTCCAGGGATCTGGCGCCAAATAAAAAAGGACTTGATGATATCAGATCAACCGATGATGGATCGGTCTTTTGCATAATGCAGGGCGTACATCATGGCCGCTCCAGCCAGCGAAATGTCTTTCAGCAGGCCAAACATGGCGCTAGATTCATGCGTCTTCAAAACCGCAGGTACATGCACCATTGCGACGATCAAAATAAAAAAAATGGCGAGTAGAGTCGCTGCTAATTTGTCATACCGGCCAATCAGCATACTGAGAGAGGCAGCAATCAGACCGACGCCACCGATGTAAACCCAAACCGCTTTAGCCGGCATAAAAGCGGGTACGACGTAATTGATCAAAGCCTCCGAATCCATGAAATGCAATAAGCCTAAAATGGCAAAAGGAAGGACAAAAAACCAGCGGCCAATAGATAAAAATGCGTTCACAACGAGTTGGTTTGGTGAAAATATCGGATTGTAAAGCCAAAAATAAGCGGATAATTTGAAAGACCATGACTTGGCAGTCCAAAAGTTCATGCCCGCCGTTCAATCAGGCTGATTCATCGAAAAAAACGCTGCGAGGCCCAACGACGAGGTGGAAATTTTGTTTTTGGCTGGAGCTACCATCCTTTTCAACTGTCCGGAACATCGAAGCCGGTACCCGCAACGTAATATGTCTTTTATCCTGAAAATGGCCTGGCGCGACAGCCGCCGCAACCGCGCCCGTCTCTTGTTATTCATTTCGGCCATTGTAGCCGGCATTGCTGCGCTCACGGCCGTGCGCTCTTTCAGCGTCAACCTGACAGGCGATATCGACCGCGAGTCCAAGACCTTGCTGGGTGCAGATATATTACTCGGCGCAAATCAGGTGGTCAGCGATACTTTGCTGGCCAAATTTGCCCTGCCCGGCGGGGAGCAGGCCAAAGTCCTTAATTTTATGAGTATGGTCCGGTTTCCGGGCAACGGCGGCACGCGCCTGTCTTTAATACGCTCTTTAGAAGGCGATTATCCTTTTTACGGGAAATGGAAAACAGCGCCGGAAAACTCCTGGCAAAGCTTTCGCGACGGCAAAAAAGCGCTGGTGGACCACGCCCTCATGCTCCAGTTCGGCATCAAACCCGGCGACAGCATTCAGGTTGGCAACGTGACCTTTCGCGTCGAAGGCGATTTGATGTCTTCGCCAGGGCGCGCGGGTATCGCCTCTTCCATTGCGCCGGTGGTATTTATCCCCGGCGCCTGGCTGGATTCCACAGGACTTGTGCAGCGCGGCAGCCGCGTCGACTATCAGTATTTTTACAAAATGCCGCCCGGGCAGGACGCCGACGCCCTCATCAAGCCGCTGGAAAAACAACTCGAAAAGGCGAATCTCGATTATGATACGGTCGAAAGCCGCAAAAAGAGCATCGGTACTGCCTTCGGAAATTTTGGTATTTTTTTAAACCTCGTCGGTTTTATCGCCCTCCTGCTGGGCTGTATCGGCGTGGCGGGCGCCGTACACATTTATATTAAAGACAAATTGCCTACGGTGGCCATTCTGCGTTGCCTGGGCGCAAGCGGACGAAAGGCATTTTATGTATACCTGGTGCAGGTAGCCGGCATAGGGCTGCTGGGGGCGTTTGCAGGTGCGGTACTCGGCTCTCTGGTGCAAAAAATGTTGCCGTGGCTGGTTCGGGATCTGTTGCCGATCGAAGATGTAAGTACGGCCATTTCACCGCAGGCAATCGCACAAGGTGTGCTGTTGGGCCTTTCCGTGGCCATCTTGTTCGCCTTGATGCCGTTATCGGGTATTCTGAAAACCTCGCCTTTGCGGACCTTGCGTGGGTCGCTTGGCGAAGAAGAAGGTACAGACCGCGGGTTGCGCTGGAGTGTGTACGGGCTCATTGCATTGTCCATTTTTGCGTTTACCTGGTGGCTGATCGGTGATTGGAAACTGACCCTGTACTTTATAGGCGGCATTGCGCTGGCCTTTTTGATCCTGTTCGGCATTGCCAAATTGCTGACTTTTTTGTTGCGCCGTTTTTTCCCGAAAAAATGGAGTTACGTATGGCGGCAGGGTATTGCCAACCTGTTCCGGCCGGAAAATCAAACCGTATTGCTGGTCGTGACCATCGGTTTGGGCACGATGCTCCTGTCTACCCTGTTCCTTATACAGAATATGTTGCTCAAACAGGTAGAGTTTTCCGGCAGCGGCAACCAGCCCAACATGATTCTATTCGATATTCAGGCAGCCGATAAAGACCAGGTAGCCGATCTCGTCCGGGCAAACAAAATGCCGGTGCTGCAACAGGTGCCGGTTGTGACAACCCGCATCGATGACATCGATGGTCGGACGAAGTTACAGGATGAGGCTGATAGCCTGAATGCACTATCCAAATGGATATGGGACCGGGAGTACCGCGTCACCTTTCGCGATACCCTGATCGATACGGAAACTATTTCGGAGGGCGCCTGGGAAGGCGTTCACCAGCCTGGAACACCCATTAAGGTATCCATTTCAGAAAACCTGCAGCGGGGCATGAAAGCCGAAATCGGGACGAAAATTGCTTTCAATGTTCAAGGCACGCGCATCGAGACGGAGGTGGGTAGCATCCGGAAGGTCGATTTCAACCGGGTTCAGACGAATTTTATGGTTTTATTTCCACAAGGCGTGTTGGAAAAAGCGCCTCAATTCCACGTCATCATTTCCCGGGTGGGCAGCGCGGAGCAATCGGCTGCTTTTCAGTCGGAACTGGTGAAGCGTTACCCCGGTATTTCGGCCATCGACCTGACCCAGATTCTCAAATCTGTCGATGAGGTACTGGGAAAAGTGTCTTTTGTGATTCGGTTTATGGCCATGTTCAGCATTCTGACCGGTTTGCTGGTGCTCATCAGTTCGATTTACCAGGGCAAATTCGCCCGCATCCGGGAAAGTGTATTGCTGCGTACGCTGGGCGCCAGCCGTCGGCAAATTTTATGGATCAATGCGATCGAGTATTTTCTGCTTGGCGCTCTGGCCTGTTTTTCCGGCGTTGGCTTGTCGGTCGGAGGCGCCTGGGCCCTCGCGCATTTTGCCTTTCATATTCCCTTCATGCCGCAGTGGTGGCCGCTGCTGGCAACCTTTGCGATTATTACGGGCCTAACGATTGTCATTGGCCTGTTAAATAGCCGGGAAGTGGTGCGCAAACCGCCCCTGGAGGTTTTGCGGGCGGAGGTCGGGTAGTAGCAGTAGGCCATGACGGTGGAGCGCAACATATCTTACACAAATGCCATGGGCGCAAAGGCCTCCCCTAATATTTTATCTGTATCGGCCTTCAACCATTTTTTCAACCGTGTGGCATAAACCTGCCTGAAATCCACCTGAAATTTCAGGTCGCCCTCGTTTAAATTGCTGAAGTCAAGCAATGGATTGAGCAAGCCTTGCTGCCGCAATTTGCCGCCCAGGAAAAATATATTATTCGCCGTGCCGTGGTCGGTGCCGCCGCTGGCATTTTGTGCCACCCGTCGGCCGAATTCGGAAAACGTAACCACCAGCACATCCTCCCAGCGATTGTTGGCTTTCATGTCGTCAGAAAATGCGGCCAATGCGTCGTTCCTAAGGCAGATAAACCGGATTTGAAAAATCTGCCGTTTTTTTGCCCCGGAAACCCAATCTTGCAGAAAATTCGCCTTTCCATATTTTGCGCCAAACGGTTTTGAACAAGGAAGTTATACCTCACACCGCCATGTTTTGTGCATGGAGAGAGGCCACGTTTACTAAACTTTCAAAGTTTAGTAAACGTATTTCTCACTTTTCGCGATGCACAAAACATGGCGGTGCGAGGTATAGTTGGTCAAAAAACGATAAACCTCTTACCCCTAAGCCAACTGTATATACCGATAGTCGACGCAAAATGGTTTTGATGGAACGGAATTGCAACATATTCACAATCAACATTCTAAACCCCTCTAAACCCCTCTAAACCCCTCTAAACCCCTCTAAACCCCTCTAAACCACTCTAAACCAACTAAAACAGCCATGAATAAAAAATACAATATTGCCATCCTCACCGGCGGCGACTCGGAAGAACGGGTCATTTCGCTGAAAAGCGGCCAGGTCGTGCGCGATCACCTGCCAGCCGACCGCTATCGCTCTTTTGTGATCGATGTTCAAAAAGACGAGTGGCGCGACCTCGATTCGGGCCGCTCGGTGGATAAAAACGATTTTACCCTGATCCCCGGGCCCCGCAGCGAAAAGGTGCGTTTCGATTGCGCGTTTGCAGCCTTACATGGCAGCCCGCTGGAGGACGGTAAAATGCAGGGTTATCTGGAAATGCTGGGCATCCCTTACACCTGCTGCGATGGGTACGTGAGCGCGCTGACCATGAACAAACACAATACCAAGGTTCAACTGGCTCCTTACGGCATACCGATGGCAAAATCCACCTTGCTGTTGCCAGGCCAGGCCATCGACCGGGAAAAACTGCTGGAACTGGGCCTGCCTTTGTTCGTAAAACCCAACAGCCACGGCTCCAGTTTCGGTGTCACCAAGGTGAAAACCGCCGAAGCGCTGATACCTGCGGTGGAAGAAGCCCGCAAGTTCGGCGGAGAAGTGGTCGTGGAAGCGTTTATGCCCGGACGGGAATTTTCCAACGGTGTATTCCGGCACAAGGGCGAAGTCACGGTGTTGCCCGTCACGGAGATCATTCCGGAGACCGAATTCTTTGATTTTGCAGCCAAATACGAAGGCAAATCGACTGAAGTGACCCCGGCCGATCTGCCGCCCGGGTTGGTGCGGCAATGCCAGGAGCGATCCCGGTATATCTATGAATTATTGCGCTGCCGGGGCGTGGTGCGGATCGATTATATTTTGGTTGGCGATACGTTTAACATCATCGAAGTCAATACGATCCCCGGGATTTCGCCGGCCAGCATAGTGCCGCAACAGGCCCGGGCAGCTGGCTGGGAATTGGGCGAATTTTTTGCCGCCCTGATCGAGGAGGCAATGAATCCGCTCGTATGAAAAAATCCTTTTTACCCGCCTTTTTGTGGCTGCTTCTGATCACCGGCGTTTCGGTCATGCCGGGCATACAAGTGCCAAAATTCAGCCTGATCGGGGCCGACAAGCTGGGGCACGCGTTTGTGTACGGCGTTTTAACGGTGCTGATTTTACGGGCCTGCCAGCTCCGCAACCGCCCGCCAGGCCGGGTTACCGGAAAACAAACCGCCGGGACCCTGGTCTTTGCAATCGGGTACGGCGTGGGGATGGAGTTCGTGCAATATGCGTTCCTCCCGGGCCGCTTTTATGAATACGACGACATGCTGGCCAACGCCATCGGCGCGTTTACCGGATGGCTGGTTTTTTACCTGTACACGCATAAAAAAACGCAATCCGCATGGCTTTAATCGTTCCTTGCCGCGACCTTACGCCCCAATTCGGCCAACGCTGTTTTCTTGCGGAGAATGCCACCATCATCGGCGACGTAATCATGGGCGACGACTGCTCTGTGTGGTTTCAGGCCGTCGTTCGGGGCGATGTGAATTTTATCCGCATCGGCAACAAGGTCAACATTCAGGATGGGGCCATCCTGCACGGCACGTACCAGAAATGTGGCACCACGATTGGAAATAACGTCAGCATCGGCCACCGGGCGCTGGTACACGGCTGCACCCTGCACGACAACGTGCTCGTCGGCATGGGCGCAATCATCATGGATCAGGCTGTCGTGGAATCAAATTGCCTGATCGCTGCCGGCGCGGTCATCCTGGAAAACACCGTGTGCCACAGCGGCGGCGTGTACGCAGGTATACCGGCGAAACGGGTGAAGGAACTGACCCCGGAGTTATTTAAAGGTCAAATCGAGCGGATCGCCAACAATTATGTGTTTTACGCCAGTTGGTTCAAGCCCGAAACGCCTACTCAAATGTGATCGGCAGCGTGGTGGCGGTGGTCTTCTTTCCGTCTTCCTGGGTCAGGGTGATATTGAAAAGATAGGGTATCCCAAGCGTTTTTGGCTTTACTTGCGTTTGCAGGATCAAGGGAAATATGCCGGCCGCTTCGAATTCGATCGGCGACAAAGGGAATTTGTTAAAAACGTTTCCCAGGTAGTTCCATAAAAAAAGAGATTTCAATGAGCTGCCCGCCGG
>Ga0105046_10012632_pt1 | contig 13097 bp, 11 predicted proteins | sample MAT03_FD_78385 | JGI IMG/M metagenome (GOLD analysis project Ga0105046, IMG submission 78385) | Freshwater microbial communities from Lake Fryxell liftoff mats and glacier meltwater in Antarctica - MAT-03 (megahit assembly) | ecosystem: Environmental > Aquatic > Freshwater > Ice > Liftoff... | reverse complement strand
GATCCGGGTGGAACACGTCGAAGTGACCGTAACCGTGAAGCATGCCAAGCGGGGCGATCTCTCCTTCGGGATCGTGTCTCCGGGCGGATACATTGCTGAAGCAGCCAGCCGGCCGAACGACGACAACGCCGATTTCACGGACTATACCTTCACCACTCCGCATTTCTGGGGTGAGTCGGCGGCTGGAGCGTGGAAAGTGGTTGTCTCCGACACCCGCGCCAATGGCACGGCCGGAACCTTGGGTGCCGTGAAGATCAAGGTCTACGGTACCGCCCAGTAATAAAATTGGAGGCCGCGGGGAGAACATCCCCCGCGGCCTTACCCCATCTTCTTTCGCACCACCCAAGTCGTCATCGCCCTCATCTGATGCACCACCGTCGTCTTCAACGGCTCCGCCCACTCCCCCCCCAACCGTTCCGTCAGCGCCTCCAGCAACGCCGCGTCCACCAGATACCGCTCCGATCCATCCAGCGACAAGAACCGCCGCCCCTTCACCCTCTCCACCTGGCCCTCCATCCCAATCGTCGATCCCAGCCGGCAGAAAAATAACCCGCCCGGCTTCAACACCCGCCACGACCCCGCCAGCATCGCCTCGAACTGCGCCTCGTCAGCCGCAAAATGCAGCACCGTATTGCTGATCACCACATCCGCGCAGCCATCCTCAAACGACATATTCTCTACGCCTTCAACCCGAAAATTCGACGCCGGCCGCCCCGGTGCAAACTGCCGCGCCAACACCCGCACACTCTCCACCGCATCCGCATTCAAGTCCGCCCCGAAAACCTCATATCCCTCCCGCAGCAAGTACACGAGGTTCCGGCCAAACCCACACCCCGCGTCCAAAATCCGCATCCCCGAAACAATCTGACCCTTCAGAATTTGATCGAAAAGGTAGATATCGATCTGACCGAACTGCTCTTGAAGCGTGGGCTTAGACATCGGACCAACTTAGCCTGGCGACGCCCCCTCGTCAAGCCGTTTCTCAATGCGACCGGAGGTTAGCCAGCGCCCTTTCATAACCCGCTCGATCTACCGCCCTGCCACTCAGCCCTTCCAGCCGGCTAAGAAACAAGACACCGTCTCTCGACCTCGCGGTACGCCAATCCAAGCCCCGATCAACCAGCAAAATCATCACGTCCCAGCTTTGTACATCCACCGCGGCGAAGTAGAGTGTTCGCCCTTGATACCCAATCGCGGCCGAATTTGCCCCGCGGTCCACCACCAACTTCAGCTTCTCCGCGCCGTCCGGTCGCACCGCTTCGAAATATACTGGTTCCCCAGACAAATCCCTCTTGTTCGGGTCCCCCCCGGCGTCGAGCAACAGCGAAACCGCCGCCAAGCCTCCCAGGCGAATCGCCGTCGCCAGCGGCAACCCCTCTGGCGTCTGTAGGTTCGGGTCCGCACCTCCCTTCACCAACAATCGCATCACCTGAATCTCATCGGGCTTCTCCCGAAGTTGCTCCAAAGCCAGGCCCAGCAGCGTCCCCCCCTGTTCCCCCGGCGTGTTGACATCCACCTTCGGCAACAGCGTCGCCACCTTACCCGCATCCCCCATCGAAATCGCCGCCCCCGTTTCCCGCAGCGGCCCCCGCGGGAAAATTGACTCATTTCCAGCTGCGTCGATCTTCAACGGCCGTTGCAACCAGGGGCCTCCGTAAAACCTCGTCGCCAGAATCAGCGGAACCACCACCAGCAACATCGCCAGCAGCTTCAAACCAACCATCGTCGAGCGCATAAACAGCAGGCACGCCACCAACACGAAAGCCGCAATTCCCCAAGCGCCCCGCCACAGCACGATCCCGGCCAGCAAAAGCAGAACGCCGGCCAGGTCACACGCCACGATCGTCCAAAACGCAATCTTAAGCAGCATCGGAGAGTTCCGCCCCGCCTAGCATCGCGCATCGAGCCGCGCTAACTGATAAACCCATTCCGAATCGCAAACCGCACCAAGTCCCCCGTCGAATGAAGATTCAACTTCTCCATCAACCGGCTCCGATGCCCCTCCACCGTATACACGCTCAGGCTCAACTGATTCGCAATGTCCTTATTAGTGCTTCCCTCCGCGATCAGTTGCAGCACCTCCCGCTCCCGCGAAGTCAGCAAATCCACCGGATTCGTCACATGCTTCCGGTAGTCCGTCAGCACCGCATCGGCCACCGAAGGGCTCAAATAAGCCTCACCCCGCGCCACCGCCCGCACCGCGTCCAAAAGCGCATCGTCATCGGCGTCTTTCACCAAATAGCCCTTCGCCCCGGCCCGCAGCATCTCCCGCACGTAAACCGCGTCCCGGTGCATGCTTAACGCCAACACCCGCGTCCGCGGCGAAACCTCAGCGATCCGCCGCGCCGCCTCGATCCCGTTCAAACTCTCCATATTGACGTCCATAATCACCACGTCAGGCAGTGTCCGCTCCGCCTCCGAAACCGCCTCCAAACCATTCTTTGCCTCCGCCACCACCTCTAAATCCGGCTGCGCCGAAAGGATCATCCGGATCCCCTTCCGAACCACCGTATGATCGTCAGCCAGCAGAATCCGCGTCTTCTTATTCAGCATCGCCACCGCTGTCATCCGGGGAGGGATAGCGCGCCGGAGCCTGCACCTCCAGGCAGAGTCCTCCCGTTTTCTGATTCTTCATTTCGAAAATTCCTCCCACATGGCGGGCCCGCGCCCTCATCCCCACCATACCCAAACTTGGATTGGTCTGGACCTCGGCCGGCATCCCCCGGCCGTTATCCTCGATCCGCAGCAGCACCCGGTCGCCGCTTGTATCCAGCCGAACCTTCGCTTCCGTCGCTCCCGAATGCCGAGCTATATTCGTCAGCGCTTCCTGCGCAATCCGAAACAACTGAGTCTCCTGGTCATCGGCCAACCGCTTCGGTGAATGAGAAGTATAGTCCGCACTGATCTGCGTCCGTTCTGAAAATCGCTCGGTGAGCCATCGCAGTCCGGCGTCCAGCCCGAAATCGTCCAGAATCACCGGCCGCAGCAACTGACTCAGCTCCCGCACGTTCGCGAGCACCCCGTCCAGAATCTCCACGCATTCCACGCGATTCTCGACAAAACCCGGTCCGTCCATCCGCTTCAGCATACTCTTCAAGCCCGTCAGCGATTGGCCCAATTCGTCGTGCATCTCATGCGAAAACCGTCGCGCCACCACTTCTTGATCCTGCAACATCTGCCAGGAAACCCGGTCCAACTCCTCCGCCTGCCACTCCAATCGCCGAAACGCCCGCCGCGTACTAAACACCGTCAGCCCCGCACAGCCAAAAGTAAGAACCAGGCACACCCCCAGCACCACTTCCAGCTCATCCAACAGCTCTTGCGATCGCTTCTCGATCTCGGCTTCCAACTCGGCGCCCCGTCCCGAAACGACAAAGTGTCCCCGCACCAATTCCTGCGCATTCTCATGAATCGAGCGCGAACCCTGGTAGCCCACATAAGCGGCCGTGATCACCAGGAGCACGACGACCGCAAACCACAAGGCGAGTACTCGCAAGACATTCTGTTGGGAGAACGTTTCGCGCATGGGCATAGCTACAGTCTACAGGGGCACCTCCAGGAAAAACGTAAGTGTCAGAAACTGTCCCGGAACAGATGCCCGTATTGCGCCCCGATATCGTAGAAGCGGGACAGCTTAACATCAGCCAACACGTCCGCCTCTGGCCCGACGGCGGAAGACAACGCCCCCCAGGAATCGGCCCGGCAATCAACGCCCCGCTGGCCGCATAAAGCCCATCGTGGGAATTGGCCAGCCAAAAGTAATGGGATTCGCCCTTCAGCGTCAACCACTTCTCCGGATGCACCCAAACACCGCCGCGGATGTTCTTCGTGTTGCGTCGCCAAACTTGGTCGACAATGCCGTAAATGCCATGGTTGGTCGGGTAAAGCTGATCCAACGTATTGGTCACCCCGTCGCCCGGCCGACGGTCGCCGGAAGCGTAGTTGGCCTCGCCCATCAGGGTCGGTGCCAGCCGGACGTACCGAAAGTGCCTCTGCACCTGCACCACCCCGCCCCAAGGCGCAACTCCGATCCCCGCAATTGGCCCCGCTGGCCCAACGCCTCCGCTTCATAGCTCCACTTCGGTCCCGCCGCCCATAGGTCCAATTGGTCGAATCGGCAAACCGATGGTTCGCCCGGAGCAAAAGATATGGCTCAATCTTGGAACCCTTTAGCCAGGAGCTGAAAGACCCATACACTCCATGCAGGTTATCCCCGTCCATGTGATGGTCCAAATCTTTGCTGTTGTTCACGACCACAGAGCTGGAGAAAATATCCACGCGGTCGTTCTTGTGATGAATTCCCAGCCGAACGGCATCAAAGACTCGCGCGGTGTTGCCCCATTCTCCCGCCCCAATCACCCGCTCGGAACCGAAAGCCATCTTCTGACGGCCCGCCTTCACGTCCCACCATCCGCCCTCTTGCCCAATCCGCACGTAGGCTTGGCGGATGTCGGCCTCGTCACGGATTCCCGCCCCCTGCACCGGCAGATTCACTGCCCGGGCATCCTGGAACTCCCCGAAAAAGCCCATCCACGGCAACGGCTGAATCCCCAGCGAAACCCGGTAACGTTCCAGCAGGTACGGAGACCCCTCTTCCGTCCCCTCTCCCCGGTAGCGAACTTGGGCCCCAAGAGTGATCCAAGTGGGTAAATGTTCGTTCAACGGACCTCTCGTGTCTTGGCCGTTAAGCGTAAGTAATTAAAAAATAAGACCGGAAGCTAGTCGAAGGGGTATTTTCATAACGTCCTCCCAGGATAAGGCAAAGATTCAGTTCCTTTCCTCCCCCCCAGAATCGGCCACTTTGCCACCCTCCAGAGGGCATAGGTAATTCCCTCCCTGGCCCTCATGCTCAATGGTAGGCCAACACAAACGGCCTCCGGAGAGTGCCATCGTATGTTTCCCAACACCTGGAAGTCCGACCTCGGATCCGGCTTTTTAGTCTTCCTGATCGCCCTCCCGCTTTGCCTCGGCATCTCGATGGCCAGCGGCTTCCCCCCCACCGCCGGCATCCTCACCGCCGTCATCGGCGGCATGGTCGTCTCCTTCCTTGGCAGCGCCCGTCTCACGATCAAGGGTCCCGCCGCCGGCCTCATCGTCATCGCCCTCGGCGCGGTCCTCGAACTCGGCGCTGGCGATAACGTCCTCGGCTACAAGCGAGCCCTTGCCGTCGGCGTAGTAGCCGGCGTCATTCAAATCATCTTTGCCCTCACGAAAGCCGGAGTCGTCGGCGATCTCATGCCCTCATCGGTCGTCCACGGAATGTTAGCCGCCATCGGCGTCATCATCATCGCCAAACAAACCCACGTCGCCCTGGGCGTAGTTCCCACTGGCAAAGAGCCGCTTCACCTCCTGGCTGAAATCCCCCACAGCATCCTAAACCTCAATCCCGAGGTCTTCTTTATCGGCGCCCTTTCCCTGCTCATCCTCTTCGCCCTTCCCATGATGAAGTCGCCCTGGATCCGCCGCATCCCCGGCCCCATGGTCGTCCTCCTCATCGCCGTCCCCCTCGGTCTCCTCTTTGACCTCGAGCACGAACACAACTACTTCCTCTCCAACCACCTCTTCCACGTCGGCCCTAACTTTCTCATCCGCTTGCCCGGTTCGCTCTCCAGCTCCATCGCCTTCCCTGACTTCTCCGTCATCTTCGGGGCCATCTCCATCAAGTACATAATCATGTATTCCCTCGTCGGCAGCATCGAATCGCTGCTGAGCGTCTCCGCCGTCGATTCCCTCGACCCCGAAAAGAAATCGAGCGACATGAATAAGGACCTCCTCGCCACCGGCATCGGCAACACCATCGCCTCCGCTCTCGGCGGGCTACCGATGATTTCGGAAATCGTCCGTAGCAAAGCCAATATCGACAACGGTGCCAAGTCTCACCTCTCAAACTTCTTCCACGGCATGTTCCTCCTGCTTTCCCTGGCCTTGATCCCGGGCCTCTTGATGAAGATTCCACTCGCCGCCTTGGCCGGTATGCTCATCTTCACCGGCTTCCGCCTCGCTTCGCCCAAGGAGTTCCTGCACGTTTATAAAATCGGTTCCGAACAGCTCTTTATGTTCGTAACCACGATGATCGTCACCTTGGCAACCGACCTCCTGATCGGCGTAGCCGCGGGCCTCCTGATCAAAGTTGCCCTGCACCTGAAAAACGGCGCTCGCCTCAGCACGATGTTCAAAGCCATCGTTAAGGAAGAACGCGTCGGAGACGAACTGATCCTGCACGTTCACGAGTCCGCCATTTTCACTAACTACCTCGGACTGAAGAACCGCCTGCTCTCAGTCGATGAGAGCGTCAAGACGGTCATCATCGACTTCGAAAACGCCTGGGTCGTCGATCACACGGTACTCGACAAACTCCACGGCATCGCCCGCAGTTGGACCGGCCGCCGCCTCATCATGACCGGCCTCACCGACCACGAAGCCACTTCCACCCATGAGTTGGCCGCCCGGCGCAAAGCCCGTCCGGCGGTGATAGCTTGAGCTCCGATTCCGACCCCAAAGCTCATCTGAGCCATGTGCTGCACCACTTGGCTCACCTCCTGCCCGCGCAGGGGCCTATCGGCGTCTTCATTCATCACAACACCCTCCACGCCTTCCAGCACCTCCCCTTCGAACAGGCCGTCGTCGACGCCTCTCGCATCTTTCAAACCGAACCGTACATGACGGAGGAAAAGTATCGGGAGGCGATCCGCGACAACCGGATCCGTACCGAGGACCTCGACGTCGTTCTCTCTAGGGAACCAAACGCCGAAATCCTTCCCGGTCTCACCCGCCACCGGCTCTGGACCTCCATGCTCCATCCCGGCATTCGCAGTTTTGACGCCGAAAGCATCGGCTGGCGCCTGGAAGAAGGTGACTTATCCGCCGATTTCGAGCAACCCGGGGCCCGCGCTCTCTTCAATGCCTGCCTCCGGCGCACCGAAGAACCGGATGCCCCCCCGCTCCGCGTCTCGAGCGAAATCAACGACATCATCCATCCCTGGCTCATCCGCCTCTCCTCCGTCTTTCTCGATCAGGGCATGTCCTACTGGCCCATGCCCTGCCGCGAAGAAGGCTTCTACCTCGCCGTCCGCAAGCTCCTCTCCCCCCGTGGAGCCCTCTTTCCCTGCGGCCTCGCCGGCCTCGATCACGCCTTCCGCTCCCAACTCGAAAAAAACCGCACCGCCGCTGAAGTCGTCCTCGCCTACCTCGGGCCCGACCAGAGCACCTGGGAACCCCGCTTGCAAAAGGAACTCATGGCCATGCCCGGCTGGCCTGGCCTCTTCTCGGAACTGGAAAAGGATCCGGCCCTCTTCCCCCATGAACCCGTCCCCTGCTCCCTCCTCGATTTCGTCGCCGTTCGCCTAACCCTCGCCCATGTCGCCGCGACTAATAACGAAACGGCGTCTCCGGCCCCCTCCCTCGACGCCCCCGCCGCCCACTTGGCCCGCGCCGCCACCCTCTACGACGCAGCGCGCCTCGTCAACCTTTCCGCCTCCAACGTTTCCAACTGGTCCTCAACCACGTGGTCCCGGTTCGTCACCGAGGTCGAGTCCTTCGACGGATTCGAACGTCGCCGCCTCTACCATGCCGCTTACGAGCGATGGCATGAACAGGAAATCCTCCTCGGCATAGCCAGCCACCGTAAAAATTACCAACCCGCAACCCGCCGCATGCGGCCCGCCGCTCAGGTCTTCTTCTGCATTGATGAACGCGAAGAATCCACCCGCCGCGCCCTCGAAGAGGTCGATCCCCTCGTCGAAACCTTCGCTGCCGCCGGCTTCTACGGCATCGCCGTCGACTACAAAGGCATCGACGACGCCCACGGCGTCGCTCTCTGTCCCGTCGTCGTCAAACCAAAGCACGCCATCCGCGAAACGGCTACCGAAGAAGATTCCCTCCTGCAGGAAAAACGGACTTTCCGCCGTCGCCTCTCCGCCCGCATCAGCCGAACCCTGTTCGTCTCCTCCCGAACTCTCGTCCGCGGAGCCATCAGCACCGCCGTCCTCGGTACCCTCACCTCCATCCCCCTCATCACCAGAATTCTCGCGCCCCGCCGCTACGGCCTCCTCCGCGACGCCCTCAACCGCGCCTTCTTCCCCGTCCCCCGCACGGAGCTAACCCTCATGCGCAACGATGCCGAATCCCAGCACGCCGTCGAAGGCCTGCTCGTCGGCTTTGCCGTCCAGGAAAAGGCCGATCGCGTCGCCGGCGTCCTCGGCCCGGCCGGCCTCACGAAAGACTTCGCCCGCATCGTCGTCACCCTCGGCCACGGCTCCACCAGTCTTAACAATCCCCATGAATCCGCCCACGATTGCGGCGCTTGTGGCGGCCGCCGCGGTGGCCCCAACGGTCGGCTCTTCGCTGCCATGGCCAATCGTCCCGAAGTCAGAAAGGAACTCGTCTCCCGCGGAATCACCATCCCCGCCGATACCTGGTTCGTCGGCGGATATCACGACACCTGCAGCGACGACATCGTCCTCTACGACACCGAACTCGTCCCCGTTACTCACCACCCGGACCTCGCCGCCATCCGCCAGTCCCTCGATCTCGCCCGCGCGCGCAGCGCTCACGAACGCGCCCGCCGCTTCGAATCCTGCTCGCCCAACGCTAACGTCGCCGCCGCCCTTTGGCACGTCGAAGAGCGCTCCGAGCACCTCGCCCAACCCCGCCCCGAATACGGCCACTGCACCAATGCCGTCTGCATCGTCGGTCGCCGCGAGCTCACCCGCGGACTCTTCATGGACCGCCGCGCCTTCCTCGTCTCCTACGACCCCGCACCCGATACGGAAAACAAAAGCCTCGCCGCCCTCATGGGCGCCGTCGTCCCCGTCTGCGGCGGCATCAGCCTCGAATACTACTTCTCCTTCGTCGACAACGAACGCTACGGTTGCGGCACCAAACTGCCCCATAACGTCACCGGCCTCATCGGCGTCATGAACGGCCAAGCCAGCGATCTCCGCACCGGCCTCCCCTTGCAGATGGTGGAAATTCACGAACCCGTCCGCATCCTCTTCGTCGTCGAAACCACCCCCGAACGCCTGGAAAAGGTCATCGCCGGAAACCCCACCATCAAAGAATTCGTCGTCAACCGCTGGATTCGGATAGCCGTCATGGACCCCGCCACCGGGCAAATCCAAATCCGCCGCGACCACGGATACGAGCCCCTCCAAGGCGAAATCAAACCCCTGCCCACCGCGCCCAGCTCCATCGACTGGTATAAGGGAAAGATCGAGCACCTGCCCATGGCCTCCATCCAGCCCGCCACCTCCCGGAGCGTAACCTCCCGGAGTAAACAATGACCATTTCTCAAATGCTCCTGCTCGCCGTCGTCGGGGCACCCGGCGCCGTCTTCGCCCTCTTCTCCCTCCTCTGGTTGCTCGGCTGGACCCCGCCCGAACGGCTCCTCACCCGCGTCACTTCCGTTGTCTACCTCCTTGCCACCGCCGCCGTCGGCTGGCTCGCCTGGTCCCTCCACGCCAGCGGACAAACCGCGATCGCCGTCTCCCTCGGCGATTGGTTCGTCGTCCATGAGTACACCTTCCCACTGGCCCTGCTCGCCGACCATCTGTCGCTGCCCTTCCTCGCCCTCACCGTCATCCTCGTCGGTCTCATCGGTCACTTCTCCGCCACTTACCTCCATCGCGATCCCGGCTTCGAACGCTTCTATATCCTCCTCCACCTGTTCGCCTTCGGTGCCCTCGTCATCTTCTCCGCCGGCTCATTCGATCTCGTTATCGTTGGATGGGAAATGGTCGGCATCACCTCCGTCCTCCTCATTTCCTTCTTCAAAACCCGCCAGGGCCCGGTCCAAGGCGCCCTCCATGTCTTCGTCGTCTACCGTGCCTGCGATATCGGCATCATCACCGCCGCTTACCTCATGCACCACTTCGCCCATACCTCGTCGTTCGTCGACGGCATGCCCCATCTCACCTCCGGCGACGCGACCATCGTCGGCCTCTTCCTCCTGCTCTCGGCCGCCGGCAAATCCGCCCAGGTCCCCTTCTCCGGCTGGCTTCCGAACGCCATGGAAGGGCCCACCCCTTCCAGCGCCATCTTCTACGGAGCCATCTCCATCCACGCCGGAGCCTACCTCCTCCTCCGCTCCCAATCGATTCTCCTCGAATCCACCACCGCCTCCGTCGCCGTCATCATCATCGGCACCCTCACCGCCATTCACGGCACCTTCGTCGGTCGCACCTGCGCCGATGCCAAAACCTCTCTTGCCTACGCCGCCCTCGCCCAACTCGGCGTCGTCTTCGTGGAAATCGGCCTCGGCCTCACTTGGCTTCCTGTCCTGCATATCCTCGGCCACGCTATGGTCCGCACCCTCCAATTCCTCCGCGCCCCCTCCATGCTCCACGATTATCATCAGGTACACGCCGCCGCCGGTGGCCACCTCGGCAAGACCGGCCAACACTACGACTCCTATCTTCCCGAACCCGTTCGCATCTGGCTCTACCGTATGGCCTTGGACCGCGGTCACCTCGATACAATCCTCGAAAACGGCTTCATCCAACCCCTCCTCCAACTCTCGAAAGGCCTGGCCCGTCTCGACCGGATCGGCCTGTCCAGCGACAAGACCACCGTCGACAAGCCCCCCAACCTGCCCGTTGTCCTGCGCGCCGAGGAAGGGGTCAGCAATGGCTGATCTCTCCTTCCCCTTAATCACGGCCGCCGTCGGCCTCCCCCTCATCGCTGCCGCCGTCGCCTTTTCGAACGACTCCCGCGCCCGCCTCGCCGGAATCATCGGTGCCGCCGGCGCCACCCTCTGCTCCGCCAAAATCCTCCTCGAAGTCAACGCCGCCCCCGGCCTCCGCCTCGCTGAACCCTGGGCCTTCGGCCTCTTCACCGCCGATTCCCTGAACGCTACTTTCCTTCTCCTCTACTCCCTCCTCACCCTCGGCATCGTCATCCTCGCCCCGCGCCGCGATACCAGCGCCCGCATCACCGGAGCCACCCTCCTCGTTCTCGCCGCCACCCTCTCCGCCTATGGCGCGGACAATCTCATCGTCCTCGGTGCCGCGTGGGTCCTCAGCGCCGTACCCTTCATCGTCGGGCCGTTCACCGGCACCTGGCGTCCCCGGGCCGGCCTCGCCGCCTCCTGCCTTGCCCTCGTGGCCGCCATCGGCATCATCGCTCAGTCCGCCCAAACCGCCGGAGATCTCGAGCCCTTTTCCCTATCATCTCTCCAAGGCCACAACTACGGAGGCTCCGCCGCCTTCGCCCTGCTCCTTATCGCCATCGTCTTTCGCAAGGGCATCTTTCCCGCCCATGCCTGGATCGAAGACGCCGCCGAAGCCGGCCCCGTCCTCCCAGTCTGCCTCTTCATTAACGGCCACCTCGGCGGCTTCCTTCTCGCCCGTGTCGTCATTCCCGATTTTCCTCTCGTCTCCCTCGGCGCCTTCCCCATCCTCTCGGACCTCGCCCTGCTCACGGCTCTCTACGCCGCCATTCGCGCCGTCGCCGAAACCCGCGCCCGGCGCATACTCGCCCTCCTCGTCCTCAGCCAGTCCGCCTGCATCCTCGCCGGCCTCGAAAGCGCGACGCAGGAAGGCATCACCGGAGCCCTCGTCCACATCATCGTCGTCTCCGTCGCCACCACTGGCCTGTTCAGCGTCCTCCGCCTCATGGAAGTCCGCTTTGGCCGCACCTTCACCGCCGATCATTACCTCGGCCTCGGCGAATACACCCCCCGCCTAGCCGTCTTCTTCGTCGTCTGCGGCCTCGCCTTGGTCGGCTTACCCGGCACCCTCGGCTTCTGCTCGGAGGATCTGCTGATTCACGGAACGCTCTCGAGCCACCCTCAGATCGGGCTCCTCCTTCCCGTCGCGACCGCTATGAACGCCGTCAGCCTCTTCCGCCTCTTTTCGAAGCTGTTCCTCGGCAAACCACGCGGCAGCATCCAAGGCATCACCGACGCCCTCCCCCGCGAGCGCTGGGTCCTCGCCTCCATAGTCGTCTTCATCGTCGCCGCCGGCCTCATGCCCAGCCAAATCGTCACCCTCCGCACAAACGCGGCCCAAGCCATCAGCCGGCTCTGGTAACTCCCTAAAGGCGGTGGGGTTGAGTTGCGACTGAAAGCCGCCGGAAAGCCTCCCCGCAATAGTAGACGCAACTCGTCAAGGGAGCAAAGCCATCAGACCCGGCCGATGGAACGCTCTCGAGCATCGCGCTGCCAACCCCTGGCTCAGCAGCACTGTGGCTGAAAGTAGCCGGCCTGAAAGGCGGGGGGGTTAGACCCGGCACATGGTACGAAACAACCTCCGCCAAGAGGCTCTCCCAGCTGAGGGCCCGCTCAAGGGACCGCGGTATTCGTCCCATTCAACGTTCTCGATGTCTTAGCGGATCGTCGCTTCGCCGACCGCGCCCAGACACGCTCGGTCTTCAACCATCTTCTGATTTCCTAGTCCCAGGGCTGCGAAATAGACCCGGCGCAGGGTACTAAAAGCTCGCCTTCAGTCCAATATGCACTTGCCGCGGAAACCACCCCGAATTGCCGGCTTCCAGCAGCTTGCTGCACCGGATCCTATCTACCGTGGCATACGCCGATCACCAACTCGACCAAGCCGCCGCCGAAATGGAAATTGCGACCGCGTTGGCCGAAGGTTCCACCTCGGAGTTCGAAGTGTTGCGCGACCGGATGACCTGGGCCTCGCGAATAGCCGAAGCAGGCGATCCCGCGCGCGCCCTGCGTCTCATCAATGAGAGTATGCGGCGGTTACGTTCCAATGCCGGCCAGGTAGGCGGACAGCGTTGGATGGTGTTGATCGACGCCGCGTTAGCCTGCCAAAGGTCGGGCAGTTGCGGCCACGTTCCCGCCCTGTTGAAAGAAGTAGATACGCTCCTGCCCGGCGGAATTGCGTCTCCCGTCTGGCGCGGCAACCGGCTGACCGCGGAGGCCATGTGCCTATCGGCCGGAGGGCGGACAGACGAGGCAAGGTCCAAAGCTCGCGAGGCCCTGCCCCTGGTTAATTTGCCAGATGGTTCGCCTTCCAAACAAAGTCTTCAGGACGTCGCAAAGTAAGACCCCATCAAAAAACCCGATCGTCCTCGTCACCGCAATTTCACCCCCCATACGGCACGACGGCTGCCCGACCCCCAAGCGCCAGCCTCAG